>Ga0265298_10000263_pt1 | contig 81807 bp, 121 predicted proteins | sample AusTroGonzalo_MG_3_FD_193486 | JGI IMG/M metagenome (GOLD analysis project Ga0265298, IMG submission 193486) | Bovine rumen microbial communities from tropical cattle in Woodstock, Queensland, Australia - Gonzalo_01 | ecosystem: Host-associated > Mammals > Digestive system > Stomach > Rumen ... | reverse complement strand
GTTCACTCCGAAGGCAGACGAGAAGGTCGAATATCTTGGCGATTCTGCTACGGACGACAACGGGAATTTCTGGTGCTTCCGCAAGCACGATCCCGTCGAAGAATGGAACAGACAACACCGATAGCCATGGAACAAGATCAGGAAATTAGCATTCAGATCCACGACTACGAGAACGGGATCTACCGCATCGTCGAGGATCGCAAGGCGACCTGGGCCGAGGTGCAGGAGCTGAAGGAGAAGGCCAGAAGCTCAGTCAAGATTGACTGGGATAATCTCCCTCCGAAGGCTACGCATGTCGTGTTTTACGCGGAGCTTCTCGACGAGAACGGCGACGTTTGGTTCGCCGGCATCTTCATGCACGGGGAGGCCTACGGGGACTATGACTTCGACATGATCTTTACGGCAAAGAACGTCGGGTATGTAGGCGCATTCCACAAGCGCGTGTAATCACGGCCGGCCGGGATTTACCTCCGGGCTGGCTGCCAAGTTTAACCCTTAAAAATCACGAATTATGAACAAAAGAAATGAATGGAAAGAGCTGCTCGAGCAGGCGAACGTGGACCTCAAAAAGTACAACATCTGGATAAAGATCTCCGAGGAAGACGGGTTCTTTACGCTCTACCTCATGCAGGGTGGCAAGCAGCCATACACCTTCGCCGAGAACTACTACGAGAACGAGCTCTGCGAGCTGATCAACGAGGCCTGGGCACATGCCCGGGCAAAGGGAAAGCACGAAAAGCGGCAGGAGGAGTACAGGATCCCCGCTCTCGACAGGAAGATGCACCTTCTCGGCGAGAGCATCCAGGAGGTCACGCTTGCCGCGTGGCCGGTCATCTGGGCGGACAACAAGTACGACCAGGACTCCCGCGTTGTGCTCGAGACCATCCGCAGGTGGGGCTGGGCGTTCGAGAACTGGTGGCTCGGCCACACGGACGAGTGGATTGGGACCCATGACTACATCGAGGAAATCGACAAGTTCACGGAACGCAAGTGCAAGGAGTACCTCAAGGAGCTGGGCGTCGAGCCCGGGGCCATCGAGATCGTGGACGAGCAGACCGGCAAGGTCATCGCATCCAAGCCTGCAGCCGAGGACCGGGGCCATATGGAGGAGACGATCGACGTGATGCTCGACATCGCGAGCTACGCCGAGGACCGCTTCAACGACGAGGTCTGCGACAGAGACGTTGAGCGTACACTCAACAAGGAGTGGGCCCGCGAGTTCTCCAAGTGGTGGTATTGCGAGCTGACCGACGACGAGCGGATGGAGCGTGACTACTGGCTGGAGCTTGTCCACTTCCTCGACGAGAAGTTCGAGGAGTACAAGAACGGCGGCGCAAAGGACTACATCGTCCACATCACCCGCACCGAGAAGTACGAGGCCGACGTCCTGGTGTCCGCAACCTCAGAGGAGGAGGCGGAGAAGAAGGTCGAGGAGGCCTGGGGAGACGGAAAGCACAACTGGCTCTACGAGAAGATGACCGAGAACATCAACTGCGACTCGCAGACCTACAAGGCCAGACAGGCCTACTCTACCGAGGAGCACTATGACTTCTCCATCTGACACCTGCCCTGCCCCACCGACCTGGGGCGGGGTGGCTACAAACCCTTAAAACAAATAAATCATGAAACATTACACCGCATCCTATGTCAATGGGAAAGATGAGTGCTGGGACGTGATTCTCGGAGCCGAGAACTGGAAAGCAGCACGGAAAGAAGCCCGCAGGCATCAGAAAGAGTACGGCAAACTCAGGAGCGTCCGCGTTAGGAAGACCAAAACAGAATAGCCATGGCAAAGACTGAATACGAACTCTATCTCCGCACCTGGTCCCACCTCAACCCGAATGCCGAGAGGGATCGGGATTATGAGACCATCGACTTCGACCCCTGCGTCAACTATCGCGACGCCGTGAAGAGAGCGAAGGAGCTCTCGAAGAAAGTCCCCTACCGGGACGCACACGGCATCGAGATCGTCCAAGTCCAGATCGCCGCGTACATCGATGGCGAGGAGGAGAAGTATGGTACATCATACTATCTTCTCTGGAAGGAGACGTACGAGAACGGAAAGAGACTGGGGCGAATCTGGTACAAGCTCTGACTACGTGGCCGGCGGCATAACACCACCGGCTTCGCCACAAACCAACAAATCACATTATGAAAAAGTACAGACCTATTGCAGTGTATAACAAGGCAGAGGACATCGTCGACCTCTTCCCTTGCGACGCAATCAAGCCCGACATGGGCGACATCATCTACAAGCATTACATGGCCGGCCACGGCTCGCCCAGGCAGCTTAATTGTGGCGACGATCCAGAGAGCTGGTGGACCGAGAAGGAGGTCAAGTCAGACAAGAATTTCGTCCTCACTTCCGACAAACGGCACGGCGTGCGGTTCACTCGCGGATTCAAGCAGCACGGATTGCCGATGGGTTACTTCATCGACATCTACGGACTCGTCGGCGAGGACGAACCGGCGCCAAAGGGCGTGACCCTCTACGAAGTCCGTTCCCTTGCCACGCGCCAGGACGTCGGCTGCGAGGCTATGGATGCCGAGACGCTGGCTATACGTCTTCCGGATCTCATCGAGAAGAACGGCAGCGTCATCGTGCTTCAGCACGAGTAGCACCATGGGCGCAGGACATTGGTTTGTCCTGCGCCCGCACGAACCAATCAATTCACATCATGACTATCAGCTTATTCAACGCGGAAAGGCTCAACTATGGACGGCCTTTCACGATTACCATCGGCGGCAAAGAGTACAAGGGCACCTTCTTCGAGGACTGTCGAATCTCGGAGATCTACAAGAATGCGCACGCCTACGGCATCCGCCACTCGGACGAGGATCTCTGCGAGCCGGTTTCGGTCGCCAAGGGCTATCCGATGGTGAACTTCTTCGGCACCTTCATCACGAAGAAGCCACTGCCCATCGAGCGGGAGACAGACATCGACTCCTGGAGCGAGGAGTAGCGAACATGGGCCGGTGGCATTGAGTTACCTCCGGGCCCGCAATAAACCAAAATTACAGATTATGGCATACACTATCAAATTCACAACGAAGGAAGACACCGAGAACGGCGTCACCCTCAAATTGAAAAGGGACAAAACAAAGCCCCTGCACGAAGACATTGCAGACATTGCGAATGTCAACAAAGCCGAGCTTATCAAAAAGTTCGGGTACAGCACGCTCAATGCCTACGTAAAGCTTAAGGACAACAACGGCTGGCAGCTGATCTGCGACATGAAACTCTCACTGCACTGAGCCATGGAGACAAGAAAGATCACCCCGGACAAGAACGGGAAATGGCGGTACCAGATCACGCTCACCAGAAAGCAGCTTGATGTCCTGCGCGCCCTTGCGTGGACCGTGCAGAACACCATCAAGGAGAACGACGACGTTGCCGAAGAGTACGAGGAGAACCTCAAGTATTTCGGCCACCTCAACCGGGACACCGACTATCCGGCGGCCGGCCTGAAGCTCACGTTCCGAAAAGTGATCGACGGGCTCGAGCCGGTAGACAGAGAACGAGAATTCACAATCACAATCACAAACTTATGAACGCAAAACGCAAAAAACGCACAGAGAAAGCCCTGGACCAGGTCCGGGAGCTCAAGGACAAGGTCGAGGCGATCAAGAACGAGGTCGAGACGCTGAAGGACGAGGAGCAAGAGTCCCACGACAACCTCCCCGACTCCCTGCAGTTTTCCGAGAAAGGGGACGAAATGCAGGAGATAGCGGATTCGCTCGACTCCGCAGTCGACAACCTCGGGTACGCTATCGACTCGCTATCTGACGCCGTCGACTCCCTGAACGAGGTTGTCGACCGATGACACGTAAAGGTTAAATATTTAACCATCAGGTGTTGCCAAATAGAAATATTTGACTACCTTTGTACCAGACCATTCCCGGCCAACCCCGGGGGTGGTCACAACAAACCAAGTTACGCAAAAGTTATGAAGAAGTATGCAATCTACATCAGAGTCAGTACGACCCGCCAGGGCGAGTCGGGACTCGGTCTGGAGAGCCAGCTCGCGAACTGCGAACGCTTCATCAGGCAGGAGGGCGGAGAGAAGACAATGGTGTTCAAGGATGTGGACAGCGGCCGTAATCGTTCCCGCCCGGGACTCTGGGCGGCGATCAGCCACTGCGAGAAAACCGGAGACTCCCTCGTTATCGCAAAACTCGATCGTCTTGCCCGCGATGTCGAATTCACATTCAAGGTGATCAACACCGGAATCGACATCAGATTCGCGGATATGCCGCAGGTCAACACCGTTATCCTCGGCGTTATCGCGTCCGTCAGCCAGTACGAAGCCGAGCTCATCTCATCCCGTACGAAATCCGCGCTTGCAGCCAAAAAGGCCAGGGGCGAGAAGACGGGAGGCACCAACTCACTTTGGGGAAGTAAGACCGGCGCCAATCGCTCCGAAGCTCTCGACAAGGCACGGGAGGCGTCAGCTGCAGCGAAGCGCGACAGGGCGAAGAAAGACCCCAACAATGTCGCCTTCCGTGAATTCATGGAGGACTGGCGGGAATCTGGTAAGAAGCTCGATTGGGACGCCATCTCCGCCAAGCTCAATGAGCGCGGCAAGCTGACATCTTCCGGTCTTCCTTTCACGCCGGCCAGGGCAAAGTCCATGGACCAGAACGTCCGAAGAATCTTTTCAACCAAACAGGTATTATGGATAAATTGACAGAGAGAATAAAGCACCTCGAGAGCATCGACAGGTGGCTCACGGCTGGCATCCTGCTCTGCTGTGTGTGGATTCTCGTATTCGCAATCTTACTCGGAGGAGGTAGCCTATGATGATGAGTGAAATGCAGAAGCTGGACCTGTACTATTACCTTGCGTGTGCCGGCGTAGTCGCCTATCTGATCCTGCTCGTGATCAAGATCATCGTCCGCAAGATCCTGCTCGACCAGACTATCCACGATAAGCTCGCCATGGAAGATGATGACCCGGACTTCGATCGGGAAAAATACGAGAACTGGGTATGATTCTGAACATCGACCTCCTCGGCATCCCGTGTGCCGAGTATTGCGAGAAAAACGGAGTAAAGGGCATCTTCATCCCGGAGGTGCCCAACTTCCGTTTTGACCCCGGGGACGGCGGAAAACGCGGCGGAAAGCCACAGCGGGCCATGATCCGCATCGGACTGCTCAAGACTACCCGGAAGTCGCAGAAATACGACTTTATGGGCCGCATGAGCATCTGGCCGGAATACCGCGACGCCTACATGGCGAATCCAAACACCGTGAACAGGAAAAGGTTCATGGCGTATGGGTATAACTTCGTTGGTAAGGATGACGCGCCGGCGCCCGTTTCTACTTCAGAGGACTTCGAGAATCTCCTCAAAGACTGAGGCTTGCCCGGAATTGAACCTCCGGGCGGGCTCAAAAACCAAACTAAAATCAGACATTGATAAATTTCTGGGCATTAAGCCTGTCACATTTACGCGATAGGCGATTCACCCAGTCAACATCAAAAATTATCTACACGACGGTGCCTTTACCTCCCTCCAAACTCTACCAGACAAAGCTGGAGATTTTGAGAAAAATACTCCAAAAATATAATTTTGGCCTTCTTTCGAGCTGTTTTGCCTCAAGAAGCGTTATCGCGTCACCGTCGGAACGCGTGCTTCATGGCCCCTCCCGGTAGCTTGCGTCGGCGCTACATCGCTGTTTTGGAGGTCGCCAGTCGTCAGTTGGACGTTGCTGGCACTATTCATCGCGATGCACTCTAATCACGCCGAAACAAAGGCGGCACACTTTGGTTGTGGGATTATTTGGAGCCACGGCCGTGAAAACGCTCCAGCTTGAAAGATCTATATGGACCTTCTATAAAAGAAAATCCGCACCAGTTTCACGGCTCCTGGTGCGGACTATATGATATTAGCCCCGTCGGGCGCATATCCCATGTGCGAAGTCTTATATGCACCGTGCCGTTCGGTACGGTACAAAGGTAACCCAATATTTCGGAAAAACAAACAATTTGGGTAAATATTTCACAAAATTTTACTCAACGCCCGCGTGGCCGACCACAATGCCGACCGCAAGTACGTCCGACATTGGGATAGAATAGTCCGGATAGGCCTCGTGATTCTCCGAGTGGCAGATGATCCTGTCCTCGGCCGCCGGGTCCGGCAGGAGCTTCTTTACGACGCATCCCTGGGTCGTGCTGAGGACGTACACCTTTCCCCATTGGAAGAACGAAGGGTCCTTGATGATCCGGACCGCCAGGATGTCCCCGTTGCTGTAGCGCGGGTACATGGAGTCGCCGTCCACGCGGATGGCGCAGTCGGCGCCACGGGCCGAGAAATCCTCGAAAACGACAGCGCTGCGGCCGAACGCGTCCTCGCGGTTGTTATCCGTAAGGAAGCCGGCCACAGCGGAGAAGGGCAGGAGCGGGATATATGAGTATTCCTCGGTGTTTTCCGGTTTACTTCTTAAACCGCTACCTCCCCCTCCACCTTTGTCGGTGAGTATAGAAGTGTCCCAGTCGGGGTTCTCGAGGATTTTCCGGAGCTTATCCTCGGGGATACTTCTTGACTCGTTGATGAGCTTTGTGATGAAAGAATTGCTAACTCCAAGATATTCAGCCATCTCGGACTTTTTTATCCCGTTCGTGAACAGGAATGTGTCAAATTTTTTCATAAAAAGGCGTAAATTTTTGTCCTACCTATTGTTTATGTCAGGATAAGTTTATACCTTTGTCTTGGGTTAAGGTTAAACCTCATCCTACTATTAAAGATGTTAATTTACTCAAAAATGATGCATGGGCTACGAAGTTAACTCAAATATTTCAATAGACAAGCGCTCGATCAAAGAAATTTGGGACAGCTGCAGTGCCGGCGAGAAGGAATCTATCCGCCGTGCGATCAAGGAAAAGTTCAAGAGATCCAAGGTGACCATCTGGCATTGGGTTAATGGCATCACTGCCCCGACGTCAATCAATGACCGCGAGCTGATCGCCCGCATCATCAAGAAGAAGATCGGGGTCAACGCAACACCGGAGACGCTGTTCGCCGGAAAGTAGCAAGGATGCGGCGCCTCGGCGGGTAACCAGCGGGATCGACACCCGCAGTCGCACAAGTCAGAAGTTCTTTCGCCGTGCTTGCACGGATCGGGTGGGGCCACCGAATCAGCCCCCCGGCGGGAAGACGGGCCGTGAAATCCGGCGACTTTCCCCTGGACGTTGACGAACAACGATCCCAGGATATGCCGCCCCGATGAGGGGTCGGTCCGTCGGCAGGCTCTCGAGGTACTAACGGTCAAATCAAACAACGGTAAGATTCAAGAAACTTATAGCCGGGCGGGCCTGACCGCCTTCCCGGCTACCACCTGCCCTACCGCAGCGATGCGCGGGCGCCACGGACTCTTTTCTCTTTGTTTAGGAAGTTTCTCATAGGAAGTGTTTTAATGGTTTAGTTTGTCACGTCGGAGCTGTCCGTCTCCGGCAAACGGAGGTTTACCCAAGTGGTGAAGGGGCCACATTGCTAACGTGGTAGGTCCGAAAGGGCGCGAGGGTTCGACTCCCCCAGCCTCCGCCAGGTACCGCAGGGATGCGGGAATTTTGCTTCTACTTAACTTGTCAACGCCGGGCGTCGTCCCGGCACTTGGAGAGATGGCAGAATGGTTTAATGCATCGGTCCAGAAAACCGCTGGTCGCGAAAGTGGCCTGGGGGTTCGAATCCCTCTCTCTCCGCAGATTTTTGAATTATGGGGCTGTTTTGGTTTTGACTTGCATGATGCAGGTACTGACTTACGCTCCGTGTGGTGATCACGGGTAATAAAAGCACCGAAAACACAAACGGCAAGAACATCATCAGCAGTGTCGCGAACAAGGTTCGTAGCCTGCGCAGCGCGATCGCGAACTTCTTCGCTCCTCGTGATATCGACGAGTTCGCCCTGGCTATTGCCTAAGATTTCCGGGTTAGATTAAACCCGGTGGTGGAGATGGGCAGAGTTGATACCTTCTGTCCTCGGTCCTGGAGCCGGACCTAAAAGGCTATCCTAAGCGTATGAACAAAGTCAGTATGGGCGCGTGTATAGGACCCGGATTCGACTTCCGGCAGCTCCACTTGTACGCAGTGAGGTATGCCCTCTAAGGAACAACACTCCACTTGCCGATTTATTGCGGCCGGAAAAGCATAACGCCGGTCGTAATGCGGGGTGCCGAAGAGCCAGGTAGCGCTGGCCGCTGTGTAAAATGGCTTTGTAGCTCAACGGGCAGAGCGACTGCTTTGTAAGCAGAAGGTTGTCGGTTCGATTCCGGCCAAAGCCTCAGTTTACGGACTTAGCTCAGCGGCAGAGCGCCAGGCAAGAGGTCTGGAGGACGGGGGTTCGAGTCCCTCATTCCGTACTAATCGCTGTGACAGCGAGACGGGGTTTCTTTCCAATGAGTAGTTTTCATGTGTTGGTTTATAACCTGGGGCACCCCATACTCTCCGCCCCTTACCGCCAGGGGCTCCCCGACCCTGGCTTTTTTATTTGAATATGGATAAAGACTTTATAATAATCAAGTTCTATGAGCAGTTCGCTCTGAAGGTGCCCGGAATTCCGGACTCCTTCACTCAGTGGGCCATCATATCGGCCCGTAAAGACAGATCAGGCAACCCGAAGCTCAGATTTAAGCGGCTGGATCATCGCGAGGCGATGGGCCTTGTCCGCGAGAATGGCCTCGTAGAGGTCCTCCGCAACAAGCAGGGAGTCATCTTCGACACGAAGAAGATGACCTTCCAGAAGCGGTATCACGGGCTTCCTCTTCCGGAGATCCGATAACAACCAACACAGCGCAAGAAATGACAGAGCAGGAATGTATGGCGCTACCCTGGTGGAAGCGCGAGAAGATGCTGACCGACAAGGATCGGGCGGCAATCGACCTTGCGAAAGGACAGGACTGGACGGAAATCAACGAGTTCTCCGCCGAGACAGTCGCCGGTCGCGTAGAACTGAAGCTTATCGCACAACGCCGGTACCACAACGAAGAGCGTGCGGCCGGCATGGAATAACAACAAATCACATGGACAACATCGGAATGGAGGCGCAGCGCCTTACGCTGCTTCTTGAACCGCTCGCCGCGATGATGGTGAAGAAGATCCGCCCCGTCGAGGACGAGCTCTCCACCAACGCAGCCTACAAGGCTTTCGGCCGGGCGTGGGTAGAGGACCAGCGCCGGCGCGGGAACCTGTCCCCTATCGTGAAGGGGCAGCGCCTCGTCTGGTCAAGGTCCGAACTCGAGACGCTCCGGGCTGTGGACATGCAGCATCCGAAGGTCGTCGCGAGACAACAGCGCGGGACGAAATGAGCAATCTCTTCGCAAACATAGACTTCGGAGCCTTCTTCGGCGCCGAGGTAAGAGTCCTCGAAGGGCAGGACTGCCTTTTCATTCCACTCCGCTACAATCCGTCCATCCGGATGATAAACCGGCGCCCGACGGCGCTCGTCAACATCAGCGAGATGAAGCGGCCGGATGCCGATGGCAATACCCACGAGATCTATCCGCACATTCCCAGGGCGCTCATCCCCGGCATTGCGGATGCCGATTTCGTCAAGATGACGCGGCCTATCGGAAGGGCAAGACTCCTCGGCTCACCGGTTTCGAATCCGGAGCCGCAGCAGCGGCCGGTCCTCGATCACAACACACTCGCTACACGCGCGGTGAAAGACGACGATATCCCTTTATAATAACTTAAAATCAACGATATGCATTTGAATATGGTGGCCCCTTATCAGGGCATCCTTGACTGGGTCGGCACTCCGAATGAGTGGTCCTCCCAGACTACGGGCGAGACCGGCAAGACGGTCTCCTTCAACCTCAAGTATCTGGATCACCAGATGCAGGAACGTCTCATCACCTTCGAGCTCTCGTCTTCGAGGCTCGTCGATCGGCTTCTCTCCCTTCCCCTCGGCACCGAGATCCGAGTCGCCTGGCGGCCGACTACGAAGCGCTACGAGAAGGACGGCGTCTTGAGGTATTTCCCGGCCTACTCGGCCTTCGCCTTCAGGGTTATCCCTCCCGAGGAGCGGACCAAGCCGCTTCCGGACCAGAGACCCGCACAGCGCGCGCCGCAGCAGCCGCAGTATCAGCAGCAGGCCTATCAGCAGCCCGCAGAATACGGGCAGCAGCCGGCCTATCAGCAACAGCCTCCGTTCGACCAGGGGCCGACCGACGATCTTCCGCTCTAACCAAATAATCGATCTATATGGCAAATCAGCAATCGCAGCAGACGCAGTTGACGCCACTGCAGAACTTCAACCGGTACATCACCAATCCCAGGACGCAGGACTATCTCCAGAGCGTTCTCCACGAGAAGAAATCCTCGTTCATCAACAACATCACGGCGCTCGTCTGCAACAACACAATGCTGCAGCCGTGCAAGCCGGACTCTCTCATGTTCGCGTGCCTCAAGGCCACAGCTCTCGACCTTCCGCTCGACCCGAACCTCGGGTTCGCCTACGTCCTTCCTTATAAGGACAACAAGGCCGGCGTGACCGTCGCCCAGTTCCAGATGGGATACAAGGGCTTCATCCAGCTCGCGATCCGCACCGGCCTGTTCAAGACCATCAACGCCAAGGACGTACGCCAGGGCGAGCTTGTCAGCGAGGACTTCATTACCGGCGAGTACACCTTCAAGAAGGCTGAGAATCGCGATAGCCTTCCCGTGATCGGCTATGTCGCATACTTCCGTCTGTTGAGCGGCTTCGAGAAGAGTATGTACATGACGAAGCAGGAGATGGATGCCCACGCTAAGCGTTACTCCCAGACCTACAAGAAGGGCTACGGCCTTTGGGCCGACAAGGACATGTTCGACAGTATGGCGCTGAAGACGGTCCTCAAGCTCCTCATCAGCAAGTACGCTCCCTTATCCGTCGAGATGAAGAGCGCGCTGCAGTCCGACCAGGCCGCGTTCGACGAGAACGGAAATCCGAACTACATCGACCGACCCGAGGACCAGGAGCAGCCGAAGGACCTCGAGGAGGCTGTCGAGAAGCAGAAGAAAGACATGCGGCAGCGCAACGCCGACGGCCACGCGCCCGCCGAGGATCCTATGCCGTAGCCTATGAGCAAATACGAGAATCTGACTGGAGAGGCGCTCAAGCAGCACCTCTCCAATTATCTCGTAGACTCCTGGTCGTACTCGTCCGTGTCGCAGTTCGCCCGCAATGAGAAAGCTTTCGAGCGCCAGTACATCTACTGCGAGAAGGACACGAGCGGCGCCGCTGCCGTGGCCGGCAACGCCTACCACTCCGCGCTCGAGCTCTTCTTCCGGAACATGATGGAAGGGAAGCCGACGCCGGACATCATCGAGATGCAGCAGACCGCCTACGAGTATATCGACCGGTTCCCTGGCAACCTCTGGAAGCTGCAGAAGACCACGCCTACGGTCGACGAGGCCAAACAGGCCGCCTACAAGGCCGTGAACGTCCTCATCGAGAACTTCTTCAAGGAGCAGGACGTCTACCTCTCCGACGTGGCCGAGGTTCTCTTCGTGGAGGAAAAATGGGAAGAATGGCTGTCCGTCAACGGCGTCGACATCCCGCTCCCCTGCCACCTTCGCATCGACGTGGGCTTCAAGCTGAAGGATGGCCGGCGAGTCATCTGCGACCACAAGTCTGTTGCCTCCTTTACAGACGACGAGGAGGTCGCCCTGACGCGTGGCCGTCAGTGCATCACGTACTTCCTCGCAGACCTCAAGAAGAACGGCCAGAAGACCGACGAGGTCTGGTTCATAGAGAATAAGCGGTCCGTCAACAAGGATGGCTCCGCGCAGCTCAAGAAGTGCGTCATCGCAATGGACGCCGACACGCAGCGCCTCTACGAGGCCATGCTCTACGACAACCTGCGGCGCATGATCCAGGCGGTCGGAGATCCCGACTATGTCTACACCATCAATGATTCCGACCAGCTCACTGACCGCGCGGAACTCTACAACTTCTGGACGCGCACGATGATCGCCGAGGTCGACGCCTTCCCGAACATTCCGGAGGGACGCAAGGAAATGATCTCGAAGCGCCTCAAGAAGGTTCGCGACTCCTCCCTCGCGATGATCAATCCGCGAGTCATCACAGCCTTCCGCAAGAAGGCATCCTCATTCATCGAATTCGACTATTCCACAAAGGATATGACAAACGCAGAGAAAATCGAACACGTGCTCCGCACGTTCGGGAAGCCCGTCCAGGTCTTCAAGGAGATCGAAGGCTTCTCTTCCACAACCTACCTCCTGGAGGTCTCGGCCGGCGTCAAGATCAGCGACATCAAGCGCTACATGCTCGACATCGCCAAGGCGCTCGATGTGGATTTCGTCCGCATCCCGGACCGCCTCAGCATGTATGAGGGCAAGGCCTACCTGCCGATCGAACGCAGCCACCCGAGAACCAAGGACTGCCTCTGGGACGAGAAACTCCTCGTCGACCGGAAGATCCCGCTCGGCATGGACAACTTCGGCAACATCATCGTCTGGGACCTGGACAACAATTCTACCCCGCACCTCCTCGACTGCGGCGGCACCGGTTCCGGAAAGTCCGTTCTCATCAAGTCCACGATCGCCTACGCCGAGAAGCTCGGTATGCGCATCGTTATCTTCGACCCCAAGTACGAGTTCACATCCTTCTCCGGAAAGCACGAGGTTGTGCAGGACATAGAGAATATCGAGCAGCGGATGAAGGAGCTTGTGGCTGAGATGCAGGACCGCAAGGGCCAGTTCCTCGGCTATACGCTCATCATCTTCGACGAGTTCGCCGACGCCGTCGCGTCCGCCCGCTCCGGCAAGGAGCTCGACCTGTACGAAGAGGAGGAAGTTGGCCTCACCCGCGACGGACGCCCGAAGATTCAGAAGATACTCGTCGGCCGCGACAAGTCGCTCGAGGAGAACCTCAAGATGATCCTGCAGAAGGGCCGCTCGCTCGGCTACCGGGTTCTGGCCGCCACGCAGCGCGCCTCCGTGAAGGTTATCTCCGGCGACGCGAAGGTCAACTTCCCTGTGCAGGTATGCTTCAAGGTCCAGAAAGCCGTCGACTCCAAGGTCGTCCTCGACGAGGAGGGCGCCGAGACGCTCATCGGCAAGGGTGACGGTCTCATCAAGTCGCCCGAGTACCTCGACCGCACGGTACGTTTCCAGGGTTTCTACAAGCCATGATAACGGTATCCAATACAGATTTCGCGCAAGCGATAGCGCTTCTGAAGGCATTCAGCTCCTCTCCAGGCAAGACCAGGAGGGAGCTGAATGACCGGCGGAAGGCCTCCCTCATCGTAAAGAAATGGAGCAAGCAACTCTGCACCACAAAGGAGACCGCGTCTCCTGGAAAGGCGCCAACGGCGTCGAATCCGGAATAATCACCGAAGATATGGGCCGGGGGCGGTACATAGTACGGCTCAACAATGGCCGCGATATGATCGTTAACATTAAATCAATCATCGAATAAAATGGAAGCATTGAAAGTAGGAGATAAGGTGCATTTCCGCACCGCCGACGGCAAGAAGCACTTCGGCACCATCGATTCCCTCGTCCCGAGCATCGACGGCTGTGACATATACTCCGTCAAATGCCCGGCCCTCGGTACGTACGTTACCGTCGAGAAGCCCGAGAAGACCAAGCGAAAACCCCGCTCAAAGAAGAAGAAAGAGAAGAAATCAGAGTAGTCTTCTTCGCTTTCTTCACAAAGTCAATAATTATCCCTTGTATTTTACCAAAAAAGGGTTAAATTTGTCGCGTTTCCCTTTGTGACTATCGGGACGAGACATATAGGAATAACGAGAAATACATACTGGTTATCCGCTCCTCTCTCTTGATAGTCACCCGCTTTTGCGGAAGAGAAGGGGCGGATAACTTTTTACCACAATGAACGAAGGTTATATAAGACTACACCGATCGATAGAAGACTGGGAATGGGCGAACAACCCAACCATGTACTACTTCTGGGTCAGACTCCTCGTAGTGGCAAATTATGAGGACAGAGAATGGCAGGGTAGGATCGTCGAGCGCGGCTGTATAATAACCTCGATCGCGAAGCTCGCTGCCGATTTTTCCTTATCCGTGAAACAAGTTAGAACCTGTATAGAACGGCTAACAAAGAGCAAGCAAATAGTCACACAAACGGCAAACAAATGGACAAAGATAACTATCTGTAATTATGATAATTACCAGTGGTGTCCGGAAACAAAAAGGCAAACAAACGGCGAGCAAAATGGCAGACAAACGGCAAGCGAAAGGGCAACAACTAAAGAAGTCTCTACTTCATCAGAACCTAACGGTTCTTCTGAAGATAGAGACAAGAATAATATAAAAATAATAAACAACGCGCCCGTGCGCGATGGTGTCTCTGACTCTGTCGAAAGGCTTTACAATCTATATCCGACAAAATGCCCCATAAGCAACCGGAGAACCGAGAAGGGTAAGGATAGCAAGCAGATCATCGCCCGGCTGTTAAAGTCGAGGACCGAAGAGAATATAGCAAAGCTTATCAACAAGTACCTTTCCGACTGCATCGAGAGCAAAACGTATATCGCAAACTTCGCGACCATGCTCCGAAAGATCGAGAGCGGAAAACTCGATGACCTCGAGCTTCCATACGAACAGAAACCGGAAACCGCAAACCGGCCAAAGATACACTACTACGATCAGAATGACGATCCCAACTACAAAGCGCAATGAAAGAGAAAGTAATGACCATGGCGGAGCTTCCGCCGCCGAATAGCACCGACATTGAGCGCCAGATCCTCAATGAGACCATCTTCAATGCGGACGCCATCATGCCGGACCTTATCGGCATCATCACGCCGGATATGTTCTCGGATGATGACCGCCGCGAGATCTGGAACGTCCTCGTCGGCATGTTCAACAAGGGCGAGGAAATCGACCTTATCTCGGTCAAGCAGAAGACGAGATTCGACGTCCTGTTCCGGGAGGCTATTGGTCCGAAGATCGAGACCGGCGGGGCGTACTCTTCACTTCAGCATGCCGCACTCCTTCGGGACATCGCCTGTCGGCGCCGCATGTACTACGCATCGCTCAAGATGCTTGAGGCGAGTACCAACCCGAGCCTTTCAGAGGAGGATGTGTGCGGTATCTCGGAGAGTGTCATTAAGGAGGTCCAAGGCGAGCCCCTTACGAATAAGGAGGTCAATATTGAGACATCCATCAATAGGGTGGCTGACGAGCTTGAGGAGCAGCAGAAGCAGGTTGCCGCAGGAAGGGCCGTAAAGGTTCCGTCCAGCATTCAGGCTATCGAACGGCTGACATACGGCGGATTCGGGCCGGGACAGCTCGTTATCCTGGCCGCCCGCCCTTCGGTCGGTAAGACCGCACTGATGCTCCAGATGGCCAAGGCTGCGGCCTCGGCCGGCGTGCCTTCGATTATCTTCTCTCTCGAGATGACGTCATCCGAGCTAACCAAGCGGCTCATGTACTCAACCGGATTCGTCGGCCCAGAGCAGCTGTCCGCTGTCCGGGGTGTGGACTGGAACATGTTCGAGTCCGCCGCGAACAGGCTGACACCACTCGACGTCCTCATCAACGACAAGTCCAGGAGCCTTACGGAGATCTGTTCGAGAATCAACGTGCTCCATCAGAGGGGCCGGTGCGGAATCGCCTTCATCGACTACCTCTCGCTGATGCGTGTAAACAATAAGCTCGACCGGAAGATGGAGCTCGGCCTCGCAACCCGCGAGCTGAAGCTTCTCGCCATGCAGTGCGGCATCCCCATCGTGGTCCTGGCACAGCTGAACCGCGACTCCGCCAAGGACGGCCGGCCACCGATGCTCTATGACCTCAAGGACTCCGGAGACATCGAGCAGGACGCCGACATCGTGATGATGCTCGAGAATGCGAGCGAGCCGATTGGGGACAACCCGCCGGACATCAACCTCTGGCTCCGCAAGAACCGAGGCGGCCGCCGCGACATCTGCATCGCCCTTCGGCCGAATATGACTTACTCAGACTTCAGAGAACTTGGATCAAGCGAATAGACATGAACTGCAAAGATTGCCACTACTACGATTGCGCGTTCAGGACACCTCTTGGCGGATGTAATGACACGGCGCCTATGTATATCTCGCCGGCGCCACAGAAAGAGCCGCAGGCCGTTATTGTAATCCCGGAGGATTATGTAAGACTCGTGAATAAGGTCAAGGATCTGCGGAACGCACAAAAGAAGCACAAGGAAACACTCAACTACGGATATCGATGCCTGGCGATAAGGCTCGAGAAAGAAGTGGACGAGATTCTCGAAAAACTTTAATCACAATCCAATATTATGAAACAGATTCACACACAGGCCCGCAAGGCCAACAGATGCTCCGGCTTCCGGAAGCATGGTGCCGTGGACTCCCCGTCCCGTATGCGCATGTTCAAGCGGTCGGAGATGCAGCCCAAGCGCAATCACAAGATCTTCGGATGCCAGGTCGTCCGCATTCAGCGCATCTTCTTCAAGATGGATCGCTTCGGCGCCCCAATCTATCGCCTCGTACCTCACGCCATCCAGAGAATGCAGTAGGTCATGAGGAAGAAACGCTTCGCATGCTGCAGGAACTGCGTGAACGCTTTCGCCAATGACTGCTACCTTCTCAAACGTGGTCTCCCCTGCGAGTTCAAGCCGCTGAACGAGGAGCCGGACAATCGCGTCGGGACGGCGATCGCCATTGCCATCATCATCCTGTTTGCGACCGCGCTCTTCATCTGGGGGTGCAAGCCGCAGGAGGCGACGCAGGAGCCCGTCCAGCACGTGTCCGCCGTAAAGCTGCTGCATCAGCAGCACCACGAGCTTACCGAATGGGAGGAGCTTCAGATGGCCATCATCTGGACGGAGTCGAACTTCAGAGCGAACGCCGTCGGCGCGACCTCGGATTTCGGCCTTTACCAGATTACGCCGATCTACATCTCCGAAGTGAACCGCGTCGCAGGCACCGAATACGCCCATGAGGACGCCTTCGATCCGGAGAAATCCGTGGCGATGTTTGCGGCCATGCAGGATCATTACAACCCCGGCAGGGATCTCGATCTCGCCATCTATTACCATAACAAATCATCCGAATACAAGGCAAGGGTCCTCAAGAACCTCGAGATGGTCCGCCGGTATGAGGAAGTCAGAAAATTAGTGAAAAAATGAATAAAGAAAAGAAAACCAATGATGTCGGCGACATGGGAGCCGCCTTCAAAGAGGCCGCAGAGGCCAATGATGGGTTTGCGAAATCTGTCATCAACGAGCTTGAACACATGACGGTTCTCGTCCACGCTGCTGCTGTGGACGATTTTGTCCGGTGCTCCAGGAAATTATCCAGAGCAAGCTTCATCACGCGCAAGTATTGGAAGCGTCGCCTTTCCCATGCGGCCGAAACCATGGTCGCCGCCAATGACATGCTGAAGCGTTTTGTCGGAATTTTTGGCGCGGACCTCGAAGAGGTGAAGAAGGACAACAATCCGAAGCCGGAGGAATAGCGCATGGATATCTTCTACCATATCGCCGGAGTAGTGGTCACGATTATCGGCATTGTCGCGATCGGGCACAACCTGCACGGAAAGTCGAAATATTGTATGGGATATAAGTATGTGTACGAATGAGGAAATAAACAATTCAATTTTGCTTCATAAAGGGTATTCGTTATATGAAGGAAACAAACAAAACTTATCTTGCTGCATGTATTTCTTCCTCATGGATGCGGCGAAGCAGGTATTCGACAGCTCCGTGAGTAAACAGGAGTGTTCCGGCCAGCAGAAGGTTATGATGACCCGCATGCAGGACGGATTCCACTTCTTCTTCAAGGACTTCTTCTCTGCCTTCAACCAGGAACAGACAGATTTTATCATCGACAAGGCTGACGAATTCGAGGAGCAGATCGCACACCACCTCGAGATCGCCGAGATTGCTATCCAGGAGTGTGTGAATCACCTGCCGATAGAGCGACAGCGCGAGATCTCGAAGGTCTGGCTGTGCAACCTGCTCGCAGCCGACGCCCAGGACTTCCACGGCGAATGCTGGAAGACCGGCGGCAAGCAGCCGCTCAAGGACCGCTATATCGAGCAGGTCGTGAACGCCAGCAAGCTGTACTCGAAGTATCGCTTTGGCGATGGCCCGATCATTTCCGAAAAGCAATTCAGTCGGGTCCAGGCGTCTGTCCAGGTCATCGCGAAGAAGACGGTCAATTTCCTTTACCAAGACTATCTCAGAGAGATCGGACAACATGAATAGGAAAATCCTCATTGCGGATTCGAGGCGTAGGATAAAGGAGGAGCTCTGCGATAAGATGCTCGAAATTTCCGGCTTCGACCCAAGGGAACTGACCAGGAGACGACCGGTCGTCATGGCCCGCGTAATCGTGTGCTATGTGCTCACGTCACGGCATAGGTTTACCGAAGATGAAGTCGCTATCCTTTTTGGGATCGATCACGCGACGGTAAATCACTACAAGAAAAGAATGGAGGACATCTTCTTGTTGCCAGGCTACGAGGCAGAGGATGAACTCTGGGACAAATTTAAAGCTATATTATAATGAGCCAGGTTTTAGAATCGCAAATCTACGCTGACGCCATAAGGACCTACGGCGTAGACGGTCAGGTGGACATGCTCCACGAGGAGGTTGGAGAGCTGCTCTCCGCCATCAATAAGTTCAAGCGCGGAAGAGTTCCCGCGAGCGAGGTGGTCACCGAGATCGCCGACGTCATGATCATGTGTGGCCAGATGGCACACATATTCGGGCCGGAAGAGGTCCGCAAGGAGAAAGAGCGCAAGCTCGCAAGACTTTGGAAAAAAATCAGAGAACACCATGACAAAGCAAGAGAAAAAGGCGGTCAATGATTATCTCGCCGCCATCTACCTCCGCATCAATAAGGCGAAGGCAGCAATCGATGAACAGAACTACGGCATCGCCCGCCGCATCCTCGGCGAGGCGTATCCGAAACTTGACCTCAAAGAAGACTGATACCATGTTCGGAATCAAGAAACTGAAGCGAAGAATCGCAGAGCTCGAGGCTGCCCTCGAGGAGCGTGAGGGCGCGCTGCGTAAGGCGGCCCACTTCTCCCTCACATACACACTCACGGAATCGGACCTCATCAAGCACAAGCAGCAGACGGCCCGAAAGAAAGACGCCACCGAGCGGATGGCCTGCTCGCTCGGCTACAAGATCTTGAAGCGGTTCCCGCCGCATGAGATTATCGATGACGGGGTCGTCGTCGGCTACCATGTGGAAATCGACGCCCGGCGCCCGTACACCTGGCCAGAAGTTTAACCCATAACACATAATGCACAATGAAAGGATTTAGATCTGAAGACGTGCCCTCCTGTGGCATCGCACGTTCCGTCAACCGTACTGTCGGTAAACAGGTCGTGGGTTACCGCGACGTTCTCAAGAAAGCCTCCGAGCTTGGTATCACGTTCCACACAAACCAGTGGGGTTCCCTGTGCTTCTCCGCGCACCAGGCTGAGCGAATCCGCCAGGAACTCCTCAAGGACTTCAAGGAAGAGAAGCCGGCAGAAGACCCGCAGCCGGAGGTGGAAGCCGAGAAGGCCGTGTCCGGTATTCTTTCCCAGTTTGAAGACAAGGCCCTTGTCAAGGAGCTGCGCCGCCGTGGCTGGGAGGTCGAATGTAAGAGACTCGAGACGCTGTAGCCATGGCAGAAATGAAAGCGCAGGACGGGTATCAGCCGTCCGAAGAAGAAAAGAAGAAGATCAATGAGTTTGCGACCTACCTCCAAGAGCAAGGTTACGACGGCTTTCTGATGGTCAAAAAAGGCGACGTTGGTGTCTCGTGGGCGAATGTCAAGGATGCTGATGAGGTTCGTCATATCATCATCAATTCGCTCGGTCATATCATGGAAGAATCAGAGGATTCCGCTGCGGAAATTGCCGGCGGAATCATCCTCGCGTCAAATCAAATCACATCGTAGTATGGAAGATCCTATCATCAATATCAAACAGGCAATCCGCCAGCTCGCGGAGTGCGGCGTGAATACCAGCGAGCTGATGTCGGCAACCCTCAAGGCCGCAGATATGTTCCGGGAGATCAAGGATAGCGACGGCGAGTGGACGAGGAGGGAGATTGTGGACGTTGTCGAGAACTTTGTTGCCAGCGAGGACCGCAGGAATAGAATGTTCGCCTGGCTGGAAGACCACAAGGCTCCGGAGGGGTCCGACAAGCAGGTTTCCGTCAAACTCTCCGAGAGCGGGGATAAGGAGGCACGAAAGCAATTATCGGAATTCCTTTTTGAAGTGATGGTTCACGGCAAGAACGCGAATTTCGACAGATTCGGCAAAGCAGATTGTGCCAAGTGGATCGATTTGGTTAACCATGGTCATAAGTCCGCCTGGAAACCGACCGATGGGCAGCTAAACACATTGAGGCTTTTCGTGCTCAATCAGCCGGTTGGTTTGAAAGAACTCAGAGTCCTTGAATCCCTTTATGATGAACTCAAAAAGTTGTAAACATGGGAATGGAAAATAAAAAGATCGTTGCGCCTGCCGGCGTTGATGTGAAATCCTTTATGGAGGGTGGACTCAGAATCCCCGAGGGCTACAAAGGGGTTATTGAGGATGGCGTATTTCGTCTGGTTAAGCAGGAAAGCGAGGACGAGAGGATAAGGAAAGAGTTGATTGAAAAAGTTGGATGTATTATTCCCGAAGAGGGAGAATATAATGATGATGGGTTTATTTTGCCTGCCTACTACAAAAGAATTGAACGATACCGTGCCTACCTCGAAAAGCAGAAAGAGCAGAAGCCGGTAAAACTCAATGATGATACAGAAGTAGGTCTTGACCGCGCATTGCAAATTGTCAAGGCTGCGAAGGGGAACCTGTATGGTTATCAATCGGATGATGGTATTTATGAGTGTGACCATGCTATTCAGACATTGGAGCGCATCTTGAAGAACGGAATTGAGCAGAAGCCAGCAGACCTTGAAGTTGAGTCAGAGAGGTTCTTAAAAATCCTTTCCGAAACCCCGTACAATAACACACCTATTACAAATGCTCAAGTAGTCGTTAAGGAACTTGTCACATTCTTAAGGTCGCCAGAGAAGTATGACCCGAATCACATTTCGCAGCAGCCCGCCGAGTGGAGCGAGGAGGATAAAGATATATTGGATAGTTTAATTCGCTTGTATAGTAAAGAATATTGCGGAGAAAAATGGCCGTGGAGTAATGGCAACTTTACTTTTGGTGATGTGGTTAATTTCCTCAAATCCCTCCGTCCCCAACCGAAGCCAGAATGGTCGGAAGAAGATGAGACTATGTGGTCAAATCTGATTGGGTACCTGGAAGGCAAAGTCGGTATGCTACCCTCCGGAAAAGAAAGATACATCAAATGGCTAAATGAGCGATTCGTGAAGCTCGTGTATCCGAAGTCAGGCTGGAAGCCCAGCGATGAGCAGATTCGTCCACTTGGGTATGCTATTGATTATTTCAAAAAGAAAAAGAACGACACAACTTATCTTGAATCGCTTTACAACGACCTCAAAAAGTTATAGTTATGGAAGAAAAGGTTAAGTTCGGATTCGGCGTGCGCCAGGAAATATGCGAACCCGAAACGTTTGACAGCATAGATGATCTCCTCGCATACGCGCAAGAGTCTTGGAAATCAAAGGACGGGAACCCGTTCGATGACGACTGCGATTATTCCGGTGTTATCTTCGTTGGTGTGGTTAGGCATTATGCACCCTCCGACTTCGCACCGTCTCTTGACCGTATCGCAGACGCAATGACAGACAGCTTCTATTGCGAGTGCAATATTGATGATGATGGAGAAGTTTGCATCAACAAGAGAGAGGAAGCAGATAAGGCTTTGTCTGAGTTTATCAATGAATACTTTGAACTGCCGTGCACTTATGTTGGATCGTGGTTCGGAGAGTATTCTCTCGTTGATCGCAAATGGATTGAAAAGGGATCGGGGTTCGACAAATATGTAAAAAGCGAGTGAGATGAAACGAGTATACCAAAGAATAAACTCACCGGTCACTGGCGACTGCTTTAAGTGCTGTTTGTGCTCCCTTTTAGAGCTGGATTATGACGAGGTCCCTAATTTTTCCGAGCTGTATGGTTCCGGGGATTGGTTCGTGGAGGCGTATAATTTTCTCGCAAGGAATGGGTATGAATATTCCGCCGATTCTCTGTGGAACCCAAATGTTCCTTTCCTTGAGAATCCTACCGAATCATGCTTCGCTGATAAGAAGATAGATAGGGAACATTCGCTTCTCGCGCTTAAACCGGAGGATGGTATAGATGGATTGTTCCTGGCCGGAGTGTATTCACCGAAATACACCAACCCAAACGAACATCCCATGAACCATCTTCACGCGGTTTTGTGTGACGAACATTTCAATATAGTCTTCGACCCGCAGAAAGATTACGAAGGAATCCTCCACTATCCTTACGCGAATATCATCGGCTTCAACGGGATCCGCGTTATTGAAACGCTAAGGAGAATCAAGTAGCGAATAGTATGATGAGACTTATTTGGCACCACAACACCTGGCCCTGGGGCAAGACGGTCCGAATCGTCACGTCCGATGGTAGCGCCATCGTGGAAATGTCCTTCGAGGACATCAACCCCGGTGTGTGCTACCTGTCGGGCCTGTCCGTCATTCCGCCGAAGCGAAGGAAGGGCATCGCGAAGCTTCTCATGTTCGCATGCGAATCATACTGCCGGGAGAATGGCATCTTCCGGATCGACCTCAATTCCGTCCTCACCGATTGGGTGCAGGAATTCTACAAGAAATGCGGCTATGCGCCCATCAAAGAGGAGAATGGATTCATGCAGATGTATAAGATTATCAAGTAGTTGCAATATGTTGATGCAAAAAATATGTAGTAAGATATGAAAGCAGACGAATTGATGCTTGGCAATATCATCCAGTACGAGTACGAGGGAGAGCGATTCGTAGCCCGCGTGAAGGAAATCCACAAGGACTCTGTTCTCGTGGAGGAAGTTAATGGAAAGTATGAGGAGATCGAGATACCGATGCGGGACATCCATCCAATTACTCTTAATCCGGGATTTTTTTGCAAAAACGGATTCCAAGGAAAATACTCACTCTGGGACGGGATGATGTATGTAATGCTCTATATACCAGCAAATTTTGCTGACACGCATGATACCGTGGTTGAATATGATGGTGAAAACATTTTTGTCGACCATAGGGGCGTCTCAAAATTCTGTGGACATATCAGTTATGTTCATGAGCTGCAGAACGCTTTTAAGCAATGTAAAATCGCAAGGGAGATAGTAATATGAACGGGCCGCTAAGACCAATTAAGCCAGGAGAGGAATTCTACCTGCATCACGAAAAGACTCATTGTGTCGGTGTTGTAACAACCGGAGACGAGCCAGTACACGTCTTCTGGGAGTGGGCAAAGCACAGGAAGCGTCGTATGTATCGAGCGGTCCCGGAATGGCAGCTCGAAGTTCAATGGGAATTCATGAAGAAAAATGGATAGAGTTATGAAACACATTGACGCAGAAAATCTTTCCGACTATGAATGTAGAAAAACTTATTGAGAGCCTTAAAAGAATGCCTCAAGATGCAGAGGTGGCAACTGCGGGGGCGGTAGGACTTACAAGCATCATCAACGTCATATCCTACACATTTCATTCAACGGTACTCGGTGATGCGAAAATGGTTATTTTAGAAAATGGGGCATATATCACCAGGCTTCCAGAACAGGAGGAAACGAAATGAAATACATTGACGCAGAAAAACTGATTGCCGAGATAGATAATATTATCGAAATGGCGGTAGAAAGGTGGGATAATGAGCAAGTAACTGGAGTCAAGAAACTCCGCGATTTGCTTGACGCTAAAATCGCCTCTCTCCAGCAGGAGCAGCCGGAATTTCCAAATGGTAAATTTGTCTTTCCAAAATACCTATATGCGAGAACAAAAGACAACAAGACCATTGATATGTCTTATGCTCCGCAAGATATGACCGCAGTAGAATATATCCGTAACGACTTTGTTGAGCAGGAGCAGCCGGAGGTGGAGTTGAAAGAATACCTCTCTGCAAAATTGTTTTCTCTTGGGGCCGACCTCATCAGACATAAGCCGTGTTCGTTCAATAGGGGCTTGAATGTCGGTATGACAAAAGCCTACGATGATATTCTTAAAAAGATTAACACAAGAAAGGAGGAATAAAATATGCCAGAAGATATTAAAAATGTTATTGACAGACTGAAAGACGACATCGCTACTATTGAAAAGTGGGACAGGTCGTATTGGAACAAGAGTCTCGGAACAAGCCATTTGAAATCAATGGCCACAATGTTAACAAACGATGCTAACACTATTGCTGCATATCTAAAGAACTTTTAACGCAAGAAAGGAGGAATAGATATGAAGAAGATAATGTTCAATGACAGGTGTGGTCTGACGCAGGCCGTGCTTGAAGGCCAGAAGACCATGACGCGGCGCATTGCGGAGAAGGAACTCGTCGAGGACGAGAACTGCGAGCTGCGCTGGAACGGAAAGTTCAGGCCTGCGAGATTCAAGGTTGGCGAGGTGGTAGCTGTGGCCCAAAGATACTGCGACATATACAAGGGCGCTATGGTGAGTTATCAAGACGAATCTACTTGGGATATTCCAATGTTCCACCCGGGTTGGAATAATAAAATGTTCGTCCAGGCAGACCTTATGCCGCACCATATTCGCATAACCGATGTTCGTGTAGAGCGGCTGCGAGACATTAACAGCGAAGATTGCTTAAAGGAGGGGATTGAGGCACGCATCGTAGGTTGCCATACCTTCTACTTCGCTCCCGGGATAGATTGGCCCTTCGATTTCCCCAAGCCCGCCTTTGCCGCCCTCATTAAACGCATATCCGGCAAAGGAACATGGGAATCCAACCCCTGGGTGTATGTGTACACATTTGAATTGGTGAAGTGATATGAAAAAAAGAGCAGGCTTTCGCCCACTCCTAAGAACAAATGTGCTTGGCCAGAATCAGTGTTCGGAACAAAGATACAAAAAAAAGCGATATGACAAAAGAACAAGCAATCCAGGAACTATGTTCAATTAGCGTTCCGTCTGGAGATTTTGCATTGATTACAGAGAATACAATCGAGGCTCTCTCTGTGGCGATCGATGCGCTTCGTGAGCCATCTCTCCCGGAAGGCCTGGATGAAGCGTCGAAAGAATTTGCCAAGAACTGGTATGGCAGGAAGAATGGGTTCATTCCCGACACGTGTCGCGGGTGCTACGCTCACATACAGGCTGCGGTCGAGTTCGGAGCTAAATGGCAGGCCTCGCAAGGGCACACCATCAATGCTGTCGTGAATGTTGATGGTTTCTATCGGCGTTTTATACAGCCGGATGGAGAGTTTCCGTTTGAGTATGGAGACAAGTTGGTTGTTCAGATTCGTAAAAGGTAAGATATGGTAATAAGAGACCTGGATGGAGAGGGAAATTCCCTCACGGTTTTTCGGCAGAATGACGGAGATATTATAGTCTCCATTAGACACGACGGGAAATCCTACAAGGACACCATGATTTTAGGTGTTCGTGTGGGAAGCGTTGGTAGTGGTCACTCTATCCCGCCGAAGATATTCAGCCTCCTCGATCAACTGGCCACGGAGTTTGAAAAGTACAAAGACTGCAGGAATGAAAATGACGCATACGACGCGTATGCAAGAGAATCTTCAAAAATCCAATAACAATGAATGCTATTATTGACATTGTCTGCATCGTGGCCCTCATGGCCATTGCAGCGTTTTTCGGATGGTCCGCGAGGAAGTGTGCGGACGAGAACAAGATCCGGCGAGTCATCGCAAGGATCAAAAAGAGGGTCGACGACAGGATGACCGGCAATCTTGCCGCCGAGGAAAGGTGCAAGACGGCACATTTCGGCGCGGCAGCCAAAGAGGATCTGGACATCCTTTCCATCCTCGATAGATTCGAGGCTGAATGCGGTCGCGATGAGTGTATCGTGATCGAGCCATCAAAGGATGGTGATGCCTGGTGCTATCTGCTCGGGCGGGATCTTCAGCGCGGCATCGTCGGTTTCGGCGGATCTCCGGCCGACGCCAAGAAAGAATTCTTCGCAAACCTCGCACTCGCCCTTGACAAGATCGAGCGATATGACAACCTCGTGCGCCTTCGTAGCTACACGGAGAAGCTCGGGTCCTTCAAGGTCGATGGCCTCAGGACCATTCCGGAAATCGTCGAGGCCTGGGGCAAGCAGCATGCGCTATACAGCAACCCGCTCCTCAATCGCGATAAGATCGAGGCATACAGCCAGGGCGTCCAGCGCGGCATCGAGTGGATTCTGTCCCAGGGGTTCAAGATGAGCGCCACATTTCGCAAGAGTAGAAGGATTGGCGTCGACTGCGCGTGGATCGACTTTGACGACAAAGCCGCCTCGAAGGCAATCGCGAGCGGAATGTTCGATGATGGGGAAAGGATAATCGTTCAAATCAGAAAGGCATGAATACGATTATCAAGATGGTTCTATGGCTGTATATTCTGCCGGCGCTGATACTCGTTGCAGATATTGTTGTCCGGATAATAAAGGACCCAAGATCCTTTCGCGCAGACAGGTTCTTCAGTGGCATTATAGCATGCTTCGTTCCGTTCTTCAACATATTCCCGGCGGCGCTTATCGTGCTTGATTTCATACACGACTCATTGGAGAAATTACTTCACAATAAAATATGAGCAAGACAGACAGTTTACATTATCAGCTTTGCCTAGAGGGCGCCAAGTGGCTCCATCGGAACAAGCGCGGAACGGATGCGTGGAAAAAGTGCCCGCTGAAGCCGTGCCACAAGCCGGAGTTCTGCCGGGTCTGCCGCCCGTATCTCTATGTGGCCGTCGAGCTCTGCACCTGGGGCTCCGAGAACACAGACGTTTGGGGGCTTGGCGCCTTCGGAGATAGCGCCGTGATCGAAGTTAAGACCTCTCACGCCGACTTTGTCGCAGACCGGAAGAAATGGTGCCGGAGCGATACTGCAACGGATGAGGGTTATGCTGCCGGACGCCTCCGCTGGTATCTATGCCCGGAAGGAGTGATCAAGCCGGAGGAGCTACCGGAAAAGTGGGGACTCCTTTATTGGAACGGGAAGAAGGTAATCCCAATCATAGCCCCGACTCCATTCAAGAATACGGGGCGAGGTGACATAGCAATTCTTATGAGCCTTCTCCGCCGGGAGGACTTCCCGAAGAAGGTTTTCAACTATCGCGGCGCACCGACGACCATTCATCCAAAAACTACCGGAAATGAATAACGAAAAAGACGAAGATGTTATCATTATCCACCTTGGGCGCGTTCTGAGCGAAGAGCAGTTTAGCGAGGTGGAGAAATCGATAGTCGCATTTATGAACAAGAGATGGCCAGACCTGCAACCAAATAGATTCAGCAACTAAACAACGATCATGAATAAGAAGAAAAAACTTGCGCCGGAGGACGTGTATCACGCGGACGAGGCATACCGGAACGGCCAGCGCGCCGGTTATGAGAAGGCGAAAAAAGAGCTGGAGATTTCCTGGGAGGATGTCCAATGGATCGACGACACCATCATCGATCTCGCCCAGACCGACCTTCCCAGGCAAGGAAAGGAGGCGTTCTATTCCGAAGTGCTTAAGAGATTCAAGGAGAAAAAGAATGGGACCAGTAGAAACTAAAGTCAAGCTCTTTGCGTCGCCGGACAGGAGGGAGGTCCTCTATGCCAGATTCGACACGAGACTGGTTGGCGCCGGCGAAGGAGATCCGAAGAGGGCAAAGCACGTGGTCTACAAAGACCCGAACGGCGAATGCTACGTGCATTACGTCCACTATCTCGTCCCGGAAAGCATTCCGCCAACGGACGAGCCTGGCTTCCATGTTTCCGAGCGCGTGTTCTTCGGGAAATGGCGCATTGTCGAGGAGTCCGAGGCGCACATCCCAGAGACATGGATAACCATCGGCGACACCGTCAACAAGATGGAGTCGATCCGGAGAATGACTGGGCGATGAGGCAGTCGTACGCAATCCGGAAGGCAAAAGCCCTCCACCAGCATTGGACCAACAAGCGCGGCAAGCTCGTTCCGAAGGTGGCCTACAAGACGCTCGACGAGGCCCTGGCCTTCATGGACAAGAACCACGTCAACAAGAACAAGTACCACCCGTACGTCTGCCCGGACTGCGGAATGTGGCATATCGGGCATCACAAGAGATAGCACTATGATCGAAAGAATTGAACAAGTCGTCGCCGACCATTTCGGCATCACGGTCGACCAGATGAAGACGGGCAAGAGCCGGTCCGAGCTGGACGCCCGGCACTTCCTCTGGTATTTCCTCCACTTCATCTACGGATACAGCGGACAAGACGTCGCTAATCGCTACGGCACAACGCGCCGCGTGATCCTGCACTACTCGGCCCTTGTCCGGGACCGCCTGGGCCGCGAGCCGTTCTTCTCGAAGAACTGCAGCGAGATCCAGGGCAAACTGAAGGAAATCGAGGCCCTGTAAGAAATAGGGAGGGTTCATCGCCCTCCCTATTTCTATGCCATCTCGGTGATGACCTTCAGCGCTCCGGCGCCCTTCGGGTGGCCGCCCGGATAGTACACCGCCGATGCGATCCTCGCGATGTCGGCCAGGTACCGCGTCTGGGACTTCAGCTGGGTGAGAATCGTGTTCTCCCCCTCACCTGTCAGCGCGGTCTCGATGTTCGTCACCTTGGCATTCGTATCCGAGACGTTGTAGCTAGTCGTATTGAGGATGGACTCGACGGCGGAGGCCGTCTGTTCCGTCACCGTCTGCACGCCCCGCTGGAGCGTATTCTCGGAGACGGAACCAGAGGAAACCCCAAGCCGGCGAGCCTCGCCCTCAAGCTGGCGATTCCAGTCGTACAGCATCTCCTTGTAGGACCGGATGGTCTCTGCCTCCATGTCGGAGATTCGTCCGTCCGCAAGGGCCTTTTTTATCGCATTCTGGACCTCTTCGATATGGTCTCCCATCACGGAACTCCAAAGCTGGCCGACAATGATGTCATCATACAGCTTCTCGAAGTCGTCACGCAGGGACTTCAGCCCGTTGCCGGTCTCCTTGAAGGCGGACAGCCAATCAGAGGACCAGCTCTTCGCCGTGCCCTGGGAGTCGGTAGACAGGCCGAGCATCTCATAGAACTCGTCCTTCAGCTCGACAAGCTTGTCCTTGACCTCGGAAAGCTGCTCGGACAGCTCCTCGGTCTCCTTCTTGACCTCATCGGTCTGCTTCCGCTGGCCGTTGGCCGCAATAGCCTCTTCCAGCTCTTTCCGTTGTTTGATGAGGTTGGCGTTCATCTCCGCGAAGGAGGAGCGCAGCCGCGAGACGTTGATGGCCTTGTCCATCGCCTTCTGGAGCCGGTCGTAGGCCTTCTCCAGCTTCTCGACGACATCCTTGTGCTCCTCGACCTGCTTCTTCAGCCGGTTCTCCTTGATCGTGATGGCGGCGATGATGGAGCCGACAACGGCGAAGGCGGCGATGAGCGGGCCGATGAACGGGGTCAGCGTGGCGATGAGCTTCTCTCCGGTCTTCAGCGTGATGGTCTCCATGGTGTTATATGCAGCCATGGCGGCCGTAGCCAGAGAGATGGCCTGGCCTACAAGCTTGAAGCCCTTCGTGAAGCCTTCGATTCCGTCCTTTACATCGTCTGAGATCGGAAGGCCGAAAGCCTCCGCCATGTCCTCCACCAGTTTAATGGTGTCGTCGATGGTATTGCCGACCTGACTGTACGCGCTCTCGATCTGCTGCATGCGGGCGGTCGAGTTCTTAACGGCCTTGTTGGCGCGCGTCTGGGCGGAGTTGAAGTTGTTCGTCGCGTCGGTGAGATTCTGCTCGGCGATGGCGGATTCCTGGACCGCTGCGGTCATCTCGATGAAGTTCTCGTCGGTCTGTTCGGCCGCATACGCCGCCCGGGCCTCACGCTCGCGGTTCAGGGCCTCGAAGTATTCCTTCTGCGCCTCGGCGACCTTGCCGGACAGCTCGGGCAGATCCTTCAGCGCGGAGCGCGCCTCGCCGATCTCGCGCAGACCGGTGGCAATAGCCTCGAAGAAGCTGGAAACCTCGTTGTTTCCGGCCTGGTCCTCGATACGCTTGATGTTCTTCACGATCGCCTGGATCTCGGTCGGGTTCAGCGCGCCTTCCGGCAGCTGGAGCCAGTATTCGAGATTGGCCTTCAGTGAGGCGAGCAGCTCGTCGGACATGCCGGACAGGTCGCCGAACGCCAGGGCGTAAGCCTCGGTGCTCTTATAGGCGTCCCATTGGGCATCGGCGATGTCGCGCGTAGACTTGGCGATCTGGTTGTTGATGGCCACCGTCTTCTCCTCCTCGTTGTCCCAGGTCCGGATCTTGGAGACGTTCTCTATCATCTCCTTGTAGGCCTGCTCGATCTTGTCGAGAGACTTGGTGTTCGCATCGTACATGATCTTCGCGACCTCCTCCTGCTCCGTGCGGGCAATCTGGACGCGCTTCTCGGCGATGTCATTCGCCAGCTTCACCGCCTCGTCTCCAAGGCCGGAATCGCGCAGGTACTTCTCGAGGGCCTTGATCTCGTCCATCACCTCGGACGTGGTACCCTCGGTCGGCGAGAGGCCCCAATCCTGCATCTTCTTGCTGTTGTCATAGCGGTCCCAGAGATCGGAGACCAGGTCTGAATAGGCCTTCAGCTTATCCTCGGCCTTGTCGGTGATGAGGTTCAGCTCGATGTCGATGCGATCCTTCGTCTCCAGCTTGCTCTTGTACTTCTCGATGAGGGCCATAATCTGCTCGTCGGTGGCCTTGAAGTCGTCTCCGAGGCTGATGCTGACCTTCTTCCCGAGGGCGGCCAGCTTCTCCAGGTACTTGACGTCACCCTCGTCAGAGAGCTTGTCGAGCTCCTTGCGGGCGTTGCGCAGGGCGGTGAGGAAGGTGTTCAGGTCGGTCTTGTAAGAGCTGGCACCATTCTTCTCTGTCTTAACATCCTCGGTCGCGCCAAGTTCGGTGCGAAGCTCCTTGAGCATGTTGATGTACGTCTGGAGCTCTTCCTTGGAGCCGAACTGATGGAGCAGCTCGACCATGCGCGGGGCTGCGCCGGTCGTCTTCCCCTGCTTGATCAGCTCCTGGAGCTTGACCCACTCCTCGGCGGCTCCGATGGCCTGCTCGAGTTCCTTGTCGATATTCCCGATGTAGTCGGAGACGGTCTGGCCGGTCTCGTACTTGAGAATACCCTCGCCGATGACGGAGGTTCCGACCTTGCCGAACTTCTTCGCCACGCGGTCCTGCACGTCACGGATAGCCTTCTCGACGTCACCGCCCTCGTTGGCGGCCGCCTTGAACGCATTCTCGAGCGCCGTATTCAGCTCGTCCTTCATGAAGTCCTCAATGTCACCCAGGGCGCCGTTGTCGATCTGTTTCTTGATGCCATCGCGGACACCCTTCAGATACTCGATGAAGTCCTTCTCCTTGAGCGCCGGATTGAACGAGTACTCTTCCTTTTTGTTGTTCTTGTCGAACTCGGCCTTGGCCTGGGAAAGGGTCTTGATGAGGTCAAGATACGGCAGCTTCGCCTTGGCGATCGTTTCGCCGGGGACCTTCGCAATCGCGTCGTCGATCATCTTCGCCTGCTTGATGACGTCACCGAAGGCGCCACCGATCTGGCGGATGAAGTATTCGGACAGGCTGTCGATTCCGTTCTTGATCTCTTCCTCGGAGCGGCCGGCGATGGTCCAGGCCTCCTTGAGCGCGAACTTGCCGGCCTCCAGGGTACCCTTTACCGTTCCGTCAAGGATGGCTGCAGATACCTTGTTCTCGATATGCTCATAGTCGCTGTCTTCGAGGAGTTGCACGCCGATGTCCACCTTATCGCGGTCGAACCCGTAGCCCTTGGCGTTCCCGCTGACCATCTCGTTGCGCAAGGACTTTGCGCGCGACTCGGCCTTCTTCTGGGACTCTGACATGGCCTCGTTGATGGCCTTTGCCCGGGCCTCCTCGTACGCCTGGACGCGGATCAACTCGATCTGCTCGCGGCGGGCGTCGTTGAGCTCCTGGACGTTGTCCAGTTCAAGCTTCTGGATATTGAGGATGTTTCCGTATTCAGCCTTCAGCTTGTCGAGCGCGGTCTGCCGGTCCTCCAGCTTGTTGTTGGTGTCGGCAGCGATGTCGAGCAGCTTCTCGAAGCGGGTGATCTGCGAATTGAGGTTTGTTGCAGCCTCGGCGCCTATTTCATTGAGCGTCTTGCGGAGCTGGTTCGCCTTGGCGATAATGTCAACGAGGACCATTCCGATGTAGATGAGGATTCCGAGCCAGTTCTGCTTGATGATGGCGCCGATCGAAGCAACCGTACCCCTAAACCCGATAGCCACCCGGTTCAGCGCCGTGAGCTCGTGGCCCATGGCGATGAACTTACCCTGCATGTTCGCCACGGTCGCAGTGATCATCTTGCCAGCCCTGGTAAGACCGATAAGGCCGGCCGTACCCTTCACAAGCATGAAGACGATGAGCGGCTCCATGATGGACGCTAGCGCCTGCCAGTGGCTGATGATGTTCTCCAGGCCGGTGATGACACCCTTGATGAAGGCGTCGTGGCCCTTGCCGATATTGTTGAACATGATCTGGATGCGGTCGTTCAAGTTGGAAATGCGGCCCTGGATCGTGTCCGCCTGTATCTCCTGCATCTTGTAGAACGCGCCGCCAAGCTCGGTAGTCTTCTTGAGGACGGCCTCCACGTCGGCAAACTTGACCATACGCTTGGAGACCATCTGCATGACCTCACCGACAGACACCGTGCGGTTGTAGATTTCGGTGAAACGATCCGCCAGGCCGCCCAGCATGTTCACGCCGGCTTCCGAGAACTGACGGAGTTCGGTTCCCTTCAGGAACTCGGCCGCTTTTACCTGGCCATATGCGAGTATGAGCCTTTGCATGTCGACGCCAACACCGGCGCTGATGTCGCCGAGCATCTTGGTGGTCTCGATCAGCTTGTTGGTCTCGATACGGTACGCAGCCAGCTGCTTGGTCTGTTGGAAGAGCTCCTGCACGGAGAACGGAGACCGCACGGCGATCTTCGTAATCTCGTTGAACATGGCGCCGGCGGTGTTCGCGTCCTGGATGATGACGGCGAGGGAGCGCTGGGCGAGCTCGAATTCGCCGCGCACCTTGATCATCTCGGACAGGAAACGCTGGACGATGAACGGAGAGAAAGCGGTCATGAGGAGCGTCCGGACCATGCCGGCGCTCGTGCTCGTCTCCCGGAGGGTGGCGTTGACCTGCTTGATGCCGGCGGTGGTCCTCGCAATCTGGGCGTTCACCTGCTGCAGGTACGTCGGATTGATGAGGCCCTTGCCGTTCTGGTCCTTCTCCAGCTCACGCTTCACGGCCTTCAGCTGACGGAGCTTCTCGAGCATCTGGTCAACATTCGACGGATTGACCCCGAGGATACCGGAAGCCTTCCGGGCGATCTTGCCGGCCGCATCCATCTCCTTATAGTATTTGTCCTCCTCCTTCGCGAGCTTCGTGGCCTCCTTCTCAAGATCCTTATAGTAGGTCTTCATCTGCTTGAGGCCGTCGTTCGCTGCGGTGAGGCTCTTGATGTATTCGTTGAATTCCCCGACCTGCTGCTTCGTCAGATTGCCGCCCAGGGCCGCCTTACGCGCATCGAGCAGCTTGCCGAGCTGCTCCTTCAGGGATTCGATCTCCTGCTTGTTGCGCTCGATATCCTCGGGCGACATGCGGATAAGGCCCTGCTTCTGGAGGCTGGCATAGTTATACAGGTCGGACAGCCGATTTCGGATGTCGTCAATCTTCGTGGTATAGTCTGCGATGGACTGCTTCACGGCGCTCGACCTCTGGGCCACCTTGGTGACCGTCTCGCCAATGAGGCTGATGCTGCGCAGTGCGCCGGACGCATCGAACGCCGCGCTGAACGTGGCGCCGGTACCCTTCATCTTCTCGGCCATCGTGGTTACGCTGCCGGACACCTTTTCGAAGCTTTCCGCGAGCTTCACCGAAGCGTCGCTCATCTTCTCGATGGAACCCTGTGCGGTCTTGAGATCTTCTATGATTTTGCTGTCAAGCTTGAGAGCAGCAGCTACGCCTTCCTGTGCCATAGTTCAAGTCAATTTTTAGTTTTTCCCCCGAAGATCGGGATGCCAAGGTCGGACAGCACTCCCATGTTGTTGCCCGTAAATCGCACAGCGCTCTGGCGGATCTTCTCCTGCTTCGCCTGCTCTTCCGTCAGGTATTCGATGTGCGTGTTGTCACAGATGGACAACTGGATTTGAGGTATGGTCCATTCCCAGAGATAGGCATCCTTGGTTACGCCGGGATGAGCCTTGAGGAAGTCGATCATTTGTCCCCACTCCGTTCGGGAGACAACTGTCTTTGTTCTTCCGTCGTCTTCTTTCTTTCCAAAAGTCTCTGGCGCAAGATCTGTATCGAGCTGGTAATCGAAAAAAAAACCTCGATGTCGAGCATTTGGAGCATCTCGACGAGCAGTGACAGCCAGCAATCCTGCGACGTGTCCCACATGATGGTGTCGTAGGTACCCTTGTATTCATCGCTGAATTCTCCGTCGCGGCCGTTGGCGTAGATGCGCCGGCGGTCGTTCAGAAGTCCGAGCGTGATGACCTTCACGACGGAAGGGATGTTCACGGCGAACTGCTTAACCACGTCCTCGAAGTTCGCGGATTCGGCCTTCTGGATGGAAATGGCCTCTTGGGCGATGAGCCACTGCGTGCCCGGCTTGAGGGCGCGCACCTCCCACTTCGTGCCGTCAAAGCTCTTCACTCGCGGCGAATCGTTCATTATCTCGATGAGGCGCTCCTGGGCCTCGATGCTCGGCTCCTGCTCGAGCGGCTTGCGTTTCTTCTTTTCTGCCATCTTTTGGAAAGAATAAGGGGCAGGGCGCACAGCCCCGCCCCCGGTTCATAGTTCAGTTTAGGTTCGATTAGGAACCGGCCTGGGTCACAGGGATCTCCACGGCGTCGTCGCCGGTACCGACGGTGAGCGTAGCGGTACGGGCGGAGGTGCCTGCGTTGTTGGAGGCAACCGCAGAGATGACGCCGTTGTCGAACGTGGCGGTCAGCCAGTTCTCGCTCGGAGTCAGGGTCGGGTCGTCGCCGCCGCCGTAGACGAAGACGGCCTTGGTGCCGCCAGCCTTCGGGAAGGACAGGGCGGTCGGGTCGACGATGATCGTGGAACCGGTGTCCTCGTACGTGCCAGCACCCTGGCCCAGCGCGGAGATCGTGCCGAGAGTGGTGCCGCTCTTCACGAACGTGAACGGGGTGGCGATCTTCTTGCCGGCGGTGGTGGCGATGTCGACGGAGTACGCGGAACCAGCGATGGTACCACGTGCGATTCCGGTCTTCAGGCTCTCGATGTTCAGCTTCGGACCGAGCAGAACACGGGGAACGATGAAGGAGCCGTCTTCCATCTGGACCTCGATATGGGCGTACGTCTTTGCGTACGCGGCCGGGGCGTAGGCGATGGTCTTGGCGGCGTTCATCGCGAAGCCCATACAGACGTGCAGGAGCTCCGGGTTGATGTCGCCGGACTCCATGGACACCACGTACTTGCCGAGCTTGATGGCCTCGTAGAGAGGCTCGTCACGGGTCTCGCAAGGCACCTCCGTGGTCTCGTTGTCGTCCTGGTTGATCTGCACGGTGTCACCGACAAGGTTCTGCAGATCGTAGCGATCGCCGGTAAGATCCAGCGTGTCGCCGACCCACGGGGTGAAGAGTACTTTCTTCACACCCGAAAGGATGATGGGGGAAAAAGCTTTCTCCATAATTGTAAGATTTATTAGGTTATTACAAGGTTAAGTTGGATGAGCACGAAGAAGTAGTCATTGATTGCGTTATAGCTCGAGTAGCGGCCACGGAAGCTGATGTGGTAGTAAGGGTCGGAACTCTCCCGGACGATCCGATTGAGCGCCTTCTCCATCTCCTGCAGCGTCTTGACATCCTTGATGCCCTTTGCGTTCTGCTTGGTGTAGAGGATCACCCTCACGGTGCCGGAGCCATAGGCGTCATCGTCGCGGATCGGATTGCCGCAGTCTACGACCGCGAACTTCGTCCAGTCCTTGCCGATGTCGGTAGGGAGCTCGCCGAAGAAAAGGTTCTTCGTGAGCTTGTCGTCCCCTCTCAGGAGCGTGTCGAAAAACGTCTCTATCGAGGAAACCGTCATCCTATCGAGTCTTTCAAGAGGTGCCATTACTTCTGTCCGTTATACAAAACATCAACATATACGCTTACGCCAAAATCCCGTTCGATCTCACCGACCGTCTCGAGGATCTCCTGGGTGATGATCCGAAGCGCTTTGTGCTGCTGCCCGTTGCGCATCGTCCATCCTTTCTCGTGGATCGCGGAGTACCACATCGCGTTCGTGAGGTAAAGCTCGTAACCATTCGTGTCGGACTTGTGGTCGCGCAGCTCGTGAAGAGCCATGCTTCGCCCCATCCGCCCGCGCTTCGGGTCCGGCTCGGCGCTATCCACGTCAGCATTCTTCCGCGAGGAATAGTGAGTGCCGCGATACTGCGCCTTGTCGAGGAATTTCGTACGTATCTTCTTTCCGTTGAAGTATACGGCGCAAGCGAACGCCTCCATCTGGTTGAGCGTGATGTTGCCGGTTTCCTTGCTCTCGGCCGCGCGGACAAGAGCCGCGTATCCGATCTCAAGCAGTCGCTCGACAACGGTCATGTCAACCGTCGGATTCTCTATCTCACTCTTGATGAGATTAAGAACCTTATCAAATGGAGCCGTCACTTGCGTCATAGTCCTTCACGTATGCGACGAGGCCGTCGACCTGGGAAAGAACTACGTTCGTGACCATCCCCGTGACATCAACGCCGCCCATAGAGCCGGAGAACTTCATGCCCCTGTGGATAGGGACTTCATTCTTCAGATCGAACGGCATGAACACGGAAAACGTCGCGATCAGCACGGGGTTCGCCGCCTTGGAGACCTCCTGTATGTCGCATTTGGTCTCGTATACAAGGACAGGGTCAACCGTCCGCTGGTCGAGCGGCTTGGTCAGGTCCGGGTCCGCAATTTCAAAGAACTGTCCTCGGTAAGGATAGTCTACAACCCTATTTCGCTTGGTGTAGGCCATATCCTTAATCCATCCATTGGAGGCAAGAAGTAGGGACGAGCTCCAGCTTCTCGTCCTTATACTTGCCGTAGATATTCCGCAGGATATCAATGATGTCGTCCTTGCTCTTGATGGTCTGCTGCCCAGTAGAGGTAGAGAACTGGCCGTGCTGACGCTGGAAGCTCGGGATGTTGTCCCCAGCCAGCACGACGGTCAAGAGAATGTCTGCCCGGAGGAGATCCTTGTCGCGCTGCGTAAGCTGCGTGAACTCGGTGACCTCCGACACGCCCCGTTCGAGAGCAATCGTTTTCAGACTGCTCTCGTCCAGGACGAAACCGGTCAGGCCGGACATGTACTCTATGATATCGAATGCGGCCATGATTAGTCAGCGGTGGTGGTTGCGACGATCACGTGGTCCAGGAACTCCTCGAGAACAGGGACGGCGGACACGAAGAGGTCGGTGTGCCACTCCTTGAAGTCGCCGTTGTTCAGCGTGGTGTTCATGATGGTGAAGATGTCGAGGTTCGCGAACACCTTGTCGATGATCTTGGAACCGTACTTCTCCGCCATCTTTCGGTCGAGCAGCTCGGCGCGCTTCACCGTGCCGGCGAAGCCGACAGGGCGAAGGACAGCCTTGTTGGCGGCCCAGCCGTGAACCGGAGTACCCTCGTTGTACTGCTTCTCCTCGACGATCTCGATGGGGGAGATCTTCGGGTTGTCGGTAGCGAAGGCCTCGTTGAACATCTTCTCGTTCATGCTCCAGCCGGCCACGTTCGGCTTGTCGTTGACAGTACGCCAGTCGGTGATGTAGGCGATCACCTGAGCGTTCTTCAGAACGTAGTTGTGGAACATGTCGCGGGTCATCTGCCACTTGAGGGCGCCGGCATAACCGGTGCGGTCGCGGAAGTCCTGCTCGATCTTCTCCATCTGGTCCAGGAGCTTGCAGTTCGCGTTGTCGGCCCAGGACACCGTGCCGGCCTTCACGAAGTTCTCCGTAGGGATCGGAGCCTTGTAGATAGGCCCGGTGATACCGGAACCCTGGTTGTAGATCACGGAACCGGTGGAGAGGGCCATCGCAGCCAGATGGCTGAGGGTGCTGTCGGCCTCGCGGACCATCTGCTGGATGTCGTCGGCGTAGGCAGACAGGATCTGGGCGTCGTTGCCGAAGTATTCCTCGAACATGCGCTCCTTGGCCTCGCGCTCCATCGCCTGCTCCACGAAGCCACGGGCCGCGAAGTCAGGGATGGTACCCTCGTAATGCTCCAGACCGTTCTTGTCGCGGACCTGGGTCTCGCCAAGAGGGGCACGCCAGTCGAGCATGTTCTCCAGAACATTCTTGCGCATGTTCGCGGAGAAGAGCGCCGTACCGTCGTTGTTGCGGGGCGTGAGGGTCGGATCAACAGAGAACTGGCCGCGCCAGAAGGACGGCAGCCGCTTGATGATCACGGGGTCGTTCACGAAGAGGGTGAGAGCCTGACGAGCGTCGCGGCTACCCCAGAACTTCGCGTAAGTAGAGAGGTTGAAGTCATATTTTGCCATAGTTCTGTCCTCCTATTGATTAAGCGCTGGGAGACATCTTGGTCCAGGTGTAGGTCGGCGTTTCACCCTCGGTGATGGCCGTACACACATACAGGGCCTCGGAACCGGTTGCAGTAACGGTGTACTGAGAACCGATCTTACCGACCGTAGCGGTGGTAGGAGCCTCGGCACCGGACTGGTTCATGATGTCGAATTCGTCGTCGATGTCTTCGAGCTTGCCGTTGATCTCGTCGATCTGCTCCTGCAGCTCAACGACAGAAGCGACGGCACCTTCCGGAGCCGCCAGGCCGTCGACCTTGAACCAGCCAGGGATGTCGCACTTGTTGATGCGGGCCACGCAGGCGGGCAGCGGGGACATACGGTTGACGTACATCAGGCCAGCCAGGGCCGGGGTCAGCAGGTAGCGAGCGCCCTCGAAGTCGTCAGCGCCGCTGGCGGGATCGTAGAAGCAGTCGTAGTCGCACGGAGCCACGCAGTTGATGCGCTTGACGAGCATCGCCTTGTTGGCGCCGGAGCTTTCAGCTTCAACGAGAACGTCGCCGTCGGACACGGAGTCGATGGCGGTGGAGAAGGTGAGCTCCCAGTTGCCGTCGTCGTCGAGAGCGATGGCGGTAATGGCGTAAGCCTTACCCTTGCCACCGATCTCGCTCGGGGCCTTCATGAGAACATCGCCGACAAACGGGACGTGCTTGAAGCCGTCCTTGTAGATGACCACCTTGGTGGAAGCCTGGGACTTCACCTTGAAGGTCTTGAGGAGGTAGATGGCCGGATGGATGCCGTTCCCGTCGGGACGATACTCCATCAGGTCACCGGCGAAGATCTTGGCCTTGCCCTTGAAGGGGTTGGCAAGCTTGCCGCCGTGGGTCGGGAAGACAAGATCGTTCTTCACGCCCTGCAGTTTCACGAACACACTGCGAGCGCCGCCGATGGTCTCGTGACGCTGAAGCATCGTGGTGCCCATGAACACTCCATTAGGATAAGTAGGCATTGTCTTTCACAGTTTAAGGTTAAACAATAAGTTACTTGCTCGGCTCCTCGGGATCTTTGCGCAGCGCACGTACACCAGCGAAAGCATCGTTCGGGGAGGTGCCATCACCAGGCTTCGGAGTGATAGGAGTGATCGATTCCTCGGGGGAGTGGGACTTGTTGTAGAATTCGAGATAGGTCTTGCCTTTCTCTTCCGCATCGTCGTCCTTGCCGATGTTCGCGATGGAAAGGATGGAGTCGATCCACTTCTCGTCCTTGACGTTGTTGTCCGTAAGATACTTGCGGATCTCGGAACGCTTGGCCGCGATAGCTTTCTCATCTTCCTCTTTCGCACGCTGCGCCTTGATAAGGTCCAGCTCTTCGCGCATCTTCTCGATCTCGGATTTCTCACCGGGCTTCGGTTCGCCAGGCTTGGGTTCGCCAGGTTTCGGTTCAGTCGGGTGGTTCTTCTCGTACTCCTTGATGAAATCGGAACGATCCTTCTCCATGTTGGAGTTCACGTTTTCAAGCATAGGCTTGACCTTCGTGATAAAATCGTCCAGCTCCATCTCATCGTCAGCAACAAGCGACATCAGGTTTTCTGTGTGCTCGTTCAAGGTCTTCGTTGACATGCGCAAGGGCTTCTTGCCGCCGTTCGTCAACTGCTGGTTGAGTTTTTCAACCGCTTGTTCCTTAGTGAATTTCATAGATGATGAACATTTGTTGCAACAAAAATGTGGACTCTTTTATAATATTATTTGTATTTGCCAAGCGGAGTTTTTCACCTTTTCCAAAAAGTGAAATACTTTCCCACGTTTTCGGCCTCAAAAGCCGGAAGAAGCCCTTATTTTCGCATCCGAGGGGATAGCCGCACGGCGATACGGGGCTTTCGGCATCTTTACCCCTTCCCCTTATTTTCGATGCCGCTTAAACTATAGGAAGATGCCTGAGACTAAAGAGATCCGGCCCCAGGCCGGCATGCAGGAGAAGTTCGTCCGAAGCAATGCGGACGTCACCTTCGCCGGTGGAGTGCTGAATCCGCAGCCTGCCACGTCCAAAATCCTCACGCCATTCGGCTTCAAGCCAATATCCGACATCCAGGTTGGAGACGTCGTCATGGGCGCGGACTACAATGTCCAGCGCATCACCCACGTGTCTCCGTGCGGCGAGCACGACTGTATACGGCTCATCCTCGACGACGGCAGCAGCGCGGAAAGCGCGCTCGACCACAAGTGGTGGGTGATGAAGGACGGCCAGGAGATGACGGCCATATCCTTCGAGCTGCTCGAATCATTCCAGACGGCCGTGAAGATGGGCATCGACTACGAGGTATACGCGTTCCGCTGCATACTCGGCCAGCCCGTGCCGGTCAAGATCCGCGAGGTCCAGGACATCGGCAAGCGGGACGTCATCTGCATCGGCGTATCCAACGACGACCAGCTCTACATCACCGACGACTACATCATCACGAAGAACTGCGGCAAGGCGCAGCCGCTCGACGCGCTCGTGCTTGCTCCCGGCGGATGGCGCCGGATGGGCGACCTTAAGGAGGGCGATGTGATCTGCAACACGGACGGCTCCTCGCAGTATGTCGTCCGGGTCTATGACAAGGGTGAGCGCGATGTCTACAAGCTGAAGTTCGACTTCGGCGAGGTGGAGGCCTGCGCGGAGCACCTGTTCCTCGTGTGGCAGGACGGCCGCGTCAAGACGATGACCGTCGGTGAGATGATCGGAAGCGGCGGCGGGCGCATATCCGTGCGCTGCCCGGGTCCCGTATTCCTACAAGGAAGCGGCCCGCTCCCAATGGAGCCGTACCTCTTCGGCCGGTGCCTTGCGTGTGGCCACCTCGGATCGAAGAAGCTCAGCAACGAGATGCGTAAGGCCCTTCGCGCCGTCGGTATGGAGGACAACTTCTTCATTCCGGAGGCCTACAAGATGGGGACGGTCCAGCAGCGCAAGGATCTGCTCCGTGGATACATGGATGCCAAGGTGAAGGGATTCCAGCCCGGACACGCGACTGTACGCGACGTCCCGGTGCCGAAATACCTGGCAAAGGACATCGCCGACGTGGCGGCATCCCTGGGCGGCTGCCCGACGATACACTGCGAGAACGAGAACGGCATCATCATGCGCATCGCCATGCCGAACATGGACGAGTATTACTCCCCGAACGCGGCCCAGGCCGGCATCTGCCAGGCCAAGCTCTACCGGCCGGTGCGCGGCATCGAGTTCTCGCGACGGACGCAGACGCGCTGCATACTCGTCTCGAGCGAGAACCACCTCTACGTGACCAACGACTTCGTTGCGACACACAACACCTTCGCCGCCATCCTGATGGTCGCGGAGCCGTCGCTCGACCCGCTCTTCCGCGCCGTGTTCACCAGACGTAACCTGGGCAACCTCAAGGCTGGTGGTGGTATCGTTGATGACTTTACCAGTGCGTACGGCGACTACGTAGACGTGAAGACGTCCGAGAACCCGCGCATCCAGTTCCCGAGCGGCGCGTTCGTGGACTGCCAGCATATCGCCGACGAAAGCCCGGGCAAGCTGCTTGAGCGTATCAAGGGTTGGCAGTACGACCTGGCATACCTCGATGAGCTCACGTCCTACGAGTTCACGACCTTCTCGCTGATCGGCACCCGTGTCCGTGGAAAGGCGAAGTGGACCGGCAAGCGGCGCGGCACAACCAACCCGAAGCGCACGCACTGGACACGCAAGATGCTCGACTGGTATATCGGCTTCGATGGATTCCTGTTGCCTGATCGTGACGGCATCGTGCGCTACTACTACCAGACTGGAGAGACCGTCGACGACCTTGTCTTCGGAGATACGAAGGAGGAGGTGTACGAGCTGTGCAAGATCGACATCGACCGCAAGCTGAAGAAGGCCGGCGTATCCGGCGCCACCTACAAGCAGATGATCCAGTCCTTCGTGTTCTATGCCGGAAGGATGGGAGAGAACAAGGCGAGTATTCAGAACAACCCGTCATACGTCGGCTCCGTGACGGCTGTCGGCGGCCGGCGCGCGCAGCAGCTCATCGAGGGTAACTTCAACGTGGACGAGGACGAGGAAGACAAGATCCCGATTCCGAATGACAAGGCCAGGGCGGTGTTCTCCAATGATGAGGCCCGCAACGGAGACAGATGGATCACTGTCGACCTTGCTGATGTCGGCACCGACAACGTGATTGCTCTCTTCTGGGACGGCTTCCATATCGACGATGTGATGATCATCACATCTTCCACACCCCGCATGAACTACGAGCGGATCAAGTTGTTTGCGACGAAGCACGACGTTCCGGACAACCGCGTGATCTATGATGCCATGCACGCAGCCTATATGATCGACTACATGCCGAACGCCATCGGCTATCAGTCGTCCGGCTCGTCGATCGGCCTCTACTCCCTGCAGGCCGACCGCCTCAAGGACGAGTGCTACCTTCGGCTTGTCGACGCCATCAACCGTGGCCAGTTCTCCTGTTCCGAGTACGTCGCGAAGCAGCGCTACATCCACCAGGGTATCAAGGAGGAGTTTACGATCCAGACGGAATTCCTGGAAGAGTGCTCCGTGGTCCGCTTCAACGAGACACCTCGCGGCAGGACAAAGCTGATGACGAAGAAGGAAATGAACAAGGCCCTCGGCAAGGGCCGCTCCATGGACTTCCTCGACCCGTGCGCCATGCGTATGCTGCCGGTGCTTGACCTGCAGTACGGCGAGGAGCTCGACAAAACCTCGCTCAAGACCAGGACACAGGAGGCGGAGGACGTGGATTCCGTAGACGTGTACGACGAGACCTTCTGGTCCTAATCTGGCCAGTCGAACAGCGCGAGCACCTTCGCGTTGGCCTTCCAATACCGACTCCAGTCCTTCCGGATGTAGATGTCGGCCATCCGCATACTCCGGTTGACGTGACACATGCACTCGTCAACCGTAACCGGGTCGATTCCGGCCTCATTCCTTGCGACGGTGCCCCATGAATGCCTGGCTGAATATACGTCGATTTTAGGCACGTTTATTCTTTCGCAGAAGGCCTTCAGCCCGACATTGGCCGCCCTGCCCAGGTTCTCGTATCTCGAGTATCTGTTGTGAAAGTTGAAAGCCCGCGAAATGTCCCCGTACTCATCGATCAGCGGCCGTACGCACGGCTCGATTCTGACATGCATCTCTGCGCCGTCATCCCGGCGCTCCTTGGTCTTCGTACGCCGGTAGACGATGACTCCGCCCTTTGGCCTGGGGCAGCCGTAGATGTCCGGCGTGTTCATACCCATGAGCGCGAAGCTGATGAGGAACAGGTCGACGCCCAGGCGCTCCCGGCCAGTCAGCTCATCACGCCGGCGCAGCATCTCCCGGATGATCTCCATGTCGATGTCGCGGTGGCCGGCCTTCGCCGCCGCCTGGCGAGGTGGATGGTAATACTCGAACGGGTTCCGGATGGGGATCTGGTCCGACTCCTCGTTGTTGAATTCTTCCCGCGCCCTACGGTGGACGTAAGCGACCGCAGACGTATAAAGACTCACCGCCCTGGCGGAATCTCCGTATTTGGCCCGCAGATGCTTCTCGTACCGGCGCATCATGGACGATGATATGGAGGAGATGTCGAAATGGTCGGCGCCCATGAAGCCGCACAGCGAATGTAGCGCGCACAGGTAGTTCGTCCTTGGGTTTTTCTTCTTCTCGTCCGCGATGCGCTGGAAGTAGTCCGGGAAGTCAAGCTTGAACGCCTCGTCGCCGCCGGACAGCGCCCGCCCGATGTGGTATGCGATGTCGGACACACCCATCGACTCCATCTCAAACGGATCGAGCGCGTTCGCTGCGGCACGCATATTGCGGACAACCTGGGCGATGGCCTCCGACACAGCCGGGTCCTTGATTTCAAAGCTGCGCGTCAGCTGGCTGCGGTCGACGAGGAAATTCGTGGACACGACCTTCTGCTTTCTCTTGTATGTGATGCGGATTCGGACCGGATACGTGCCGTCCTTCTTCTTCTCGCCCTCACGGACGACAGGCGTAATGGAGACTGATGATGGCATAGGAGGTGAGTTTGTTTCCCCAAATTTACAAACAATTCTCAAACTATTTTCAAACATTTTACACGGAAACCGTGTTTTTTATCGTTTGTCGATATGGAGATTTCCGCCGAAAATTCGCCAAATAGCAACGAAAAAAGCCCCTCCAGGACTACTGGAAGGGCTTTTTGCCTTTTGGGGTGCGATGTGGGGCTCGAACCCACGACACCCAGAACCACAATCTTGACATCATATCCCCCGTAACGGCCGAAAATCAGGCAATTAACGAACAATCGAGATAATTTTTCTCAAACTATTTTCAAACATTCAGAAAATGTTGTATATTTGCAGTCAACATTGCGAGGTGGAGCAGCGGTAGCTCGCCGGGCTCATAACCCGGAGGCCGAGGGTTCGATCCACTCTCTCGCTACGAAATTTCATTGCGCGGACGTTTCGCCCCTGGATTACCGGAACAGGTATTCTGGGGGCGATGATTTTTACTTCTGCCCGTGGAGGTATCCCCAGATCTTCTTCTTGCCGAATGGAGAATCCTCGTCGGAGAGGAAGTTCACCGCCAGGTCCGAGAGGCGCACGGCCAGCTCTTCCGCATCGATCTTCGGGAACCAGTCCTCGAGCAGCATCCGATACCTCGACATGCACCAGTTCATGGTGACATAGAAGTCCCACTCGTTGTAGCAGGACGGAATCCTGTCCTTCACCGACTCGTAGACGTCGCTCACTTCCGGGATGGTCCAGTACGGAGCGGAACGCTTGTCACCATCCTTGTCGACGTAGCACATCTTGGACACGGCCTCGACGGCGTGTTCCTCGTCAAAGTGGCCACCGGAGAGCATCCCGTAGATCCTGGCCATCAGGGCTTCCTTGTCCTTTTCTGACATGCCGGCCTCGACAGCCTCGGATACAGCCTTCACGGTGTCCCACATCATTCCTTCGCCCTGGCCCTTGCCGAGGCGAACGGTCATTTCATAGAGTGTTTCCATATTTCTTACCTTTGTTTTGCCCGCACCTCGGACACACCGGGACGATCCTTACGGGCCTCGGCTTTACGCCGGCGCCCCTTGCCGGAACCATCCTTGGCGCCCGGGCCGGAGAGTTGTTTGCATAGTTCATTGTACTTTCTGTTGAGCATCGACAGGCCAAGGTCGGCCCACAATGCGGCGTAAGAGAAAAGGAAGGAGGCTCCGACAGCCGTGAGTATGCGGCACCCGCTAAATACCAGATAGGTGACGGTCAACCAGAATACGAGGCATTTCGGGCAGGAGGCGATTCTTGAGCGGATGCCTATCGTCTCCTGTATGGCCTCGGACAGACCCATGTTCACAAAAAGGACGCAGCTGGCGGCGAGTAAGATAACCTCCTTCCACATACGTTAGTCTCCGTTTGCGGCAGCGCCGGCGGTGCTGGCCAGGTTGAACGACCCTACCAGGGAGACGGCATTCGTGACATTGCAGCAGTCGCGCATGTTCGTCGGGCTGGCGATGACTTCACCGGCGGTGACCGTCGGGGCGGTGGCCGACCCGCAGGGGACGCTGACGGTTGCATACACGTTGTCCGTCTTCGGACATGCACACTCGCAGCCGCACTGGTTCTGGCCGTTGCGGTACGGCATATACTCGACGGTACCAGTGATGAGGATGTCGATCACGTAGGCGTCGTTGCCGACGGCCTGCGGGGCTCCAAAGGCGCGGTACTTCAGGTCGCCGGCGATCGGGAAGGCCCCGTTCGCGCAGACCTTGCGGTTGCCGCAGAGATAATGGGTGAGATCCACCACATAGGTGGCATCGGTGGCGGTGGCGCCAGGGGCAGGCACGCAGGTGTTGACGTACGTCTGCCCATTGTTGTAACAAGCCATAGTTTTTGAGATTAGATAGTTTCAGGCCCCTTATTCTCTGCACCGGGGCCCCTCTGTGCTTCATCTTTCTCAAGTGGATTGATGATGTTGGCGTTGCCGAACTTGGTTTCGAGCCGGTCGAGCCGCTCGATGATCGCAGGCATGAACGCCATGATTGCGTGGCCGTGTTGCGCCGCGCAGTATACCTGCTGCTGGAACGAGCACTTGATGCACTCGCCATTACACACTCTGTCTGCCATATTACTTGAAATAGTTGGTTACGAAATAGTTATCCTTCCACTTATTGACCGCTTCAGCAATCTTGTTCGCCGTGACGGCCACGCCCTTCTGCGCCATGCCGGAGATGAACGCCTTGATGGCGCCGGCCGCCACGTCCGCCTCCTCCTGCGAGTTCGCGTAGACGTTGAATTTCAGCTCGAATCCGCTCATGGTCCTATCCGTTTATGGGAGGTAGCGGCTGCGCTGGCGCAGCCTTCCTGCCCTTTACGATACCCTTGATAAATTCCACTCCCTGGCTCAACATATCCTGGTTCTCGCGGAGCCATCCGAAGACACCGTTCGCCTGTTCGCCGAGGTCCTGCACGAACGTCCTCGAGGCCGGCTCGACATCCGGAATGGAATCCGCCACGTCCTTGACGAGGAAGTCATACATCTTCTCGGCCTTCGCAACATCGAAGCGCGAGAGGTAGAGGCATTGCTGCTTCAGGGCAGCCTTGCTGGTTGGTTTGATCATAGAAGCCATCTCCAATAGCCGTTTCTTGCTCTTGAACATACGTTCGCGGTCATTGATAGAAAATCGGTAGGACGAGACACGCCCGCCCTACCGAAGCCACATTAGGCGCCGCACCCAGGGCATCCGCAAGGCTGCGGAGCACTGTAGATCTGGACAGGCGTGGCGTTAAGCGAGGAACGACCAGTGACCGCGTCAGAGAAAGTCTGCTGCATGATCTGCTGAATCGTGTTGTCAATCGCAGTTGTCTGCGACTGGCTCTGGCTGCCGCTCTGCGTGCCAGCAATGGAGTCGGTGATCGTCTGGGTCATCGTGACTCCCTGGGCCACGCGCTCGGCGCGCTCGGTACCGAGCAGGTTAGCCAGGCTCGCGATCTGGGCGTTGTTGGCCTGGAACTGGGCGTTCGCCAGGTCGCGGATGCCGTTGGCCTTCGCGTTCGAGAAGATCGGAGCGAAGATCCAGGCACCTACGCCAAGGGCGGCGCCGACGGTACCAAGCACGAGACCGGCGACGGCCGTGCCGGACGGGCGGCGGGACGACATCTCAGAGACCTTGAAGCTCTCGTACGGGGTCAGCCCCATGTGGTTCATCATTTCATCTGCTGCCATAGCAAATAGGATTAGGGTTAAACAAAATGTACCAACGACTCGATCGAATCGTTGGTACAAAGTTGCTACTATATGCTACGGGGAACGAGGTTTGGGTAAAACTAAACCCAACCAGTTGATTTATTGCTTTTTATGGAGCCAATTCTTTGGTACAGCATCTCTGAACTTCGAGAAGGAATACATGACGATGTTGCGCCTTGGCTTCCCCATGTAATTACGCTTGATCACGCCGTATATCGCCTCCTTTGGCTTGTCGTAGAAATCAGCCAGCTCATCTATCGTGGCAAGGACGTCCGAATCTTTGTCTATTGCGTTAAGAATGGCCATCTCCTGCTCGCGCGTGCATCCGCCGTGCTTGATCTTCTTGATCCAGAAGCGCAGCGTGGTTATGAGAATCTCTTCAACAAAATTTTCCTCCATCGGTAAAGAAAACCCTATAAATTGCTATCAGAAATAGTATCAGCGTGATCGTGATCGTAATGACGGCCACGAGCCATGCGCAGCGACCGAAATGATACACGTACGTGTCAAACAGATCCACCGATTGCGGCAGAAGTGGAAGGGAACAGGCAATCCTGTGCCACCTGCACATCATCAGCATCCTCGAGTAGATCAGGTGCGCGGCAATGACGGCCGGCGAGACAAAGAAGAAGTAGTCGATGATGTCGAGCCAGACTCCATGGCAGAAGGAGTATGCCGCAAACAGGAAGACAAACATTCCGGTGTACACGAAAGGAAGCACCTGTACGGCCATCGTTATCCGCCTCAGAATCTCGACAAGGGACCTACTCCTCGGTGTCGGGCTTCTTCTCGAGATTCGTCTCATTCTCATTGTTGTCCGGAACTATTCTCGGGCGCGGACCGATATGCGGCGGTTTGACACCTTTTGTGGATGCGCCTCCCTTTTTCTTTCTCTTCTTCGGTTTCATATTTCTACAATCTTAAATTCAACCCTGGGGTTATTCTTATCCACGAACTTCTCGGCCACGATCTTCACGCACTTGTTGTCGTTCTTGATTGTCTTCGTGTACTGCAGGCAGTCAAGCAACGTCTTGAGGCTATTGTCGAGGTCTGGGCTGAGAGTCTCGAAATAGACGCGCACGTGCAGCTCGAAGAAGCCGCTGATCATCATATTCCGATACTTGCCCACCTGCATGAAGAAGTCCTTTTCGTACTTTTCCGTCGCGTTGGTCTTCTTCAGTGAAGCGTGCCCTCCGATGTAGACAATCTTGTAGTTGTTGGCTTTTGCCGGGCAATGCCCGATGATTGTTTGCCAATCGTGTTCTATCATATTTGCATCTTTATAAAAGGCACCCGGATGCCGGCCCGATTTTCAGACAATCTGCAGGTAGAGCCGGGCGCCAATATCATGGTTCCTGTACAGGAGCGAATTTCTCCTCAATCATGGCCTTGATCTCGAGCGCCGCCGCCATCAGAGCCGGGGCCACCTGGTCGTTGTCCGGCTCCATCCTGTACATCATCGAACTGGCCGTCTTCGATGCACTGAAGCGGCCGAGGCCAGGAACAGCACCGCTGAAAGAGTTGATCGCAAAATCAGCCACGAGAGCATATTCGCCGGCGGCATTAAAGTCGCCCTCGACCTCATAATTGCCCTTATGTTCGATGACCGAAAGTGTAATCGTGCTTGCCATAGCTTTTATTTTCTGATTAGGTTATACTTCGCATTGACGGTGGCTACTACTCCGTGTACCGGCTGACCGGCAACGAATCCACCACCATATCCGCCCTTGACCCCCATCTGCCAGCGACCCTTCCAGAAATCAAGCTCCAGGTTGGCGCTCGCGAAGAACGCGTTCGGGATGATCTGCGCCTCCACGGACGGAGACAGCATGAACTTCGGATACTTGTATTCCGGGACAGGCACGGTGATGTACGCCGTTTTCTGATTGACCTTAATCCAGTCGATCGTTGTGTGCCAGCCGGTAATCTGCGCCTCGTAGGTTGAATCCACTTCGTCGCGGAAGAGACTGGTCTCAAGCTGGACCGGGTAGTAGATGAATGTCGTGTCCGGCTCTACGGCGGACAGGGAGTCAATGATTCGCTTCAGTTCAGCAACGGTGCCAACCGGGTACATCTCCTTTCCAGCAGGCTTTACCTCGTATGGTACGGGCTTCTCGATGTAAACCGGCTTGTCAACGTACTCAGTATCAGGCTTGATGCTCGCAAGCGCGTCGTTGTAACCACGCCTATATTCGACCTTGCTGCTATGGAAGACCATGAGCGCAAAGGTGGCGACCACCACAACCCAAAATATCACCTTTCCGATCGTGCTCATTTCGTCATCGTTTTGATCTGCCGGCGCTGTTCGCCAGCGTTGTTGTAAAGGCCGATATGCAGCCAGCGGGCGCCGGATTTGCCATCTGTCTCGATAATGAGCTGATCGAAAGCGATATTGTTCTCAAGAAGCCAGTTCTTCGTGAACTCCACGAAATCCTCAAACTTCCCACCCGTCTGCAGGTCGACCGCATAACCAATCTGGTGGACGGACGTCTCGGAGCCGCCGATATATCTATTGAGGCCCTCGGAGCGGAATCCTGACGTCGCGTTGATAGCTTTCCCCCACGCCTCGCGGAGCGGGTCGAGAATCTTCGTCACCAGCTCATCAAGATGCACGACAACCTCCCAGGATGGAAGGTTTTCTATCTTGCACGAGAGCGCGGTGTTGGACCGAAGGAGCTCTTCGAGGGTGAAATACTTATGCTGGCCCATGACTACGCCTCCTTCTTCACAAAACGGCCGGTTTTCTGGTCCCTGGCAGGCGCGCCAGCCTCCTTATACCCATCGATGTTGAGTCCGGTTGTCTCCTCGACGCGGAATTTCATGAACTTGCGGAGCCATCTGAACACGGGGTGATCGGAGATGATGGCCGCATTTTCAAGGAACGACCAGAATTCGACACCGCAGGCAAATCCGGTGAAGTAGTTGGCCAGGCGGAGACGGCCCTCGTTCGCGATGGTACGGTCGAGCATCTCAGTAAGCACGATTCCAATAAGGAGGAACACATACTTGTAGATGGCGCGCCAGGCCTTGACGCTCTCGAAGGCGAACCTCTCCTTCTTCCTCTTCGCCACGACGGCAGATTTGATGCACCCGGTAATAAAGTCCACAAACTCGAAAACGGTTACAGTGATAAACAGCGGGAGAAGGTTCTCCGTGAATACGGTCAAGAAGCCGGCAAGGATGCCGGCCATGACTTTTTCGTGGTACAAATTCATCTGTATCATAGCATTACTCATTATTAGCTTGCGTAGCCTTTACGCCGGCGGCGGCCGCCTCCAGCTGCTTCTTCTCGGCCTCCTCGACCTCCTTGTCGACGCGCATCTGCTCGTCGGGCGTAGATTCGGTGTTCTTCTCGATGAGGGTCTGCCCAGAGATGCCGCCGGCCTTCCTCAGCGTTGTAAGCATCTGGTTGTACTCAGCCTCGCTGCGCGGACGCCAGATCTTAAACTCGGCATTGATGTCCATGGCATCAAACCTAGTCATCGCGGTGCTGTCTTCCGACTTAGCCACAAGCTCCTTGCCGACACCATGCTTGAACAGCCGGCACATCTTGCTCGCGACGTTCTGCCACTCGATGGCGGCAGACAGCGCCTCCTCGTTGTCGAGAGACTGAGCAATCTGCACGGCCACGCCAGACACATCGCCGGAGAGGCTGATGTCCTTCGGGAGAATGAACGTCACGCCGGCGCCCTTCTGGATGGTCTCCTCCATCGCCTTGAGCGTCTCGATCATGTTCTGCGGGCTTGGCGGCGAGAGGAACTTTGCGTCGCCGTCGCTGTTCAGCGAGGAATCGTTGAGCACGACGTTGCCGGCTATCTTCTTGGCCTTCTGGTCGAACTTTCCCTTGATATAGAGAACACCCCAGCCGTGCCGCTTCTGGATCACCAGGAAGATGTTATAGATGATCTCGTACACCTCAATGGTGTCTTGCACGTCATCCCAGGCGACCTGGCCACGCTTTGTCACGAGAGGGATCTCGTCGAATCCGTGATCTATGCCCCAGCAATCATCAACCTTCTTCCACTCCGGGCCCTCCTCTCCGGGGTTGCTCGAATCCTTCTTGAGGCGATACTGTTGCTTGTCGGTGTACACGTCAATAATCTCGACCTCTCCCTGGCGGTAGTACACGGCTTCGCAGAGGCGGTCGCCGTTATCGTCGTTGTGGGAGCAGATCACATAGCCGTCCTGGTAGGAAATAAGGCGGCTCTTGATGCGCTTGTTGCGATCGAAGTAGTACAGCAGGCCAGCATCTCCACAGGACAGCTGCGCGGTCACCAGCTTGGTGCGCATACCGCCCTGGTTCCGCTGCTTCCAGTAGCGCTTGAAGGTCGCGAAATCCTTCTTGTCGTCCTCGCTCGGCTCCTCGTTATCGAGGGTGAACTGAATGTCATAGCCGCAAAGATGCAGGACCTTCTTCTTGAGGATCGCCCGCTGGAACGGGACCGGCATCTTCTTGAATTCGATGTCGACATAGCTGCCGTTGTTGAGCTTCGCGGTTATGGAGGGGATATTCTCGTCGAAAAGCACGTCATGACAGGCAGGGTCGAGTTCCGCCAGGTAGCGGGACTGAGATATAACCCTCCGGTCGAATTTCGGAAGCGTGGCAGTCTGGACCTCGCCAACCTCTGCCGTCCTGTTCTGGAGATCTGGCGACTCCGGCTCCGGCTTGTCGCATCCACGCGTAAAGGGCTTCTTTTTCAGAAGCTCTTCCGGGTGCTCGAGGAGATATTCGATAGTTGCCATAGTCTAAGTCTTGATGTTTGTGCAAATTTTGACACGACTGAAAAATCCTGCAAGGATTTTTTCTGCGGAGTTTTTCACATTTTGAGAATGGTGAAAAACTTTCTCGTCTACTGCTCGAGGAGGGATGGGTCAATGGAGATTTCCCGGTGGCAATGAGGGCAGACAGTGTCGAATTTGCTCTCGACGACGACGCGCTGCTCAACCACACGTTCCGTGGTGTTGAACTTCTCTGTCAGCTTCACGCGGATGTCTGCGATGCGGGCCACAACCTGGGCCATTTCCTTCGGGTCGAGTGCGGCGTATTCCTTGCCGTCGACAACCTTCTTTGCGTCGCGGAGCTCGATCAGCGAGTTCATATCGTCGATAAGGCCCTGCTTCAGATCGTCAAACGAGACAGTCTGGTCATCGGATTCCTCCGGGAAGAATTTCCCAACCTCGTGCTCTATCGTGATGGTTTTCCGCTCAACCCAGTATGCATTGTATTCCCCCTCGCTGGGCGGCTCACCGAACACGCTGCGGTAGGCCATGAGCCTGTCCCCGTACACATGTACGAGGACGGCGCATGACACATCGCGGAGACCGGCTTCTATGCCCTGCTCGCGAAGACCCGACAGGATCTCGCGCACGTCATCATTGCTGATCCCCATTTCCATTCTGCTTTTCGCCAAGCTTCGCGAGGTCTTCCTTGACCTGCTCGCCGGCCATCACTTCAGCCTCAAAGGCAATGTTCGCAAGTTCATCCTCCAGGGTGTCCTTGCGCGGCTCGGCGGCCTCCTTCTGAAGGCGCTCGTAGTACGCGTTGCGCTTCTTGATGATCTCGTTCGACACGTCGACCATGAAGTCCTGGTTCGTGAAGATGTCGAGCGGCAGCGTAAGTGCGTTGATAATCATCGCACAGATGGTGTCGTACTGCTCCTGGTCTTCCGCGTTGTACTCATCGCGCTTGTCCATGTAGTCGCAGTACCACTTCAGCGTCTCGAAAAGGGCGCCGCCCTGCAGGTTGTTGGCCAGCGTAGGCTTCGACACGACGAAGAAGCCCGTGGCGTGCAGATAGATGAAGGTCCGGCAGCGCACGATCTCGATGGCCTCGGTGACCTTATAGCGCTTCACGATGTCGCCCTCCTCGATAAGGAGTTCGACCGGGTTCGTAATCTTCTCACTCATTAGTCTTCGGTTTTCTGGGATTGTTCTTTCTCGTACGCCTCCTGCTGCTTGATGCAGTGCGTGTAGAAGAGGCGGAGGCGCTCCTCCTTCTTCAGCTTGGACACCGACGATACGGACACGCCGTATACGTTGGCGATATACTGGTTGGTATCGGCCGCCCGGGAGAATTTCGGGACGAACTTCGCGTCCAGGAACTTGTACGGGTGTACGGATACTACCTTCGCGATGCCATCCGTATTGAAGGACTGGACGATGATCGGGGACTTCCCGTAGTTCATCTTCACGATGGCGTACGTCTCGCGGAGGTTGTGCGAGAGGCATTTCGCGATGGCGTTGATCCAGACCGGCGTCGTTGCGTCGGCCTCGGCAGGCATTTCCGGCAAGCCGGCATACATGAGCGCCTGGGTCTCATCCTGTTGTGTCTTGTTCATAATTATACTAATGTTCCACTATCATCACAAGATTTGCTGATACCCCACATGTTCGTGAAGGGGAATTCGACGACGAGATACCCGCCGTCCTTGATCTCATCCGTCTGGATGTTCGGCTCGTCCTCAAAGAGGAGCCAGGCTTTCAGGTGCCGGGCGGTGTCCCAATAGAACAGCCGGCCGGAGTTCAGATAGGCCAGGAAGCTGCGATAGGACACCTTGCTCGTGAAGAGGAGCGTCAGCTTCACCTTCGTCTCCTCGTGCGCCACATCTCCGGACTTGTCGGCCGGATGGAACACACGCGGGCCACTCTGCTCCGCATAGCTCTCCTTGTAGATGTTCTTGGCCTTACCCTGGAGCTCGAGACCCTCGAATTTCGAGTAGTGGAGACCGGGGAAATCGGCCTCGAGGTTCTTTACCTCGCCGGTCGCGGAACCCGCCGCGTCCGTCGCCTGCATTTTGAAAAGATAGTTCGTCATACGGCTTTCTTGATTTTACATTCACCAGTTACGTTACGGATCTCGCCGCCGTAGTTCTCGACATACACGATACTGTTCGGCGAGCATTCGATATTCACGGAGCAGTTGGCGTCCAGGAAGATCTTCACGACCTGCCAGTCTCTGATCTTCACGGTACCACGGCACCCAATCAGTACGAGCCAGCGGACGTCGTCAGTGATGTCCACATCGTCGATGCGGCACCATACCTGGGACCGAAGCTTTCTCTCGCCAAGCGGATGGATCGTTGTCAGGCCGCCATTGAGGTACGGCCGGAACGTGCGCTCCATATCCTCCGGCGTGGGGCCCCAGCCTTCAGCGATGGACTTCAGGAAGTAGTCCACCGCCGCAGGGCTACCGATAAGCTCAAACACGTCCTTTCTGCTCCTGCACCGCGAGAACGCCTCCAATCCCCGTTTGCAGGGGTCGTGCATCTTGAGCCGTTCTTCATAGTCGGTAATATTCATCTGATTCGTTTTTTTTGTTATATTTGCAAAGTTCTTTGCAATCTATTTTTAGATTGTGTTTTAAGGTTGGGACGGCCTGCCGGGATGGTAAGCCGTCCATTTTCTACTCATCTGGCATCTTCCACAGGATATCCTCAAAGACGAATTCGGCGTCCATCTTCTCCATCTCCATGGAGCCGTCGGCCGTGATCTTCCGGATAACGAGGATCTCGCCGGCGAGGCGGTCGACCGTGTCGGTCTTGTTCTCATCCTGGAGAGACTTCCACGCCTCGTACGGCATGGTCTTGACGCCTTCGAGGATGACCTGCTCATTAAGCAGGCTGGTAAGCATGACGTTGAACTTCGCCCTCTTGGCGCGGAGGTCGGCCAGCACGAGCGCGTCGTCCGCGCTGAGGGTGTCCGCAACCTTCTCAAGGCTGTCAAGCTTCTCGTTGAAGGCCTGTTCGTCTTCGATGCCGACCTCGCGGAGGATGGCATTGCGGGACTCGTGGTAGGCCTTCATTAGCTTGTTGAAGACCTGCTTAAAGCGCACGACCTTATAGGAGTGCTCGGCAGGTATGGAGTGTACGGTAATGCTATCGACACCTTTTTGGTTGCTCAAGGCAACCAGAACAGCATTACTTACCATCGGCCGCGTCGTTTTTCTTGTTGGACTTCATCGCCTTTGCGCGATGGTAGATGTTGAAGCCCCAGAAGACGAGATTGGCGATGCCGACAAGCCAGAAGAAGTCCTGGTTGTCACCGGCCTGCTTTGCCAGGGTGGCGTAGTTGAAACACGCAGCGGAGGTCATGATTCCGAGGAGTCCGCCGAGGACGAGGAGAAGGACTTCCAGTCCAAGATCCAGATTGTTTTTGTTCTGATCGTTCATGATGAATGATGATTAAAGGTTATGGTAATTGAATTTCAAGCGTTTGGTTGGCGAGGGTGACGCGGTGGGCGTAGTCGTTGCTCCGCCAGGCGTCCACCTTGATTGTGAATCTGGCTACATCCAGATCCTCGTAGATAAGGAGCGTGAGGTCATTGAGGCCATACTCCGAGAAGTCAACCGTGCCGGTATTGCCGGCGCGCACCAGCTTGTTGATAGGGTTCTGGAACGGGTACTGCTCGTTCGTCTCGAACGGGATATACACGGGACCTGGACCATCGTATTGATGGGTTCCGTCGTCAAACTCGAGAACGGATCCGTTTCTGTCCTCGATGGACAGATGCAGGTTGAATGCGTTGCCACTCCAGCCGCTGTCCGCTACGATCGAAAGAACCGCACCGAGAGACACGTGGTAGTATCCGGACTGGTCGGGCTGGCCGAGCGCGCTGTGGCTGATCGCGAGAGTCGAGCTGAGGTGGCTCCAGTCTGAGCCGGCCGCGTTGAACTGGCCGGTGACGCGGTCCGCACCGAGCGTGAAGGCGAGAGACATCAGCGAGTTGACGCTCCAGCCGGAGTCGGTGTCGTTGTAGACGGAGTATTCTTTACCGACGGCGACGCTGAGGTTCGACATACACGCGATGATGGTGATGTTGTCACCAGAGTAGTTGCCGTTCTCCAGGAGTGGGATGCCGGGGTATCCGCTCCCGAGGTCGGCCGGCCCCTTGAGGAGGATGTATGCCCAATTGTAGAGCTGCGTGCGGAGCTGCGCCATCGTATACTTGGTGACCACCGCGCAGTAGCGGTTGCGGTCACGGAACCAGAGGAGCAGCGTAAGGTGGTAGCTGCTGTAGTCGGTGAGACCCTGGCCGGGCGTGAGGAACTTCTCCACGGTGATGTTGACGTTCTCGTTGATGGGATCGTCGTCATCGTAGTACGCCTGGTCGTCGAGCCGCACCTGGACCATCGTGCCGTCGCTGAAGATGTCCGTCTCGTGATTACCGATGAGAACCTCGAGCGGCGCCTTCGCGATGTCGGTATAGCCGTACTGCGTGCGGTGCTCGTTGTCGAAGAAGTCCCACGGCCGGAGCGGGTGCTGTCCGGGAATGGGCTTCTGGTACTGGTACACGGAGTCGGAGACGGCGTTGTTCGTCCAGCTGAGGAGCGGGAGGACATTGCCGAATCCATACCTGGTGGCCTTTCTCGCAGCCTCCTGGGCGGCGCCGTTGAAGAACAGTACGCTGTTGTCGCGGAAAGGCTTGAACGCGGCCATCGGGAGGATGGCGTTTGCGTCAGAGAGATTGCCCTGCTGGTCCTCCTGGAGGTCGGCTACGAGAAGCAGCTGCTTGTGGACCAGCGGGCGGTGGAGCGCCTGCTGGAGGTCTCCACTCGTTCCGATCTTCACAATCGGGTAGGTCAGTATATGATTACTCCACGCCATCCTGTTCGTCGATTTGCGGTTCCGCATTCAGGTCGACGCGATAGCCATCCGGCATGTCGATCTCCTCAAAGTCCTCCGGTACGTCGTAATGCGGCGGGTTCTGCAGCACGCCGCCGATATAATGGGAGTACCCCAGGAAGATCTCCTCTCCGAAGATCTCCCCGGTATCCTTGCGGGCGAAGACCTTGCCTTCTTCCGCGATGATGTGTCTTCCGTCGATTGTCATTATTCAGGTATATTTCCGTTCTGGTCAAGTTCGTAGATACGGGAAGCAAAAGCACTCCAGTTTGTGGTGGTCTTATATGCATTCCCACAACCGTAAGGGACGTAAATCTTGAAGGTGTTATTCGTATTGCTGAGGGCGCCGGACGTGAGGGTTGGAGGTGTTGTTGCGAGACATTTAATATACACCAGCGCGGTGCATCCGTAAAACGCGCTGCCGCCTATCGTCGTCAGCGTGCTCGGCAGGACAACTGTCGTGAGCCTTGAGCAGCCTTGGAATGTACTGCCCACAAGGTTTGTAATAACGCCGAGAGAGGTAACAGTCTCTACATACGATCCAATAAACGGTCCGCCGTAATTGCTGGTTCTAAGCGTATTGAGATTCGGAAGATTGATATCCATCTGGGCTTTTACAGCACTAAACGCAGCGCCACCGATTGTCGTAATCGATGTGGGCAGCGAAATCGAAGTCAATGCGGTACATTGATAGAATGCATAGTCATCGATCGTAGTCAGCGTGTTTGGAAGCACCACAGATGTGAGGCTTTTGCAATAGTTAAATGTACTTTGGCCAATTGTGGTTATTCTCCCAAGCGACGTAACCGCCGTGATGCCACTACCATTGAATGCGCTGCCTAAATTTTCAAGGTTGGGTAGATTTATGACGATAGGTATTTTTGCATTCAGGAACGCGTTACTACCGATTGACGTTATCGTCTGCGGTAGATTGATTGTCGCAAGAGCTACACATCCATAAAAAGCATTCGCATCAATACTCGTCACGTTACCAGGAATCGTCACAGAAACAAGGTCTTTGCAGTCTTGGAATACTGAACCGGCAATTGAAAGAATATTACCAAGAGATGTGACGGCAGTAACCTTCGTGCCACCAAAGGCACCACTACCAAGCGTCATGAGATTAGGCAAGTTTATAGAACCTCCGAGTTTCGTCCCATAAAAGGCTTGATATTCGACGGATTCTATCGATTGCGGAAATTCTACAGTCTCAAGGGCGGAGCAGTTAAAGAACGAACGCTGTGTTATGGTCGTTACAGTATTCGGCAAGACAACAGACGTCAGCGCTGTGCAGTTTTGGAACGTCTGCTGTCCAAGAGTGGTTATACTACCGAGAGACCTGACTGCGGTGATCTTCGTGCCGACAAAGGCTTGATCACCGCTAAGTGATGTAAGATTCGGGAGATTGATCTCACCGGCCAGCTTCGAGCAACCTTGAAATGCGATTCGTTGAATTGTCGTTATGGAAGCAGGGAGATGGATGCTTTCCAGATTACTGCAACCATAGAATGCGCCAGACATAATATGTGTGGCCCCTTCTGGCAACCTCACGGAGGCCAACGCCGAACAACCTCTAAATGCCTCCGCTGCAGAATTCGCGCCAAACGCATTCTTGAAGTATTCAAGCTCGTTAAAGGATGTGATTTGCGTATCGTTCTTAAACGTGGTCCCCATCGACGCCACAGCCTCTGCGGCCGCCTTCGTAGTACCAGTTCCGTCGCCGTATGCGGTAGCGCACTTGCTCTGGACGCGGGCATCGACAAAGCGGATATAGATCGTACTTCCGGTAATCACCAGGTTCGGGAATTTCTCGTTCAGCTCGTCCACGTCCTGCTGATAGATGCCCACGAGGACGTTGAGCGCGCCCTCGATGACCGGATCCTGCACGACCTGGCCGTCCGGAGAGAGTCCGTGGTAGTTACCATTCGCGATGGCTACCAACATGTTATACTTGCTGCCGTCCGTATCCGTCACAATGTTATCCCAGATGACGCGGATAAACTCGAGCACCTGTGACGCGCCGTAGACATCCGTGAGCATCTGCAGCGAATCCATCGCGTTGTTCTCCATCACGAGCGTAGCGACTGCCGCGAGGCTGTCCATGGAGAAGTTCGCGTTCGTGAGGTGCTTGAGGAAGCGCATACGCAAGGACTGGAGCGCCGGAAGGCTCATCTCCGTAACCTTGCTGCCCTTCTGGATCGTGACGTCGGTGATGGACGTTCCGGAGAGCTTCAGCGAGCGGAGGCGGCGGCAGACGGTGAGGTCAATGGCACCACGGATAGAGTCCGCGTTGCGCGCGTCGATGGTCTCCAGACACTTCGTGTTCGCAAACTCGAGGCCGGGCACGTTGGTGTTCACGTTGCCGGCCACGGCGTCTCCAATCTTGAAGGTAACAAGCTTCGCGCCGGTGATGGTCAGCGGGTTGACGTACTGCGAGCCAAGGCGGAGCGCCTTGAGGTCGCCCAGCGAGGAGAGGAAGTTTGAACCCTGGATATAGAAGGACGTATTGCCGTCGCCCGTGGTCGCAAGGTGGCACGGCTGCCCGGGCTGCGTGCGGCCGCCGCCCAGCATCGTGTTCTGGCCGACACCGATAGCCGGATACAGCCACATCGCCGGCACCAGCTCGGTGTCGATACCGAGAGGACGGAAGGAAATCGTGCCAAGCGACGTGTCAGAGTAGTCCCCGAACGGGCCGGCATGGAACAGCGAGAGCATATAGACGGCGCGGCGATGCACCCACAGCATCTCTGCGGAGATGTGGTTGCCCAGGGCCTGGGACAGCGGGTCGACGTTCTGGCCGTTGTTCAGCCACGCCTGCTCGTACTTGAAGTTCGCATCCACGTTGTAGGCGCTCTGCGGGAAGTAGCGCTGCGCCTTGTCCCAGAAGAGCATACCGATGTACTTAATGAAGCCCTCGTACGTGCTCGAAGCGTTCGACAGGTCGCGCATCTTCTCGAGGATGGCCTTGCCCATGGAGAGGAGGCCACGGGACACGTTGCCGGACACGGTGCTGTTGTAGTCATCCCAGTAGCACTCGAAGATGAGGTTCCAGAAGATGCTCGCGGAGCCGGCGAAGTACGGGGAGCCGCCGACGGCGTCCGTATACTCGATATAGTACGGCTTCGTGTCGGCACCGGAGTTGTCGATGTCGAGGATGGAGTCAAGGTCGTCCTGGCGCCACTTCCAGCGGCCGCCGCTCGCCAGAAGGCCCATCTTGTAGGGATAGGTGTTCTTCGCGAAGTTATCCGTCGCACCGGTGATGATCAGGAAGTCGAAGTGGAAGAGGGCATCCTGGATGTCCCAATAGTTCTCGGCCGAAGCCTTGAAGGCCGCCCGGCGCTGCGCCTTGAAGTAATCGTTCTTCTCGGCGATGGTGCTTCCGGACGGGGCGCCGAGGCTCTGCCCGGCCACGTACTGGCCGAGTTTCACGTCGTAGAAGTACAGCACGTACTCGCCGTCGATCCAGAACTGCATGTCCGCATAGCTGAAGCGGTCATCGTAGCGCGTCTGGCGGAAGTCCTGGAGGTGGGAGTTAATGTATGCGAGCGTGTCGGCCGCCGTGGCCGCGTACGTTCCGAGCGCGATGCCGAAGATGAGCGTGGAGTTGTTCCATACCAGGTCGTAGGCCGGCTTGAACTCCTGCTGGAGGATCATCGCGATGGTCTCCTGGTCGGACGCCTTATCCGTGGAGTATCCGTGGCAGTTGCCGACCTCGAGGCCGGTCTCGTAGCTGCCGGTGCCCTTCACGATGGTCAGACCCTCCTCGGAAGCGAGGAACTGCACGTCGTTGTTCCATGGATATGCGAACTTGGCCAGCGGCTGGGAGTGGTCGGTGCCTTCCATCGAGATGAGCGAAGACTCGGTGGTGTCGAATCCGAAGGACGGCTTATCACCCTTGTCCGGCCCCATCGTGAAGAGGCCGCAGAAGGTGTAGGTCATATTCATGGGGTCGTACTCGAACCCGAAGAACGGATACTGGTACACCGCCGTGACGGGCACGGGCGTGCCGCCGGCGACGGCTGCCGCCTGCGCGTTGTTCAGCAGCCCGAGTGCATACAGGAGGTCGCTGTACGCCTTCGTTGCACCCATCTTATGGGACTGCATGGAGGAAGCCATGTTGATCTTGCCGGTGATTCGCTTCAGCGCCGGGTGGTTGTTCGCGCCGTCGAAGAAGAGCGTCTTCTGGTCGGACGCCGGCCCCCAGGCGTACTGATAGGACTGGCCGACCTTCGTACGGGCAGTCAGATACTGCACGGGCACCTTCTTGCTGTCGTTGGTCTTGTCGATTCTCCAGCGGATATTCCAGCGGTAGTAGTCCATGGACGTGGTACCCTGGCCGGCGGTCTCCATAGGACCAGCCTTCCAGTCCCACTCCGGGTGCTTGCCGTAGTGTACCTCCAACGTAGAGAGGCCCTTCGTGGACTTGCCCCAGCCATTGGCCGCAGAGGGGATCGAAGCGCCATTCTCCATCGTGATGACAAAGAAGTTGAAGTCGTTGTTCTTCACCATCTCGAAGTCCACGTTCGTCTGGCCGGCATCAACCACGCTCCGGATGAAGGCATCCATGGCGATACGCTCGGAAGCCTCGTAGAGGGAGTTGATGTAGTTGTTCTGGGCCATCTGGTCGCCGAGCGCGGTCGCGTAGTGGCGCACGAAGTAGAGATAGACGTCAGACTTCTGCGGCGCGACGATAAGGTTCGCGTCGATCGGCCAGTCGGTGGAGGCGGAGTATGTGAATTCGAAAGCCTTGCAGCCGTTGACATAGCCGCGCACAAGCTTGTGCGTGCCCTCGAAATTCGGGTTGATGGTGATGAGCAGGTGTACGAGCTCCTCATCCTGCACCTTGGTGCCACGGGCCGGGTCATTGACGGCGGACGTGTCGGACGCGGAGTGCAGCGTCACGGTGTTCGTCTTCACACGAAGACCCTGGAAGCCGTCCTGCGTCGGATTCGTGGCGATGGTGATGACATTCTCGTCGATCTCGGACACATTCTTTACGCGGTAGGCCATCTCAATGGTCATATTGTCGCGGTCGAAGAACTTGAATCCGCTGTACGGGATGCTCAGCGAGCAGCCGGCCGGGATCAGCAGGCAGCGGTGGCCATCCTCGTCCTCCGTCCATCCGTCCACGCCGTCGATGAAGTCCACGTTGCCCCAGGTAGCCGCGATCTCCGTACCGTTAACCTCGTTGACGATCTTGTCGCGGTTGCTGTCGCTGTTGGCGTGGGCGGCCGCGCTGAGATAGAAGTCGAAGCCGGGAGTCGGAGGGAACACCGTGGAGTTGTCGAGAGGCACGTCGCCCCTTGCGGTGCTCTGGCCGAGCGTCAGCTCGAAGGCGATGGAGTAGCCGTCGCCCATCACCTCCCATTCCGCGCTGTACTGCAGGTCCTGCTTCACGGAGGTCTCGCGGTTCTCGAGGGTTCTCGTGGTGCTGTCCACCACGACCGCGCCGTTCATCCGGTAGAAGGTCACCTGGACATCCGTGGTGAGGCCGCCGCAGTCGTACGCGGCAAACTTCGCCAGCGTGGAGGAGGAGTAGTTATAGATGCGGTCTGGAAGCTCGTTGGCCACCACGATCTGCGCCGTTGCCTCGTCGGCCGTACGGACATACATAACGCTGTACTCGATCGGCTCGGACTCCAGCGTGTCGGTGGACACCTTCACGACGATGCGGTAGGCGCCCGTAGGGAGCGCGAGGAACGGAGACGCCGCCCCGAAGCGGTAGAAGTACGGGGTCGTCGCATAGGCGTTCGTCGTACCGATATTCTGCGTGAACTCGTCAACCTTCGTGCCGGCCGTGTTGTAGACCTCGAAGTTGAGAACCTTGTAGCCTGCGCCTGCGATACGGAAGCCGCCGAGATACCAGGAGTTCTGGTCGGACTGCTTGACGGGCAGATACCACGTGTTCTCGAAGAGCTCGACATAGAGCTCCGCCAGGGAGATGGTGTAGATTAGGGACTGCGTCACCGTGCCGTCCTCGGCCTCGTAGGTGATCTTCACGCGGCTGGTGCCGAGCACGAGGTCCCCGAAGACGTCGTAGTTGATGGTAGAGCCGGCCGGATAGAGCGTGCGCTCGGTCAGCGGCACGAAGGTACCGGTCACGCCACGGTCGATGGAAATGGTGACATACGCGCCGACCTGCGTGTCCGTCCAATCCGGGTCGGAGATGGCCTTCGTCTGCACGGTGAAATCGTTCGACAGCACCAGGGAGCCGTCGTTCGTCGATGCGTGAAGGTTCGTACTGCCGTTGTTGTTTGTGATATTGACACGGTACAGGGTGCCCGAGAACTCCATGGCGCACGCAAAGCTGATGAGGCCCACCTGCGACTGGTCGCTGATATACGCCGCCTTATCCTCTTCTGACGCGAAGAAGAACATAGTGTTGTTCGTAGGGTTGAACCATGCAGCCGCAGTCACATGCGCAAGATACGCCTTAATGAAAGACTGGATGGCCTCACCGCTAAAGGGCATGCCTACCTGGATATCGTTTCCCCAATCCTGATTGAGGTTCGTGATGGGATTCGGGCTTACACCTGCCATATTGCTCTATACGTTATTTTTCCAACCGAAATCATTTCTCCAAGGATACGCATTCACCCAGTATCCGTTACTGAAGCAGCAGTCGCTCTGGCGGCCCCACACGAGCTTGTCGCCCATGTACTTGGCCACGATCTCCTTGCCTTGCCACCGTATGTCTACGATGTTGCTCTTTCCTTGGATGCTTATCATATTACTCGTAGATCAGATAAATCGTTCCGGAATCCGGGTTCTGCAGCTGCGACCATTCCTCCTGCGAGAGGAGAACATGGGGCGTGCCGCCGCCACCGCCTCCGCCGCCCGGCGTCAGCGTGCCGCCTCCGTCCATGACCTGGTCTCCGCTGGTTACCAGAGGGTCGGTCAGATGGAAGCCGAGCAACGGGTTGCCGGGCGTGCCGTAATCCTTCAGCTCGATGTAGTGGCTCAGTCCGCCGAAGTACACGCGCCGGTCGGAGTCGCTGTTCGAGCCGTTGCCCACCGTCAGGCTGCACACGGAACGGAGGTACTGGGCCGTGAGGTCCAGGTTCGACGCGCCGCCGTGCGGGTGGTACACGTTATTGCCGATGGCGCCGACGATGTCCGGGCCGGAGATATCTATCGTGACATCCTCGAGGACGTTGTACGCGCCCTTCGTCGCGCCGCCAACCTTGAAGGTGAGGGTCTTCGCGGTCACGGAGCTGATGTATGTCGCATCGTCGAGGCTCCACGTGCCGTTCGCCGCCCGCTTGAGAAGGCCGCCGCCGGAGGTCAGCTGCGCGATCGCGTCCAGCTCGCCGTTGCGCGGCTGGTATGTGGCGCTCAGGTTCGGGATGTCGGATGCCACCAGCGTGCTCTTGAACGCGAGGTCGCCGAGGCCGTGGACATCCACGTTCGCGCCGGTGTTGCCGTTCACGTTCAGCCGCACCGTGCCGTTCTCGGTACCCTCCTCCAGCACGACGCTTCGGATGTTGCCCTGGGCCGTGGAGGAGAGCGTGTAGACGCCGCCCTCGCCGGGCAGTAGGGAGAATCCCTCGCCGAGCTTCACGGCGTACCACTTGCTGCCGTTGTAGGCCATCAGGTCGTTGGCGTGCGCGGCAGCCGGGGACGTGGTGCCGTTGAAGCGGCCGACCGCGTTCTCATAGTTCAGCACGTCCGTCAGCTCGTAGAGGTACGTCGCACCGCCGCCACCGCCGCCGGGACCGATCGTGGCGCCGTTCATCACCTGGTCGCCGTAGGTCACGAACGCGCGTTCGTAGGTCACGCCGTTCACGGTCTTGCGCTTGAGGCGCAGGCCCCAGATGGGCTGCTGCTCCGTGCCGAAGTTCACCTCCTCGAACCACGAGAGGATGTCGTTCGCCGCGTTCACCAGGTCGGCTGCGGACTTCTCCGCGCCGGACATGGACTCCAGGCGCACGTTGGCGCCGATGGTGACGATCGTCTGGCCGGCCTCCCGGCTCCAGGTGATGCCGGGGATTCCGCCGTAGCCGTCCTCGTCCCAATAGATGTTGCCGGCAGCCATGTAGCCGCTTCCGTCGAAGCGGAAGACCGTCTTCGCGAAGGTATGCTGCATCCGCTCGCCGGGGGTCATCGCCTCCCAGTCGCTCTTCTCCAGCAGTTCGCCGCCGTACCATGCCGCAATGTCGGAGAGGGTGGTCAGGCCGTTGATGCCGGCCGTCACCCTGTTCTGGGCATCCGTCAGCGCGATGGTCTTCGACAGGATCAGGCCGCCGGCGATGAGGGTCTGGTTCTCATCCAGCGGAAGGGCGTCCTTGAGGTAGTCGAGGTCCGACAGCCCCGGGATGACCTGGCCGGGCTTGAACACCACCGTGGCCTTCATGGTCATGCCGTAGGACGGATCGAACGCGATGTAGTCGCCCTCCTCGTCGCCGATGAACATCGGGCCGTAGTTGAAGAAGAGCGGCTTGTAGACCCCGCTCTGCGGCGCGGTCTCAGTGTATACGAAGCCGGAGATCGCCTTCCCAGCTAGGGAGAAGGAGTCGATGCCGGCGTAGATGACAAACGAAGGGCTGTCCTCGCCGTAGCAGGAGAGGACCTGCGCGGCACGGCGGGACGGATCGCTCTGGTTGCCCAGCTGCACGACGGTGTCCCCCACCTCGGGGGCGTCGCTGCCGGCGGCCGCATGGCCGGAGGAGAGGACGATCCAGTCAGGGCCGACCTCCGTCACCAGGCGCCAGTAGTAGTGCGTGTTGTCGTTGCCGAAGGTCTGGCAGATGGCCTGGTCATCCACCCGGAAGGCGTTCTCCAGGGCGCCGCCGTCTGCGGTGTCGCTCTTGAAGTAGCACTTCCAGCCACCGGAGACCTCCTCCACGGCGCTGATCTTCATGTCGGCCAGCGTCAGCATGATCGTGCCGCCGACCTTGCGCATGGAATCGACCTCCACCTGCGTGAAGACGGCCTTGCGGCGCACCCGCAGGATGTCGACCTCGGCGATGGCCTCGCCGGACTTTCCGGTATAGATGCTGCCGCCGATGCCGCCGGCGCCCGGGATGTAGTTCCCGATCCTGACACCCTTGCGGAAGGTCATCACACCCTCGGCGACATCATCAACGTCCTTGCGGAGGTATCTCGCGTCCGTCACGTCGACGGTAAGGCCGCCGCCCGATCCGCCGAAGACAACACGGGCGTCAACCGCCGAAGCGATCTTCTCGTCCAGGCCGGCAGTCCTCGTCTCGATGATGTCGGATGTCTCCACGCGGATGTCCGGCAGGGCCTCGCCCTCCTTCACGGAGACGGTCATCTGGGAGACGTACAGCGGCGCAGGGAGCGTCACGCCGGCGTAGGTCAGCAGCAGGGAGCTGCGCACCGACAGGCCCTCGCGAACGGAGGGGTTCTCGGCGAGGTATACGCGGGAGAACGCCACCGGGTACTGGAACTTGTCGGCGTTGTTCTCCGCCATGAAGCCCACAAGCTGGCGGTCAAGCTCGCGCTCCGCCGCCCGGAGGAACTCGTCGGGCAGGTCGATGTTCTCCAGCGTGTAGGAGTTGTCGGTCATGGGGCGCTGGCCGGCGCCGGTGGTCTTGTTGTAGTTCGGCATGACGCCGCTGTCGACCTCCGTACCGCCGAAGGTGCTGTCGTCCTGCAGGAGTGCGACCCACACGGCGTTCGACGTGGTGTCCTGCTGGTTAGGCTGGATGTTGCCCTCGTCGATCACGCCGTAGCCGTCGACCTTCTTCAGGGTTCCGTTGGCGTTCTTCTGGACGGGGTTCTTGCCGTCTTCGGTCACGAGGATGCGGAAGTGGCAGCCGGCGCAGGGGCCGTCAGACATCACCACCGCCATCTCGCCGTCCTCGATGGCGCAGTCGAAGATGTTGAACCCGAGGGCCTTCAGCTTGACGAAGAAGTGGCTGTAGCGGAGGTTGCCGTCGGCGTCGGTGTCATCGATGTTGTAGCCGTCGTCGAAGTAGACGTCGGAAAGGACGTTCAGGGGGTTGCCCTGGCCGTCCTGCAGGTTCTTTATCGTCGGTTTGACGTCATCGAAGTCCTCAACGTGCTCGTGGGGCTCCAGGGCGTCGTACTGATGCTCGAAATCGTAGTTCTCGCCCGTCTCCGGGTTGACGTATGCCTGGGCATAGGCCTCCGGCGGCGTATCGGTCGCCTCGTAGAAGCGGGAGGCGCCGTCGGTGTCGACGTAGATCGACGGCATGATGCAGCCGGTCGCGGGGATCTTGCGCGTCACGACCTGGGTGATGGTGTCGCCTACCTCGGGCTCGCCCTCGATGGAGAGGCCGACATCGGCAAGGGTCATCCCCAGCGGGCTGCCGCCGACATACCACCCCATCGGGGTGTAGGACTCCTTGCTTACCTGGAGGCGCTCGGCGACGAAGTCGACGTTCTCCCACCCGGAACCCTGTCCGTCCGGCGGAAGCATCCACAGGACGTGGGTCTGCAGGTGGCCGATGACGACGAGCGTAACCCTTGACAGGTCGGAGCCGGCGGGCAGCGACTCGACATACGCCCTCACGGCGTCCGCGGACACCCTCACGCCGACTACCTTCTCGTCGGCGAACAGGCCCTTGTCCTCGGGCGCCACGTCGTTGCTGACGGTGACGGTGTCGAAGTCCGAGACCTCGACCTCGTGCGGGTTCGAGAGCGACATGCCGTCGCCCAGGCACAGCTTCACGCGGTCGACGACGATATCCCAGCCCTTGTCGCAGACCAGGGACGCGGCCCGGATAGAGCCGGCCTGCGGCGTCGAAGGATCGTCGTCCTGGCTCCAGAAATGGCGTATGGGCGCGTCGGGGTCGATCCCGGCGGCGCATCCCATCGGAGCGTAGAGCCCCATTTCAAGGGCCCCGACGTAGCCTCCTGACAGGTCAGAGGTAAGCCTGGCGCCGAAGGTCTGCTTCTTCCCGGAAACGACGGAAAGGTCCTCCAGCGCGGCGGTGGTATCGCTCCCCTGCGAGGTGCTCGTGGCGTAGCCGCCCGTGACGGACACGGAGACATACTCCGCGTCGCGGCCCATGTAGGTCAGGACGTCGGACAGGCCGATCCACTTCGCGAACGCCTTCATGTCCACCACCTCGACGCCCTCGGCGGTTCCCCCGGCGGAGAGCCAGCCCTTGGGCGTAGGGTTCGGGTAGTAGTACGGTACGTTCTCGGAGGAACCCTTGCCGGTGATCCTCGTCACGATCTTGGCGTTCTGGTTGTTCTTCTGGACGGAGAGAAGCTCGTCGTCCGGGCCGTACTGCACGGGAAGGGGCACGGCGCCCCCGTCGCCGAACACGGCGGAATCCCCGGAGAAGTAATACGGCACCTTCCAGACGCTGTAGGCCTCCGAAAGCGCCTCGGCGAGCGTCTTCTTGTCAAACGAAAGCTCCTTGCTCTCCGTGGTCCCCTGGTAGGCGGACTCGACGGAAACCGAGAAGCGGCTCTGCAGGCCGAGGGATGTAAGGACGTCGCTGAAGCGGGCGACAAACTCGTCCAGGGTCCCGAAGAAGGTCACCTTGTAGTCGTCGGAGGAGAACTTCCCCGCGCTCGCGGAGCCTGCGGCCACGCTGTCGCGGAAATACACGCCCGAGAGCAGGATGTCGCGCCGGGACTTGAACTCCAGGGTGTGGACGTACCGGGAATCCGTGTTGTCCTTGCTCGAAGACGGCGTGTGCGACAGGAAGAAAGCCTCCAGGCTCCCGACCGGCGTGCCGCCCTGCAGTGATGCCTCGTCGAGAACGACAAACTCCCTGCCGGTCCAGTAGCTGTCAAGGCACTTCGCGTGCTTGAGCGTCGCCGTCAGGGAGGTGGACCCCATACGCTCCGACACATAGTCGTAATCCAGCAGCTTCACGGGCTCGCCGTCAACCAGGAACTGGCTGAAGGTCTGCCCGTCAGCAGAGAGCGTATAGATCGTCAGAAGTTCGATGTTCACAGTTCAAGCGCTTTTGTGTACATTCTCGGTGGCATCGGGACAAATATAACCCAATTTTTGACCAACTCCAAATTTTTTGCGAAATTTTTCACATGCGCGCATCATGCACACGCACATACGGGCAAAAAACAACCCCGGAGTCCTTCACAGGTGTCCGGGGCCGCGAACTCTCATCAAAGTTACGCCGTTTGATTATGAAAAAGTTAAAAATGTCAGGGACAAATATAACCCATTCCAAGCAAATAAGCAATACCCGGCGGAGATTTTTTGACTATTCTTGCATTTTCGATACAGATAGGCCCCATCCGGCAGATCTATCAGTAACGGATCCCTTTCTTCTGGATCCTGGCAGAAAATGGCGGGAGTTTTTCTTTTGCAAATAAGAATTCCCACACAGACATTCCCATACTCCAGTTCTCTTTCTTTCCTGGAGAAGAAAAATAAAAAAAATTATAAAAAATAAAAAAATCGCGAAGGGGCACCCCGACCCTCCCTTCGTCCGGTAGCGGGGTGGGGTATCACTCAAACAAGCCAAGCCAAGCCAAGCCAAGCCGGAAAGAATTGTATCTAATACGGACGTATTGCAAGCATACCAAGCCAAGCCAAGACAATAGGCCGGAAAGGGTGCAAGCCAAGCAAGCCAAGCCAAGCAAGGAAAAAACAAGCCAAGCAAGCGCGAAAATGTCCACCCTCTTTCCATGTATTGCAGAGATTCAACAACACACAATCATAATACATGAAACAATACACAACAATACACACAACCAAAGAGATACACTAAAAGAGATTCAAAGTATGTATTTACTCTTTCTTTCTTTCTCTCTCAAATAGTATCAATATCAAAGAATAGAAAGAGAGTAAAAGAGAGAAAGAAAGGGACTGCAAATGTAGGGTTTGAAAAAAGATTGCAATTTTTTTTGATGAAGTATTGCAATATTAAAAATTGTTTGTATCTTTGCGGTGTACGATAGTACTTTGAAGTTCTTTGAGTGGTCGCGGTGAAAAGCCTTGCAAAGGGTCTGCCTTTAGGCTTTCCGGCTCGCAGTGATGCAAGCCGGAAAGCGCAGAACCTTACAAGGCGAAGTAACCGCAGCGGTAACGGCTTAGGCCGTGACGTGGAATCACTAGTCTTGCTATTTGGCCGTAGTTCCATTAGATAGGAAAACGGCACGATAACGGCACAATGAGAGCAGCGGAAGCAATTACATGCAGCAAGAGCAAACAAAGAAAGCGAAAGCGAGTATTTGAGGGTTTGCATATAGGTCGCATTTTTTAACGTTTGAGCAAGTACACGTATTTGCAACACGTGTATACTACACAATCAGTCCCTTTGGAGATAGCATCAAAGCAAGGGCGCAGCACCGATAGACAAAGCAAGCAGAAAGCGATGGAAAGGTCTGCAAGGGCATTGAAAGGGCCGTTATTTGATAGGACTGCAAGAGCAGCGCATCAGCGCAGCCGTAAACACTTTTACGGCTCTTTCTCTTGCAGTGATTCGGCATGTACATTTACTTGCTGAATCGGGTTTTATTTTGGATTGAATAACGGCCTATCTATATTGATTTATAGATAGGTTTCAAAATACCTTTTATTCCTTTCATTTTTAACACTTTAAACCCTATCAACATGGAGAAAAAATTTAGTATTGCAAAGGTGCGTAGCGCATACTGCAAGCAGATTGAGAAAGACCACCGCAGCCTTTCCGAGTATTTGCGTTTAATCAATGCCGATTTTGAGGCCTACACGGCTAAGAAACCCGCAGCGAGCGAGCGAGCGAAAGATAGTTACACCTTCTTTAGCGAGAGCAACACAAAGAAAGAGTACTTGTCTTTGTCTTTCATCAAGCAGTGGTACACGGGTATCGATGCGAAAGGCCGGATTTGCGATTTTAGAAAGGTCGCTTTGGCCGAAGAGCCGGAAGCACGCGAAAAATTCACCGACTACGATTTTATCGTAGACGATTCCGGAATCTGCAAAATGCTCGTACCCGTCAACCTTTGGACTGCTGCCAAGACTCTTTCTAAGATTGCAGCAGCAATCAAAGCCAAGAAAGAGAGCGAGAACGCAGCGAGCGCAGCCGAGAGAGAGCAGCAGAAAGCCGAGCGAGAGCGCAAACAATATGAGAGCGCGCTAGCAAGGGTCAAAGCCTATGAGAGCAAGCAAGTCGCAGCAGCACCGCAGCCGAAAGCCGAGCCGAGCAAGCCGAGCGAGAGCAAGAGCGAGAGCAAGAGCGAGAGCAAGGCGAGCAAGGGCGAAAAGTAGGCGCAGCACCTTTGGCAGTGGGACGTCCGGTCTTCGGGCGTCCCGCTGCTGCATTATCTGAACTGATCAAGGAATTCAGATTGATTCAAAGGGCCGTGAGTCGAAAGATTCGCGGCCCTTTTTGAATTTATTTCGGTTCGAATCCGAATTCGGGTACACTTGCCGGTGGTTTGACAAACCGGCGCGAATCAATCCATGTAAAACCCGTTCCGAATCATACGAAATCAACGCATCTGCCCGAGCGAGCAAACGACAGAAATCGGGCAGTGAGCGCAGCGAAGTGATCACGAGCTGATCACGAGTATGTGACCGAACTACGGTCACGGATAGAACGGCGCGAAGTGGGGCGAGCCGGAGAGTGGAATCTCCGAGTCTTTTGAACCATCGTGCGTCCCGTAGCAGAACGCATTCCTGCGACGGAAGGGACTAACTGCGCAACAACGGCAAGAATGATTCATAATTTGAAAATTTTCCGGGCGAACTATGCCCGGACGAAGGGCCTGCATCTTCGGGTTGAAAGCAGGATAGCGAAAGACGGCGAACCAGTCTGCGCCTCCCATGGGCGGACAAATCATGGCTGCGTAATCCGGCGTACGGGACAACTGTACCCTGCCGGTTAGATGTTAACCACCACGTGCTTGGTGGACGGCGTAAGATTGCACTGGGATTTCCGAGATACCCCAATTATCGGTAGTTCTTCGAACCGGCGGCGAGCGATCGCGGCCGGTTCTCCATTAACCAACAAATCATCAAATCATGGACAATTACACCTACAATCGCATCCGCCGCTCGAACGGCGGCCTCTGGTTCAAGCTTCGAATGATCGTCACGGGGATACTGCGCCCTGCCGTCTTCGAACGGAAATGGCAGCAGCACGTGAACGAGTTCCAAGCCGAGCTGAACGCGAACAACTGGAACCGGCACGGGTTCAGAGTGGACCCGAGCGACCACAAGTATCACTTCGACCGGTTCGTCTACGTCGAATTCGAGGACTTCGCGTACTCCGACGTCTGCGGCCGGTAGCGAGTTATCTCGGGGTGGGTTGAGACCTGCCCCGGGGTGCAATCAACCTTAAAAACGAATCATCATGAAACGAATTATCGAATTTGTACGGGAGCATTGGCTCCGGATGGGTGCCACGTGCGTCCTCCTCTTCCTTGCCTGCTGGTGGGGCATCTGCGACCTGGGGTTCATCCCGGGCGCCGTGGCCATTATTCTCTGGACACGCTGACACCATATCCCGGGGTGGGTTCCGACCGAACCCGGGGTACATCAAACCTTAAAAACAATCGAATTATGCTTTACGTCATCTGCACTGACAAGCGGGAGTCCGAGATGGGCCCTCGCGGTATCATCCTCCACAAGCTGATCATCGAATGCACCGACTCCGACCAAGCGAACCGGGCGAAGTGCGAGCTGGAGAAGCGAAGCGAGCGATACAAGGCCATTCAGCTGGCCATGTACGAGCCGAACTTCGACAAGAGCCGGGGATGGTACACGTCGAACAAGATTGCCGCGCCCGCCTTCCTGCAGGGCCGCTAATGAGTTATCCCCGGGTGGATTGTACCCAGCCGGGGATGCCAAAACAACCAAAAATCAAATTATCATGATCACGAAAGAAAAAATCGATGCTCGCATTGATGAGATCAAGCGCGAGCTGAGCGGCGTCTACAACAATCTCGAACGTGTTTGGGACGCGGCCAGGGCTGGGGACCTCGGGAAAGTTATGAACGAGGTGGATTCGCTGCAGAACCTCGGACGGAACTCCATATCCGGGGCGAAGTCCAAGCTCGACCTGCTGAACGATGACCTGTACGAGCTGATCGAGCAGCAGGAGAAAACCAAAGACCTGCCGAAACTCCTCGACTTCCAGATGGCCTTCGACCAGATCCAGTCCACTGTCAAGCGGTGGGACAAACAGCTCCACCCTGAAAAATAGATGATTCGGATGCACCCCGGGAGGAGTGTATCCGGACCACAAACCTTAAAACACCAAATTATGTTACAAGTAGATTACAACATCGAGCTCGGTCGCATCCGCATCGAGCAGAACGGGAAAAAGTTCGACCTCGGGATTTATCCTGCCAACTGCGAGTTCGGAGCCGTCGTGTGGCGGGGCAAGAACGAGAAGGGCAAGGACGTCGCTACGCTGATGACCTTCTGGGCTGACGAGCAGCACTGCAAGAACATCATCAAGAACGAAGGTTCGCTCATGTGCGGCGAGAAGGTCCTCTCCGTCGAGCTGAACATGTACTACAAGGAGAACTACAAGCTGCTGAAGTACATGATGCTCTCTGGCTACGAAGTCAAGTGCTACCACAAGGAGCCGGCGAGCGAGTAGGCCGAACCATGCCCTGGGGCGAACCATGCCCCCGGGTGTGCCACAAACCAACACAAACGAATCATGACCATTTTCGACCTCACGTGGCACCCATCGCGAATCAGCGAAGGGATGATCGCCAAACAAAAGCTCGCAGACGGGACGATTGTATTCGTGCGTTTCGAGGACAACACGTACCACCTCACGCTCTTCGGTAAGGACAATCGCGTAACTGAAGACTGGACCCATTTGAACCGGCAGCAGGTTAACGCGCACCTCGCATCGATTGAGTTTGTCGCAAGCCACTCTTGAATCGTGCCCCGGGATAACCACGCCCCGGGGTGCGCCATCAACCAAAAAACACATCGAATTATGTACGAGAAAGAATCTTTGAACTACCGTGGTATGACTATCTCGGTATTCTACGACGAGTGCCCGGATTCCCCGGATACGTGGGACAATCCGGATTGCTTCCTCTGCTCCGACTATCGCGACCTACACGTGAACTCGGAGTCCATCTCCCCGGACGAGTGTCGGCGAGCGATCGAGGGCGGCAAGTATTTCCTCAACGGGTTCTACATCTTCCCGGTCTGCATCTATGACCACTCCGGACTGGCCCTGCATCTTGGCACGAGCCATGGCTGGGACTACTCGAACGGATGGGCCTTCGTGTGCGTCCGGCGCCAGAAGAAATGGAGCTGGGAGAAGGAGAAGGCCGCGAAGATTGCGCAGAACGTGCTGGACGAGTGGAATCTCTATCTCTCCGGCCAGGTCTTCTGCGTTTGCGCGGAGGACAAGTACGGCGAACTGATCGACTCGACTTGCGGCTACTACGGCGAGGAGGGCATCAAGGACGGGGTCGCCGAGGCGAAGAGCATCATCGACTACCGGCTGAAGTGCCGGCTGAAGGCCCACATCGCGAAACGGAAGTCGCAGATCAAGCACCACGTCCCGCTGTACGCGAGATAGGCCTATTCCTGCTGCTGACGAACTATCTCCGGGGGCATTGCGCCCGGAGGTACCACAACCAATCAGAATCATTATGAGAACATTCAAGTACAAGACCCTTATGGGACTACTGCGCGCCAACCACTTTGGCCAGTTCACATTTCAGCAGTTCATCAATGGCCGGTTCTGCCACAAGACACGCGGGTTGTGCCGCTACGTCTTGAGCGACGAGGCCCGGGATGAGGCAGCTCGAAAGTTCGCCGGCGTATTGTACAGCCGGCCGAGCGAGGAGAAAGTGTCTCTCGTACGAAGGTATAGAGGACGCGAATATGGCATACTCGGACGGCTGTGGATCAACCGGAACGGACGTGCGGAGTACTGCGCGGGCCAGGACTATCCGGGCGAGATCCGGACAATCCAGCGCATCATGCGCAGTTGGTAGAATCGGGCCGGCCCGGGGACGGGCCAACCCGAACCACATCAACCTTTAAACATTTCAATTATGGCTTATTCACATTACGATGTCGCCCATCGTTGGGCGACCGGCATCGGCGAAAGATGCAAGGGTGGCAACATGTTCTTCGAGGGGAATTATATCTTCTCCTATGGCTATCACTTTGTGATTGCGGTCAAGTACAACGGAAAGGTGCTCTTCAACGACGACACCTATTCGAACTCGACGAGCAAGCATCAGAGCATAACCCGGGGAGCGTGCCGCCAGTACGACCTCATCCACTGCGCGCACCTGTCCTATCGCGACACGATTGGCGACAAGGCATTCATCAAGTCGAACCTCGACTCGTGGCGCGGCCAGATCGAGTGGGTTGTCGAGAACAAGCTTGGCAAGGCCCGCAAGCCGGAGAAGTACTACGCCGAGATCCTCGAAATTGTCAGATTGGCCGAGGAGTTCTGCGAATTCTTCAAGGTCAAGCTCCCGAAGGAGTTCATTTCCTATAAGGCGTACACTCCGGACCGGAAGGTATGGATGGAGAAGGTGCTGGCCGACATGAAGAAACGCGCCGAGGCGGCCGCCCGCAAGCGGGCCAAGGCCGAGAAGGAGTCAGCCGAGAAGTTCATGAAATTCGAGTCGAACTACTTCAACGGCAACTACCAGATCGTGCGCCTTCGCACCGACAAGAACCGATTCGAGACCTCACTCGGGGTGCAGATTCCGTTCGAGATCGGCCGCGAGTTCTACGAGAAGCTGCGCGACGGCCTGCTCCACGTGGGCGACCAGGTGTTGTACTACACCATCCGCGCACTCGGCAACGAGATCAAGATCGGATGCCACACGTTCAAGCGGAGCTACTTGCTCGAGTACGGCAAGAAGGTCTTCGCGTAGCAGAATCATTCCGGGGCGGGAGAACCGGCCCGGGGTACGAACAACCAAAAACACAACGAATCATGGAACCATTGAAAGAAATTGCGGCCTACTGCGCCGCGCACATCGAAGACTATGAGGTCCGGGTGCAGCTCGCGCTGAAGCAGATGGACCACATGCGCTGCCCGTTCAACATGGCTGACGACGGCCGACTTAGCAACGAGATCGAGGAGTGTGCCCGTGAGTGGTGTGACGATCACGATGTCTCCATCGACTTCTTTGACGACATTGACGTCGAAGAGATTGTCTTCGCCGGAGCGTAACGCCTTCCCCGGGATGAACCACGGGGTTGGTTCTAACAACCAACAAATCAAAGAATTATGACAACAAGGCAAATCGAGGCGAGGCAGCGGGAGCTGAACCGCCTCTGGGCAGACCGAAACGGAGGCGAGGTCTGCGGATGCGCAAAGTTAATCACGCCCGAAGAACAACGTGAGTACGAAGAACTGAGCCTGCGTCGGATGATCATCAGCGACTTCTGCTACGGCGGAGCCAGCTGCAGCGGCATCTACGACGAGCGGACCGGGAGGTGGCACGAGCGGTACGGATACCCTTATGCTGAGAAGATCGGATTCGAGCGGGCGCTCGAGGTCTTCAAGGAGCAGCGCGCGTTTCTGCAGAAGCACGCCACGGTCCACTACAACGTCCACACCGACCACGAGGGTTGCAGCTACAACAGCATCTCGTGGGATGTCTATTGATGCCACACCCCTGGGAGACCCGGGGTATGGTGCCATTAACCTCTAAAACACACAAATTATGGCAGTATTTATTGAAGTACACACTATCGATGGGGCGCGTCGGGTCAACATCGACCACATTGTTTATTATGCGCCGAACACAGACCAGGACAACGATAAGTATCCCGGCTATGTCCTCTGCGATCGTGCGATGATGCACGGACTACACACGGCTGAGTCCTACAGAGAAATCTACAAGATGATTTACGAGGCGCAAACCGGATGTAAACTGTAACACTGCGCCCCGGGGAGACCTGGGGCATAGTGCGAATCAACCAAAACTCAAGAATTATGTTTATCAGCGAAATTCAACTGCGGCTGATGGATAGCATCGGCCGCGAAGGGTACCCGAAGTACAACCGAGCCCTGGGGCTTGCTTTGTATCGTGGTGCGAATCCGGATGAGATGACGGACGCATACCACCTCGCTCTCTGGTTCGAGGGTGCGGACTATAGTGTCAAGCGCGAGTTTCTCGACGCCTTCAATGAGCGAAACAACGACCTGCGGGTCTGCGACCATTGCGGTGTGTTCATGACCGAAGGATACCTCATCAACGGCCACAACCACGCATGCTCGAAAAGGTGCGCGCTCCAGATCTGGGGCGAAACAGAGAAGAGCTTCGACGAGGCGGTACGAGCGAGCGTGGAAGACGACGCAGGCGAAACCTTCTGGACCGAATGGTAGAATCTTCCCCGGACTGACCTCCGGGGCGGGTTCCATGTTTAACCAATTAAAATTCAAATTATTATGAACACATTTCCTATCATTCTCTCCGACACCATCAAGAGCACGCACAGTTCGTTCTACCCCGAGCACGCGCTCCCGCTGTTCAACTACGGCAAGAAACTCTACATTGAGTACGAGGGCAAGATACGGGCCGCAATTCCTTTGTATTCGGCTTTCGTCTCCGTTCCCGGAGAGGTATACGGGCGGAGAACCACCAACCTGACCGGGTTCAATATAGCCGGTATCGGCAAGAAGGACATCGAGTGCGACATGCACTTTGACGGCCACGAGATCAAAACCGGATACTCGTTCCCCAGGCTCTTCAAGACCCTCGAAGACTACGACAGGTTTATCGAGGACAAGGGCGGAGCATATCGCCCTGACGCCGTTTCCGTGCCGGACATCCTCCGTGTGAACGGATATTCCGTTTTCTCTGAGGTCGGGACATGGGAGAAAGGCATCGTGGGGTACTTCTATCACCACAATGAAGTAACCAAGGGCACGATGCCGTTCTGCGACATGTTCGTCGATGCGGACGGCGCCCATGTGACGGTGCTGCATCGCGGAACCAGCTGGGCCGAGAACAAAGTAGCATACCTTACCCGTGAAGAATGCCTCGCCGCGAACCGCAAAGAGGTCGAAGAGTTCGACGAGCCGGCCCGTGAGCCGGAAGGCATTATGGACGAGACAAACGGGCATGAGGCAGAGCTGGTGCGCCGCATCAACGATGCGTGGAACAAGTACCGGGAGGAGTTCTATCCAATCCTCTGCGCCCTCTATGCGCGTGACATCGAGGAGATCTGCGACTCCGATGCTTTCGCCTTTAAGGCGGACGACTCTATGGAGACGAACCTCGAAGAGATGAAGGCGAACTGGGACTACTACGCCTATGCGTACCTGCAGCACATCGCCGACAACAACGATCTCTCGACCATCCTTCATTTCCTCAACTACGGAAACCGGTAGCAAATCATCCCCGGGCCGCTCAGATGCGACCCCGGGATCTTCGTTTAACCAAACAACAAAGATTATGAGCAATACGTTATTCGATCCCGTCATTGACGGGGAGCAGTATTACACGTACCACCGCAAGCCGACCGAGTCCGAGATCAAGCGAGGATTCGGCGCGACCCACTACCGGGACTTCCCCGAGAGCCAGGTGCGCAAGCCCGGCTTCCGGATCAAGAAGTGGCTGAAGGCCGACGGCCTCCGCTACTACCGATGAATCACTCCGGGGCCACCTTATCGTGACCTCGGGATCTGCAAACCAACTAAAACAGAATCATCATGAACGTACGAGAATTATCCCGCGAGCAGCTCATCGAGCTGAAGCAGGGCTACCTTACGCAGAACGGCAACCCGTCCTACGGCGAACTCGCTGCAGCCGACGAACTTGTGTCCGACGAGACGATCTTCGAGGAGTACTCGGCCACCGAATTCGTGCCGGACGACTTCGCCTGCACAGCCGACCTCCCCTGGTGGGAGAAGCCTTAATCCCGCAGGCAGGAGAGATCCTGCCACGGGGCCAGTTTAACCACCAAAAATGAAACAGTTATGAAACGGATTCCCAAAATTGACGAACGCGTCGAGGAAAAAGAGAAGACACAGAACGAGAAGGAAAGCGAAATTCGTACCCTCTTTGAGAAACTCTCACAGGAGAGCCGAACGGACCTTATGGCTGAGTTCTACGATAACCTCAGCGACTACTGGAAAGACGAATTCCTTCGCAAGATTGATTGCGAGTAACATTATCTCCGGGTGCCTGACCGCGCCCGGGGGTACAATTTCCCGCTGTGAAGCGGGCCCATAACTAAGTGTTTAAAGTGTAATGAAAGGCCCGGCCTCCATGATCGGGGGTCGGGTTGCTAAACAAACCTTGAAAATATCAAAAGAATCTTTAACTTTGCGTCATGGAAATAAGCAACACAGTTAAGTCTGTCGCGAGGAAGAACGGGTTCGACCTCCTGGACATTGCGAAGAAGATAGGGATTACCTATACCGCTCTCTGGTCCCGATTGAAAGACCCGAAGCTCTCGACGCTCGAAGAGATCGCCGGCATCATCGGGGTGCCGGTGTCTGCCTTCTTCACCGAGTCGAATTACTCCGGCGGAGACTTGGCCTGCCCCCATTGCGGGGTCCCTATCAAGATCTTCCTCGGGTAGACCCGGGAGATGCCATTGCAGGGCGCAGTCAGTTGATTCTGGCTGCGCCTTCTTCGTTTAACCAACAAAACACTTTCAAATCATGGCTACTAAATCATTAACCGGCAAGCACAACTATGCCGAATTCAGCGCAGAAACGATCAAGGCCCGCGTCCAGAAGATGCTGGCGTTCCGCGACCAGGTGGACGTAGAGAAGGAGCACGTCAAGTTCTCCTACGAGAACCGCAAGACCGGCGCCCTCGTCCCGTCCGTGTCGCTAATCCCCGTCGCCGATTGCCGCAACTGTCGGGTATGCTCCCGTGGGTGCTACGACGTGCGCAACGTCTGCCTCTGGTCCACGGTCCAGAAGAACCGAGCGATCAACTCCGCGATCTACCACCGGGCGCCCGAGAAGTACTGGGATGAGATCCGCCAGCGAGTCAAGTCGCTCCGTTTCTTCCGATACCACATCGGGGCGGACATCCAGAACTCTCTCTATCTGCATCAGATCGTGACGATCGCCCAGGAGACGCCCACGTGTGAATTTTTGGTGTTCACGAAAATGTATCACCTCGTGAACGAGTTCCTCACTGACTACCCGGCCCACGAGTTCCCGAAAAACATGCACGTGATCTTTTCCGACTGGCGCGGCGCCGAGTTCGAGAACCCGCACAACCTCCCGATCTCCAGCCCCGTCTGGAAGAACGGAGAGCGCGGGCCGCACTGCACGGAAGACTGCATCTGGTGCCCGGGAGATTGCTCCGCCTGCGCCGAGACCAACGGCGGATGCTGGGGCCTGAAGAAGGGACAGACCGTCCTCTTCGAGGCGCACTGAATCATGAGGCCGGAGACGAACCTCCGGCCCCGTGCAAACAACCAATCAACAAGTCATTATGAAAAAGATCCTCGAAGTCTTCCAGACGTACTGCGACGCGTATCTCGAGTACCTGAACAACTTCATTACCGCCGAGGCTTTTGAGAGCTTCTACAACCTCGACCCAAATGAGGTCAACTCGCTTCTTGTCGCCGCCAGGGCAACCCGCTCTGAGGGCGGATCGTATCGAGAAATCGACTGGTCCATGAACCGGACAACCAACACAAAGTACACGGAGAAGAACATTCACCACTGAATCATCCGGCCGGGGATAGATCCCGGGCCGGATGCCAGTTCAACCAATAAATCAACATTATGGCAAAAGAAAGAATAATTAGCTTTTACTTCCTACGGAAGCATGGATTCAAAAAAGATGGTCTGTCGTTTACAAAGCGCATAAGAGCCGATAAAGACCATAAGACTACAGTCGGCGTATTCTTTAGGTTTGACGCAGACAGAGATGAGAAATTCATCCCTGAAAGAATCTTTGTCAGGTCGAATTTTATGTACACGGACAACGGTCGCACAACGGTCATCGATGAGAGCGGCGGAATTACGCAGCAGCAGCTCGTGGACCTCTGTGCCGAGTTTGGAATCGACCTGCTCCGGGATTAGGATTGGCCCCATCCCGGGGCGCCACTCAACCAATAAACACTCACATTATGTACAACATCATTTTATCAACAATCCTGCAAGGACTCCAGAACGCAGGAGACATCGTGACGATCACTTGCTACCGCGACAAAGAGAAGATGACCAGAAAAGACGCCGTCGAGAAATACCTCGACTGCATGGCCAACTCCGATGGCGCCGAGCACGAGCGATACGAGACGATCTTCCTGCAGCTGCTCGGTGGCAGCACGACTCCTTCTGACATGAAAGATTGGAGGGAGTAGCCATGAGGCAGATTAGAAACTGCAAGATCGGGCACTTTGTAAAGTACAACGGTGTCCTCTGCCAGGTGAACTGCTTCTACACGAACGCAAGGGGCAAGCACGCGACGCTTACCGAGGTGTGCCACGGGAAGAGGCGGCTGTTCACTCCGAAGGCAGACGAGAAGGTCGAATATCTTGGCGATTCTGCTACGGACGACAACGGGAATTTCTGGTGCTTCCGCAAGCACGATCCCGTCGAAGAATGGAACAGACAACACCGATAGCCA
>Ga0265298_10000262_pt1 | contig 81951 bp, 70 predicted proteins | sample AusTroGonzalo_MG_3_FD_193486 | JGI IMG/M metagenome (GOLD analysis project Ga0265298, IMG submission 193486) | Bovine rumen microbial communities from tropical cattle in Woodstock, Queensland, Australia - Gonzalo_01 | ecosystem: Host-associated > Mammals > Digestive system > Stomach > Rumen ... | reverse complement strand
CAGCTTTCATGTAAATACGTGCGACGGCTGTCTTTCTTCTACCTAACGCGTTGATTACTTCCATGATGTTCATTTCTTAATTGTTAATACTTGTGGTTTCTGGGCCTCATGCGGATGATTAGGACCCTCATAAACGTAAAGATTACGGAAGATGGCGCTGCCAAGGCGTGTCTTAGGTAACATGCCTTTCACCGCGTGTTCGATGACGAAGATAGGCTTCTTGTTCAGAAGTTCCTTGACGGTCTTTACGCGCTGACCACCAGGATAACCTGTGTAGTGTACGTAAACCTTCTTGTCCATTTTGTTGCCGGTGAGGATGACTTTCTCGGCATTGATTACGATGACATTATCGCCACAATCACTGTGGGGAGTATAGCATGCCTTCCTCTTTCCTCTTAAAACCTGGGCGATTTCCTGTGCCATGCGGCCAAGAACCTGACCCTCAGCGTCGACGACATACCACTTTTTGTTGGCATGCTCCTTGTTGACGCTAACTGTTTTGTAACTTAATGTATCCATTTAATTTTGTTAATTAATTTTATTGTGTTTTTTACACTATTTTCCTACCCAAAATTTGGGACTGCAAAATTACAAATAAATTTCATACGAAAAACATTAATTTAATAATATTTTTCAACCGCCTGTCATTCCGAGCCGTCAGGCGAGGAATCTCATTTGGTCAGTGCTTGGAAACATTCCTCAATTGACGCGTCTTTGCTATGCATCACGTTCATCTTGATGTTCTCAATCGAATCGTTTGCAACCACCACACCTTTATTAATAATAATGATATGCGGACACATCGCCTCAACCTCCTGCATGATGTGCGTCGAGAGAAGCACCGTCTTTTCTTTTCCTAATTCTGAAATCAAGCCACGAATATCAACGAGCTGGTTCGGGTCAAGTCCTGATGTCGGCTCATCCAAAATCAAAACCGACGGGTTGTGCATCATCGCCTGGGCAAGTCCCACACGCTGACGGTAGCCTTTCGATAAAGCCCCGATTTTCTTGCGCATCTCGACGGTTAAACCAGTTTTTTCAATCATCTCGTCGATGCGTTTCTTCGCCTCCGAGCCAGTGATGTGATGAATCCCAGCCACGAATTCGAGATATTCGCGAACGTACATGTCGAGATAGAGAGGGTTGTGCTCCGGCAGATATCCCACGCGTTTGCGAACCTCCATCGGGTTGTCGATGGTGTCGAAACCTTCAACCGACACTGTGCCTTCCGTCTGCGGGATGAAACAGGTGATAATCTTCATCAGCGTCGATTTTCCGGCTCCATTCGGACCTAAAAGCCCCACAATCTGGCCTTTCCCGATCTCCAGATTCACATCATTCAGCGCCAGCTGCTGGTCATAGCGTTTCGTTACGTGGTTTATCTTTATTGACATGTTCAAATTTTTGGATTGCAAAAATACAAAATTATTTTTAAAAATCATCTGCATATCAAAAATAGTTGTATCTTTGCAGCAAAATTCAGTGGACAGATTTGATTGATTGCAACCACAAGAAAAAATGCTAAAACAGTGTTTCTTTTTACAATCTCAAATTATCCATATTTATTAACAACGTTGCGATTGGCGTATTGTAAAGACGTGCCATGACGCGTCTCTGCGGTGGCTAATCCCAATAAATAATTAAATAAAATGGGTTATTATTTCACATCAGAATCAGTATCAGAAGGCCATCCGGATAAAGTGGCCGACCAGATTTCGGATGCCGTCCTCGACGAGATGCTTCGCCAGGACCCGGAATCGAAAGTGGCTTGCGAGACATTGGTGACAACAGGTCTCACCGTCGTAGCAGGCGAGGTAAAATCAAATGGATATGTTGACATTCAAGGCACTGCGCGCCGTGTCATCGAGCGCATAGGCTACACCAAGGCGGAATATCAATTCGACAGCAAGTCGTGTGGCGTGCTTTCAGCCATCCACGGACAATCGCAGGACATCAACCGCGGCGTGGAACGTCAGAAAGATGAAGACCAGGGCGCCGGCGACCAGGGCATGATGTTCGGCTACGCCTGCAAAGAGACACCCGACTATATGCCGCTTACGATAGTGCTCTCGCACATGCTTCTCATGGAGCTCGCCAAGATCCGTCGCGAAGGTAAGAAGATGAGATATCTCCGTCCTGACGCGAAATCACAGGTCACGGTGGAATACGGCAACAACTGGAAGCCGCTGCGCATCGACACAATCGTCATCTCGACACAGCACGACGAGTTCCTCGACGACGACGCAGCCATGATTGAAAAAATCGAGCACGACGTTCGCACAATATTGCTCCCAAGAGTGAAAAAGCTACTGCCTCAGAGAGTAAGAAACCTCTTCAAGGCCGACATGAAGCTCTTCGTCAACCCGACGGGTAAGTTCGTCATCGGCGGACCTCATGGTGACACTGGCCTCACAGGCCGTAAAATCATCGTCGACACCTACGGCGGTCGTGGCGCACACGGCGGCGGAGCGTTCTCTGGCAAAGACTCGTCAAAGGTCGACCGCTCGGCAGCATACGCAGCACGTCATATCGCGAAAAACATAGTGGCAGCAGGCGTTTGCGACGAGGCTCTCGTGCAGATAGCATACGCCATCGGCGTGGCACAGCCTGTCGGATTTTACGTAAACACCTATGGCACAGCGCATGTTAAAGACGCTAACGGCAAGAAGATGAATGACGCCGAAATTGCTGAAAAGATCAAGACTTTGTTCGATCTCCGCCCATATGCTATCGTGAAACGTTTCGGACTGAAGAATCCTATCTTTGAGCCGACGGCATCATACGGTCACTTCGGTCGCGACTACTACACTGCCAAGGTAGAGGTGATGTACAAAGACAAGGACACATTTACCGAAAACGGCAAAAACTACAAAAACGTCGAATTCTTCGCTTGGGAGAAACTCGACATGGTGGAGAAGATCCAGAAGGTTTTTAGTATTTAATCAAAAAGAACATACGAATATAGAGGCGCACGGCCGTGCGCCTCTACATTATTTTGAATTTTTTTTTAAAAAATTACCAATATTTAATAATTATTAGTAATTTTGCATCGAAAAATATAAATGATATGAAAACAACATCTGTTGCATTAGGCAGTTATTTTGATGATTTTATCAGCTCGACCATTCAAACAGGCAGGTATAACAACGCCAGTGAGGTGGTTAGAGCAGGTCTTCGCCTCTTGGAGGAGAGGGAACAGAAGGTGGCGCAACTGAGAAATGCCATCCGTGAAGGACTTGAAAGCGGTCGGAACGATGATTTCGACCCTGAAACCAATTTGAAACAACTGAAAGCCAAACATTATGAAACATTATCATCTCACAAACAAAGCAATAGAAGATCTCAACGAGATATGGATCTACACGGTTGAAACATGGTCTGAAACGCAGGCCGATGCATATTATCGTGATTTGATTGAGGCAATTAAAGAAGTTGCCAAACATCCGAAATATCTCGACAGAAATTATGATGAGATTCTTGTCGGATTATATTGTCATAAATGTCATAAACATTTGATTTTCTATCAATTAGTTGACGATGGAATTGAAGTTTTGAGAATTATGCATCAAAAAATGGATATTTATTCAAAATTTGATTGAATATTGGGTGCTATTTCAGCGTGATGCGGGTAATTCCAGCGCCACCGGTCTCCAAGCTGGCGTCGCTGAAATTTTGTACGCACGACTGCTTGCTCAGATATTCTCTTATAAGCTTCCGCAAAATTCCATTGCCTTTGCCGTGGAGGATGCTTACTTCTTTGATACTCAATAGGTTAGCCTCGTCGATGTATTTCGCCACGTTGTCAACGGCCTCGTCGCCACGCTGACCGCGGACATCAAGAGTGAGATTGAAGTGCTGCGCCTTCTCGTTGATGTCGTTCATGATGCTCTTGCGCAGATACGACGGGTTGTTTGCGGCTTTCTTCGCCTGCGTCTTGCTCATCTTACGGAGCTTGTCGGCGGTGGTACGCAGTCTCACATCTCCAAACTGCACCGTGACATCTGTATCTGATATTGCTAAAAGCTCACCTATGACCTCTAACTCATTGATACACACTGTGTCACCGACTTTAAGTTCTTGGTTTATGACTTCTTCTTTTTCTTCGGCTTTGAGCTTCTTTGAGATGACTTCTGCGTCTTTTACAAGTTCGTCTTTCATCTCTTTGAGCTCCTCGCGAAGCTCCTTGGTGCGTTGTTTCTCCGCCTGCGCCTCTTTTATTTCCTTGATGGTCCGCTCAATCTTGGCGTTAGCCTTGTCGATGAGCGCCTGCGCCTCTTTGTTTGCCTCTTTCAAAAGCCGATTCTTGTGTTTCTCGATGTCGGCAAGATGTCCTTTGTATTTTGTGACTACCTCATCGAGGAGTTTGTCGGCTACTTTAAGCTCGTATTCTTTCTTGCGAACCTCTTTTTTCTCTATTTCGAGTTGCTGCAGCTGCTGGTCGAAGTCGAGGTGCTCGCGACCTGATATCTCTGCCGCATTGTCGAGTATTTCTTGAGGGAAACCTATCTTTTTCGCTATCTCGAAGGCAAACGAAGAGCCAGGCTTGCCAATCATCATCACATAAAGCGGCTGCAGATATCTCGTGTCGAACAACATCGCTCCGTTGACGATGCCAGGATGGTTGTCGGCGAGCAGTTTCAGGTTCGCATAGTGTGTGGTGACCACTCCGAACGACTTTTTCTCGTTCATTTTCAATAAGATAGCCTCTGCTATGGCGCCTCCAAGTTGTGGCTCGGTACCAGTTCCGAACTCGTCGATGAGGAACAGCGAGCGTTCGTTGCCGTTCTCGATGAGCGCCTTCATATTGATAAGGTGCGAGCTGTATGTCGAGAGGTCGTTTTCAAGCGACTGCTCATCGCCGATGTCGATAAACATGTCGTGAAACACGCCGCATTTCGAGTCCACCTTGACAGGAATGGCTAATCCGCATTGCAACATGTATTGTAACAATCCTATCGTCTTGAGACACACCGACTTACCACCAGCGTTCGGTCCGGAAATCACTAAAATTCGTTCCGTTTCGTCATTTCGACTGGAGCGGAGCGGGATGGAGACCTGAGCTTTGCGAAAGCATTCACCTTTGGTGAATAAATCACTGGCATTTGAATCGCTCAGAATTGTTTGGCGGAGATTTCTCGACTCCACTTCGTTACGCTCGAAATGACGGTGTACGCCGAGTTTCAAATCCAGCGGAGTTATATGTTTTCCTTGCGCCTTCAACTTCTCCTCCAGCAGAGGATGCCGCGCCTCGATCCAGTCGAACATCGGCTCGTCGACGACTTCTGGGATGACACAGCCGTATTCGTGGCTCAACAGAGCCTTCGCCCTGATGAAATCGAGCAATCCTAGGAGCCTCCATGCCATGATGAGATTCGGGATCTCGGGTCTCATAATCTTTGTGAACGCCAGTAAAATCTTGTTGATCTCGCGTCTTTCGGCATATTCCAGCTCCTTGATTTCGTTGTTGGTCTCGAAGATCTCAGCTGGCTCGATGTATACCGTCTGTCCCGTTGCCGACTCATCGTGGATGAAGCCACGCAAAGCGCGTTTGTCGGCGGCACGCACAGGAATCACTGGCCTTCCGTCGCGGATAGTCATCTCGGCTGTGCTGTCGGTCCAGCCTGAGTTCTTCGCCTCGACCAAAATCTTATGCATGCGATGGTCGATGGAGCTCTGTTTTCGCCTTATATCTCTGCGTATCTCGGCGAGTTCGGCGGAGGCGTTGTCGGGAATCTCACCTTTGTCGTCGATGAGACGATTTATCTCTGTAAAGATATGGTTATCAATGAAAATGCCTTCTGCTAAAGCTTTCAGATAAGGCACCTTTTCAGAAGCTTCAGAGTTGAAGAACTTGAAAATATACGACAGCGCCGAAAGGGTAGGCTTCAGCGCAAAAAGGCTCTCGAGGCTGATGACAGTGCCGTCGATGGCGAGATGATGGAAATCGTCGCGCAAATCGTTGTAATCCCTCACAGGAAAAGGCACTCCGTCCTGCAAAAGTGTCTCGAAATCCTGTATCAGACGCAGATAAGTGCGAATCTCGTCGACATCGGTGCTGAAACTCATCTTGCCGACAAACTCTTTTCCCATCTCGCTGATACACAGGGTGTTAAGACGCTCTCTCACAACCTTGAAGCCTATCTTATTTTCAAATTCCGCAGGATAAATCATTTTTTTCTGAAAAATAATTTGCAAAATTACAAAACTTTTCATATCTTTGCCAAAAATTATGTTATGGTTAACTTTGAACTTTGCGCAAACGGCTATCAGTCAATGATTAACGGCGTTGTAGGCTGTGCTGACTGCGCCGAGCTCTGCGAGGCGCTAGAGGTGGGCGGTGTGACACCGTCAGAAGAAACGCTGTTTAACTGCCAAAATGCGGCACGACACATCCCTGTGAGGGTGCTGATCCGCTGCCGCGACGGTAATTTTGTATATAACGAGAAAGAAATCGATACCATGTGCGACTCCATCAGAAAGGTGAAAAGCCTTGGCTATGAAGGAGTTGTGATAGGCGCCCTTAACGCTGACGGCGAAATCGACATCCCAGCAATAAAAAAGATGAAAAAAGCAGGCGAGGGGATGAAGTTTACCTTTCACCGTGCCATCGACAGATGCAAAAACCCAGTTGAGACAGTGGAGAAACTCGTTAGCCTCGGATTCGACAAAGTTCTTACAAGTGGCGGAAAACCAACGGCTTACGAAGGAATACCAGTGATCCGTGAGATGCAGAAACGCTACGGCGACAAGATAAAAATAATGGCAGGTGGCGGCATCACCGAAGATAATATCGAACAAATACTCAGCGCCACAGGCATTGACAACTGCCACGCATCGCTGACATCACAAAAAGACTATCTGCCGCACAAATTATATCATAAAGAATATGATCATAACAAAGTGCCAGCGTCGATGAAAGTGTCGGATGTCAACAGAATAAAGGATATCGTTGAGAGTATCAAATGAAAAAACTGTTATTCTTTTTGATTCCGCTCATCCTATCGTCATGCATAGGTAAAAACCATTTTTCATATCAATCGCTAAACTCCGGATGGAATCTCCAGACCGACACGTTATCCATTGATTTACGTGTGGATATCCCTTCCGTAGTGCAAGCCGATCTGTACGAAAACGGCCTCATCCCGCATCCTTACCTCGGCAAAGTGGAGCAGGACCTGCAATGGATCCCACAACGCATCTGGGATTATTCTTTGAAATTCGATGTTGATAATGATATTATTGAAAAAGATAATATTGACTTGATTTTCAATGGCTTAGACACTTACGCCGATGTCTGGCTCAATGGCGATAAGATACTTCATTCGGATAACATGTTTATCCGTTATGAAAAAGAAGTGAAAAATCTTCTGAAAAAGCACGACAATGAGCTCAAGGTGCGTTTCTATCCTTTTGATAAACAACGAGATAGCCTTATTGAAACCTATCGCCTTCGTTTTCCAGAAAAATACGCTGTGATGCGCAAAGCAGCCTATCAAAACGGCTGGGACTGGGCTCCTCGCTATCTGAATGTCGGCATCTGGAAAGATGTGGAATTGCTCGGCTGGAACGGTTTTAAAGTCGAAAATGTATCGTTTTTATCTGAAAACCTCGACGGAAACGATGCTGAAATGTCAGCAAACATTAGACTTTACACCGACGGACCGCATGATTTGAAGTTTGTGGTTAAAAATAACGATTCACAGATTTGTGAACAATCGGTTTCAATCAATGGACAGTGTCACGTAAAAATTCCGTTTGAACTGCAAAATGCCAGTCTTTGGTGGCCAAACGAGATGGGAGAGCAGTCGATGACGGATTTTGTGGTAGAGATTTATGATAAAGATAAACTCATTGACTCTCAAAAAGTTACGACAGGAATCCGCAAAATTGAACTCATCGAAGAGCCCGACAGCATCGGAAGTGCCATGTATTTCAAGGTTAACGGCAAAAAAGTTTACATCAAGGGTGCGAACTACATACCCGAGGAGATGATCGAGACATGGATGTCTAAGGAAAAGACAATCAAGCTGTTAGCTGAGTGTGTGCCTGCACATTTCAACATGCTCAGAGTGTGGGGCGGCGGCATCTATCCTCCCGATTATTTCTTCGATGTCTGCGACAGTCTCGGCATCATGGTGTGGCAGGATTTCATGTTTGCCGGCACCACTTATCCATATTCCGACGACTTCCTGAACAACGTGAAAGAAGAAGCTGCCCAACAAGTGATTCATTATCAGAACCATCCGTCGCTTGCTATTTGGTGCGGCAACAACGAGGTGAGCGAAGGCTACGTCAACTGGGGCTGGCAGCAGTCGATGGGCTGGACCGACTACGATTACGCCGAGATGAAACATGGCATGGACACTCTGTTTGTCGATATTTTTACAGAAGTCGTTGAAACACAAGATGGTACACGTGACTATTGGCCGAGCTCACCGAAAAACGGCTGGGGCAAAGCGGCCAGTCTCACCGAAGGCGACGTGCATTACTGGGGCGTGTGGTGGGGCGAGCTCCCCTACGAGGCTTATCTCGAGAAAGTGGGCCGTTTCAACAGCGAATTCGGCTATCAGGCATATCCCGCATTGTCAACGTTGCTTGCCATCTCGCCTGATTTGGATGACGAGGTTATACAAGCGCATCAGAAACACAACAGGGGAGAAATACTGATACAAAAGCATATAAAAAAATATATAAACAATAAGGATTTCTCCACTTCGCTTCGCTACGGTCGAAATGACAACGCCGATTCTGTCATTTCGAGCGACCAGAGGGAGTCGAGAAATCACCGGCAATCGAATGGCGGAGATTTCTCCACTTCGCTTCGCTACGGTCGAAATGACGATTGGGCTCGTGACGTTTACTATAGTCAATTATCCCAAGCCTACGGCATCGGCCTTGCCATCGAAGCCCAGCGCGCCGCCAAACCACGCTCCATGGGTACACTTTATTGGCAACTCAACGACGCATGGCCTGTAATATCCTGGTCGTCAATAGATTACTACGGAAACAAGAAGTTATTGCACGATGAGCTCAAAGTTCTGTACGCACCTATATTAATAGGTGTGCTCCCGACCACTGATGGAAACTTCACGGTTTACGCCGTCAGCGACCTCTATCGTGAGATAAACGCTGAATTGAATCTTGATATTTATGATTTTGACGGAAAATTACTGAAGTCGTTTGGTGCAGACGTTGCAATCCCAGAAAATAGTAGCATAAAACTGCCTCTCGACGTGAACGATTTTGTTAAAAAGTTTAATAAAAACGAGATTTACATAGAGATGCAACTCGTTGAAAATGATATAGTTATTGCCCAAAGAAAGCAGTATCTTGTTTGTCCGAAAGATTTGAATTAGAATTTATCGCGCAAATCCATAATTGGTTTCTCGTAGAACTTGTAAATGATTGTGGATGCAAGGATTACGACAATCCAATAAATGGCGTACCATAGTACGGCTTCGCCTTTGCCGTCAATCTGAATGTTTGATGTGATGACGGAAGCCACCATCGATAGGTTAATCAGATACATCGAATATGATATCAGACTGATGTGGGTGACAACTTTTGTCAATGCTTTTGGCGCGGTTTTTATTGTTTCAAAACGAGGAAGAAGTAGGAAGCAGCCCACGCTTTGCATTGATATTTTGAAAATTATCGTTGAAGTGTCTGTGGGATTCCAGTTCATGTAAGGCATTAACAAACAAATTGTTAGCCCTAAAATGAAGGTGATATTACGGCTTTTATGCCAAAATTCCGGTGCAAAATACTTGATATAGGCCGCTAAAAGTCCCAACGCTATGCCGTCAAGATGATAGATTATCACCTTGTGAATCTTTACATCGTACCAAAACCCATTGTCGATTTCTAGTTTTGAACCGATGAAAAGTCTCATCAAAACCGAAAAGCAGAGGAAAATGATGATATTTGTGAGGAATATTTGCTTCTTTTGCAGTGTTTTTCTAAGAATAACATTTAGCAGGAACAAAATGATGGGAAAAGAGAGGTAAAACCATTCTTCTATGGTCAAACTCCATGATTCCCAGAAAAATCCATGGAATTCGCTGAATAGATTCTGTACGAAAAAGAAAAATTTCCAGTTAAACTGGCTAAAATACTCGCGGATGATGCCAAAATAAACAAAAATTATATTGAAAAGCAGTATCAGATAGTAATTAGGTAGCGTTCTAAACCATCGGCGTTTCCAAAACTGGGCCATTTGTTTTAGTCCAAATTCTTTTTTGTTTAAAAACGTATTCAGTAGTATCGTTCCAATAAGGAAACCACTGAGTACGAAGAATAGCTCAACACCAGGAATTATTGGTATCCACGGATATTTGGGGAATATGTTCATCCAAGTTGCATGAACTATCACCACGTTGATTATGGCTATGGCGCGCATTAGGTCGAGGCCGAAGACGCGCTTGCTGTAGTCAACTTTAAGTGATAATATACCATTCATGATGATGTTGTTTGTCTGCGGTTTATTCTCCTGAGGTGAATGCTTTCGCAGGCTCAGGTCTCCGTTCCACTTCGTCCCAGTCGGAATGTCGGGATGGTGTTAATCCAGTTTCAGAACCGCCAAGAACGCCGACTGTGGCACCTCCACGTTGCCGATTTGACGCATGCGTTTCTTTCCTTCTTTCTGTTTCTCAAGCAACTTGCGCTTACGCGAGATATCGCCGCCGTAGCACTTCGCTGTGACGTCCTTTCTCACCTGGCGCACGGTCTCACGAGCGATAATCTTCGCTCCGATAGCTGCCTGGATGGCGATGTCGAACTGCTGTCTTGGAATCAATTCCTTTAGTTTCTCGCACATGCGGCGTCCGAAAGAGTAGGCGTGGTCAACGAAAATCAAGGTCGAAAGTGCATCGACGGTATCGCCGTTGAGCATAATGTCCAATTTGACCAGCTTCGATGGCTTGTAGCCGCAGATATGATAGTCGAACGAGGCATAACCTCTTGATATTGACTTCAGTTTGTCGTAGAAATCGAACACTATCTCGCTTAACGGCATCTCGAAGGTGAGCTCCACGCGGTCGGTGGTGAGGTAGACCTGGTTCTTTAGAATGCCTCGTCTTTCGATGCAAAGCGTCATGATAGAGCCGACGTACTCGTTTTGTGAGATTATCTGTGCCAAGATATACGGCTCGTCGATGTGGTCGATCTTGGTGACTTCAGGCATGCCGCTCGGGTTGTGCACGTCGACGACGCTGCCATCTGTCAGATATGCCTTGAACGAGACGTTAGGCACCGTGGTGATGACATCCATGTTGAACTCGCGGTCGAGGCGCTCCTGTATGATTTCCATGTGCAGCAGTCCCAAGAAGCCGCAACGGAATCCGAAGCCCAGTGCCGCTGACGACTCGGGCTCCCACACCAATGAGGCATCGTTGAGCTGAAGCTTCTCCAACGAGCTCCTGAGTTCCTCGTAATCGTCGGCATCGACGGGGTAGACGCCTGCAAACACCATGGGTTTCACGTTTTCGAAGCCCGCGATAGGCTTGTCGCAAGGGTTGTCGACCGAGGTGATGGTGTCGCCGACCTTCACCTCTTTGGAAGTCTTGATACCCGAGATGATATATCCCACGTTGCCTGCCGAAAGCTCCTTCTTAGGCACCTGTTTCATCTGCAAGACACCGATCTCGTCGGCGTCGTATTCCATGCCGGTGTTGAAAAACTTGACGTTTTCGCCAGTGTGGATGGTGCCGTTCATTATTCTGAAGTAAGCTATGATTCCTCTGAAAGAGTTGAAGACGGAGTCGAAAATCAAGGCTTGAAGCGGTGCGTTTGGGTCGCCTTTTGGTGCTGGGATGCGCTTAACGATGGCTTCCAGAATCTCCGGGACGCCGAATCCTGTGCGTGCCGAGCAGCGTAAGATATCCTCGCGGTCGCATCCGATGAGGTCCACAATCTGGTCCTCCACTTTCTCGGGCTGCGCACTCTCCATGTCGATTTTATTCAAGATCGGGATGACCTCCAAATCGTGGTCGATGGCCATGTAAAGGTTGCTAATCGTTTGAGCCTGAATGCCTTGCGATGCGTCGACAACCAAAAGCGCGCCCTCGCAAGCGGCTATCGAACGAGAAACTTCATACGAGAAGTCGACGTGGCCGGGGGTGTCGATAAGATTCAGGGTGTACACCTCGCCCTCGTGCTCGTATTTCATCTGGATGGCATGGCTTTTTATGGTGATGCCACGTTCGCGCTCGAGGTCCATATCGTCCAACACCTGATCCACTAACTCTTTCTTTGTCAATGTGTTAGTCATCTCAATGAGCCTGTCGGCCAAGGTGCTTTTTCCGTGGTCAATATGTGCTATTATGCAAAAATTCCTGATCTTATCCATCTTAAAAAAACTTTACTCCAAAATAGTAATTAATTCTGCAAAAATACGAATTTTTATCAAATTGACGATAAATATTTATTTTTAAAATTTTTTTGAAAATTGCTTGTTTTATTGAAAAATAGTGTCTAACTTTGCAAAACAATTAAAGCATGAATTTTTGTTAACAAAATAATACTATCATGGCTAAGAAAATCAGAATAGGTATCAACGGTCTAGGACGTATTGGCCGCTTGGTGCTTCGTGCTGCACAGCATCGTGACGATGTCGAAATTGTTTACATGAATGGTACGTGTCCTGTTGATTATCAAGCATATATGCTGAAGTATGACACGATACACGGCCAGTTTGATGGGACGATTGACTTCAACATGGAGAAGAGTACTCTTATCATCAACGGTAAGGAGATTCCGACAAGTGTTAGCCGTGACCCAGTTGGCCTGAAATGGGGCGAATATGGCGCGGATTACGTCATCGATGCTACCGGTAAGTTCCTCACCAAGGAGGCAGTGCAGCCGCACCTCGACTCAGGCGCGAAATATGTCATTCTCGCAGGCCCATCAAAAGACGACACTCCGATGTTCGTCTGCGGTGTCAACGACAAGACTTACGTGAAAGGCACACAGGTGGTCTCGAACGCATCGTGCACCACCAACTGCTTGGCACCTCTCGCCAAGGTTATCAACGACAGATGGGGCATCGCAAGCGGCTTGATGACCACAGTGCACTCAACGACAGCGACACAGAAGCCTATCGATGGTCACTCATTGAAAGACTGGCGTGGCGGCCGTGCAGCAGCAGGCAACATCATCCCTTCGTCAACAGGTGCCGCAAAGGCAGTGGGCAAAGTCATCCCTGAACTCAAAGGCAAACTCACAGGTATGTCGATGCGCGTCCCTACATTGGACGTGTCGGTGGTCGACTTGACTTGCAACCTCGCAAAGCCAGCCACTTACGATGAGATATGCGCCGCAATGAGAGAAGAGTCAGAAGGCGACCTGAAAGGTATCCTCGGATACACCGAAGAAGCAGTGGTTTCAAGCGACTTCATCGGCGACATCCGCACCTCTATCTTCGACGCAAAAGCAGGTATCGCTTTGACCGACACCTTCGTGAAACTCGTCGCATGGTATGACAATGAGATAGGCTATTCTAACAAACTGTTAGACCTCATCCACACCATGGCCGTTATCAACGGAGACTATTGATCTAACTGAAAATTGTTTAATCTTACAAAGGACATCATTACGGTGTCCTTTTTTTGTTAAAAATCGAAAAAAATTCCTTGTCAATTCAAAATTTCTTTCGTAATTTTGCATGATTTTTGGCATTAAAACATAAAGATTATGATGACTTTACCCGACACCTATTCCCAAGATGAAAAAATTGAACTCGAACGGCAGTTCAATGAGCTTCTACGATGTTGGAAATCAAGGAAAAACGAGCAAGACGTGGATCTCGTGACAGAGGCCTTTCTGCTTGCGGCCAACGCTCATAAGGATCAACGTCGTCGTTCCGGCGAACCGTATATGTATCATCCTCTTGCAGTGGCTACAATCATCGCCAGCGAGATGGGTGTGGGACGTACCTCGATTATTTGCGCCCTGCTGCACGATGTGGTGGAAGATACCGAATACACCTTAGATTATATAAGCGAACATTTCGGCGAGAAAGTGGCGAAAATCGTCGACGGTGTCACCAAACTCACCAACGAGGACTTGGATAAAGGCGTGCACAGCCTGCAAGCCGAGACGTTCCGTAAGGTCATCATGAGCATGTCGTACGACATCCGTGTCATCCTCGTGAAACTCGCCGACCGACTGCATAACATGCGTACACTCAGCTCGATGCCGCATCACAAACAGCTCAAGATTGCTTCCGAGACAACGCAGATCTACGCCCCGATAGCATACCGACTTGGATTGTACCGAGTTAAAATAGAGCTCGACGACCTCTGCCTTAAATATATCAACCCATCGGTGTTTGAATCGGTGCAGAAACAGCTTGAGGAGGTTAGAGAAAAGAAAATCAATGAGTTAGAAGAGTTTCTGGCTCCCGTCAAGGCAGAATTGGAACGGCGTGGAATCAAAGTGCGCACCAAGGTTATCGAACGTAACGTGAGCTCGGTGTGGGAACGCATGGTGAAGTTCGGCATGTCGCTCGAAGAGGTGTACGACGTCTATGTGGTCCGTATCATCATCGACTGTCCGAAGCCTGAAGACGAGAAGATACAATGCTGGGAGACGTTCGCCGTCTTCACGAAATACTATTACCCCGACAACAAGAAGATGCGTGACTGGGTGTCGTTCCCGAAGACCAACGGATACTCGTCGATACACGCTGTCTTTATGAACAAAAAAGGCAACTGGGTGGAGACGCAGATTCGTACCGAGCGCATGGACGAGACTGCCGAAAACGGTTTCGCCGCCTATTGGAAGTACCGCGACCGGAACTCCACCGCCGAGTCAGGCCTCGACCTCTGGATGAAAGTGGTCAGAAATCTGGTGCAGCAAGCCGACGAGAACCACGCATCAGCAATAGAGTTTATCGACAATTTCAAGCTCGACCTCTTTAACGACGAGATATTCGTGTTCACCCCGAAAGGCGACAAGATAACATTACCGAAAGGCTCCACGGTGCTTGACTTTGCGTACAACATCCACACCGACCTTGGCAATCATTGCGTGGGTGCTAACATCAACAAGAAGCTGTCGCCGATTCAGACGGAGCTGAAGATGGGCGACCAAGTGGAGGTCATCGCCTCGGAATACCAGGAACCACAGGAGAAATGGTTCGATTACCTCGCTACCTCGAGCGCGAAGTCACGACTCAAAAACGGCATAAAAGACTTCCGCAAGTCATTTAAAGACAAGGGCAAAGCTATGCTGAAAGAGTATTTCGACCATGCGAAAATCGACTTCAGCAAGCAGAACCGCAACACACTTGCCGAGAAATTCAACCTCTCGAACCGCAACGACCTGTATTATATGGTCGCCACCAACAAAATCGGTCAGCAGGATGTCGAGAGCGTCTTGAAGAAAGACGCCGCCAGCTGGTCGGAATATCTGGTGAAATACCTCACCCTCGGTATCGTGAGGCCGTCATCAGAAAGGAAAGGCGAAAAAATAGGGGAGAAACAAGAAGATAACGGCGTTTCAGGCTATGTCATCTCTACATGTTGCAACCCGATCCCGGGCGACGACGTGGTGGCGATACAGCTGCCGGGACAGCCAATACAGATACATCATCCCGACTGCCCCGAGGCTCAAATACTCATGTCGCGTTACGGCGAGAGCATAGTGAAAGCACGCCTGCAGTTCGGCGACGATTTCGCCTTCCTGGCAACACTTAAGATATTGGCAGTCAACAAGATGGGCTTCGGAGCGACATTGTTCGACACCATCACCAACCAGGAGAAGCTCGACATGCAGGCCATGGAAATGAAAATCGAAGGCGGCATGGTCGTGGCAACGGTCTCGGTCTACGTCAATAATCTCAAAACCCTTGAAAATCTTATAGATAAGATAAAGAAGCTTGAACTTGTAAAAAAAGTTGAAAGAGTAGGCAAAAGAAACTGATTTTTTTGTAATTTTGAACCCTGAAAACACACATCGTCATTTCGACTGAAACGGAATGAAATGGAGTGAAATGGAGAAATATCCGCCAAATTATTAATTCGGAATATTTCAAATGCTGGTGATTTCTCGACTTCACTTCGTTACGCTCGAAATGACAAATAATGCAAATAATTAAATAATATAACAATGTCAAAATTGGATTTGCTTCTCGGATTACAGTGGGGCGACGAAGGAAAAGGAAAGGTCGTGGATGCCCTCACACCAAAATATGATATGGTCTGCCGTTTTCAGGGCGGCCCGAATGCCGGTCATACCATCGAGTTCGACGGTAAGAAGTTTGTGCTTCACACTATCCCGTCAGGAGCGTTTAACAATAAGTGTATCAATGTGATAGGCAACGGTGTGATCATCGACGCTAAGATACTGAAAGACGAGATCGACAACCTTGCATCGGCTGGCATCGACCTCCGCAAACGTCTTCTTATATCCAACAAGGCACATCTCATCCTGCCAACACACAGAGTCTTGGACGCTGCCAACGAGAAATCTCTCGGTAAGATGAAGATCGGAAGTACCCTGAAAGGCATTGGACCGACATACACCGACAAGACTGCTCGTCGCGGCCTGCGCATCGGCGACATCATGATGAGCGACTTCAAGCAGCGCTACGAGAACATCAAAGCCAAACATTATCAACAGATTAAAGACCTCGATTTTGATATCAATGAGGTGCGCCTCGACGGAATGAATTTCGCCGATTACGAAAAGGTTTGGTTCGGCGCAATCGAGTTTTTGAAGCAATTCCAGTTTGTTGAAAGCGAATACCTTATTAATAAATATCTCGACGAGGGCAAGAGCGTCCTCGCAGAAGGTGCACAGGGCTCGATGCTCGACGTCGACTTCGGAAGCTATCCTTTCGTGACCTCGTCGTCGGTCGTCGCTGCTGGTGCATGCTCGGGTCTTGGCGTGGCTCCTGGCAAGATTGGCAAGGTCTACGGCATCTTCAAGGCTTACTGCACTCGCGTGGGCACCGGTCCGTTCCCGACCGAGCTGTTCGACGAGACAGGCGAGATGCTGCGTGCCAACGGTCATGAATTCGGCGCTACCACAGGCCGTCCACGCCGTACAGGCTGGCTCGACATCCCCGCTTTACGCTACGCCTGCATGCTGAGCGGCGTCACCGACCTCATGATGATGAAATCCGACGTGATGGATGACCTCAAAGAGATAAAAGTATGCATCGGCTACGAATATAAAGGCCAAGTGATTGATTATCTGCCGTATGACGCCTGCACCGAGACGATGAAGCCGGTATACACCACCCTCAAAGGCTGGAACCAGAAAATCAATGGCACCATCCCACAGGAACTCGAAGATTATATCAAATTCATTGAGGAAAAAGTGGGTGTCCCGATCAAATTCGTGTCGTACAGCCCCGACAGAAACGCTAATATTTTGAGGTAATGATAATACTTGAAAAACCATACGTCTCAGCTCCGTTGGTGGAGTATCTGGAGAAATCACAAATTGCCGTCTTGAAAAACGAGATGTCGGAGCTTCTTGTGAAGCAGGGTCATCGTCTTAACCTCCTTAACGACAATGAGTTCGTTGCCCAGTATAAGCAATCAGGTAAGCTCTACGCCGTGTCGGAAAACGCCCTTGTGTGGCTCTATCCGCATCTCGCAGGTTCAGAACTCATCGAGAAGGTTAAGATTGTGAAAGACAAAGCCGAGTTTCGTAAAATCTGCGCTAAGATATTCCCTGATTTCTACTATAAAGAAGTGGAAATGAATGAGTTACGTTCGCTCAATCCTGATGAGCTGCCGTTGCCTTTGGTGATAAAACCGGCTGTCGGCTTCCTCAGCGTGGGCGTGTACATCGTCCGTAGCAAGGAGGAATGGCAGAACGCACTCGACGATATCGACAAGAACTTCGCAAAACAGTGCGCCGTGTTCCCGGAGACAGTGGTGAAGAGCGGCAAATTCGTGCTCGAAGACTTCATCCAAGGCGAGGAATACGCTGTCGACGCTTATTATGATAAAGACGGTAAGCCTAACATTATCAATATCTTCCATCATATTTTCAAAAGTGAGACAGACGTCAGCGACCGCCTCTATTGCATGAGCAAGGAGATTTTTGAAAAGAACTATGGTCCGTTTAACCAGTTTCTCATCGATTTGAATGGCGTTTTGAATCTCCGCAACTTCCCGATGCATGTGGAGTTCCGTGTCGACAAGAATTCTGGCAAGGCTATCCCGATTGAGGTCAATCCGTTACGTTTCGCGGGTATGTGTCTGAACGACTTGACGCGTCACACCTGCGGTTTGTTGCCAGTGCAAGCTTTCTTCGAGGGCATACATCCCGACTACGCCACTATGTGGAACGGCATCGAAGATGATGTGTTCAGCTTTGTGGTGCTTGACAAACCATACGAGACGACGAAAGCCATTGATTTTGAGAAGATTAAGAAACATTGGCATGGCGTTGTCGAGACTCGCGACATCATGAATCCTGCCATGAGCATCTGGGGATTCCTCTTCGTGAAGACCGACAAAGCGCATCGCGAGGAACTGAATGAAATATTGAATTCTGATTTAACAGAATTTATAATATAGTCTCTCGCAGATACCGCAGATACCACAGATTTAGTCTTTCACAGTCCAGTCTGCGAAATCTGCAGCTCGCGACGCGAGCCATCCCGCAGAGGAAGAATAGAAAAAATCTGTGTTATCAGCGAAATCAGCGAGCGAAAAAAAAAAGATATGAAAAAACTATTCCTAATTATTGCTTTTGCAATTTTAGCAACAGCGTGCTCAAACAATAAAGAACAAAAAGCTTTGGCATTTTTGAACGCTTCAATGCCGTTGTGCGATGCAGTCGATTATAGCCAAGATTATTATTTACAAAATATAAAGGCATCTTTCAAAGCCAAAAAAGAGATGTCTTGGGGTAAGCGTGTTCCTGAGCGCGAGTTCAAGCATTTTGTGCTGCCGATACGAGTGAACAATGAGAATCTTGACGATTTCCGCATGGCATATTATGAGGAATTGCGAGACAGGGTTAAGGATTTGTCGATGTACGATGCTGTGTTGGAAGTCAACCACTGGTGTCATGAAAAAGTCAACTACAAAGGCTCCGACTCTCGTACAAGTGCTCCGATGGCAACTATCAAGACTTCGTGGGGACGCTGTGGCGAAGAATCGACTCTTCTGGTGGCGGCTCTGCGCACTGTGTGCATCCCTGCCCGACAGGTTTACGTGCCTCGCTGGGCGCATTGCGACGATAACCATGCTTGGGTTGAGGCTTGGGTCGACGGCAAATGGCATTTCTTAGGTGCCTGTGAGCCCGAACCTGTGCTCGATTTGGGCTGGTTTAATGCTCCTGCATCACGTGCATTGCTAGTGCACACTCGTGTTTTGGGCGATTACGACGGTCCTGAGGAAGTCATCAGTAAAACACCATATTACACCGAGATTAATGTGATTGACAATTATGCCGAGACCGCGAAGTTAAACGTCAAAGTATATGATTCTCATCTGAATGTTGTTCCCGATGCCCGCGTCGATTTTAAAATTTACAACTATTCGGAATACAATACTGTTGCCACCAAACACACTGATAATAACGGAGAAACATGGCTTACGGCCGGATTGGGTACGATGATGGTTTACGCTTCGAAGGATGGAAAATTCGGTTTTGATGTCGTGAACATAGGTTCTACCAATAACATCACCATAATCCTCTGTAGAGATGCACGGACGTGCGCCTCTACAGAATCATTTGATTATGACATCATCCCACCAGCGGAAAATGCAAGAATTCCTGAGGTTTCCGCCGAGATGCGTGCCAAAAACAACCGCCGTTTGGCAATAGAAGATTCCATTAGAAATGCCTATATAGCGAGATGCGTCACTGCACAAAACGAAGGCGATTACGATAAGGAAATCATGGCTAAGACATGGGGTAACTATCAGACAATCAAAGATTTCATCGATTATGCGAGAACGCTGGATAGGGAAGATGATGCCTACACACTTCTTCACAACCTTACCGACAAGGATTTACGTGACGTTTCTATGGAAGTTTTGAAGGATTGCTTCGATAATGATATGCTTAACCCGCGCGTATCAAACGAGATGTTGAGACCGTATGTAAAATCATTTAAGGAATCGTCTCTGCCTGATAATGTTGATAATTTGATAAAATGGGTTAACGATAGCATTACAGTCGATGAAGCTTTTGGTGAAAGCAGAACCCCGATTTCACCGGCTGGTGTTATGCGTTCACGTGTCGCTGACTCGCATTCACGCGATATTTTCTTTGTAGCTCTGGCACGCACCAAAGGCATCACATCACGCATTGACCCAGTCACTGGTAAGGTGCAATATTTTGATAATCAATGGATTGATGTTGAATTTGAAAAATTGGATGATGAGAAACAAAGCAAGCCTGGCTCTTTGGTAATAAACTATAATGGCGATGATGACCCACGTTATTATACCCATTTCTCAATAAAGAAATTCAACGGCAACACCTTCGATTTGTTAGCCTACGATGCCATGGACCCAGGTATGGATGTGGGCATGACTTTGTCCCAGTTGATGGCTGATGGCGGACTTGTGCTGGATGAAGGTTACTACGTTATGAGCAGTGGTCCTCGTCTAGCCGACGGCAGCGTGCTTAACCATTTGATTTTCTTTACGATAGAATCAGGAAAAACAACTGAGATTGAATTGGTGATGCGTTCTGCTGAATCATTGCGCCATGGCGATTATGTTGTCGCCTACCTCGATGGCGGTTCTGAACCTACAACTCACGCCATGCAAGATATATCAATTTTAAAAGATAAATTCGAGCAATGGAATGGCAAAATCACCTTCGTTTTTAAAAATGAAGAGGATTATAATAATTTTAAGTTAAAGAAATTCAATAACTTACCTAAAAATATTGATTTTGAGATAAACTCTGGCACGGTTTTTGATACTATTAATAATTTACCTTGTTTCCAAATTTTAAACTCTGAAAACGAAGTGATTTTTGAAAAACAAGGTTATACTATCGGGCTTGGTGAGCAGCTTCTGCGTTATCTCACTGAATTGCCGTAGATTCCTAAGAAAATATCTCTCAAAAGCGCCTGGTCGAGGTCTTTGTACATCTCGATCCACTTCATGTATTGCAGGAAATTGTTTTTCTGCTTCTCGGTGTAATGGCTGGCGTATTTGTTCGATTCGCTACGTAAGTCGTTGGCAATGAAGTTGTTCGACATCGACATGTATCCTGCATTGATGCGCTCGTCCATCAGCTTGGCGATGTTGTTGAAGTAGTCGCCAGGGTTATTATCCATCCTCTGTAGGTCGGCTTCCGTCACTGGCTCGCAGATGTGGAAATGCACATGTCCCTTGGGCTGTATGATGCCTGTGATGATGCTGTTAAGGTCTTCGCCAGGTCGTTTTTCATATCGTCCGTTGACCTTCGTCGCGTAAAGCTCCAGTGTTTTCAGCTTGTCACACGACTCCCACTCGTAAGAGACAGCCACCGGCACTATGTTCATCTCTGCCAATGATTTCACTTTGTCGTCGCGGCGGCTCATCCAAAACATCTTGATGATGGCGGGGTCGGTGGCGTCGATGCCATCTTTGGTGCGGCCGTTGCGCTGTGCTATCCACACCGACTCCTTTTCCTCCGTGATAACGTGGCGCATATATTCCGACATGTGCATCAAGTTGTTGTAAAACTCCATGCGGTTGCCGCCGCGCTCGGTGCGGAACATCTTGTTGGCCTTGCCGAAATCGACGACCATCGGGTGCTCCATGAGGTTGCTGCCGAAGGTGATCTGGCAGGTGTTGTGCCCTCCGGCATTCAGTATATACTGCAAAAACATAGCGTCGAGCACTATGTCACGATGGTTCGAGACAAACAGATACGGCTTCTTCACGCTGATGTTTTCCATGCCCGACCAGTCGAACTGCGTGGTGGTCTTTTTCAGCAAAATCTCAATGACTTCCTTTAAAAAACCAAGCTGTAACTCGTTGATATTCTTGATGCTACGAATCTTATTGCGTAACATTTCGGGGTCGACATCTGGCATCAGAAAATTGGCAATCGATGGAATGAGCTCGCTGTCGGCTATGCGTTGCATGGCGGCAGGAAACTCCTCCGTGTTGTAAGGTCGTATGTCGTCGAAATTAGCCATCATTTGTTTCTTAAGTCAATGAATTTTATAGGTTTACGGCTCTTTGCCGGATAGTTGATCTTCTGAATCTCTTCCACAGGATGCACCTCGATCTGCGGAGCCACCCTGATACGTGAGCGGAAACTGTCTTTCAGCTCTTTCACAACATCGAAATCTGGCTGGTATTTCAGTCCGATCTTCACCACCACGTCGTCGGTGCCGGCTTCGCTTTGGCGAACTTCAATCACGTAATTCTCAACGTAATCGGTGTTGTCCAAAACATCGTTTATCGCAGGCGGATACAGCGTTGTGCCTTTGAGTTTTATCATATTGTTCTTGCGACCCACGAGAGGGGTGAGGCGGTATGAGTTACGTCCGCATCTGCATTGCTCCACTATCTTCGCGGCGATGTCGCCAGTGCGGAAACGCAGCAGCGGCATGCCTTCCACGCCGAGTGTCGTAACAACTATCTCGCCAGGCTGTCCGTCGGGAACAGGGAGTCCGTCCTCGCCGATGATCTCCACTATGATGAGCTCGGGATGCACGTGGCCGCCCAGTCCGTACTCGCATTCCGAGAAGGTGGCACCCATCTCCGTCGACGAATAGGTGGCAAACAGCTGAACATCCCATTTCTCCTTGATTTTTCGGCCAAGGAGGTTGAGCTCGAAGTTCTGGTCGCGCAGGCCTTCGCCAATGCCGATGATACGTCGGATGCTGCTGTTCTTATAGTCGATGTTATGCTCTTCGGCGTATTGGATGAGCTTCAGGATGAACGACGGCACGCACATGATGGTGTCGGGCTTTATGCGACGGATGGTGTCCCACTGTAGCTCAGGGATGCCGTTACCAACACGAATGACACTCGCTCCAAGCTCGCGAAGCCCAAGAAAATAAGCTAGTCCCGCCATAAAACGCTTGTCTAGGGTGGTCATCAGCTGAACTATGTTGCCAGGCTGCACCCCCGCACATTCAAACGATTTCTTTTCGTTGAAAGCCAAGCGCTGCAGGTCATTCTCGGTGCAACCGAACGTCACTGGATCGCCCAACGTGCCAGAAGTGGTGATGTAATCGATGATTTTAGCCTTCGGGCAGCATAAAAATTCGTCGTTGAAGAGCTGCAAATCTTTTTTTTCGGTAAACGGAATCTTTACTAAATCCTCGATATGGCAGATCTTGTCGATGTTGATGCCGTAGCTCTTGAACATCCTCTGATAGTAAGGCGAATTATCTTTAAGATAAGCCAAAGCCTTGTGAAGCAATTCCTCCTGAAAAGCCTTTATCTCTTCTACTGATTTGTATTCTATATCGTTGGTAATCATAATGTTATGATGTTAAAGCTCGATTTCTTCAAGCCATTCCAAAAATTCATATTTCCATTGTCGGCATTCCTTGCTGCCATAAACCTCGCTTACGCCGAAGCCGTGGTCGCCGGTGTTGTAAAGAATGTATTTGTGATCTGTATTTTTTGCGGTCAGAGCCGAATCGAGTAGGATAGAGTTCTGATAATCAACGGTTTCGTCGTCCTTACAGTTGATGACAAACACTGGTGGACAGTCGTCGGGGATGTGTCGTTCAATCGACACCGAGTCGCGCATCAGCTGGTTGTTTTGCTTGCGTTCGCCAAGCAAAGCTCTGCGCGAACGTTCGTGGGCGTAAGGCTCGTTCATCGTCACGACAGGATATATCGCACCAACAAAAGCGGGCTGGTTTTCTTCCTTGTCGGAAAAACATGCCGTCATCAGTGCGAGGTGTCCGCCTGCCGAAAACCCCATGATTCCCAATCGGTTAGGGTCGATATGATAGTCGCTGGAATGCTCTTTCAAATAAGTGATTGCTTGCTGTGCGTCGTCAAGCATGTCGGGATGCTGCTTGCCGCGAAACACACGTCTGTGATGCCAGAAAAACGCGCCGAAACCTGCCGCTCTGTAACGCAGCACAAATGCTGAGATGCCCTGACTTTGCAGCCATTCAGCCACTTCTTCGCCTTCGTTGACGTCGTCGAGCCAGAAATAACTGCCGCCTGGACAAACGATTACTGATATTCCAGCGGTGTCGTTATCGGCCAAAAAAGGTGTCAACGTCACCTGCTTGCCGTGACCAACGTCCTGACCCTGCCATAAATAAATTGACTTCTGTGCGTAAGCACTAACGGCAAGGATGGCTAATATACTGAATATCAATAATTTTCTCAACATTATCTGCCCAAAATCTTCATCACTTCTTCCTTCGGTAACTGACGGTACTTATGCTGCATGTCGGCAAAAAAATCGACCTGAAAATACTCCTCGTCGTAAAACGACAGCTTGGAATTGGTGTTTGGAGTGCATTCCAAATATACTATTTCCTTCAGATTCAAGCCTTTTGCCTCACAAATCTGGTCGGCGAGTTTCTTGCCCGCATATGTCACCGAGGTACCTGGGTTATCCTGATACAACTCCGTCACGATGACGTATTTTTTACCATCTATCTCTCTGATTTTCAATCCACAAGACGATTCCATGTCCCATTCGCCCTTGAATTCAAAAATCTCATCATAATAATCTTTTGAAACCTTCATAATTAAAAATCAATCATTGTACCCTTACGTTTACATTTCTCTTGCTACGATCCACATCACGACCAAACGATTTGTTAATCAATCGTCTGTCGCGTGGACGATATGTGCCTTCTTCCATCTCACGCAAAGCCACATTGCAGAACAATCTGAACATCTTCGATTCCTGTGTCTCGCTGGCATAGAAGCTCTTCCAGGCATAGTCGTAGAGGTCTTGCAACTTCTCTGGCGACATGTTTTTAGGCTGGTAAACCACCTGACCTGCGTTGTAATGATCCCAGTCGAAGTCGAAAATACGGCCCTGACGCAGCAAGTCGTCATGTCCTTTAGTATGTGGGAACGGTGCAAAGATGGTGAATTCCGCCAGATCCAAATCGATCTCGCCAAGGAAGTCAATCAAGCGTTTGATATCGTCTTCTGTCTGATTATCAAGGCCAAAAAGGATAGTCCCTTCCACTCCGATGCCGTAGTCGTGGTAGCGTTTCACACGTTCTTTGATGTAATCGGATGTGTCGTATACGGCCTGATACACGTACCAAGCTCCAGCTTTTGATGCTAAATCGAGGATTTCTGGGTCGTCTTCGATGGTGTGGCTGATCCATTTTTTCTTCAGTGGGGCGATGGCTGTGAACAGCTCTTTCTCCCATTCCTTGTTCTGCGCCAATGAGTTATCGACGATAAACAGGCGGTTGTTGTCGATGCCTGCCATGTCTTCCACCACCTTGTCGACAGGGCGCGGACGGAACTTCCTGCCACCGAGGTATGAAACTGCGCATGGATAGCAGCTGAAACGGCAGCCTCGGCTTGCGTGGAACAGGTCGACCATCTGCACGCCCTTGTGGTTGTACAGCTCGCGTTTGTAGAGGTCGCGGCGACATGGTCCCACCAGCGAGATGTCAGGCTGGTTGCCCATGTAGTTGTAAATCTTCTTCAAACAGCCGTTTTTCCAGTCCAGAATCACATGTTCCGAACGGCCTTCCGACTCGCCCAGAAACACGCTGTCGACGTGGTTCACCATCTCTTCGGCATGAAGCATGGTGGAGATGCCACCCGCAAGGACCTTCTTGCCGCGTTTGTGATACTCGTCGGCAATGGCCCAGCCGCGTTTCACCTGCGTGGTGAGCATCATCGACAACGCCACGAGGTCGCATTCCTCATCAAAATCAATGGGTTCCACATTCTCGTCGGTGAACGAGATGTCGACATATTCCGGCAAGGTGGCGGCAAAAGCTACCGGTCCGTGAGGCGGCAAATTGAAAGTCGTCTGACCTGGAAGCTTGTTCCACTTAGGGTAAATAAGTTTCAGCTTTATAGTTTCCATCAGTTAATTATAATCCTAAAAGAACTACAAATATACGAAACTTTTAATTACTTCGACAAATTTAATTGATTTTTCTGACAATTTCGTTGTGCCCGACGATGGCTTCAGCCGTCTCGATGGCAGTGATCGACACCCCGCAGAAACCATGTATATTGACATTTTGTCCTGTGAGAAAAAGATTCTTAACCTTAGTAAAAACTGACATTTGAGAGAGCATCATGTCGTTGCTGTCCTTCTGGAATCCGTAGTTGGAGCCTTCTTTGTTGCCATAATAATCGCGGATGGTAAGAGGGGAGGAGGCAAACGAAAACTCAATACTATTTCGGAATCCAGGATAAATCTGCTCCATCCTGTCAAGGATTTTCGATGTTTTATCAAGCTTCCAACGCTCATAACCAGCGCCACGATGCCCTGTCGTCGTGTTTTCCCACTTTTTGACCTCGTCGAAACTCATCATACTGATGATGACCATGGTCTTCGCAAACTCGCCCTGATGCTCTACAGGCGGTGTCACATACATGAAACCTTTTGGCCAAACATCTTGATTATCAATGATATAATTGGTGTGATTGATGTATCTGAACGTCTTGTCTTTAAATTTTACATAAACTTTAAAACTCGACGCTGACTCCGGAATGGAATGCAGACGTTTCTTGAAAGCAGCTGGAAATGCTCCATCAGAGATGACTTTCAGCAGCACGTCGGGATGCACGTCGGAGATGTAGCTGTCGGCCTTATAGGTGTTGCCTTTTTTAGTTAAAACTTCTGTAACTACATGATTATCAACGTTTATTTTGACGACTTCCTCGTTTGCTATGACCTTGCCACCGCCATTTTCAATCACTTCTTTCAGCAAATCGGCCATCTGCTGGCTGCCTCCTGCAAACTGGAACGTGCCGTTGATATGCAAAACACTCAACAAAGCATTCAGAAACGCCGGTGTCATGTCTTCCACGCCACCGAATAACGGACTCAGATAACTCAACAATCGTTTTAACTTTGGATTGTTTATATATCTGTCAATCAATGAGTTAAATGGCATCAGGAAGTCTTGACTCAAAGATGAGAAATTCGGTGCGGTCGAGCTTTCGCGAAGATAGAAAAGATCCTCCTCCTGCGACAACTCAAACAGTTTTTCGATGTAATTTCTGATGTTTTCAGCCTCTTCAGGGAATATCCTTGAAAGATATTTTATCAGATTTTCCTTGCCTTTCGGAAGATGATAGGTGGCATTGTCTTCTGAAATCGTCACCACATCCGATGCGTCGGCGTCGGTCGGGATGAGATGTAATTTCTTTGTAATGTCAAGATAATCAAATATTTGCTTAAGATTTCCGCCTTCGCTGAAGCCTCCGAAGATATGCATTCCGGTAGGAAATTCAACATCGTGTCTGTAAAACGACTGCAGACCGCCTCCGATGATGCTGTTTTTCTCCAACACTGTGACTTTATAGCCTTCTTTTGTGAGCAAAGCGCCTGTCACGAGGCCTCCCAGACCGCCTCCGATGATGAGTGAGGTCTTGCGGTTAGCTTCTATCATCTGTCGCTTAACCTCTTGTTCGCCAATGAGTTGCGAGCACACTGTCATGGTCCCGACGAGCACTCCTAGCATGCCGTGTGAGTTGATGTTTTGACCTACAAGCAGCAGGTTCGGCACCTTGGTTTTGTATGAAACACGCCCGGTGATGCCTTTGTTCACATCTTTCGCAAGTCCATATATTGAGCCATCGGGCGTCAAGGTGTAGTCACGATAGGTAAGTGGCGTAGCTGCATGATAATCAGCGATTTTGTCGCGTAAGCCAGGGAAGTCTCTCTCCACAACGTCGAGCAGACGTTCCGCCATCTCTTGCTTAAAGCGTTCATAATCAACGCCTCTGTGACCGATGCTGGTGTCTTCCCACTTGGCTAATGCATCCATCGACATATATGACAAAATCACACCACTTTTTGCGAAAGCAGGCGAGTTTTCATGACAATGATGCATGTAAAGATACCCTTGAGGCCATTTCTCATCCACTTTGCCCGTCATCTCCCATGGCGTAACCGATTGAAAACCATAGAAATTAGAGTTCAGATAAGGCATCTCGCTATCTTTGAAATTCAGATAAAGCGAGAATACCGACGAAGTGTTCTGAATGTCTCTGATCCTCGATTTATATGCCTCGCTGAAGACTGTATCATCAACTAAATCAATGAGTTGCTTTGGATTTATATCTGATATCACGACATCGGCGGCATGAAACTTCCCATCTCCAGTGATGACACCTCTCGCAGTTTTGTTCTCAACCACTATTTTCATCACTTTTTGACGGGTTAAAATACGTCCGCCGTGACTTAAAAGCACGTCAGTCAACGACTTGGCAATGGTATCGCTGCCTCCTACGATGCGAAATGCGCCATTATTGTAGAAATCGAAGATGAAAGCGTGCACCGCAAAAGGTGTCTTGTCGCGTTCAGCCGAATAAAGCGAAAGGTTGCCGACCAACACGTCACGCAACAAAGGGTCGGTGATGGTGTCGTCAAGAATCTCGTTTAAACTCTTGAATAACAAATCGTTACCTTTCAAAAGAGTCTCGTCGTCGATATATTTCAAGTCACGGAATGGTGACAACGAAGCCACTTCACTCACGAGCTCGCAGTAACGCTCTAGATTTTTTCTTTGATTCGGAAAACGCTCCGAAAAATGCTCGATGAAAGCCTCCCGACCATTTGGAAAAGCGAATTTCTCGCCATTCAATGAAACGATGTCGTAAGCATTCTTATCAAGGCTGTTGACAACGATTTTGTCTTTGATTTCCAAATAGTTAAGGTAGTTCGAGAGTATCTGTCCGTCGTTAAGGCTGCCGATGAAATGCATGCCGGTTTCGAACTTCGCACCATCACGCTGGAAACATTGGAGGCATCCTCCAACTTGCTTGGCCTGCTCCAAAATGGTCACATCATAGCCGTTTTTGGCCAAGATCACGCCAGTGGACAAGCCACCTAATCCGCTTCCTATGATGATGCATTTTTTCATCTTATAAACGACAGATAATCAACGATATATTCGTATTTGGGCAAGCACTTTTCGTCTTTTACAAAACACAGATTGTCGGGGATGTTGGTGCAATGCGAGGCAATCAGGTATCTGTCTTCATCAGCCTCAAAAGCGTAAACCATGGTGTCGCGATGCACTAAGGCAAACACCCACGCAAGCTCACCATACCCGCTGTTTGTGATGATTATCTTATTGTAATTCAATGCGTTAATCTCTTTTGTATATGCTTTGATCTTCTTCAGATTGGCTCTTACAGCACGTTCCACCTCGTTGCCTTTGTAAATGTATTTGTATCTGATATAAGGCAAGACGTATTCTGTGTCCTCATATTTCTTTCTAAGTTCTTCATAATGAGTGATATAGAACTCGTGGAAATACGATGTCAGATTGCGTGTCTCCATGTTTCTCGCCTCTTCGGCAGGCATGTGTTTGCCTATTTCAACATGAATCTGGCCTTCGCGTAACACGAAGTCGTTCTTGGGCATAACGTCGTGTACACCATGGATGAAGATCGGCAAAATGTCGATGTTCAGCGCCTGTGCCAGCTGGAATGCGCCTTTGTGGAAACGCATGATATCACCTGTCACCGAGCGTGTGCCTTCTGGGAATACAACGACGGAATAGCCACGTTTTACAAGGCTTTGCAAGCGTTCCACATTCTTGTCGTAGCCGTCAGATACAGGGTAAAACTCCGCAAAACGGATGATGACACCGTAAATAGGGTTGCGCCACACCCAGTCGGTGGTCAGAAGCACCACTTTCGGATTCAACATCATGACACACAACAAGTCGAGATGCGACTGGTGGTTTGCGATGATGACAGATGGCTTTTCGAAGGTCTCGCCATATTTGTTCTCAAGATGATATTTTACGCCTGGAAGCAACCTCAAGGCGAGTCGCATAAAGCCGCAAATCATTTGGTGGTAACGATAGCGTTTTTTCTTGGTCGGCGGCCATAACACGATGTAAATCAATGTCAAAGGCGTGACGATGACGAAGGCCGCGATGAAAAAGACAATCAACATCAAGGTGGTGTAGACGATGCGTTTCAGTGTCAGCGGCACCTCGCGAAGCTGTCCTTTTTTCTTGGTTAGCCAGCCGAAAACGATAGGAGGGAGGTAACACGCCATGAACACTACCGTCGCCATGCCGATAATCGCCACTTCAGCAAGCGATTTCATCGCCGGATGTTTGGCGAAAATGAGCGTCCCGATGCCGATAAACATCAGAATTCCTGACAAAATCACGCTGTTACGGTAGTTTTTCAGCATTTTTTTGCCGTAAGCGTATTCGTAGAGCAATCCTTCAGTGATAAATATGGTGTAGTCGTCGCCCTGACCGAAGATGAACGTCGCTAAGATGATGTTAACTATGTTGAACTGCAATCCGGTTAAGTCCATGATTCCCAATATCCAAGCCCATCCGACAGTGAGCGGCAGGAACGCCAAAAGTGACAGCTCCAGGCGGCCGAACGACAGACAGAGGAAGAAGAAAACCACTATGCTGCAGACGTATAAAATGTAGTCGAAGTCATCCGAAAGCGCATTCACGAGATTACTACCTACATCGCTGATACTGAACGCATACACGGCCCCTGAGCCTGTCGAAGGGCCAATCATATCTCTTATCTGTCGTTTCACCGATTCCGACTCGTCGGCCGGCACCCGCACAAAGTTCACAATCCTCGTGAGATTGTCATGCCTCAAAGTGTAAGTATTGCACAACTCCGACAAGGCCTCCATTTCGTCTGCCGACTTTGTAACATATTGTTTGTCAATGTTTTGTGTAAAAGTTGTAAAGGCATTTGCTGTAAATCCTGCTTTGACAGCCTCTTTTTCGACAGTTTTCGCTATTTCCGTGTGCCTCTCCCAAAAATATTCCCATTTTTCAAGAGATTGCTGCTGCTTTTCGATTGATGGAAGCAGGCCGTTAGGTCCTGAGACCTTTATTGAGTTATCTGAGCTCTCAAAAGTCTCTAATAATCTCTCGTTTTGTCTTAAAACCTCTTGAAAATCAGAGCCTTCCGAGACCAAATATATCAAATCAGTCTCGTCATCGTTATTCAGCGACTCACTCAAGACAGCCAGATCTTCTTTCTGCTGCTCAGTCATGTAGTTGATGTTGTGCAAGTCGGAATCGAACGACGTATTTTGACTGAAGTAACTGAGTATCAATGTGATAATAACCAATGGCCAAAAAGCGTATAGCTTGATTTTACGCCATTTTTCTGACGGTTCCTTGCCGTTGTCGACGAAAAGCTTGTGTTTTTTCTTAGGTGAGACCGCAAACAAAGGCAGAAACACCATCACGAAAAGTATAGTGCCGACAAGCATCAGCGCGCCGAAGAGCCCCAGGTCGTGCATCGCCTCGGCTTTCACGAAGATCAGACACGCAAAGGCCGCCACAGTGGTGATATTGCCGATGACGAGAGGTTGTATCACGTCTTTCAACGCTTCGCGTTTGTTCGGCTCCTGTTTGATGTGGTCGAGATAATGCAAGGGGTAATTCACGGCAATGCCAACAATCACTGAACCTATGCCCACCACGATGATGGAGATGCTGGTCTTGAACAACGCTATCATCGCCAAGGCGAAAATCCAGCCGAAAAGGATGGAGATACCCAGCCACAATAGGTTGCGTTTGCGAGCCATCGTAAACATCAAGATGCTGAAAATCAACACTATAGCGAGCGAGATGGACAAAAAACTGTCTTTCTTGACTTGTTGCGCGTTGGTGACAGCAATGGTAGGCGCTCCGACAGCCGAAATCTTCACATTTTGATGGCAATCTGACGTCGTTTTGATGACATTTTCCATCAAATTGACTAAAATTGCATTGTTTTTGGTGTCATTTCCGGAGAAAGGTGAGGAGAAGAACGCAAAAGCCTTGTCGCCGGCTTCGTTGAATAGATACTCGTCCTCCACTCGATAGCTTTCGGTGGCATTCAACGCTGTAAGTCGTTGAAGAGTAGGGGAATACAGATTCAGCGGGTCGGCCTGTATGCTTTCAACGACAAAGCTTGCCGTCGGGAATGCCAATATCCGCTTTATGTTTCGCATGCACGTCGCCACATAATCGGGCTCGGAAAGCAACGAATCCATACGCCGATAATCGTCGTCAGTCAAAAACAAAGGCTGGTTTTCCCTTATGAAATCGATGGCATCGAAAACCAATCCGTCATCGATTTTACAGCGTAAATCGTTGACTAACAATGCTGTGTCGAGTTTTTGCCAATTTGATTCAAAGTCATCCATGGCATCAATGATCTCGTCCATATCATCGCCAGAAAAGATGACCGTGATCTGTCCTTGGTTGCTCAAATCGTCGTAAACTGAAGTGTAACGCTCCTTCTCGGGGTCGGTGGGAAGGAAGTCGGCGATGTTTTCCTTATAATCTAATCTTAATGCCGAAAAGACGCATAAAACGATGATTATCAGCAATATAAATGCTGAGAAAACCTTTCTTCTCGACAGGAAATCATATATTTTAAGGAAAAACTTAGTCATTTTGCCTCCTCGCTCTTCTGATCAGCCTTGAAGGCAATCCATACAACACCGCCAAAATGCACAAAAACGTGTTTAACACGCTGATTCTCAAGAAGTCCCAAAATGGACGGAAATGTGTGACGCGTTCTTCTGCTTTTGGATAATACACATTTATTTTAATAGGTATCAAGTCGACACCTCGCCAAGCGGCACCCACCAAAAGCTCGAGTTCAGCCTCGTAACGCGATGTCAAAAGACACAGATTAGGTAGATTTTTCAAGGGATACAGACGATATCCGGTCTGCGTGTCGGGTAGCTTGACCCACGTTTGTATTTTAAACCAAAAATTTGAAAACTTGTTTGCAAAAGTGTTTTTGCCAGGCATGTTTTCTTCGTTAAAGTTACGGCTGCCAACAATCAAAGCATTTGGATGCTGTTCTAACGCATTGATAAACAATGGGATATCTTCCGGATAATGTTGTCCGTCGGAGTCAATGGTTATGACTAAGTCGTAACCTAATTCCTTGGCTTTCTCGAAACCTTTTTTCAACGCATAGCCTTTGCCACGGTTTTTGCCATAATCGACAACGGTGATTTTATCTTCAAATGAAGCCAGGATCTCGTCGGAAGTGTCTGTACATCCGTCGTTTACTACGATGACATCGGTGCAGAACCGCAAAACGCGTTCCACGACATCACGCAGTGTGCCGTCGTTGTTGTAAGTCGGCATCACCACGCAGGTTTTCGATGTCTTAGAGTCGTACATAACTGAAAATCAATGAGATTTTGGCATAAACAATGGCATCGTCGCTGACGACAACTTGCGTCTTACAACCATTTTCATCCTCGACGATGTTTGAAAAGCCGTATTTTATCTTTTTTCCTTCTTCAGGAATGATGACTGACAGAAATTTGACGTTTTTCACTGTCTTCAGATAGAGCTTGCAATTGAGTTTCTGCTCGAGCAATTCGCCAGCTGCCTGAATGATGCAAACACCAGGCGTTATTGGGTTTTCAGGAAAGTGCGCCTTGTAGATGCGATGCTCTGGATTGGTGCGCAACGCGGCCTCAAAACCGTTTTCAGTTTCGCTGATAGACTCAATAATGAAGAAATCGTCAGTCAATTTCATGATTATTCCTCCCAGAGGCACATTTTGTTGTAAAACAGTATCGTCGTGGCATCACCGTTGACCTCAGTAAACTCTACCTTATCGATGATTTTGTCGTCTAATCCGAAGAAAAATGTCAGCTTGCTGAACATGCGTTTCATGTCGCGTTTCTTAGGTGTCATCTCAACTTTCCAATATGTGCCATCCTCTTGAATATCAATGTTAAACATCGATTTGTCGAACAAGATATTGCCTGAAGCGCAGCCCACGATGATGTTCATCATGCCATAATACATCCTCTCTTTTTTCGCATCGAGAATCTCTTCGCCTTCGTCGGTCACTTTTCTGATGACATTATGGTCAAAATGAAGCTCTAAATGATTTGGCTTTGTGTAAATCCAACTCAGATTCTGCGTATTCGCGACATACTCCATCTCACCTTCCGAAACGGCAGGTTTTGCTAGCAAATACGAGGTTTTTTCTTGTACAAAAACGCTTTTGAATTCTTTCATCGATGATGCTGTTTGCGTAATCATAGTAATCACTTCGTCTTGCGTTTGCGCAAAGCCGAAAACGCTTGTAAGTATCAGAGTGACAATAAGATAAATTTTTTTCATATTATTTCATAATTAAAAAACAACCTGCAACTACTAAAATCAAACCTATCCAACGTGTGAATGGCACCGCTTCGCCGAAAACGAGCCACGCGGCGAGCATTCCGAACACAAACGAGAGGCTGGTGAGGGGATAGGCTTGGCTGAACGGGAACTTTTTGAGGATGTAGAGCCACAAAACCGTCGCAAAACCGAAGCTGATGCCGCATGCAAGCAGCCACCAGTCGACCAAAACGGCCTTGAAATATGCCCAAGTCCACTCAAATTTGGGGAGTTTCTCCATCGCGAGCTTCAGAAAAACCTGACCTCCAGCGAGGAAAAACGTCTGCAATGATACAAGTCCAATCAGTCTCCACATAATTAAGCCTCCAACAGTGTTAATGAATAGTTATTGCCATCAGTGTGATTGAAAATCAATATATTAGATGGCTTTTTGCCTTTTATTTCGTCTTTGTTAACGAACAGATGTGCGGGAATATTGCCCGCTCTCAGGCACTGTGCCGCCACATACAGCCCGATGCCCGATGAAGTGAAGCTTTCGCCAAATAAATGTTTGTATTTCAATAAGATAGAATTACCGAACAGCTCTTTGCATTCTTTCAGATAAGCCTCGTCGCTCTTGTGGTTTCCACTGATACCAGTAAGAACGTAATCAGCTTGAAAATCTTTCGCAATGGCTTTCAGTGTTTCCGCTGATGGCTTGTGTAACATCTTGAAATTCACTAATTTACATAGAGAATCCCGTTTTTCAGTACCCAAAATCACCGACACTGCTGCCTCGCCGCACATCTCCTCGTCCTGACCCATCACGCCGCCTTTTTTCAGGATGTTGTAAAACGTCTCGGTCATCTCATCGTGACCGCCGACGAGGGCAGAGTGTATCTTCCCGAGCTGCATCTGTAACCAAGCGTCCTGTAAAGCGCTGTCGAACGAGATGCCTTTGTGTGCGTAAGTGACGTTGTAGCCGTGGTTTTTCAGCTGTATAGCCACCAGCGAGCTGATGGTGTTGTGTGTCGACTGCATGAAATAAGTAGGACTGAGCATCTGTTCGCCTTCTTTCGAGAGCGCATCGAGGAAAATCTCAGTGTTTTCAATGCATCCGTAGCCTGTTCCAGTGATGATGGCGTCAATACTATCCAATCCAGATGCTTTGATGGCCTCTTTCGATGTCGCGATAGCACGTTTCAGGATCTTGCCCATGCGCCGCGCCTCAATAGGGGAGACGTACTCCTTGAAACTCGGGTCAATCGAACGGTTGAAAGGTGATTGATATTCAACAGGTTGCGTTATCCAGTCTTCGCAAAGTGGCTGCTGAACCGAGATTTGTTTTGCTGAGAGTACGTATACGGTTGCTGAACGTACTCCTTCGACAGGCTCAGGAACATGTTCAGATGCCTTTGAAATCAACAACGATGAGTCGTTGCCACCAAAGCCGAAAGCGTTGCACAAAACATGCTTAAACTCTTTCTTAACTGATTGATGCACAGGTACTATGCCGTCGTCCATCGGCTGCGACCAGTTAAGATTGGCTGGCACAAAACCGTGTTGCAATGCCAGGATGCAGAACGCCGCCTCGATAGAGCCCGAAGCGCTTGTAGTATGTCCTGTAAACGGCTTCGTCGATGACATGGGAGGCACATTGTCTCCGAAAAGACGCATCACGGCATGACTTTCGCTCAAGTCATTGTTGGGTGTCCCTGTGCCGTGTGCGTTGATATAGTCGATCTCAGATGGTTGAATATCAGCGAGTTCCAGCGCTTCTTTCATCGCTCTGTAGGCTCCTTCGCCGTCGGGTGACGATGCTGTCTGATGGAAGGCATCACATGCGTTGCCGTAGCCCGACAATACTGCCAGAGCCTTCACTCCGCGGCGTTTTGCACTCTCTTCGGTCTCCAAAACGAGGTATGCCGCGCCTTCGCCGAGGTTCAATCCAGCCCTTGTGGCGTCAAATGGACGACAAGGCTTGGTGTCCAATATCATCAAAGAGTTGAATCCGTTGAGATGGAATTTGGTGATGCATTCGCTGCCACCGACCACCACGATGTCAGCCTCTCCACGACGTAACATATTGGCACCCAATATGATAGCATTGGCAGCCGACGAACATGCCGTCGACAGTGTGGTGATGAAAGCGAACTTGCCGAAGTGCTCGGCAGTCATCTCTGAGCAGCTGCCACAGTCGTGCACCGCGATGTATTCCTTATGGCTGTCGTTGCTGATGTAGTCGAGGTAATACTGCTCGCTCATATCCATGCCACCAACCGTCGTGCCCGAGATAAAACCTACCTCAGGAAGCATGTCAGGTGTGAGACGAGCGTCTTTCAGCGCCTCGTCCAACGCCATCATGCCCATCAACGCAGTGCGTGTTGTGATAGCTTTATCGTTGATATTCAGGTGTTTACGCATCTCTTCATCGCTCATCTTGACCTCGCCGACAGGAAACTCCTTGTGCTCCGTCTTGAGATAGACAAGCGGCCCCACGCCAGAACGGTTGTTCAGCAAGGCATCCAATGTTTCCGCCTTGTTACGCCCAATCGCCGAGACGACGCCAAAACCCGTTATCAATATCGGATTTGTCATTTATTTTGTTCTGTTCTTTTGGATGAAATCAGCCATCACAGCCACCGACTTGAAGATCTCCTTGCCCTGTGCCGGATCCTGCAGCTTGATGCCGTAATTTTTCTCCATCATCACGATAAGTTCAAGAGCGTCAATGCTGTCGAGACCGAGGCCTTCGCCAAACAAGGATGCGTTATCGTCGATGTCTTCCGGTTTCATGTCCTCGAGGTTTAAAGCCTCGATAATCTGCTGTTTCAGTTTGTAAATCAATTCTTCCATGACAATTATTTTTAATCTTTTAATCTTTTTCCATTATAAAAATATCGGCTTCAAAATGCTCCTCGTCGCTGCAGTCGACCCACCCGCCGATGATGCTTTTCGTGATGGGGTCCTGAAATGCATTTTCGAGGTTTTTCATTATGATTTTTTCATCAAAATCATCAATAATCATGAACGACGTCTCTCCGAAATACTTGTTCCTTATGGCTATTTCGCCTGTCACTATGTTCGGCAAGGTGTAGACGAACGCCGCCGGGCTAGGGAAGTAGTTCTCCGGATTTTGTATCGTCGACTGGTAATGTGTGTCGGCCTGCAACGAGGCATTTCTGTTGAAGAAGATGACGGCACGGTCCTCGCGAGGCTCGAAACATCTGTTTCCTTCAGCATTTAAAAGCAATTCCGAAGCTAGGAAACCGACTCTGCTCAAGGTGTCCATCTTGAAAAACTTCGGATAGTCGCCGACATAAGTGCGATACAATTCGGTGAGCATAGTCGAACCTTTGTCGTTGTGTATCAATGCTTTACCATCAACTTTAACCTCATTTGGCGAGATATGTACACAATGTCTTATCATTGCACACCTCCTTTCGCCATGAGCAGTGCTGCGTTACATCCTCCGAAACCCGATAAAAGCTTGATGAAAACTCGTTTTTCGGTGTTTCTGTTTTGGTCGGTGACGTCCAGATGATGCGTCACACCCAAGGTGTCGAATCCTCTGGTTGCCAATATGTTATGGTCGTCGATAGCCTGCATCGAGATGATGGTCTCAAGCACGCCCGCGGCTCCCATGGTGTGGCCGTAATATCCTTTCAGTGAGTTGACGGGAACGCTCGATAATCCTGCTCGTTCGATAGCTATCGACTCCATCTCGTCGTTGTATGGCGTCGCCGTCCCATGTGCGTTGATGAATGCCAACTCTGATGGGTCGAGGTCGCCCAGTGCCACTCTCAGAGCCCTGTAGCTGCCTTCACCCACACGCGACGGGCCACTGATATGGTTCGCGTCGTTTCTGATAGCGCCTCTACATGCAACCCATTCATTATCATTGACTTTATCTTTTCTTGTGTAAATAATCGTGGCAGCGGCATCACCAAGATTCAATCCGCATCGGTTTGCGTCGAAAGGCTTGCAAGCCTCTTGCGACAGCGCCTTAAACGATTGAAAACCAGACACTATGAACGCTGACTGTACATCCACGCCGCACACTATGACGTAGTCATATTCGCCGCTTTCGAGGTAACGCATGGCTTCTATCTGTGCGCAAACGCCTGAGATACAAGCGTTTGACACCACTATCGGCTCGTTGGGGTTGCAAAAGTGTTTCGTCACCTCGCGTGCCATCATTCCGAGACGCACACGTTCCTTCGGGAGGCCGTTTTCACGCTCGTCGAGCAGAAACACATTGCCTTTGGTCGTCGAGATGATGAAAAGCACCTTTGTCCATGTTGTGTCTATCACTGTTCCTTCCAAAGCCTTTGATATTGAATCGATTACAATTTTCTCGTCTATCGTCTGTCTATCATCGGCGTAGGCTTTTCTATCTAAAAGTGAGGCAAAAAACGGCTCAGGAAGCCCCCAAAGTCCGTCGTAGCGTCGCAGTGCTGACATGCCGGCTTTCACCGCGGCGTAGTTCTCGGCCGAGGTGGTGCCAAGTGGTGAGATGATATTGTCCGACACCTTGACGATCATACGTTTACCTCCAATCTTTTCTTCCATTCCTCATAAAAATCAGGGCTGTAAAGCACCATCTGATAGTTGGTCCTATCCATGAAGACCTGCACCGAGTGTCCCGTCACGTAGACCTCCCCAGTCGCCGTGTCGCGGATCTCGTAGTCGAACACTATCTTGGCGGCCTCGGTAGGACGGTATGTTATCGTGATCTCGGGTTTCATGCCGTAAATCAACGGTTTCTTGTATTTGAAAGTCAGCTCGACGAGTGGCTCGAAAAATCCTTGGTCGTACATGAAGAGATACTCGAGATGGTATTTTTTGCCGAATTCCTCGCGCGCATCCTCAAAATACATGGCATAATGTCCGTGCCACACCACACCCATCGAATCGACCTCGCTGAAGCGGATGTCGAATGGCTTAGTTACCGATAATATCTTTTCTTTTCCCATGATAATCAATCTTTTGAGTCGATATCCGTCAAGGCTATCTTCATGTTCGCACTTACAATTTCCTCTTCTCCAATCTTGATTGATGCGAGCACCATCGTCACGTTAAACACCTCTTCGAGCAGCTGTATCGTCGTCGTCAGTTTTTCCCCGACTTTTGGTGTCCGCGTGACATTCAGATTGCTGATCGAGCCGATGACGCCGATTTTCACTGTGCTACCGTTGTTGAGGTTGATGTATCCGATGCGCGCGGCACATGTCTGAGCGATGTTTTCAATCAATCCTGAGGCTGTAAGTCGTTCATCTTCAACGAAAATATTATCGTTTCTTACCTCCAGTTCCGTCACTGAATACACAGCGTCGCTCAACAACAGCCTGTCGATCATCACGAAAGGCGGCCGCTGTGGAATCAGCTCGTTTAACGGTATGTCTTTTATCGCTCTCATTGTTTCCAAAAGTCAAAATAGTTGAACCATTGCGTCGGGTATTTCCTCACTATCTCCTCGAGATTTGAAGCAAAACTTTGCGCCAGCTGAGACATCTGTGTGCGTATGTTGGTTTCTCTATTGCATTGAATATCACGGACATACGCATGATATCTCTTGTAACCTTCTTTCATCACGAAGACCGTCAACACCGACACGTTTTTCTGTGCTGCCAATGCAAATGCTCCTAACGGAAATCTCGCTTTCTCGCCAAAAAACTGGCATTCGGCGGCTTTCTGTGAGCCGAAGATCCTGTCGGCGGGCATGCTCACGATCTCACCGTTTTCGATGGCGGCGTTGAGTTCAAACAGATGCGACATGTCTTCCTTCACCAAAATCAGCCTCATATTGTTTTGCGATAGCAGCCGCTGACGGTTCTCCATCACTGTGTCGGTCTCGCCAGCAAACACTAACGCATTGAATCTCTTTGCTTTAGGCTTTAACGAATAACCTGCAATCTCGTAATTTCCAACATGACTGCTTAAGTTTACGAAACCTTCAGGATGCTTTTCTAATTCATCCATAAGTTCTTGACCTTCAGAGACAAAGTGATATTTTTTGCCTGCATACACACAGAAACGGTCCAATATTATCTGACCGAAACGGAAATGGTTCGCGTAGACGTGCCAAAACGACTTCCAAGGGCAGTAGCCAATGCGTTTTCTGAAGAAATGATACATCGCTTTGCGGCCTTTCCCATTGAAAATCATGTAGAAAGGCACCACCAGCGCCATCACGCCATATGGCAGCCACAACGGCAGCACACGGAACATGACGATGAGCGAGCGCTGCATCCACGGCAGTCCTCCCGTTTTCCCCGACCATTCGTTATGTTGCAGAGCGTCGGCCATCAGTTAGGCAGTCTTCTTCTCAATATAGTCGCAGAAATCTTTGAATGTCTTGACGTTAGCCATCTCTTCGGTCTTGATCTTAAAACCGAATTTGCGCTCGACGATGACCACGATGTCAACAAAATCGAGGCTGTCGATGCCGATATCCTCCTTCAGACGTGCATCCGGAGTGATTCTTTCTTCGTCAAGTTCAAGATCCTCAATCATGAACTCCTTAACTTTTGCTTCAATCTCTTGTCTGTTCATCTCTTTTATCTATTATCTTTTATCTGTTATCTAATTTTGCAAACCATAATGCTGTGCCCGTGGCCCAAGCCGTCGTGTATTGTCTCGACTTCAAGACCGGCCTTTTTCACGAGGCGTTCCATGTCGTCGGAGTGGTACATCTTGCTGTTTCCATTAGCTAATGCAGTGAAATACAATGATGTCATCGTCAGTGCGAAAGCGGCGGCAGGGTAGTTCTGACGGTCCCAGAACGTCTCCATGATGCACAGGCGGCTGTCTTTGTCCATGATTTTCGCAGCTCTCGAGACGATACTGAGTATCTCGTCTTCACCAAAACAATCCAAAAATTGGCTCATCCAGATCACATCGTAGTGTTTGTTGGTCGGAAACTGTTGATTATCATCAAGTAAGTTGATGCCGTAGCCGTCGATGCGTTCGAAGCCTTTCTTGCCATTGGTGAAATTCTTCATCATCTCAAGCTGCTGCGGAAGATCCATGATGGTGACGTTGACATCCTTATCGAAATCGACGCAGCGAAGTGCCCAACGTCCAGTGTTTCCGCCAACATCGAGCAAAGTCTTGGGTTTGTTGTTAAAAACAATCTGCAACGCCTGGTCGAATGAGTGATCGCTATAGAAATGGTCAAAGCCGAACCAGCTTTTCTGAACCTGCTCAGGCAGCTGCGAGAGACCTTCATAGATGGTAGGCCAGCTTCCAAAATGCTCCAAACCTGCAGGTTTTCCTTCCTTCAGAGCCTCTTCAAGCTTGAACCAGCCTTCGTAGTTCACATCGTGGTTGAAATCGATGTTCACGCGGATGGCAGGGTCGGTGAGGAGGAAAAATCCAGTCTTCGACATGGTGAAACGGTCGGTGTCTTTGTCCAAGATGACCAAACCGATACAGAGCGAGCCTTCCATCAGTACCTTGACAGCGTAGTCGGAAAGACCAGTCTTTGCTGCTATCTCGGCCATTGTCATGCCATTCTCGCTATCACGAAGCATGTCGAGGATGCCGAATTTTATCATCAGTCGTCCGACTTGGAAAATTATCGGGCCGAAGGCGATGAAATAAGCCATCTCCTGAGCTTCACCGGCTCTTTTGTGTTCTTTGGTATATGCTTTTTCGAGACCTGGAAATAATTTCATGTCTTAATGTATTTTCTTGATTATCAATGCGCTATTTGTTCCGCCGAAGCCGAATGAGTTGGAAAGGATAGTCTCTAATTCTTTGTTTGTCGTCTTGCTGACGATATTCAAGCCTTCTGAATATTCGTCAGGGTGTTCGAAGTTGATGTTCGGCGCGATGAATTTGCCATGCATCATGAGGATGCAATAGACTATCTCGCTTGCGCCCGCCATCCAGCACTCGTGGCCGGTCATCGATTTCGTTGAGGATATCGGTGTCTTGGTGTCGCCGAAGAGCTGTTTCAGTGCCATCGCCTCGAACATGTCGCCTTGCGGTGTCGAAGTGGCGTGTGCGTTGACGTAATTGATGTCTTTCGCCTCTACGCCTGCTTCTTTCATGGCGCGTGTCATGGCGCGGAAACAGCCGTCTTCGCTGGGTTGTGAGATGTGGCTCTCACCGTTTGATGAGAATCCGTAGCCGCAGACCTCGGCTAAGATCGTTGCTCCGCGAGCTACGGCGTGGTCGTAGTCTTCGAGCACCAATGCCGCTGCGCCGCCGCTTGGCACGAGACCGTCACGGTCTTTGTCGAATGGGCGGGAAGCCTTTGTCGGGTCGTCGACTCTTGTCGAGAACGCGCTGATGCCGTCGAAGCTGCCCATAGAGAGGTAGTTGGTCTCCTGAGCGCCACCGCACAACACCATGTCTTGCAAGCCGTTTTTAATCAACAAAGCACCTAAACCTATTGAGTGTGAGCCACTTGCGCATGCCGCGCTGATGGTCATATTGATGCCTTTCAGATGGAAGATGGTCGAGAGGTTCATCGTCACGGTGGAGTTCATCGACTGGAAAATAGCCGACGAGCCAATCAATGTGGTGTCTTTCTTCTCCAATGCTATCTCATGCGACTCGATGACGGCCTTAGCGGATGAGTCGTTGCCGAAAAGCACGCCGATCTCGTTGTTCAAAAGGTATTCCTCGGTGATTTTCGCCTGCTCGAAAGCCTCCAGCGTTGCCATGTAAGCGTATTCGCCTTCTTCGGCGAGGTACATGCGGAGCTTGCGGTCGAGCTTGCCTTTCAGCTGCGGCTTCTCCACAATGCCTGTCAGAGGCGAACGATAACCGTATTCGATACGCTGCGGGTCGATGCCGATGCCCGACTTGCCTTCACGCAGCGCCATGCTGACTTCTTCTTTATTCTTTCCCAGGCATGACCAAATACCCATGCCGGTGATGACCACTCTTCTTGCCATAAATGTCTGATTCTTAAGTGTATAACCCTCCGTTAATCGAAATCGCCTGTCCTGTGATGTAGGCCGCCTCGTCGGATGCCAAAAATGACACCAAGCTCGCTACTTCTTCAGGTTTTCCGAAGCGTCCCATCGGGATGAGTTTCTTCAGCTCGGCCTCGTTAAGCTCTTTCGTCATATCCGTTGCGATGAATCCTGGAGCGATTGCATTGACGGTGACTTTTCGTGCCGCCACCTCTTGTGCCAAAGCTTTTGTCGCCCCGATGAGTGCTGCCTTTGCCGCCGAGTAGTTAGCCTGTCCCGGAAGCCCTTTGATACCTGACAACGACGCCATATTGATGACGCGACCGCTGCGGTGCATCATCATGTCTTTCAACAGACGGCGTGTGATGTAGAAGAATCCGTTTAAAGTGGTGTCGAGCACCTTGTTCCACTCCTCATCTTGCATGAAAACCATCAAGTTGTCCTTGCGGATGCCTGCATTGTTGACCAAAACGGAGATATAATCGTCGGGATGGGCGTTCTGCCAGCCTTCGAGTGCTGCTTCAATAGCCTGAGGGTCAGCAACATCGAATGGCAAGAGCTCGCCAGTGCCACCAATTTCCTGAACTTGCTTCAGTGTGTCTTCGGCGGCTTCTTTGTTTGATTGATAATTGATAATCACCGCGAAACCGTCTTTTGCGAGGCGGATGGCAACAGCCTTTCCCAAGCCGCGTGAGGCACCGGTGATGAGAGCGTATTTCATTATTTTAGATTCAATTTATTGATTTTCAAATAGTTTTCAACGTTGGCGATATCCTTGTAAAATGGTGTGTCTTCGAAGAAGAGCGGCACCATCTCACGGATCTTGTCGTAGACTTTGCGTGAGGTGGGGCAGAGCTTGTCGGCAATCTTGAGGCAGTCGGTCGCCTGTGCCAAAGCGATGTATTGTATCGCCATCACCTGGAAGCAGTTTTCGACCACCTGTTTGCATATCAAGGCGGTGTTGGTGCCCATGCTCACGATGTCTTGGTTGTCGTTGTTGTTCGGGATGCTGTGCACGTAGTTCGGCATCGCGAGGGTCTGACACTCAGCGGTTGTCGAGGTAGCGGTGAACTGACAGGCCTGCATGCCGTAGTTCAAGCCGAGCGTCCCGAGGTTGAGGAACGGTGGCAAGATGCCGTTGATGCGGTCGTGGAACAGGTAGTTGAGCTGACGTTCCGCCGTCATGCAGAGACGCACCAGCGCGATTTTCACCTTGTCTTCCTCAAGCGAGATGTAGTCGCCGTGGAAGTTGCCGCCATGATAGACGTATTGTGTGTCGGGGTCGACGATAGGGTTGTCGCATGCCGAATTGAGTTCGTCTTCAATGATTTGACGTGCGTTTTGCAGGGTGTCGAAGATAGGGCCGAGGATCTGCGGAGTGCAACGCAACGAATAATATGCCTGCACCTTGTGCTCGAATACCTTCACATCGGCATGACCGTAGTCGAACAGCTCATGAGCGCGTTTCTTGAGGCATTTTGAGCCTTTTGAGAGCTCGCGCAGACGACGTGCAATCACCTGCTGGCCCTCGTGACGGCGGCAGTTGTTCTCGCCCTCCGACATGTAGTCGTCAAATGAAGAGGCTATCTCATTCATCCAGACGGCTGCGAGTGTCGCCCAGTCGAGCAGGTTCTCAGCATGCAGCTGATTCACCACGCTGATGCCTGTCATCACTGAAGTGCCGTTTGTGATGCTCAAGCCTTCGCGGATGTGCATCTTCAGCGGGGTGAGACCTAATGCCTTCATCACGTCGGCCGCCTTGCGCCACTCACCTTTGTAATGCACCTCGCCCTCGCCGATGAGACATAAAGCGATATGTGCCAGCTGAACGAGGTCGCCGCTCGCACCCACGCTGCCATGCATCGGGATGAATGGATAAATCTCATTGTTGATGAACGAAATCAAGAGGTTAGCCACGTCGGTATGCACGCCCGAACGGCATTGCAACACGGTGCCCAAGCGCGCCACCATAGCCGACTTCACATACACATCGTCAAGCGGCTCACCAGCGCCAGTGGCATGACTGCGGATTATATTATATTGTAAATCAGTGAGATAACGGTCGTCGACACGCCATTGCGCCATAGGACCGAAACCAGTGTTGATGCCATAAATCACCTTCTCGGCAGCAAACTTCTCCAAAAAACGGTAGCAGGCATCGACGCGAGCCATCCAATCCTCGGAAACACTGATGTTTTCACCTGAATACAGAATCTTCTCTACCTCGTCAAGTGTTATCCTATTTTTGAAATTTATCATAAAACAATCCTAAAATGCAATATTCTTCAAGTTGCAAAGATATGAAAAAATATTTTTATTTTGGCAAAATAAATTAACGATTTTCGATTTTTTTAAGATATAATCTGATATAGGGATAAGGTCTTTTTAAAATACCTAAATTTAGGGAGTGACGTGTATTTTTTTAATCTGTATTTTTGCAACTCAAATTTAAAAATTGTTTCTATGAAAAAGACATGTGTTATTATCGCGGTTTTTACCGTTTTGATTATCGGATTGGTGGGTTGCAACAAAGAAAAAAGTAAGAATGAAACCCCAGCAATTGTTGATGTTACAGAAAATGTGACCGGAACTTTCGAAGGTTACACCTTAGCCCAGAGCGACTATTTCTCCGATCTGTTGACGGAAGAGGAAACCCTTGCCATCACTAGAAACGACGTTAATGTCGTTGACGTCACGTTGGAGTCGAATTCATGGGGTACTATTACAATTACAGGTGTTACAGTGTCGGGTTCATCGGCGCCGTACACTTTCAGCGGCAGCGGAAAATGTGCCATGAGCATGGGCCCACAGGTGAACGAGTATGACTGTGCCCTCTCGGCTACAATCTATGGCACCGATTCGGATGTGTTTACTTTTGACATTCCGGCGGTGATGGGTGGCACCAAGGTGGTGTTTCATAAAGGTGAGGCTCCTGTTGAATAATAATGAAGAAAATTATTGGCATAATAGCTTTGGTGCTCGGCTTGTCGTCGTGTAACGGCATATTCAGCGGTCTTTACGATGTGGTGTCGCCCGATGCCATGCCTTTCGGTTTCAAGGAAATCAACGAGGCCGACCATAGCGGGACTATCTTCATCGATGCACGCGACTATGAGAAATGGACGTACATCAACCTTGAAGACAAGATTGTTGATACCGCCAACATGCTTCATAATGATGAAGAGCCGCAAAAATGGCACTTCGCCATTCATCGTTACGATGTGAAAACCAATGGTGGAGAGGCTCGGCAGACCGATTTCCTCACTTTTGATGAGTTGAGAGCTTCGGGCGACTACGAAAACGGTGTTTTCACAGCCGACACACTCAGCAAAGTCATCGTCGACATGTCGGGGATGATGAATGGAGTGCTGCTGTACCATGATTCGGAGGTGAACAAGGTGCTTTCACGATGGCTCGATGTCGATACCAGCGTCATGCCACCGATATACACCATGTCGGGAAAGGTCTATATCCTGCGTATGGACGACGAAATGTTGGCGGCGCTGCTCTTCACCGACTATATGAATGAGTCGAGCGTAAAAGGTTATATCACAATACGTTATATCTATCCGTTATGATGTCCTTGAAATGAATATTCTGCGTTTTCATACAATTTTTCTGTTTATAATAATGTTGATTTCTATTGAGTCTGGCTTCGCACAAGATCACAACAGCGAAGCCGACTCATTGGAAATCTATGTTCCGGAAGAGGTGAAGATGCTGGAGACAGTAGTGATTACTGCCACTCGGACCCCAAAACTTCTTAAAGATGTGCCCGTGGTGACACGTGTCATCGAGGCTCGCGATATCAAGAACGTCGACGTCGCCAATGTGCAGGATCTGCTGCAGGCAGAACTGCCGGGCATAGAGTTTACCTATTCCATGAACCAGCAGGTGTCGCTGAATATGCAAGGTTTTGACGGCAATTCGGTGCTTTTTCTTGTCGACGGCGAGCGCATGGCAGGGGAGACTCTCGACAATGTGGATTACAGCCGTCTCGGACTCGACGATGTCGAACGTATCGAGATAGTGAAAGGCGCCGCGTCGTCGCTGTACGGCTCGAATGCTGTGGGTGGCGTGATCAATATCATAAGCAGCCAGATCGACAAACCATGGCTGTTGAAATTAAATGCACGCTATGGTACGCACAACGACCAGCATTATGGTGGCACTATAGGCTTTCAGAAAGGCCGTTTTAAAAACACGCTCAACGTGCAGTATGTCGCGTGTGATGCAATAAAACTGCCAAACGACGGCGATTACGGCACTATATATGCACATGAGTCGTTGAACGCCAGAGAACGGCTCACTTATTCGTATAAAGGACTGAAACTGACAGGACGCGCCGGATATTTCTTTCGCGAACGCGAGTCCCAGCAGACATCACACGACCGTTACCATGATTTCAGCGGCGGTTTGAAAGGCGACTATGTGTTTTCCGACAAGGACGACATCATGATGTCGTATGCTTTCGACCAATACGACAAAAGCAACTATTCGTTGACAAGCCACAAGGACGTGCGCTCCTACAGCAATGTGCAGAACAGCCTGCGAGCCCTTTATAATCATAGCTTTGCGAAGAAGACGACACTCACAATTGGCGGCGACTTCATGCATGACTACCTGATGACATATCAGTTTGTGAACAACGGATCGCATGAACAAAACACTTCCGATGCCTTCACGCAGTTCGACTGGGCCGTCACCGAGAAATTCAATGTACTCGCAGCCCTCCGCTATGACTATTACTCGCTGTCAGACCTTAGTCATCTCTCGCCGAAGCTGAGTCTGATGTACAAATTCAAGAGGTTGTCTCTTCGTGCGTCGTATGCCGACGGCTTCCGCGCACCTACACTGAAAGAGATGTTCATGAGCTTCGATATGGCCAATATCTTTATGATTTACGGCAATCCTGATCTGAAGCCGGAGTCGAGCCACAACTTCAATGTGGCCGCTGAATACACGAGAAATTCCTATAATCTCACCGTCATGAGCTTTTATAATATGGTCGCAAACAGCATCACCACTGTCTGGAATACAGCCTTGAACGGTATGGTATATGAGAACATGTCGCCACTCACGATTTCGGGTGTCGACTGCAGCGCTTCCGCCAACTGGGACTGCGGTTTCAAAGCGCGTCTGTCATACGTATACACCAATGTGGATTATCATGAAAACGAGCTGCATCTGTCGTCGACACGCCCGCATACCGCAACGGTACGTCTCGAATACGGAAAGAGATGGCCAAACTATGGTTTTAATCTCGCACTCACTGGCCGAATCTTGTCATCGGTGACATGCGATGAATATACCTCGTTGACGGAACTTACTGATACACAACGTGTTACATATCCTGGCTATACACTATGGAAACTGACATTGCTGCAACATGTCTGGCGCTGCTTCGACATCAGCGCCACTGTCGACAACATATTCAACTATGTGCCTGACTATTATTACAGCAACTCGCCGGCGACAACAGGAACGGCATTCTATGTAGGACTCTCAGTAGCTATAGACTGATATCATCCTTGCGGATGATCCTTTTCCCGTGTTGATTTTTAGCAAAAACAGGCCATTAAGAAGACTTGACACATCAATGGTATTGTCATTGCTTCTCACTACAGTTTTTCCGGTAAGGTCAAACAACTCGACACCGATGATATTTTGATCGGTTTTGATATGCAAAATACCGTTTGCTGGGTTAGGATAAACCGTGAAATCGTCATTCGAGACAGTTTCGACGTTGTCATAAAACTCAGCTGCTATCCAGTTCTCTGGGAGGCTGTTATCTGCATCTAAATCAATAAGTTGCAGATACGGACCAAAGCCGTCGGGCTCGGTAGGCCACGGCTCACTGTCGAAATAATGCACCTCGTCGATCACATTGCCCCACGCATCGGCAAGCACTATGTTCTCGTCCTTATTCGAGAGCTTCCTGTCATATTCTCCGAAAGGAATATGATGATAAATTTCGACGTAAGTCGCTGAGTCAGAGCATAATACGAGCGAGTCGCGGGCTGCGATATGTGTGTCGGCAGGAAAACTGTATGTCACACCGAGCTCGCGAAGATAGATGCCTGTCAAATCCACATCGTCATCGCCGTTGTTGTTGATTTGTATAAACTCGAGCTTGTTGCCGTTGATGCTGTCGAGGTCGGCAGGATGGTAATGAATCTTGGAGATGACAAGAGGCGGCGACTCAACATCGTAGCATTCGTTTGCTGTCCCGATGTTTTCGTTTAACCAATTGATTCTCAATTGTATCCAGTCTTTCATCTCTTGAACCTTCGAAGCATGCTGGCTCATCTGGTGCCATCGCTGGTTGTCGCGTTCAACGGCTTCAGCAATCCACTCGTCAATCTCATCGATTCTGTTGCATAACACATTGTAATCCAATATGTTGCCTTCGGATGTGAGCTCAAACCAGCGTCTCGCAAGATGACAACGGAATTTGTTTGTGTTAAACAAATCATAGAAGAACTTCGGACCGTTGTTGTCCTGGTTGTTGAACTGCCACACGTCGTAACGGCTGCGGTACCCGAACTCGTCATGCCCGTAGGCCAGGTTGTAGTCCCACACCGGACCTGCGCGCAGCTTTCCGTTTCTGTCTTTATGGAAAAACGTGCTGAAGGTATAGACATCGACATTTGATGAAAACTCGGCTATCATCATGAAATCGACAAAAGAAGGGATGTCGATGATAGAAGGTATGCCGTCGATTATTGAAATGTCGTGTTCTTCGGCTTTTTCGGCAAGGTCGAAAAACACACTTTTGATGTAATCGTTCTGTGCTTGTGTGATCTCTGTCGGCTTCGGATAATGATGGATAAACTCGACATACGAAGGCCACCAGCTGTTACCGTTTTCAAGCATCTGCCATGCTATTGGGTCGCCTCCAGTGTCCTTGTCGATCTTGGTGATATAACCGCCGTCTTTCTCGATGTTCACGCGTCCGTCGTCGACTTTTATCTTCTCCATGAAGACGTAAAGTCCCTTGTAGTTGCCGTTTATGACCACCTCGCAGTAAACGCGTCGCGAGGCGTATTGCCCGAGCTTTTCGGAAAGCTCATACGACAAGAAGTCGCGCATCCCGGTCTCGTCAAAAGCCAAGGCATTGAGCACCCAGTCGTTTTCCTTGGGCATGCCAAGCAAGCTGACGTTGTTGTTGGTGATGTCGTCATCCATCAGCGTCTCCAGGCCATACGGCTTCTTGGCAGGCATCTGCGACGAACTGCCACGGCGTTCGATGCCGATACGTCCGTCGTAGTTCAGAAACTCGGGATTGTTGGCATCCGACACATAGTTGCGCGACCCGTCCTGATGCCAAATAATCTTCATGTTGCCTAGCACCTTGGGCTCGTCGGGGATGGGCACACCACCGTCAGTATCGATGATGACAATAGGAAGGTTGCTGTCGGTGAAGTCTTGCGCCATCGACAGCAACGGGATTATAAACAATGATAATATAAAAATGTACTTTTTCACTCTTTATTCATTGGGATATTCCGGAATATCCATCACCCTCAATGCCTCTGTAAAATATTGAACAGCAGTAAGCTGCGGATAGTTGAGAAGCGCGGTGAGTGCATTCGGATGTCTCTGACGGATAGGAATTATCTGCTCCTCAAGCTCCATCGCGACAGGTAGCTGCTCGTCGAGACGAATCTTGTTGCTGCTGATGATAGCATCGCGGATGATAGGTGCCACTTCTTCGTAATATTTCAAAAGCACCTTGTTGCGGGCCTCGTCGTCGCCTTCAGCTTTCTTCAGCTGTGGCTCGTATTTTGCGTAAATGGCCTTGCAACGTGAATCAGCATCTTTGTTGACCTCGGCGATTCTGTCGTCGAAACTTGTCCAGTGGTCAATCATCGGCTGTAGAGGCTCGAGTTCCTCGCCGACTTCGGCTGCCTGCTGTAGCAAAACGGCTTCAGCCTGTCCTTCCTGATAATGCTCGGCGAGATATGCGTCCTGCTCCTCCTCGCTCATTGTTGAGAGCATGTCGATCTCCTCTTTCGAGAGGCCAGTGTACATCTCGGCATATTTGTATGCGTTATCCACGATTTCTGCTGAGTCAGCGCCTTGTACCGGGATGGTATATACCTTTGCGGTGAGCTCAAGTACCGTCATCTGGAATTTCATCAACGGACTCGACAACTGACGGAGGCCTTGTCCGTTATACTCGGCTTTTTTATAGCTCACCATTTGCTGGACCGAAGGCACTGGAGGCATCATGCGCATCACGCCTTCGTAGGTGAGAGGCTCGTTCTCGTCGACTGTGTAGGCAGGGTCTTCTGTGGCCTCTTCTTCAGGAATCTGGTCAGCGACGGCGTTGGAAATCTGCTCAGAGGCTTTGTCCGAAGCCTTGTCGATGATCTTTTCCTCAGTTTTCTTCTGGGCTTTCTTCGCTGCTTTCTCGAGAAGACCGCCTATTTGTGCGTTGGCGGTGATAGTGCCGACAATCACGGCAATTATCAGTAAAGTGAGTTTTTTCATAGTGCTTTATTTTTTAAGTTAAATGGTTATTGCAAAGTTTTGCTCATCGTGATATAGTCAGGATAGGCAAGCTGCTGGCCACCTACGGTGATATATGGCTTCACCTTGATGCCCACATTGACAGGGTCGCTTGAGGCTCCCGCAAGTTTGAAGGCCAAGTTCATGATGGCATCGGCCGACTCGCCGCTGAAGAGCTCAAACAAATCGGTGGTCACAGGTATCGTCACCACGTTGCTTGAGTTGGCGGGTACGCTGATCTGCTTGTCAAGAGTGGTGCTTATCACCCGTTTGTCATTGAGAGTCAATATGTAATCCATCTTTGTCATCGAGGCGTCAGTGGAGTTCGGATTGGTGATGTCGAGGTTCACGTTGAATGTCACAGGCAACGACTTGCTCATCAGAGCATTGGTGAGCTGCATCAGCTGGCCGACATTCAAGTCGCTCTTTGTCATGCCTTTACGCAGATTCACGCCAAACATTTGTACGCTGTTGACACTGTCGAAATCGAATGTGCATTTCGCAAAATTAGCCATCTGGTGCATCTGTAGTAAAACGTCGCATGACGTGAGTCCTACTGCAACGAGAAGGATGAGGATGATTCTTTTGACCTTGTTCATGATGCAGAATTTTTAAAGAATTCGAAAAAACGTTATTCGACTATCAGTTTTTCGGTGAAACCATCGTCTTTTTTGACAAAATAAATGCCTTTTTCAAGCGTGATAGTCTCTTTTTCAACGATTTCCTTGGTGAATACTTTCTGTCCAAGGCTGTTGAAGATGGTGATGATGCCGCTGCCTTCGATAGTCACATCGCCAGCCGAAGGGTTAGGATAAATCACTGTTTTCACTTGGTTTTCCTCGATGCCGTCGGCTGCTACGGTAGCCCAATAGGTGTACATGGCTGATGCACATCCGCAGTCGATGTCAAACATCACGTCGAACCAAGCCAAGGCACCGGGCTCCATGTCGGGACGAAGCGTCGCCGTGCCTCTGATAGGCACCGTCTCGTCTTGCTCGATATGAAATTGGGTGGTCATTTGTCCATTTACATAGAAATGTACGTCGGTGTAATATTCGGTGTGCGTCGACATGTAAATCGTCAGTGACTCATAGCCCTCATTCGTGAGTTTGCAGTTAAATACAATATTGTCACCAGAATGCAAAATGGTGTCGGTCTGGAAAGGCGAGGGGAAAAACGCATATTGCATGATAAACTCCACGTTGAGGTCGTCGATCGAGAGGATACAGTCGCTGCATGACTGCACGGCGTGGATGCCCAAGAAATCATAACTTGACGACAAGTCATCGATATAAGCTGCAATCTTATCGTAGCTGCCGCTGCTGACGGTCTCGTTGATCAGCTGCCGTGTCATGGCGCTAGGTGATGATGCATTGCCAGCCCAGATCTCCAGCTGGTATTCGCCGTCGGAGATGGCCCAGAGCGACAAGCGGTGAGGTAGGTTGCCGTTTATGTACATCGGCATGAACATCCACGACTCGGGCCCGTTGGTATAGACATACCAGTTTCCGTCGTGTGGCTTGCGGTTGTGGTCTTTCTCCTGAAAACCGCATAGCCATGAGTCGTTGACGACATCCCATCCGATAGGCGTCTCGCCATCGTGGTTGGCATATTCAAAACTTTCCGTAAACAAGCTGTTTGCATTGACAATACCAGCTGTAAGCAAGATTATCAAAGTTAAAAAAGTCCTTTTCATAGTCTTAAGACGATTAATTCAATCCGCAAAGATATGAAAATCATTTCAATTTTTAACATTTTTTATAAAAAAAAGTAGGAATGTGGCATCCCGCATCCCTACTTTAAACCGTAAACGGTAAATTGTTAACCGTAAACTAAAGCTTTCTGCTAATTTCTTTTTCGGTGTATCCTTCGATGATATCTCCGACTTTGATGTCGTTGAAGTTCTCGATGTTCAAGCCGCATTCGAAACCTGCCGACACCTCTTTCACGTCGTCTTTGAAACGTTTCAGTGAGCCGAGTGTGCCAGTGTGCACCACGATGCCGTCGCGGATAAGGCGGATTTTCGTCTGACGGTTGACTTTTCCGTCGAGCACCATACATCCTGCGATGTTACCGACTTTGCTGATGTGGAACACCTCGCGGATCTCGATGTTGCATGTCACTACCTCTTGGATCTCAGGTGCTAACATGCCTTCGATAGCTGCCTTGATCTCCTCGATGGCGGTGTAGATGATGGAGTAGAGTCGGATGTCGATCTGCTCGCGCTCGGCAATCTTTCTGGCCTGCATTGTCGGACGCACGTTGAAGCCCACGATGATGGCGTTGGATGCTGATGCCAGCATGATATCGGCCTCTGAGATTGCACCCACCGACTTGTGGATGATATTGACCTGCACCTCTTCTGTCGAGAGCTTGAGCAATGAGTCGGACAGTGCCTCCACAGAGCCGTCCACGTCGGCCTTGACGATGATGTTGAGCTCCTTGAAGTCGCCGATGGCGATACGACGTCCGATCTCATCCAAAGTGATGTGTTTCTGGGTGCGGATGCCCATCTCACGCTGCAGCTGCTGACGTCTGTTGGCGATGGTCTTCACCTCGCGTTCGTCGGTCATCACGTTGAAGTTGTCGCCTGCCTGCGGAGCGCCGTTCAAGCCCAGCAACAGCAATGGGGTAGAAGGGCCTGCCTCTTTCAGCTGCTGGTTACGCTCGTTGAACATAGCCTTGACCTTGCCATATGTTGTCCCAGCGAGCACCATGTCACCGACATGCAGAGTGCCTTCCTGCACCAAAACCTTAGCCACGTAGCCACGCCCTTTGTCGAGTGCTGACTCGATGACGGTACCTTTGGCGAGTCTGTTCGGGTTGCCCTTGAGGTCGAGCATCTCGGCTTCGAGAAGCACCTTCTCAAGCAGCTCGTCAACACCGATACCTTGTTTTGCTGATATCTCCTGCGACTGCACCTTGCCGCCCCATTCCTCCACGAGGATGTTCATGTCGGCAAGCTGACGGTATATCTTCTGTGGGTCGGCCGTTGGCTTGTCTATCTTATTGATAGCGAACACGATAGGCACGTTGGCGGCGTGTGCGTGGTTGATAGCCTCGACGGTCTGCGGCATCACGTTGTCATCAGCGGCGATGACGATGATGGCGACATCGGTGATCTTAGCACCACGGGCACGCATAGCGGTGAATGCCTCATGACCAGGGGTATCCAGGAACGTGATCTTCTTGCCTGTGCTGGTCTTCACCTCGTAAGCACCGATGTGCTGGGTGATGCCGCCGGCCTCGCCAGCCACCACGTTGGTGCTTCTGATGAAGTCCAACAGCTTGGTCTTACCGTGGTCGACGTGACCCATGACGGTGACGACAGGCGCTCTCGGCACGAGGTCCTCCGGGTTGTCAGGCTCGTCGGCCTCAGCGATGGCCTCCTGCACGTCCATGCTCTGGAACTCGACCTTGAAGCCGAACTCTTCTGCCACGACCTGCAGGATCTCAGCGTCAAGACGCTGGTTGATGCTGACGAACATGCCGAGGCTCATGCAGGTGGCGATGACCTTGGTCACAGGGATGTTCATCAAAGTGGCCAACTCGTTGGCAGTGACGAACTCAGTGACCTTGAGGACTTTCTGTTCCTCCATTTCGTGCATTCTCTCCTCCTCAAGCTCGTTCTGGATGTTATGACGTTTCTCGCGACGGTGCTTCGAAGTCTTCGACTTGCCCATAGGCTCCAGTCTTGCGAGTGTCTCCTTGATCTGTTTCTTAATCTCTTCATCCGAAAGCTCCGGCTTCTCTTCGAAGATAGGCTGTTTGCCTTTCTTGAAGCGGTCTTTCGAGCGTTTCTCGTCCTTGCCTGGCTTGCCGCCCTGACCTTGAGGCTTGCCACTTTGCTGTGGCTTGCCACCCCTGTCTTTCGGCTTGTCGGAACCCGCTATCTCGTTAGGGTTGACAGGTCCGTTGCCAATGCGTTTGCGTTTCTTCTTCTTGTCACCAGGTGCTGCTGCAACTTGCTGCTTGCCCTTGCCTTTGTGCTCCACAGGAAGCTCGATCTTATCGACGATCTTCGGTCCCTCGAGTTTCTTGAACTTGGTAGGGATGAAATTGTCGTCATTGTCAGCGTTTGCTGCTGGTTGCACTGGCTGTGGCTTCTCTGGCTGTACAGGCTGTGCTGGCTTCTCCTGCTGTACGGGTTTCTCGGGCTGCACAGGCTTGTCATGCTGTTTCGGCTCCTCCTGTTGTACCGGTCTCTCCTCCTTAGGCTGCTGTCTTGTAGCGTCTTCTTCTTTCATGCCGTCGTTTCCGGGCTGTCCGTTACCCTTCTGTTCCTTGGCTTTCTTGCCGCCGTCCAAGTCGATCTTGCCAACGACGTTAAGCTTGATGGCGTCCTTGACGCTGTCTTCCATCGGTTTTTCGACCTTGGGCTGCTCCTCTTTAGGTTTCTCAGCCTTCGGCTTATCCTCTTTCACCTCTGTCTTCGGCAGGATATTCGATTTTATGGATACTATTTCCTCCTCTTCTTCTATTGCTTTCGGCTTCTCCGTGTTCTCCACAGTGATGGTTTTGCCTTTAAATGCGATGCTTCCGAGCTGGTCGGCGTTCTTTTTCACTTCTTTTTCGCCTTGATATTCTTTAACGACCAAGGCATATTCGTCGGGCGAGAGCTTAGTGTTAGGCGACGGATCGATGTTAAAACCTTTCTTTGCCAGGAATTCCACAATCGTCGAGGTGCCTACGTTAAACTCCCTCGCAGCCTTTGATAATCTGATATTTTTAACTTCTTCGGACATAAAATTTTTAATTTAAATAATTGTTTTTCAAATCTTTTATTGTTTAGTAAAGACGCACGGACGTGCGTCTCTTCGTTTAATCCTCAGCGAATTCAGCCTTCAAAATCCTGAACACCTCGTTAACTGTCTCGATCTCGAGGTCAGCGCGTGATGCCACTTCTTCTGGGGTGTATGCGAGGACGTTCTTTGCTGTGTCGCAGCCCATTCTGCGGAGTGAGTCGATGATCCAGTCTTCGATTTCGTCGTTGAATTCCTTCAAATCGACGTCGTCTTCCATGTCGACCTCATCGCTGTTACGGTAAACGTCGATGTCGTAGCCTGTGAGTTTGCCTGCGAGTTTGATGTTGTAGCCGCCCTTGCCGATAGCGAGGCTCACCTGGTCGTTCTCCATGTACACCTCGGCGAGTTTCTTGCTCTCGTTGATGTTGATGGATGTGATCTTGGCAGGATTCAAGGCTCTGCTGATGAACAGCTCAGGCTTTGTGGTGAAGTTGATGACGTCGATGTTCTCGTTGCGGAGCTCTCTCACGATGCCGTGGATACGCGAGCCTTTCATACCGACGCATGCGCCCACTGGGTCAATTCTGTCGTCGTACGACTCAACAGCGATCTTGGCTCTCTGACCTGGCTCGCGCACGATCTTTCTTATGGTGATCAGGCCATCATACACCTCTGGAACCTCCTGCTCGAACAAACGTTGCAGGAATATCTCCGATGTTCTCGACAAAGTGATGACAGGTGTTCCGTTTTTGTTCTCCACGCTCTTCACGATGGCACGGATGCTCTCACCTTTCTTATATACGTCGGCAGGAATCTGTTCTGTTTTCGGCAAAACAAGCTCGATGCCGTCTTCGTCAACGGCGATAATCTCCTTGCGCCATGCCTGTGAGACCTCTGCGTTCACGATTTCACCAACTTTATCTTTATATTTCTGATAAATGTTCTCCTTCTCGTATTCCATGATCTTTGTCTGGAGGTTCTGACGGATAGCCAAAATCTCTCTTCTGCCAAAGCTGTGAATATCAACGACTTCCGCAACATCGTCGCCGACTTCGAAGTCCGGCTCGATTTTTATTGCGTCGGAATATGCTATCTCTGCGAGCTCGTCCTCGACAGCGCCGTCCTCAACCACAGTGCGGTTGTGGTAAATCTCAAGGTCGCCCTTGTCAATGTTGACGATGATGTCGAAATACTCGTCGCTGCCGTATTTCTTTGCAAGCATAGCCTTGAACACGTCGCTCAGGATGTGCATCATGGCCTCGCGGTCGATGTTCTTAAACTCCTTAAATTCGGAGAAGGTGTCGATTAAGTTAAGTGTGTCCATTTTTAAAATTTAATATATGGTCTGACTTCTTTTAATTTATTGATTTCCAATGTTGTAGCGTCGTGATAGATGATCTTTGTCAGCTTGCCGTACCTCTTGGCCTCAGCTTCTTCTACTTCGAGACTTAAGTCATTGAACGACAATAGTTTATACATCTTTTTCGTGCCTTCTATATCGGTGATAATCAAATCTTTGCCGATATATTTCTGATATTGTCTCATCTTCAGCAATGGCTCGTCAATGCCGGCCGACGACACGCTGAGTTCATAGTCTTCAACGTCTCTGTCCAACTTCTCGTTGATAAAATTGCTCACCGCGACGCAGTCGTCGATGGTCACCGAGCTGTCGGCGTCAAGGAAAAGCTCAATGACGTTGTCCTTGTGTATCAACACGTTAACTACGTAGCGGTCGCTACCTTGCATCGCCTCTTCGGCCAAACTGATGATTTGCTCTTTCGTTATCATTTCCTTTAACAATAAAAAAACCTGTTACATTCCGTAGCAGGCCTTCAACTCTTTCCTAATGTTGTCGAGCAAGGATTCGAACCTTGACAGGCAGAACCAAAATCTGCAGTGCTGCCATTACACCACTCGACATCATTCCAATTCTGAATGCGGCTGCAAAATTACAAAAAATTTCAATATAAAATAAATTTTCTTAAAAAAATATTTAAAAATCAAAAATTTAGCCGTGATAAACAATTTTTGCTTATTTTTGCAGTTTTAATAGCGCCGCCTTAAGGGCATTAATGGCTTTAATGGCATTAACGGCTGCGCAGAATGTAAACGCTATGAGTTTCAAAAAGTTAAATAACCTTGTCGGATGGGGTGTTTTCGCTATCGCCACCATCGTTTATTTCCTCACCATGGAGCCTACCGTGAGCTGGTGGGACTGCGGTGAGTACATTTCTACAGCATACAAACTTCAGGTTGGCCATCCGCCAGGAGCACCTACATTCCAGCTCATCGGCAGATTTTTCACGCTTTTTGCCTTCGGTGATGTCACCAAAGTGGCAATGATGATCAACATCATGTCGTGCCTGTGCTCAAGCTTCACGATTTTGTTCCTTTTCTGGACAATATCGATGCTTGCGCAGAAAATCTGGATGCGTGACGGCGAAAATGCTCCAAAAAACAACCAGTTTGCAGTGTTGGCGGCCTCAGCGATTGGCGCTTTGGCATTTACTTTCACCGACTCGTTCTGGTTCAACGCAGTGGAAGGCGAGGTGTACGCGATGTCATCGCTGCTCACAGCCATCACTTTCTGGGCAATCCTCAAATGGGAGAAGGTCTCGGATGAGCCTAACCACTACCGCTGGCTGATTTTCATCGCTTATATCATCGGCCTGTCAATCGGCGTGCATCTGCTGAATTTGCTGGCTATCCCGGCAATAGTGTATGTCGTATATTACAAAAAATACAAATTCTCTTGGAAAGGCTTTATCTGGTCGGGCATCATCGCCGTGGCACTCACCGGCTTCATCCAGGTGATACTTATCCCTGCCATCGTCTCGCTCGCCGGCAAATTCGAGCTGTTCTTCGTGAACACCATAGGCATGCCGTTCAACTTCGGAACGATATTCTATTTTGTGTTGATTATCGCATTGATAATCTTAGGATTATGGATTACAACGAAGAAAAACAAGCCCGTCCTGAACGCGGTGATTCTGTCGTTTATGTTCATCCTGATAGGCTATTCGTCGTTTTTCATGCTGGTGATCCGTGCAAACGCCAATACCCCTATCAATGAGAACGAGCCGAAAGAAGCTATCTCCATGCTTTCTTACCTGAAACGTGAACAGTATGGCAGCTGGCCTCTCATCTACGGACCTTATTACATGGCAAAGCCTTACGATATGGAGGAAGGTACACCTATTTATTATAAGGACCGCAAAAAAGGGAAATACGTGGTGGTAGCCAAAAACCTTGGCGAATATGTCTACGACGATAATGTGAAGACACTCTTCCCGCGTATGTGGAACGGCTCAAAGAAGACGTTTACAAGCACTTACGAGCGTTACATCGACAAGTCGAAGATGCGTGCCACCACCCAGATGCGCCCTAACGGCAGCCAAGAACGTGTCATGATCCCGACTTTCGGTCAAAACCTTAAGTACTTTGTTGATTATCAATGCGGTTGGATGTTCTGGCGTTATTTCATGTGGAATTTCGTGGGCCGTCAGAACGACATCGAAGGACAGGGTGAGATAGAGCATGGCAACTGGGTAAGCGGCATCGGATTCATTGACAATCCGCGACTTGGCAAGCAGAGTGACCTGCCTCGCACAATGCAGAACCCGGCTCGTACAGAGTATTATTTCCTACCACTCATCCTCGGCATCATCGGCCTGATGTATCAGCTCAAATATGACTCGAAAAACTGCTGGGTGGTGTTCCTACTGTTCTTCATGACAGGACTTGCCATCATCATCTACCTCAACCAGACACCATATCAGCCGCGTGAACGTGACTATTCGTATGCCGGCGCATTCTACGCCTTCGCAATTTGGATGGGCTTCGGAGTGCTCGGTATTATCAATGGATTGCAGAAACTTGGTAAGAATCAGCGAGTTGCGAACTGCGTCGCTACATTATTATGCTTGTTTGTGCCAGTCCTGATGGCTGCACAAGGCTGGGAAGGTCACAACCGCTCAGGTAAGACATCGGCCCTCGACTGGGGTAAGAACTATCTCACCAATCTGCCAGAAAATGCTGTGATTTTCACCCGTGGCGACAATGATACCTTCCCTCTCTGGTACGTCCAGGAAGTGGAAGGCTACCGTACCGATGTCCGCGTGTGCAACTACATGCTCTCGTCAGGCTATTGGTATGTGCATCAGATGGGTAGAAAGATTTACGAGTCAGAGAAGATGCCGCTCTCGCTGACACCAGCACAATACGACAACGGAGTGCATGAGAGCGTTTCTATCCAGGATGCATTGCAAGGCCCAGTAGAGCTTAAGGATGTCATCGATTTCGTGCGCAGCGACAACCCTCGCACTAAAGCCACCAACAGCATGGGCCAGAAAGTGGATTATTTCCCGACAAGAAGTCTGAAAATCACTGTGGATAAAGAGAAAGTCGTGGCTAACGGCATAGTGCCTGAAAGCATGAAAGACCAGATCGTCGACGAGATAGTATGGACCATCTCCAATAAAGTCGATTATCTTACGAAAAACGAGCTCATGCTCCTCGATTTCATGGCCACCAACGACTGGGAGAGATGCGTGTATTTCACCAGCCTGAGCGATATCTCCGAGATCCTCGGAATCGACACCTACCTGCATCAGGAAGGCCTCGCACACCGCTTCATGCCTGTCGTCGCTCCTGATTATTACAAGAAAGCTGGTGGCGTGTATATCGACGGCTCCTATGACCTCCTCGTGAACAAGGTGCGCTGGGGCCGCCTCAACGAACCTGACGTAACCATCGACCCGGAGAGCTTGCGCAACATCTCGACAGTGAAAATGGCGTATATGCGTACCGCTCAATCACTTGTGAACCGTCAGCGCTACGACGAAGCCATCACTGTGATGGACAAATGCCAGGAGTTTTTCCCTGATGAGAAGATACCTTACGAATACTATTACGAGGGATTCTTCCCAGAGCTTTATTATAAAGCCGGCGCAATAGAAAAAGGCGACGACGTGTTGGGCAAAATAGCAGCAAACGCTATCGATAAGCTCCGCTATTTCAACACTCTGGAGCCTCGTTTCAAAGAGTATTACAAGGAGGACATTCACGACGCGCTGTCACTCGTCAATACCATGGCTGACTGCGCAAAACGTTACAAACGTTACGATATCCAACAGGAGCTCGACAAGGTAGTTGACGATTATATCAACTACTTCGTGCTATACCTCTAGCAGTCATTCCGACTGTAGCGGGGCGAAGTGGAGAAATCTCATTCAAATCTAACGGGATTTCTCCATTTTTTTATTGCTTCTGATCATAAAATAGATTCCAATAATCACAAATGGGATGCTCAGCCATTGTCCCATGTCAAGAGCCATTGAATTCTCAAATTCCACTTGTGGCTGTTTGATGAACTCGATGAGAATTCTCGAGCCGAAAACAACGGTGCAGAACAGCCCGAACATAAAGCCCGGACGGGTTTTTGCATAGTCTTTTTTGAAAAACAGATATATAAGCACCACAAAGACGATGACGCATACCAGGGCTTCGTAAATCTGTGTCGGATGGCATGCCGGTATAACCTCAATCGGGGTGCCGGGAGCCCAGTCACGCACGAATTTGAAGCCCCAAGGAAGCGTCGTCTCATAGCCGTAGATCTCAGAATTCATAAGGTTTCCCAGACGGATGAAAGCGCCGCCGATAGCCACTGGCACTACGATAAGATCCAAAATATGCAGATACGAAATATTTGTTTTTCGCGAATAAAGCAGCAGTCCGATTAGAATGCCGATAGCTCCTCCGTGACTTGCCAAGCCGCCCTCCCAGACGTACAAAATTTTAATCGGGTCGGAAAAATAATACTCTGGCTCATAGAACAGACAATGTCCCAAACGTGCCCCTACAACGGTGAAAACCAACATGTAAAGCGTCAGTTTGTCGAGCAAATCGTCGCTGAGGTTCTCTTTGCGATACATCTTTCGCATCACATAATAACCGACCACGAACACCAATGTCCACAAAAGGCCATACCATGCCACCGGACGTCCGCCTAAAAGCGGAAAATTCTCCGGGAAAATGAAAATATACGGGTTTACATCCCAAGTTATAAAGTTTAGAGTCATATATTTTTTGTTTATTGTTTATTGAATTCTGTCAAGCCTAAATTCGCTCTGTCGGCACCAGCTCCAGCCTTCGGTCTTGCTCAGATGCCTTGCCAGATACTCCTGCTCGGTCTGCCCAGGTGTCGGTACCAGAAACGCCTTCCTGCCAAGCGCCGCAAGGTCCATCAACGAGGAATAACCGCCTCGGCATACGATGATCTCGGCACTGTTCACCAACTGCAAAAACATCTCGTCGTCGACATGGTTAAACATGCTGACATTTTCAGGGACATCTCTCAATAAATCGTTTGAGTTGGGTTTTGCCCTGAGAATCAATATGTTATCACTGGTCTGTCGAGCTTGTTTCAACACGATTTCTTCAAATATAGTCCTTTGCGGCTCTGGACCAGACAATATTACCAGAAACTTGTTTGTTTTTTCTGTAACATCTTGATTATCAGATTGGAAACGGCTTAAATGTCCTATGTATTTTGTACTGGTGCCTTTCAAAGCCGGATGTGACAGTTTGCCACTCAGTGAAGGCTCGTTTTCTATATCGGGCACCCACACCTCGTCATATTTTTTGATATAACTGTGGTTAAAAAGATTGATGATAGGAGTGGTCCACTTCCAAATCCTAGGCACCTGTATGTGCATTTGATGTGTGATGAAGACCGAGTGCACCTGCTTGCTCCAGCAGCCGAAACGGTTGTCCGAAATCACCATGTCGATGTTGTAGTTTCTCACAATCGACTCCACGGTCTTATGGTCGCGACGGAAGTCACGCAACGCGCCGGGAAACGCAGCCATCATCTTGAAAACCTGGGTGTTCGAACGACTGTATTTTGGCGAAAAGCCAGGAAATTTGATGAATTCATGGTCGGGAAACTCCTTCTGAAGAAACGCCAAAGGGCCCTCGTCGGCTGCGATAATCACCTTGTGACCTTCGCTGCTCAACTTCTTGATGATTGGAACACAACGAGTTGCGTGACCCAAACCCCAGTTTAACGGACAAATCAGAATGTTTTTTCCCAAAATGATATTTTTTGCAAATATAACGATTATTTGTTAGTGATGATTATTTTGAAATGTTAAAATTTTTTAACAATACTAAATTTTTTTAACACAAATGTTAATAAAAATTAACATAAAAAATTGAAAATCAATGTGTTAGGTATTAAAATAATGCGTATATTTGCGGCATGGAAAGACGAAAACTATATGAGATTGCTCTGAACTTCGTAACAGGTATTGGAGTTGTCAACGGCAAGAAACTGGTGGCTTATTGCGGTGGTGCCGAGGCTGTGTTTTGTGAGACAAAAAAAGCGTTGGAAAAAATCCCGAATATCACAGAAAGCATCGTGGAAAAGCTTATGTCACCCGAGATTTTGCGACGTGCTGAAGAGGAATTGGTTTTTGCTGAGGATAATGGCATAACGCCATTGTTTTATCTCGATCCGCAGTATCCGAAGCGTCTTCAACATTGTCACGACAGCCCGATGATGCTTTACTATAAAGGTAACGCCGACCTCAATGCCGACAAAGTCGTCGGTGTGGTCGGGACACGCAATATCTCCGAATACGGAAAGTATATCACAGAGAGTATTATTGCTGATTTGGCAACTGATAACGTGCTGATTGTCAGTGGATTGGCCTATGGCGTCGATGCCGTGGCGCATAAATCCGCTTTGAAATATGACCTTGCCACCGTGGGCGTGCTGGGACACGGGATGCAAACTATTTATCCGGCAGAAAACAGAAAGTTATCACAAAAAATGATCGAGAAAGGAGGTATCTTAACAGAATTTGTCAGCGGAACAAAACCCGACAGGGAGAATTTCCCTCAGCGTAACAGGGTGGTGGCCGGCATGGTCGATTGCCTTCTGGTGGTCGAGAGCGCTCTGAAAGGGGGTGCCATGATAACCGCCGAACTCGCCAACTCCTACGACCGTGAGGTGTTCGCAATACCAGGCAGAGTGGGCGATATCTACAGCGAGGGCTGTAACCAACTGATAAAGACCAACAAAGCCAATCTGCTCACCAACACCATCGACATGCGCTACATTATGCGCTGGGACGTCGACACCAAAGTGGTGACGAAACAGATGCGTATGTTCCGTGACTTCAGCGAAGATGAGAAAAAAGTGATGGATGTGTTCAACGATAACCAGATTGTTCACCTCGACGACATCATCGTGGCTACCGAACTGTCACCGTCAAAAATAGCGTCAGTGCTGCTATCACTGGAATTTGACGGCATTTTGACGGCCCTTCCGGGAAAACGTTATCAAAAGTTGTGATGATTTTAGCGTAATTCAATAAAAATCTGTACCTTTGCACCGAAATTTGCAAAGATGCCGATAGGAAGAGTCATCAAATCAACAGGAAGCTGGTATGAGGTGCGCGACGACGCCGGAATGGTGTCGCAATGCCGCCTGCGTGGCAAGATACGCCTCGACGGCCTGCGTACCACCAACCCTGTGGCCGTCGGCGACCTCGTGAACTACGAGAAAGAGCGCGACAAAGACACTTGCGTGATAAACAAGATACTGCCACGTGCCAACGTCATAGTGCGTAAGTCGGTGAACCTGTCGAAAGAGTCGCATATCATAGCGGCCAACGTCGACCAGGCTATCCTTGTGGCTACTATCGCACAACCACGCACGTCGACTGGCTTTATCGACCGCTTCACAGTGACAGCGGAGGCTTATCATATACCCGTCATAATCGTGTTTAACAAATGCGACATCTACGACGAGGAACAGAAAGTCGCGGCCGATCAGCTGATGAAAGTGTATAACAGCATTGGCTATCAGTCGTTTATGATATCTGCGAAGACTGGATACAACTGCGACAAGCTGCAAAGTCTTATGAAAGACAAGATAAGCATGTTCTCAGGTCACTCGGGCGTCGGTAAGTCGGCTCTGGTGAACCGCCTCGACCCGAATCTCAACATACGAGTCGGCGAGATATCCGAAGTGCACGAAAAAGGTAAACATACCACCACTTTCGCACAGATGTATGAGCTTGGTTTTGGGGGTTATATCATTGATACTCCCGGTATTAAGGAGTTCGCGCTCTTCGACATGGAGAAGGAGACACTCGCACAGCGATTCCCCGAGATGCGCGCCGTGATGCATGAGTGCCGCTTCAACAACTGCACACATACACATGAGCCTCATTGCGCAGTGAAAGACGCTGTCGAACAACATGTTATCGCTGACTGGCGCTACGAAAATTATCTAAATATGATGGACGATTGACATGAGGAGTCTGATTGTCATATTGATGCTTTTGTGTTCTGTCGCGACATTCGCCCAACAGCAAGACAGCTGCTTCGTGGTGTCAAAAATCAATGTTACAGGTAACAAGGTGACCAAACTGTCGACAATCAACCGAGAAATGCTTTTCAAAGAAGGCGACACCATCTGCTCCGAAGATATGATAAAACAGAGCCGTGAGAACCTTCAAAATACCACTTTGTTCAATTTTGTCGACTTCTATTGGACCGACGACTCGTTGCAGACAGACAGCAAGTCGTTGACAATCAATGTGACAGAACGCTGGTACCTTTGGCCTGTGCCTTATCTGGCGTACGCCGACCGTAACTTGACAGCATGGTTCGAAGAAGGCGATTTCTCGCGTCTCAGCTATGGTTTTGACCTTATCTACAAGAATCTCTGGGGCTTGAAACATGAGCTCGACCTCACCGTCATCGCTGGATATAACCAAAATCTGAGTTTGTCGTATGATATCCCGTATCTTACTCATCGTCAACGACTTGGAGTGAAAGCATCGGGCGGTTATCTGCGCGACAGGGAAGTGCCGTATATCACCGACAACGACAGGATCAAATACTTTAAAGGCAATGACGAATATGCTCACGAGTCGTTTTTTGCATACCTGATGCCATATTACCGTTTCGGATATCGCAACAAGCTGTCGCTGCTGTTCAGATATGACGACCGCACCTTCAACGACAGTCTGCCTTCGCTGAATCCAGACTTTGGAAATCCTGAAGGTACACGTTTTCAATACTGTACGCTATCGGCAGTGTTCAAAAACGACTATCGTGACGACCATAACTATCCTCTCGACGGGCATTATTTGGAAATCGAACTTACGAAAATAGGCTTCGGTCAATGCGACTATAACCCGGATTTGTTCTATGGCAAGCTTACGGCCGACTGGTATACGCCTATAAAAGGCAGGTTTTACTGGGCTTCAAATATAACGATGAAGATATCCGACAGCAACAGCGCCCCTTATTTCCTTTCACAGGGATTTGGCTATAAAAACGACTACGTAAGGACGTATGACCTCTATGTCGTCGATGCACTAAAATACGGAATTATCAAGAATAACTTGAAGTTCGCCATACTCAAGCCGATGACGACGCATCTGCCGCTTATCAAAAACGACAGGTTCGGGAAGATACATATCGCATTGTATGCAAACTTGTTTTTCGATATGGGATACACGTGGGATGTCGTCATTCCTGAAGGCTTTACGACAAGAATCGCAAATAAATTTATCTACGGAACAGGTTTTGGCATAGATTTTGTTACATATTACGATAAGGTTCTGCGTCTTGAGTATGGTGTGAATGGTCTCGGTGAAGCTGGATTTTTCGTGCATCTTGTGGCGCCAATTTAAAAATGAAAAACTATTGTTATGATGAAAATAGCATTATACGGAAGGGCTTATAGCCCTGATTATGAGGGGCTTATGACAGAGGTCCTGAAAACGTTGCGTGAAGCTGGAGTTCAGATTATGGCTTACAGTGGTTTGATGAATCATCCTGATATTCAGACGTTTAGCTCCTACGAGCAACTGAGAGGCAATGCCGACATGCTGTTTTCGTTCGGTGGCGATGGTACCATGCTCGATTCGGTGGAGCTGGTCCGTGACTCTGGCATACCGGTGCTCGGCATCAACACCGGACGCTTGGGTTTTCTGGCATCTGTATCACAAAAAGAGACAATCTCGGCGGTGAAACACATCCTTGACGGCAACTACGATGTCGAGAAACGCTCGCTGGTGCAGCTGGTGGGGCAGGAGGAGCGCTTCAAAGGCATCAACTATGCCCTTAACGAATTGAGTGTCATGCGAAAAGACGGCAGCTCACTCATAGTGATCAACGTGTTTGTCGACGACAAGCTGCTCAACACCTACTGGGCCGACGGTCTCATCCTCGCCACCCCGACAGGCTCCACAGCATATTCGCTGAGCGCGGGAGGACCTATCGTGGCACCAAATAATGACAGTTTTTTGATAACTCCTATATCCGCACACAATTTAAGTGTACGTCCCGTCGTTATATCTGACAAAAGTACCGTGAGGATTAAAATCGACGGCCGTTGCGACGCCTACGACCTGAGTCTTGACTCACGTACCAAATTGGTAGACAAGACGTTAGAACTTGAAGTGAAAAAAGCCGACTTCTGCTTTAACATGGTGAAACTGCCAGGCAAAGATTTCTTCGAAGCCATCCGAAACAAGCTGCTTTGGGGAAATGATATCAGAAATTGAAAATTTTTTGTTGCGGTTTGACAAAAAAATTGTAAATTTGTCGGTTTATTGCTCGAAAGTGTAAACGACTGTCTGTCAACAGATAAGAAATGATGAACGAATGAAAAATTGTAAGAAAAATTTTATCGTTGCGTTGATTGTCCTCTTGGTAGGGCAATTTCTTGCGCCAAAAGTGGCCCGCGCTCAGGTTATGGAGGTGGGCGGCTCGGTGGGACTGTCGTATTACATGGGTGATGTCAATCCCCGCAAACCATTTGTACAGAGCAACTTGGGCTGGGGAGCCCTCGTCAGATACTATGACGGCACACGCTGGGCCTTCCGTCTGGCTTATTCCAACCTCCAGCTCGACTGCAGCGACAAGGCATCAGGCTATCGCCCCGAACGCGGCCTGTCGTTCCGTACCAACGTGCACGACATAGCGGTAATTGCCGAGTTTAACTTCTTTGACTATTTCACTGGAAGCAAGCGAAACGGGCTGTCACCGTATATCTTCGGCGGCATTTCCATGCTGTTTTTCGACCCTAAAGCCGACGACGGAACTGCTTTGTGCGATATGCTGACTGACACCAACGGTGATGATATGATTACCGACCAGACAGAAAAAAAAGAAAAATACAACAAAGCAGCCGCTTCAATACCTTTCGGAATAGGCGTGAAATATAGCGTCAGCAGAAGAATCGGCGTGGCAGCTGAGTGGAGATGGGACTGGACTCTCACCGACTGGCTCGACGACTGCCACGGCTATTATCCGAGATATACCGATCCGAATAATCCTATTGTGCAATATGCCGACCCTACTGGTTTTGTCGGTCCGGAAGAATCAGCACAATCTAACACTAAAAGCTATATCCAACGCGGTAACTCGGCTGATAACGACTGGTATGGATACCTGAACGTGTCCATAACATATAAATTCAATCTGCCGAACGGCAAAGATTGCAACAAAAAAGAACGATATAAAAACTACGATTGATGGAGAGTCTGAAAGATAAGATAATAATGGAGCGCCTTCCGCAGCATATCGCTGTCATCATGGATGGCAACGGACGCTGGGCCAAGCAGCAGGGCAAGATGCGCATCTTCGGCCACCAGCATGGCGTCGACGCGGTACGCAACACCACCGAGGCTTGCGCCGAACTGGGCGTGAAATATCTTACCTTGTACGCTTTCTCGACAGAAAACTGGAACCGCTCCTCACTCGAAGTCGACGCTCTCATGGGTCTGCTTACTAACGCCCTGAAAAATGAGCTTAAGACGTTGAACGACAATAATATACGTCTTAACGCGATAGGCGACCTGAAACGTCTCCCGAAGTCGCAATACGATGCCTTGATGTTTGCTATCGACAACACGAAAAACAACACCCGCATGACGCTGACACTCTGTCTGAGCTATTCAAGCCGCTGGGAGCTGACAAAGATGGTAAAAGACATCGCAGCAGAGGTGAAAGAAGGCAAGATTAATCCCGATGAGATTGATGAAGCGCTGATAAACAATCATTTAGCTACTGCAGGCATGCCTGATCCAGACCTTCTCATTCGCACAAGCGGCGAAGAACGTATCAGCAACTATCTGCTGTGGCAGATTGCCTATTCCGAACTCTATTTCACAAAAAAATATTGGCCTGATTTTTCGAAAGAAGACCTCTACGAGGCTATAGTAGATTATCAAAACCGTGAGCGCAGATTCGGAAAGACAAGTGAACAACTTAAAAAGTAGTAAGATAGAGAATGGCTTTTTTGAAGAGATATAAGATATTTGCAATAGTTTTGACATTCAGCCTGATGCTGATGACGGGCTATGTCGCAAACGCTCAGATTCAAGTGGGTAACGACCTCTCTGAAGTCGACTATTCGTTCCCGCGTGAATATGAAATCGGCGGCATCACCGTGACAGGTGTCGAATATGTCGACCCGGCGGTGGTGACTATGCTCTCTGGCTTGAGCGTAGGCATGAGAATCAAGGTGCCGGGCGACAAAATATCTGACGCTATCCGCCGTCTGTGGGAACAAGGCCTGTTTGAAGATATCCAAATCACCTATACTCAAAAGGTCGCAGGAAAGATTTTCCTCAACATCGACATGAAAGAACGTCCGAGAATCAGCAAATTCTCGTTGAAAGGATTTAAGAAATCGGAGGCGGAAGAGATAAGAAAGAAAATCAACCTCACCCGTGGCGACGTCGCGACAGAGCACACCTTCAACAAGACCAAGAGCATAATCCATGACTATTACGCCAAGAAAGGCTATCTCAACGCTGAAGTCAAAATTACGGAAGTGCCAGATACCACTGCTGTTAACTACGTGAATCTCGTCATCAGCCTCGACAAGAATAGCAAGGTGAAAATCGGTGAGATCGTGGTGAACGGCAATGAGGTGCTCACCGACGGACAGATACGCTCGGCCATGAAAGACACCAAACGTAGAGGAAAATTCGACCCGCTGCGTCCGCTCGGCGCCGTGGTGGTGAACTCAGTCTGGGACCTCGTGACGCTGAAACCTATCGAAGCAGAAGACGAATGGGCTTGGTACATCACCGAAAACATACGCCCGAGGATATTCAAAACATCGCGTTTCGACGAGGATGACTATGCAAACGACAAAGAGCTTATCATCAAGAAATACAACGAAAAAGGCTATCGTGACGCTAAGATCGTGAGTGACTCGGTTTACGTGATGGATGAGAAAAACATAGGGATCTCGCTCACCATCAACGAAGGCGACAAATACTATTTCGGCGACATCAGTTGGGTCGGAAACACCAAATATGACACCGCAACACTCAATAAGGTGCTCGGCATCAGAAAAGGTGACGTGTACAACCAGCAGCTTCTTGAGGAAAACCTCACGTATTCAGAAGGCGGCTACGACATCACCTCGTTGTACCAGGATGACGGATACCTGTTCTTCCGTGTCGACCCGGTGGAAATCAGGGTGGAAAACGACACCATCGATATCGAGATGCGTATGACCGAGGGCGACCAGGCTACCATCAAACATATAACGGTGAAAGGCAACACCAAGACCAACGACCGCATCATCATCCGTGAGATGTACACGCGTCCGGGACAGCTCTACAGCCGTGGCGATATCCTCAGAACAATACGTGAGCTCTCAGCCTTACAATATTTCGACTCCGAGAAGCTGACACCTGACATACAGCCTAACCCGGCCGACGGCACCGTCGACATCAACTATGTGGTGGAGGAGACACCTAACGACCAGATTGAGCTCTCGGCAGGCTGGGGATACGGCCGACTGATGCTGTCATTAGGTCTGAACCTGAACAACGTGTCATTGAAGAACTTCTTCAAAAAAGACGCGTGGAGACCTATCCCTGCAGGCGACGGTCAGAAGCTGTCGTTCAGAATCCAGACATACGGAACCACATATATTAATTATGGTGTGGCATTCACCGAGCCTTGGCTTGGCGGCAAGAAACCTAATGCGTTGACTGTGTCGTTCTATCACTCAATCTATCGTAACACATATATAGAGACGATAGGAACGTTCCGCCAGACTGGTATCTCAGCAGGTATCGGACAGCGCCTGAAATGGCCTGATGACTATTTCACCCTCTACAACGGCATCAACTTGATAAAGTATAACCTCTGGAATTACAAGAGCATCTTCAACTTCGGAACCGGTAACGGCGACTTCAACATCATAGGATACAATATCGCGTTCGGACGTAACTCCACAAGCAACCCAATATATCCGCGTTATGGCTCAGAGTTCATCCTCTCACTCGAGGTGACACCACCGTATTCTATCATAAACCCTGTCGATTACCAGGCATTGTATCCTGATGAAGACGAACGCGAAGACGCCATGTTCCACTGGGTGGAGTTCCATAAATGGAAATTCAAGGCTGCGATGTTCACCGAACTGGCCGACAAACTCGTGCTTATGACACGTATGCGCTTCGGATTCCTCGGCTATTACAACCCGAAAATCGGCATCACGCCGTTCCAGCGTTTCTGTTTGGGTGGCGACGGTCTGACTGGCTCGTACAACTTCGACGGCCGCGAACTCATCGGTATGCGAGGCTATGCCAACAACTCGTTGACACCTGATTATTATGTGAATGGCAACGAGGGCGGTAACATCTTTGTGAAATACACCATGGAGTTGCGTTATCCTTTGTCACTCGCCCCGACGGCTACCATCTATGCCCTTACTTTCGTGGAAGCAGGTAACGACTGGCTTGGATTTGACCGTTTCGACCCGTTTGACCTGTACCGTTCGGCAGGTGTGGGCGTGCGTATCTACCTCCCGATGTTCGGTATGCTCGGTCTCGACTGGGGCTACGGTTTCGACGAGGTGCCAGGTCTGCCCGATGCCAACGGAAGCCAGTTCCACTTCTCCATCGGAGGCTCAATCGATTGATAATGAATTAAATATTTGAAATATGAAAAGAATAACATCAGTTTTAATAATCGCATTATGCATGATGCTGGGAGCGACAAGGCTTCAGGCTCAAGGCAACCAGAAAATAGCGTATATCGACACTGAATATATCTTGCAGAATATCCCTGAATACACTGACGCTCAGGAAGAGATCAACCAGATGTCGGCAGGCTGGCTCAAGGAACTTAAAGCTTTGCAGAATAAGATCGACAAGCTGAAACGCGAGTACCAGACTGAGTCGGTGCTTCTTTCTGACGATATGAAAAACAGAAGAGAAACAGAGATAGCAGAGAAGGAACAGGAGCTGGCAAACCTGCAATCACAGTATTTCGGACCGGAAGGTGAGCTTTTCTCAAAGAAAATAGAGCTTATCCAGCCTATCCAGGAGAAGATATACAACGCGATACAGCAGGTGGCACAGGTTAAAAACTACGCTTTTGTGTTGGATAAAGCAGCAGGCAACACCATCCTCTACTGCAACGAGAAGTTCGACATCAGCGATGAGGTGCTCGACGAGATCGGCAATGTGATGCAGACAGTGCGCCGTCAGGACCGCCAACGCAGCAACAATGTCAACAACGCGGCATCGAGTAGCGGAGGCAACAAAGGCGGTTCGCAAAGAGCTCCAAAAGGTGGCGGAGATGAGAAGAAATAACCCCCAAAAGGAAAAATATTTGCCAGTATAACGAAAAAAGTAGTATTTTTGCAGAAAATTAGAGTATTAATGTAATTTTTAATAAGATGAAAAAGTTATCAAAAGTATTGGTTTTATTAGTGTTAGCGCTCGGAATCAGCTTCGGAGCCAAGGCACAGTCACAGAAAATTGGTTATGTTGACTCACAGACAATCATCGATATGATGCCTGAAAGTGCAAAGATCAAACAGGATTTGCAGGCTTATTACAATGAGTTACAGGCCGAACTTCAGGCAATGGCAACGGAATACCAGAATAAGATGAGAGACTATGAGGCTAACTCAGCCACAATGTCGAACATCCTCCGTCAGTCAAAGGAAAAAGAAATTATGGACCTCCAGGGCAGAATCCAGGACTTCCAGGCTAACGCAGAGAACGACCTCGCAGAAAAACAGGAAGAACTGTCGAAGCCTATGCTCGACAAGATCAAAGCCGCTATCGACGATGTGGTGAAAGCCAAAGGTCTGGCATACGTGTTTGAGAAGACCGTCATCCTCTCAATTGGTGACAACGGCTCAATCGATATCACACCTGATGTTAAAACAAAATTAGGTCTCTAAGAACTTCAATAAGAAATAAAAAAGGGAGCTCAAAGCTCCCTTTTTTATTGTCATAACTCGACTTTCATAAACCGTAACGCTCTTGTCAGATATTTCGGCAACGGTTTGTAGTCGTTGCGTTTCTTGAGGTTTATGTGGATTCCCAGTTTTTTGATGACTGGGATTTTGAATGTCTCGACGAATTCGATGAGTGTGCCGTCGGGGTCTTCCACGTAGGTGAAATGGCCGTTGGCATCGCCCATGTCGAAGTTGTCGCCGCTGTCGCAAACGAAGTCGCGACCGAGAGCCTTGACAGCCTCGTGTACTTTGTCCATGTTGCGCACGTCGAAGCAGAGGTGGATGTATCCTGGATCACCCCACCAGCGGCCTTCGAGAGTCTTATGTGCTTCAATTTCAAGGTTTTGCACCAACTCGATATGTGAAGTGCCCATCAGGTCGCTGAGCGGGCCGCAGACAGGCTTCGAGCGTTTCAGCATCACACGGCGCATCTTGCAGTTGCCGCCAAGGATGTCGCCAAAGTCGGTGAAGGCATCCGTCTTGTCGAACTCAACTGTATCATAATCAAGGAGTTCGCTGTAGAACTTGATTGATTTTTCCATGTCGGAGACGCCAATGATCACGCCGTTGGCGCCGCCAGTGATTCTGTCGGCATCGATGAAGCAGTAGTCGTCCTCGTCGATCTCAAAGATGTTTCCAAACGGATCTTGGATGAAGAAATGTTTGATTTCGAGAGGCGATGTGGTGATGTCGCTCAAGATAGTTATCTCATTGTCGGTGAAGTAGTTATATGCTTCGTTGATATTTCTTGCTTTTACTTTGCACACGTTGATGCCGTAGTCGCCAAGGCGCAGTGGCTCTTTAGGGTAGACCACTTTACGGCCTTTCGGCTGCCATATCTCGAATCCACCGCCGCCGCGTTGTGAGATGGCGAGGATGGCGTGACGTGGCTGTGGCTTGCCGCCAGTGTAAGGAAGCATGCGCTCGGCAACGCCCTCATCGTCGACGATAGGGATTTCGATGTTGAGATGCTTGTTGTACCATGTCCAGGCTTTAGTGAGGTCCTCGACCCCGATGCCCACCTGCTGAATGCCACAGATGACTTTTTCTTTCTCTTTTTTCATATAAAGTGGATTTTTATTATGTTGGAGAAATCTTGTTTGCAATCTTATAGTAAAGCCATGGTATATACCTATTAATATATGCCATGAGCAGCTCGCTCTTGCCGATGAGTTTGCGGTGACGCTGCCGTCTGATGGCTCTCACCGCGCGTTGTGCCGCCTTGTCGACGTCTAGACCTTTGGCTTGCCCAGGGTCCATCTTGGAATATTGCTCGCCGTTGCCTTTCAAGGCACTTTTGCTGATAGGTGTGTTGATACGGCCCGGAATCAGGAAGGTGACGTGTATGTTGGGATATTCGAGGTCCAACGACTCGAAAAAACCGAACAAGGCATGCTTCGAAGCGCAATAAGATGTCCTCAACGGAAAACCGAAAAGTCCTGCTAATGAAGTGGTTACCGACATGTTGACATGTTTTGAAGCCAAAATCTCGTCTTTAAACTGCTTCACGAGATACACACTGCTCCAATAGTTGACCTGCATAATCTTCTGGTCGATGGCAAAATCGGTCTCCAAGCCGCGGTCGCGTTGTGAGATGCCGGCGTTTAATACATATAAGTCGATAACAAAACCGATTGATTTTATCTCTTTCACCAGCTCGTCGATGGAGGCGAAGTCGGCAAAATTACATTCTTTATAATAAACTTTGACACCCTCTTTCTCGCATGTCGCCTTGGTGTCCTGAAGCTGCGTCTCGCCCAGTCCTGTAAGGAAAAGATTGCATTTCTCCTTGGCCAGACGACGTGCTATCGCAGCCCCAATCCCTGAGCTGGCACCTGTCACAAGAGCGTTTTTATTTTCTAAGTCAACCATTTTTAAAAAATAATTCACAAAAATACAAAAAAATTGATAATCAGCAAAATTTTGAGAAATTTTAGATAAAAAATAAAAAAATTAGAAATGTTTGTATACTGTAAATATTTTTACTAATTTTGCAAGGTTAAAAACTAATTTTAATAAAAATGGAAATTTTTGAAAGAATAGCACACGATTCAGGTGGCCCTATTGGGCAGTACATGGACAAGATTCACGGATATTTCGCGTTCCCGCGCCTTGAAGGCGAACTCGGACCTCACATGCGTTTCAACGGTATTGACGTGTTGTGTTGGAGTTTGAACAACTATCTCGGTTTGGCTAACCATCCTGAGATCAGAAAAGTTGATGCAGAGGCTGCGGCTCGTTGGGGTTTGGCATACCCTATGGGTGCCCGTATGATGAGTGGTAACACACGTCTGCACGAGCGTTTGGAGCGTGAACTCGCCGACTTCGAGCACAAAGAGGACGCATACGAGTTTAACTTCGGCTATCAGGGCATCGTTTCAACGATTGACGCGCTCTGCACACGTAACGATGTAATCGTGTTCGACGCTGAGGCTCATGCCTGCTTGATTGACGGCAAACGTCTGCACATGGGACAGTCGTTCCACTTCAAACACAACGACATCGAGAGTTGCGACAAGATGTTGGCACGTGCCACCGAGGTCGTGAAGAAGACAGGTGGCGGCATCCTCCTCATCACTGAAGGTGTGTTCGGCATGACTGGTGCTCTCGGTATACTTGACCAGATTGTGGCTCTCAAGAAGAAATACCAGTTCCGCATCCTCATCGACGACGCTCACGGATTCGGCTGCATGGGTCCTACAGGCCGCGGCACGTCAGAGCATTTCGGCGTGATGGACGACATCGACCTTTACATCGGAGCTTACGCAAAGTCAATGGCTATCATCGGCGGTTTCGTGGCCGGACCGAAGGTCATTATCGACTATCTGAGATATAACATGCGTTCGCAGATGTACGCCAAGTCGTTGCCAATGCCTATCGTGGAAGGCTGCTTGAAACGTTTGGAGATTATCCGCAGCGCTGAGGGCGACGAGCTCCGCAAGAAACTGTGGACAGTGACACGCACCTTGCAGAACGGCTTCCGTGAACTCGGATTCAACATCGGACCAGCCGAGGCATGCGTGACACCTATCTTCCTGCCTGGCAACGAGATTCAGGCCGCTTGGATAGCACGTGACCTCCGTACAAATTACAAGATTTTCTGCTCAATCGTGACATATCCTGTCATCCCAAGAGGCATGATTATCTTCAGAATCATCCCGACGGCGGCACACTCGCTGGAAGATGTCCACTACACATTGAACGCTTTCAAAGAGATCAAAGAGAAACTCGCCGCAGGAGAATACGACAATCCGGAGATGCCACAGATGGCAATTCTTTGATAATGAATATAAAATTTTTTGAAAATAAAGTTATAATCGTGACTGGAGCCAGCTCGGGTATCGGGCTGGCTACAGCCAAACTTTTTGTCTCCATGCGCGCCAAGGTGGTGATGGCGGCACGTTCGTTAGACAAGCTCGAGGCTATCAAAGCCGATATGCCCGAACCAGCTAACGTGTTGTGTGTCAAGACCGATGTGTCGGTGGAGGAGGATTGCAGAAATCTTATCCAGCAGACGGTGGAGCACTTTGGAGGTATCGACATCCTTGTCAACAACGCTGGCATCTCGATGCGCGCCATGTTCCGTGACCTCGACCTTGACGTCATCAGACGGCTGATGGACACCAATTTTTGGGGCACCGTGTATTGCACGAAATATGCGTTGCCATATATTCTTGAACGAAAAGGCAGCATCGTCGGTGTCATCTCCACCGCCGGACATATCGGACTGCCAGGCAGGACAGGCTATTCCGCGTCGAAGTTCGCCATCCGCGGGTTCCTGAACACGCTGCGAGTGGAGCACCGTTATGACGGCCTGCATGTGATGGTGTTTGCCCCTGGTTTCACCTCGTCGAACATCAGAAACGTGGCACTCCTTGCCGACGGATCGCCTCAAGGCATGACACCACGCAACGAAGACAAGATGATGTCGGCCGAGAAAGTGGCACGACGCATGGCTTTTGGCCTGCGCTACCGTAAAAACGAGATGATACTCACCCCTATAGGGAAAATGACAAAATTTTTCAACTTCGTCCTGCCGAAATTCGTCGAAAGGGTGGAGTACTATATGATGGCAAAAGAGCCCGAAAGCCCAATAAAAAGAAACAACTAAAAACTTACGCCTATGATGCTCATTAAGGAAATAGCCGTTTACGTGAACATTCTTAACTCCAGAATTAAGAAGTGTTTTATCGACCGACTGCAACAAAATGGTATAAACGTGACTCCTGAACAGTATCTGGTGCTTGATATTTTGTGGGAAAAACAGTCTATCTCACAACAAAATATTGCCGACCTTATCCAAAAAGACAAGAATTCGGTCACAAAAATCATCGATTCACTCGAAAAAAAGAAGCTGGTAAACCGTGTGGTTGACCAAAAAGACCGTAGAATCAACAAGATAGAGCTTACACAAGAAGGATTGGCTTTGGAAAAAATAACAACCGAAGTGGCAATCAATTTCATGAACGATACCATTAAAGATATTGATAATCAAGATCTTGACAAGTTTGTGGAAGTAATGCACAAATTAAAGGGCAATCTTGACAATATTGAATCTACATTAACCGTTTGATAATAAATCATTTAATCATGAAAAATAAGTTATTGTTATTCCTGTGCATGGGGCTTTTGTGCCTTGTCGCGTGCAAGAGAGACGAGGGCGAAGGCGGAACCGGCGTGGTTCAGGGCTATGTGAAGCTCATCAACCATCCTGACGACGACTACACACTGCCTGCCGATACGATAGACGCTGCAAAAACAGACGTTTTCATCGTCTACGGAAACGTTGATTTCTACGGCGACGACGTGGAGACCGACGACAAAGGCTTTTACAAATTCAAATATCTCACCGCAGGCGATTATACAGTATATTCGTATTCGACGCTACCTTCAGGAGAAAAAGTACCTGTAACTGCTTCTGTGTCAATAGGTAAAGGCGGAACTGGCAACGTCCCGACGATATATATCCATTCGGGGAAAGCTTACGGCACCTCGATTTTGAAAGGCAAAGTCTGGGCAAGATATTACCATGGAACCACATATCGTGGCGAAGGCTGGGCTTACGAACACCGTGTTTATATTCGTAAAGCTGGCGACACCTATCAGTTTGATGACGTGCGCGTCGGCTTGGATGGCGTTTTTGCAATCCAGAAACTGCAACCTGGTGATTATGAGGTGTTTACATTTACCGAAAATGCTGCTGAGATACCGTCGCCAATAATCAAAACGGTGACAATCGAAGAAGCTGGACAGATCATTGAGATGGAGCCGGATACTACTTTTGTTGTCCAGATACAAGTTTGATAATCAATAGTTTACGATAAGATGAAAAGATTTTTGATATTTTCGTTCCTGCTCGCTTTGGCAATTCCTGCTTTTTCGCAACAGGTGACACCTGAGACTTTGATAAAACGTCAGAAGCGTAAAGGCTTGACAATCAAGGAGTGGAATACAGCGGCAGGCTCAAAGCAGGCGTTTTTGGACCACGTGACGACCTATGACTCGCTCGGCAGGAAAATCGAGGAGATAGAATACGCCGCCTACGGTCAGAAATCGCGTGTGGTGTGCGAATACGTCGATCCGCTTGACCCGGCATCGAAGGTGTTGCGCGAGATTGAATATAACGACCGCGACAAGGTGACGCGTATCAAGAAATACGAGTACAACGAAGACGGCTCGAAAAAACGGCAGCTGAACTATTATCCGAACGGTAAACTTGAGTCGGTGAAAGAATACGAGCTGATTTTCAGATGATGTTGAATATCAACGACATATTGAACGAGATGACGCCTATCAGCCTCGACGAGATGAGCGCCGTGAAGCTGATGAACCGCGTCGACACCAAGTATGTCGCTGATGATCTGACAGTAGCAAAGCTGTTTTCGCTGATAAAAAATGATTATTACGTGCAGGAAATCGACGGAAAACGAGTGGCGAAATACGACAGCATCTATTACGACACCGTTGATAACCACATGTATATCATCCATCAGGATAAAAAATTGAAGAGAGACAAACTCCGTGTGAGAAATTATGTCGACACAGGCACTTATTTTTGCGAGGTGAAGCATAAAAACAATCACGGACGTACGAAAAAGAAGCGAATAGAGGTGGGGGAGAACGTGTTTTTGGATGTGAAATCGGATGAGAAAGCTCGTGAGTTCGTTGAAAATCAGTTGCCGACATACGATTTCGACGGTTTTCAGAAGAAACTCTCGACATCGTTTGAGCGTATAACCATTGTAAACAAAGGCAAGACAGAGAGAATAACGGTTGATTTCAACGTCCGTTTTCATAATTTCGAAAACGAAAAAGACACAGGAATCGCGCCTTTGGTCATCATGGAACTGAAACGTGACGGACAATGCGAGTCGAGGTTTCAGAAAGCACTGTTTGAATTACGCGTAAAGCCGTTGAGTATCAGTAAGTACTGCATCGGCAGGGCGCTGACCGACAAGACGTTGAAACAGAATCGTTTTAAAAAGAAGATTATTATACTTGAAAAATTGAAAAAACTGAGAGAATATGCTGTTACTTCAAACAATGCAGAACTTTGACCCCGACATCGCGCGAGAGTTCGGCGGTGATGCCTTTGAGTCGGGCTTCCTCGGCGTGCCGCTCGTCGATACTGTCAGTCTGTGGACGCTTCTAGTGCGTTTCGCATTCCATTTTCTGGTGTGCTGGATCATTGTGAGGTTCTTCTACTACCCGAAAAGCCGCCGAAACGACTATTATTTCACCTTCATGCTCTTCGCAGTGACGATTTTCCTGCTCATCATCCAGATGGAAAACATGAAGATGGCGATAAGCTTCGCTTTGGGTCTTTTTGCAATCTTCGGAATGATACGATACCGAACGGAAACGCTGAAAGTTCGGGAGATGACGTATCTGTTCATCATCATTGGCATATCGATAATCAACGGTCTTGCACTGACGATGAGCTATGTCGAGCTGGTTGTCACTAACTTATTGTTTATCATCACGATATGGTTGTTTGAAAGCGGTATTATCACAAGGAAACGCACCGAGACGAAAGTCGTGCTTTACGATAAAATTGAGAATGTGAAACACGGCCGCGAGGCTGAACTGATTGCAGATTTGAAGGAAAGAACCGGTCTGGATATCACAGAGGTGGAGGTCGGACATATCGATTTCCTGCGTGACGTGGCGTATGTGAAGGTGACGTACAAGCCTTTCACAAAGACATATAACACAATTAATGACATTACGAAACTGAAAGATTTTCAATGATTTACAGACAACAAATAATAAAATTACAACGTTTTTGTAGAGACGTGCCATGGCGCGTCTCTACGATGGCAATTTTATTGTTGTTAATGTTACCAAAATCTGCAACCGCTCAAAACACCACCGATTTCGGCGCAATTCTTCGGGCGGAATATGAAAACAATTTCTATGGAAATTACGATGTCTGGGTGAAGGAAGACCTCCGTTTTGACCACGATTTCTCGAAATATTCTCGTTCGAAGACTACTTTAGGCTGTGATTACAAGTTTGTGAGATACGGTTTCAAGATAGGCGCAGGCTTTGATTATATCAATAAATACACGGAAAAGCGCGTTTTTAGGAATCGTTATCGTTTCTTCGTCAATGCATCGTACAAATACACTTATCGAAACTGGGATTTCGGCTATAGAATGCGTTTCATAACGCTGTATCATGACGAAAGGACTGGTTATTACAACTATACGCCGGAGTTTAGCTGGCGAAACAAGCTTTCGGTGTCGTATCAACGTCCTTACAGCAGATACAAATACACCTTATATGGTGAGCTTTATTCTGATTTTAATAAGGATAAACGATTGGAACTCAGTACTTTACTGCTTGTTGGCGAAGTCGATTACCGTTTGACACGCAGGCAGCATCTGACGTTGTTTGTAAGAGATTACAGAGATTATTATATAGAATCCGACCAATTCAGGACGGTGTTTTTCGGTCTGGGTTGGAAATATAAACATTAAACCATGAAAAAACTTATTACCTCTATTTGCTTGTTAATCAGTGGATTAACTATGATGGCTCAATATGCTCCTGCGGGCGACAGTTTGAAGACCCGCTGGGCTTCTGAAATAACTCCAGAAAACGTTTGGCAAGAGTATCCGCGTCCGCAGATGGCGCGCGAAGACTGGTTGAACCTGAATGGATTATGGGATTATGCTATTCGCTCGAAAGATGTAAATAGTATTGATGAGATTTTTGTTGATCAGTTGGATGGAAAGATTCTGGTTCCTTTCT
>Ga0265298_10000261_pt1 | contig 81962 bp, 65 predicted proteins | sample AusTroGonzalo_MG_3_FD_193486 | JGI IMG/M metagenome (GOLD analysis project Ga0265298, IMG submission 193486) | Bovine rumen microbial communities from tropical cattle in Woodstock, Queensland, Australia - Gonzalo_01 | ecosystem: Host-associated > Mammals > Digestive system > Stomach > Rumen ... | reverse complement strand
TGCTGCTCTCCGAATTCAACTTCGCCCCCGGTCTCTACGCCCTCAAGGCCTTCGCCCAGGGCGGTAGCGACTACGAGGGCGAGACCGCCCTCTCCAACACCTTCAAGCTCTTCCAGGGCTACGAGGTAGAAGTGGCCGCCAAGGAGTTCATCACCTACTATAAGGACGAGCCCCTCTACGCCGACACCGAGACATCGGCCGACGCCCAGCTCTACACCATCAGCGACGTCAGCGGCGACCAGGCCCAGCTCAGCGCCGCCATCGAGACCGCGCCCAGCTACACCCCGCTGCTCATCTTCAACAACAGCGACCAGGACAAGACCTTCCTGCTGATCCCTGCCAACGAGGAGCCTAGCCCAATCAGCTACTACGGCGGATTCATCGGCACAACCGACGCTGCCACCATCCTCGCCAGCACCGAGGGCACCACCAACTACGCCCTCAACGGCAAGGCCTTCGTCTTCGTGAAGAACGACCTCGCCATCGGCCCCAACAAGGCATGGCTGAGCATCAGCAACTCGAATGCAAGGGCTATCACGCTCGTCTTCGACGAGGCAACGGGAGTTAAAGAAGTTAAAGAAGTTATAGAAGTTAAAGACGATAGCTTCTACGACTTGAACGGCCGCAAGGTCAATGCTCCGACCAAGAAGGGCGTGTACATCATGAATGGTAAGAAGGTCGTGGTGAAGTAATGAGAGAGAGTAAGAAGTTATGATGGGAAGTTATGATGAGAAGTTATGAACGGAAGTTATGAAGGGCCAATAGTTCTGGCTCCTCTTAACTCCGCATTATAACTCCTCCCCTTAACTCCTCTTTATAACTCCACAAAAAAGATAACAATAAAGAAACTATGAATATGAAACAAAAGATATTTTCATTGCTCGTGCTGCTGCTAACCGCAGTGACGGGCGCATGGGCGGAGAAGGAGATTGTTCCGTCGGATGCCGTACTCAGCGACTATTACAATCCGGGGGACGTGTGCGTATGTATCTACGTGCCAGAGAACACTGCGCCCTATGGCATCGTGTTCACCGGTTCCTACAACGGCTGGAGCACAACCGCCAGTCAATGCGCCACTTTCCAGGCCGTAACGGGCTACGACGGCTGGTATGTAACATCCTTTGAACCAGAGGCTGAACCGGATGAACAAAAGGGTATGCAAGGTCTTCCCGTACGACTGGATGCCAGCGGCAACGTCAGCATGGCCTACAAAGCAGGTGCTGCTACCGCTATCCGCGGTGGAGTACAGATAGAACAGGGTGCTTATGCCGGTGAAATCAACTTGATCAACTTCGGCGCCGACGCCCCGAACGTAATCATCATCGATCAATGGAACGGAGAATTATCCGCTCCCACCGCTGATGGCTACACCCTCTCCGTGGGCACCAACGACCACGGCACCGTGAAGTTCTACGTAGCAGAAACGGAGGTGACAAAGGCACCGGAAGGCGCCACCGTAACCGTCGTCATCACTCCCAACACGGGCTGGGTGGTCAACCAGCCCAGCGGACAGTGGGGCGCAGCCATTGCCAAGGCTCCCCGCAGCGCAGTGCCTATGCTCAACGGCTTCGAGCTTGCCAAGTCAACGACTGCTGAGAATACTTGGTCGTTCACCATGGAGCGCGCTAACGCCGAGGTGAGCGTCAGCTACAAGAAGCTGCTCACCAACACCGACATCACCGTGCAGGACATCACCGCCCTGACCTACACCGGTCAGGCACAGGAGCCCGTCGTGACTGTGAAGGACGGTCAGACCGTTCTCGTGAAGGGCACGGATTACACCGTAGCCTATAGCAACAACACGAACGCTGCTCTGGCTACTGCTACAGAGAACGCTCCGACCGTGACCATCACTGCCGTAGTCACCAGCGAGAAGTATGCTGGCGAGACCACGAAGAAGTTCACCATCAACAAGGCTGACATCACACCGACGGTGCCTGTGGCTAAGACTGGTCTGGTCTATAACGAACAGGCGCAGGCTCTGATCACGGCTGGCACTGCCGAGGGCGGCACCATGAAGTACTCGCTCGATGATGAGAGCTATGCTACGACCATTCCTACTGGCACCAACGCCAAGGAATACACCGTATATTATAAGGTGGATGCCGACGCTAACCACAACGACGTGGCTGCTCAGAACTTCAAGGTGACCATCACCGCCGCCACACTGACAGAGGCTACACTGAAGGATACGCTGTTCATCTTCAACCCCTTCGGCCCGAAGGCTCAGACGGCTGAGGTTGACGTGGTGAAGGCTGGCGAACTGATCGTTCCTGCCACCGACTACACCGTAAGCGATGACACGCAGACTTACCTGGGCGACTATCAGCTGACCGTGACCGGTAAGAACAACTTCCAGGGCATCGTGAAGGCCAACTTCCACATCGTCAAGGACGACCTGCCCGTAGCGGCGGAGGATACCGAGAGCGGCGAGGAGGTTGACAACGTGACCATCCAGATTAGCGTAGAGACCGACACCGAGACGGGCGACAAGACCGTCATCGTGGATCAGCTCGACGTGACGCCTGCCACCTCCTCACAGCAGGTAACGGTGGAGATTCCTTCTCAGATCAACGGCGTGCCCGTGGCTGGTATTGCCGGTGGTGCGCTCGTCAATGCCACCAACGTGAGCGATATCTACATGCCTGAGACGGGCGAGACAGCTATCGAAGTGACCGACGGTGCTTTGGAGGCTGGCGACGGCAAGGCTGTCATCCATGCGCCTATCCAGCTGCTGGACAACTATGCTAACATGCTGCCCGGACACGTAGGCGAGAAGAAGGTGGTGAGCGACGTGAAGCAGACGGCTAAGCGTTTCTGGACCTTCTCTTGCGGTGTGGATGTGGAACTGCCTGCTGGTGTGACCGCCAACATCGTGAAGGCTAACAACGACACCCAGGTGATCTCTGAGCCTATCAACAGCAACACCGTGAAGGCTAACAACGGCGTACTGCTCGAGGGTGAGCAGGGTGTGGAGTATCAGATCACTGCCCTACCCGCTTCAAGCGTGGGCAACGACTATGCCGGCAACCTCCTGGAGCCTGTCGTCTCAACTCATCACTACGGCTACGGCCAGGGCTACTACATCCTCAACGGCGGTATGTTCTATGCCATCGCCAACGAAGCCTCCGCAGTAGGTTCATGTAAGGCTGTGCTGCACATCGCAGGTGCCAACGCCCGCGTCATCAGCATCGTTGATGAGACTACCGGTATCTCCGGAATTTCCGGAAATTCCGGACAATCCGGCGACCTCTACGACCTCAGCGGCCGCAAGATCGCTCAGCCTACCACCAAGGGCATCTACGTTGTAAACGGAAAGAAGGTCGTTGTGAAATGAAAATAGAGCCTACGGATTTTACGGATTATACAAATTATTTTTCAATGGAATATATATTCGTAGAATTCGTAAAATCCGTAGGAAAAACTTCAAGACCTATAGATTATACTAATTTAAAATGATACTGAATATGAAAAAGATATTTTCGATATTTGCGATGGCAATGCTGATACTGGCAGGTGCCACAAGCTGCGACAAACAAGATATCTATCCCGCCCAGCTGTTCATCAGCGGCGAGGGTATCCAGAATGGAGAGGTAAGCCTGAAGGCTCAGGAGACCGTGCAGATAGAACTGTCGTACTTCCCCAAGCATGCCATCAAAGAGGGCATCGTGTATAGCAGTAGCAACGACAACGTGGCTACCGTCGATCAGAACGGTGTGGTAAAGGGTATCGACACCGGTACTGCCACCATCGTGGTGAACTGCACCAAGATGCCAGTGAGATACTGCTGGCTGGAGCACGACTACGCCGTAGCGACGCTCACGGTACACGTCATCGGCAGCACCCTACAGCTGCAAAACGGTGAGAAAAACCAAAGCGAGGCGGAAGCCCGCCAGGCAGAATAAACAAAAGTCCCCAAGGCCGGAATTCAGCCTTGGGGATTTTTTTTAGGGGGGCTAGTTCTAACTAGCGGGACTAGTTCTAACTAGTTTTAACTAGTCCTGCTAGTTCCAACTAGTTTTTAACCACCTTTTTCCCGTTCATGATAAAGATACCCTTAGTGGGCTTGGCCACGCGGCGGCCGTTCAGGTCGTAGAAGACTTCCTCTCCTTTGGAGAGGGCTGGGGAGAGGTTCATCACCATCCCCGGCTGATAAGTGTTGGCAGCCAAGAGGGCGAAGTATTCAATCTCTGCAATCTGGAAGACCGTGGCAGAGGCATCCTTGCGCGCCGTTACCACCAAACGGTAATGACTGTAGTCCTTCGGCGTAGTCACGTAGTACGTGTTCATCTGGAAACGAGAGCCGAAGGTCTGGTCTGTGCGGGTATCGATGGTCTCCCAGTTGGTGCCATTCTTTGAACCCTCCAGACGCCAGTTCTTAGGATCACGACCGTCGAAGTCGTTCGCCGATGTGATGGTGTAGCTAGTCAGTCGGGCACTCTGTGTGGCATGGAATGTCATGCTCACCTCGTCACTGCTGTTGATGAAGGTGCAGTACTTCGTGCTCGACGTGTTGTCGAAGAGCTTTGTCGCCGACTCATTATCGTTGACAGGTGTATGAGACACCTCGCAGCTGCCGCCTAGGTTGGTGAGGTCCACCGTATTGTATTCCACCACGTCGGCAATCTTCCACCAAGAGCAGATCTGGTTGTTGTTGTCCCATATCTGGATACGCTCACCCGATGTGGTGCTGCCGTTGGGCAGTTCCACCACACGACCACTGTTGCGAGCTACCAGCTGATAGAAACCGTCACCCTTGCTGATGACCACAAACTGCTGATGAGCACCGTTCCAGTAGTCGTAGAGCACCACCTGAGTGCCATTGGCCGTTGCCTGGTTGGCCACGTCGAGACCACGGTTCTGGGTAGCAAAAGCCTGGATGGTATAGACACCCGTCTCTATCTCGTTGAAGCGCCACTGCTGGTAGAGCTCCAGTCCCTCATCGTCCCACTGTACGATGGCAGCACTGTTCGCCGTGCTGTTGCCGTCGAGGTCCATATACTTACAACTCTTGTAGTTCATCAGCTTGTGAACACCGCCAAGACCGCTCACACCGTTTGGTTCTATCTTGATAGAGCTGGCACGGTCGTTCCAGTCGCTGCCCACATAACCGGCATCGGCCGTGAACACGGCAGTAGCACCACTGAAGTTGTCGTCGCTGTAGAGCGTCACCTTGAAGCCCGGTATCACCTTGAGTGAAGAGATATCATCGTTCTTGATGCCGTAAGCCTGCATCTGACTCAGTGTGAACGAGCCCTCAGGCAGACTGTAGCCATAACCGCCATAGTTAGCATCCTGATAGAACGTAGCCACAGGGTTGTCGGTCGTGGTATGACCGCCACCGCTCTGTCCGTCAGGACGACGCACGTTCATCACGGCACCCTCGTGCCAGTAGTAGCCGTTGCTGCCAGGTGTAGCGCCCATGCCGCTATGATCGTCGGGGTTCAGCACGTCGAGGCTGAAGTAGCCGTCGCACCATCCACCCCAACCCCAGTTGATGTGGAAGCAACCGTCATCGCGATAGCCGTCGCACACGAAGGCATGACCGCCACCCCAGTTGGTGTCAGAGTAACCCTCAATGAGTACCGGACGACCATAGTACAACTCTGCATAGATGGCATTCACCCAGTTGCTGCTGCTATAGTTATCCTTATAGATCTCGTAGATGTCGCTGGGATAGCCGAAGTAGTTCTTCAGCGCATTGATGGCGTTCACGAAGGCAGCACCCGAGCCACCCTCGGTATAGTGCATCAAGGCACCCTTTCCCATGTAGTGCATCAGCTTAGCCACGGCATTACCGCTGTTAGTACCGCTGTCGCTGTCGCCATAGCTGTTCTTCATGGCGTTCCAGTCGAACACGGTGCTGGGCAGTGTGCTGTAGGTCAGGCCATCGTCCGTATAACCAGGAATGCTCGTGGTGGCACCCTCCGGCCAACGGTAGTAGTACATCACCTGTGCGAACGCCGTTGCCGTGCAACCCGTGTAGCAGCGACTGCCATTACGGAACGGACAGTTGTCCCAGTAAGGCGTGCCCTGATTCCATGTACTTGACAGCAGCGGACCAATCACCGTAGTAGCCTGAGCAGCCCTTTTTTGTACGGATGTTTCAGCGACAGCCACAGCCGGCTCATCACTCAGCGTGGTGATGCGGTCAGACACCATCTGCAGCCACGACTTCATGTTTTCAGGAATCGTGTTCTCATCGAAGTTACCAGCCTCAGTGTAACCGATAATGCTACGTGTGCGGTCATCGCCCGAAACAATCACGAAACCGCCATCGGCAGCCATATCAAACACATAATAAGGAGAGTCAGCCTGTCCCTTTGCCTTAGGAGCCCTGTGGACAGCACTTTTGTTAGAACTCAGCGAACGACCTTTCTCAAGGGCAAAGGCAGCCGCTTTCTGCTGTGCTTGTTCTTTAGAGATAGGCGCAGCATACACACTCGACGTTGCCAGCAACAATGCCAGCACGATACAAAGATTTTTAGACATAGATGTTAATTAATTTAGAAAAGGTTGAATAAAATAGGTTGTTTTAGGAATTACTACTTAGTGTCACTTCAAATTTCGATGGCAAAAATAGTAAATAAATTAATACGCGCAATCGATTTTCTCAACTTTAACTAAATTTAAGAAACTAGGGAGGACTAGGGAGGACTAGTTCTAGCTAGCGGGACTAGTTCTAACTAGTTTTTACTAGTTTCACTAGTTTCACTAGTCCCGCTAGTTTCACTAGTCCTGCTAGTCCCGCTAGTCCCTTCTATTTCCCTAGGAACCTCGTTTCCAGGAAACGTTGGAAGGGCTCCTTGTACATCTCGCCGATGGGGAGATAGGTGTCAGCATCGAGGATGACACGGTTCTTATTGACCTCCTGAATATCGTTCAGGTTGATGATATACGAACGGTGAATACGCATGAAGCTGTCAGGCAGATACTCCTCCATCTTCTTCATCGACAACAACGTGACGATAGGCTTCGCCGCACTCCTCAAGTACACCTTGAGATACTCGCTCATCGCTTCCACATAACGAATGTCGGAGACTGCCACCTTCACAATACGATACTCCGTCTTCAAAAACAAAATATCATCGGAAACTACAGAAGCCCCCTCGGGGGCAGTATGGGGGGCTTTTCCATCGGGGGCAGTATGAGAGGCTGTTTGAGCCTGGGCCAGTCTCTCCTTCAACCTGTTCGCCGCCCTCATGAAGTCCTGCAGTCCGAAAGGCTTCAGGAGATAGTCCACGGCATTGACCTTGAATCCCTCCACGGCATATTCCGCATAGGCGGTGGTAAACACCACCAGTGGCGGCACCGCCAGCGACTTCACGAAGTCCATGCCGTTGAGATCGGGCATATTGATGTCGCAGAAGATGGCATCCACCGTGTCGTTCTCCAGAAAACGGCGTGCCTCGATGGCACTCTGACACTGGGCAGCCAGTTCCAGGAACGGCACCTTACCGATATAAGCAACGATCTGTTGCAGAGCCAATGGCTCATCGTCGATGGCAATACAGCGTATCATGATAACGGGATATTTAGTTCTATAGTATAGACGTCGGCATCGTCGTGGATGCGCAGCGTGTAGTTATGGGCATAGAGCAGGTTCAGGCGCTTGCGCACGTTGGAGAGCCCTACTCCACCCTTCTCCTGATTGGACACCTCCGCTTTCGAGTTGCGACAGGTGAACAGTAGTGACTCGCCCTCCAGCACCACTTTTATGTCAATGAACGAGTCGTGCTGATAGCTCACGCCGTGCTTGAAGGCATTCTCGATGAACGAGATGAGGATGAGTGGCGGAATGGTCTTGTCGGGAACCTCGTCGGGCAGCGACAGCGAGATGTTCACCTTGTCGGTATAGCGCAGTCGCATCAGCTTCACATAGGTACTGATGAACGCCATTTCCTTAGTCAGCGGCACGCCGTGCTTATCCACGTCGTAGAGCACGTAGCGCATCATCTTCGACAGTTCCACGATGGTCTCCTGAGCCTTCACCGGATCGATGTCAATGAGGGCATGGATATTGTTCAGCGTGTTCATGAAGAAGTGCGGGTTGATCTGATAGCGCAGATACTCCAGCTGGTGCTCCAGGTTCTGTCGTTCCAGATCCACCAGTCGGCGACGGTCCTCACGACTACGTATATAAGCCTTGGTGCCCAGGTTGGCACCAAACATCAGTATCACGACCATCACCGACATGATGTCGCGCTCGGCAACGATCGGCGGGCGCCTGTTGGGATTGAACTCATGTGGACGACGCATCATCATCCCGTCGGGGCGTTCGTGTCTCATCATCTCATGGGGAGGAGGCATCTGTCGCCCAAAGTGCTTCACCGGCTTGGTGTTATACTGAAAAACAGCAAAGGCAGCCACCACAATGGCTACCATTGAAAAATAGAGTATGCGCTTACGGCCATGTACAAGCATCGGTGCCAACAGGAAGTTATGCACCAGGAACAGCAGCAGGTAGATGGCGAATCTGCGCCATGCGAAGAACACCTCTTCCCAGTTGAACACCATGTTAGCATCACTGACCGTTCGCACATAAAGACTGAGCAGCGGGGCAGCAAAGAGCATGCCCCACACTGCTATGTATAACAGGTTCTCTTGTCGTGACTGTTTCATCCAAATCATATAAATCAACCCCCTCTAAATCTCCCCGAGGGGAGACTTCCTTGCTCCCTCCCCCGGGAGGGCTGGGGAGGGGTCTTTATTTTATAACGTGAGAATCTGTGGAAAATTGTGTTACCATCGTCCGCCAGGACCAAAACTGCTGCTACTTGTATAGGTGGAGAGCGATACCGACGAGCCGCCACTGACAGTGCCGTCGATGATGCCAATGCCACCGAAACAGCTCGTACCGCCACTGACGGTGACACCCGACTTCAGCGAGGGCTGTTCGCTGCCCGACACCACCAGTCCCGAACCACCGCTCGACGGTGTGAGGAACGAGACGGTCTGCTCACCCACTGTCATGGCATACCACGTGTTGGCCGTCCACAACGAGGACTGGTAGCAGGACTGGGACAGCTGCGACCCATTTTCCAGTCCGCCTACAGCAATGATGGTGCCTCCCGTCACGTAGAGCTTATAGCCCCCTTCGGTATTGGCATCAATGCCCACCTCTGGCGATCCTGAACAGATGGCATATACCAGACCACCCTTGATGTACAGGTTTCCGTTGGCGTCCAGACCGTCGTTGTGTTGACCATGTGCATAGATGTTTCCACCGGTGATGGTCATCGTGCTCTTCGAGTTGATGGCATCGTCGTAGGCATAGCTTGCCACGTCGCCACCGGTGATATACAGTTCTTTCTTCGTTTCTATTCCCTCGCCGCCATTACCGCTGGTGCGCACCCAGATGCGGCTGCCGTTGATGTAGATGTTACCATCCACCTTGATGCCCTTGGGCGATGTGGAGTCGCCGCTGCTGGTGTACTGTCCGCCGGTGGTAACCACGTACACGCTACCGCCATTGAAGTAGGCCTCGATGTCGGCATTGATGCCCTTGCCACCATAACCGGTACTCTTCAGTCGCACCTCACCGCCGTTCACCGTCAGTGTGGAGTCGGTCTTGATACCAGCAGCACCTTTCACCTCACCAGTCTCCGTGTCGTAGGCACCCTTGCCTGTGGTCAGCACGGTGGTGCAACCGCCATTGATGATGATGTTGCTCTCGCAGTTGATGCCCTTGGCACCGGCTGCCGACACCTCCACGTTGAGCACGCCGCCATTGATGAACACGCCATCGTTGGCCTTCACGCCGTGGTTGACTGATGAGTTGACATATATATGATTGCCTGTGTTGAATACGATATAGTCGGCCGAGTGGATACCATTGTTCGTATTGCCCGTGACGCTCAGCGAGCCGCTGCCGTTGAAGAGCAGCTTACCCTTACAATAGAGGGCGCCCTTCTGACTGCCGCCGGTGCCGTCGGTCAGGGTGTTGGTAGTGCCATCGGTCAGGATGATGAAGGCACGTTTGCCGCTGAGCAGGTTAAGAGCTGCCGAGTCGGGGTTGGTGATGTTCACGCCGTTCATTTTCACGGCATATTTCTTCTCGCCCACCACGGTCAGCGAACCGTTCGTTGTGCTACCGCTCACCACGTAGCAGATACCCTTCAGGGCGCCGTGGTTCACGGTCACATGACCGCCATTGACAGTCACCTCTACGCCATTCTCGGTCTTTGCCACGGGGTTAGCCATGTCTATGCTTACCTCGGTCGCAAAGCTGTTGTTCTCCAGACGGTCCTCGTCGTCGGGATAGTAAGCATCGGCCACGTCGGCAGGTTCCGTCAGGTTCTCGTCGATAGCGATATCAAACGACGCTAGGTCGCCCGTTGTCTCCGAACTGCTACCGCCGTTCATGCTACCGCCACCGTTGTTCCAACTGTCACCATTATTATAATAGTCTGAGTACGGATCGTCCGTCATACAGCTTGTCATCACCATGAGTGATGTGCAAAGCACCATTGTAAATCGAAACTTTTTCATATCCATTTTTCCTTTCCTTTGCTGCAAAATTACGCATTCCTCCTCTTCCCTCCCATTTTATTCAATGAACCGCTCAAAATATTCAGCGAAAAGAGAACCCCCTGCACTAGGTTTGAAACAAAAACAATAAAAACTCTCTGCTACAGTCTGTGGCCTACGGCCCTCATGCTGCCTTCATGGCATTGCGTTTGAAAGCGAGCTTTCACGCAAGCCCTGCAGCCATCATGGCTTTGCTCGCAAAGCACAGACTGCATCAGAGCAAAAACACCGCCCTTCGGGCTGAAAAACAGATAACCTCCCCCAGCCCCTCCGAGGGAGGGGAGCATGGTTCCTTCCCTTGGGGAGGTCAGGAGAGGTCCGGTTTTTTAGCGAAGCGATGTTTTTTCTTTTTGATGTTTGTAATAACGAAGTTATGTGGTAAGGGCTATGGCTTGGACGTAAGAGTTTACTCTTAAAGGCAAAGACATAGCACTTAGCACAGGAGCTCTAAAAGAGCGACAAACATCAAAAAGGGTTTTTATTGTTTTTTTCCCCCTCTAAAACAAGTCAAGCAAAAAGATGGAAGGTTAAGTGTTGTTAATTCTTCGACATTTCTTCCATTCTTCATGCAAGTTTTGCGAATTTTGCAATTTAAAGGGCAAGTTGAACCATTAAACAAAGAAACAGATGAAGAAAAAATCTTATTTGATGCTGGCAGCGCTGGGGCTCATGGCCTCTGCCGCGGTCTTTCAATCTTGCGACAACGACGATGACAACGACTATAGCTTGGCTTACCCTAATGCCATTGTCACCGTAAAGCCCAATGCAGACAACTCGCAGTTCTACTTGCAGCTCGACGACAGCACGACGCTCACACCTACCAATATCAAACAGTCGCCCTTCGGCAACAAGGAGGTGCGCGCACTGGTGAACTACTACCGCTCGGATGCCAATGCCGGTCATTATAGCCAAGCGGTGTATGTCAACTGGATCGACTCTATCCTCACGAAGAACGTGGTTGAGGGACTGGGCAGCAGCGAGGAGAATAACAAGAAATATGGTGCTGACCCGCTGGAGATTGTCAACGACTGGGTGACCGTGGCAGAGGACGGCTACCTCACGCTGCGCTTCCGCACCCGCTGGGGCGGTCGTGAGAAGCACCTGCTCAACCTGGTACACCGCAGCGATGTCAACAAGCCCTATTACTACACCCTGCATCAGGATGCCAAGGGCGACACCAGCGGACAGGTAGGCGATGGTCTGGTGGCTTTCAAGCTCATCGATGCCGTCGATGCTGAGCATCCCGACAAGACCGATACTCTGACCCTAGAATGGCAGTCTTACTCTGGCAAGAAGACCGCCCGTTTCAAGTTCCGCGTTAATGGAGCAAAGAAATAATCAGGAGGAATCACTGGCACTGAGACTGAGGGATGGCGACAGCCAGGCCCTCAGGGACTTCTATGCGCTCTATGCAGACTATCTCACGGGTGTCTGCGCCCGCTACATCACGGATGATGAGGACCTGAAGGATGTGGTGCAGGACACGCTCTTGCAGATCATCTCCCACATCCGCGACTTCACCTATCGCGGCCATGGCTCTCTGAAGGCATGGGCCTCCAGGATAGCGGTCAACGAGTCGCTGAAGAACCTCAAGCGCCAGCATTTCGACGAACTGGCAAGGCTGTGCTGGGATGTGGCCAGTGAACCTGAGGAGGATGATCCGCCACTCAGGGATATCCCGCCGGAGGTGCTCCACCAGATGATTCGCGAACTGCCCACAGGCTATCGCACGGTGTTCAACCTCTACGTGTTTGAGGATAAGAGCCACCAGGAGATTGCCGACATCCTAGGCATCAAGAGGGACACCTCCTGCTCACAGTTCAGCAGGGCTAAGAACATGCTTGCAAAGAAGATAACAGCGTATAACCAATCAAAACAGATCCCACGATGAAAGAAGATTCAAGAAAAGAAATGCAAGAGAAGTTGGCCAACTATAGCCAAGCTGCTCCTGACGTGTCGTGGGAGGCGCTGGAGAAGGCTCTGGCTGCTAACAAGGTAGCTGCCAGTCCACGCAGGGAGATGCCGCTGTGGCGCATCCAGGTGGCTGCTGCTGCCATCATCCTGCTCGTAGCCGGCATTGGCTGGAGAATGGTTGTCAGTCCTGATCCTGTGACAAAGACCACGAGCCGCTCCACGGCGAAGTCGGAGTTTATGGCTTTAGACCTGGAACCGCTGCCAGAACAGCATGCTGTGGTGCAGACCACCACGACGCCGGTGCATAGTCGTGCATTGCTGGCGGTCAGACAGCATATCGAGGAACAGACTGCCGTCGCAGCTGTCACGCCGCCGGAGGCGGTGAAGGAGACGTCATCGGAGACGCCATCGGAGAAGACTCAGCAACAACCTGCCGACCGCTCTGTAGAGCAGCGTCCTTACCAGGAGCAGACACTGTTTGCGTCGCGCAATCTTCACCACCGCAGGAACACAGGTAGCAGACTCACGGCAAAGGTGTATATGGGCAACACCATGTCGGGCAGTAGCAATGCCAGTGCCATCACGCCCATGATGGCTGCTGCCACGCCTATAGGTACTTTCAGCGATGCGCTCAGCAACTCGGTAGAACTGATGTTCAACCAGACGTCCGACATCGAACAGCACGTCAGTCATCACCAGCCCTTGCGCTTCGGTGTCTCCCTGCGCTATCAGCTCAGCGAGCGATGGAGCGTGGAGAGTGGTCTCACCTACTCGTTGCTCTCTTCTGATATCACGCGCCGTTCCAACAACTTCAACTACCACACCGACCAGAAGCTCACCTATGTGGGCATCCCTGTGAATGTCAACTACCTGTTGTGGAGCAACCGCCACTTCAACGTCTATGGCTCAGCAGGTACCACGGTAGAGAAGATGGTTCATGGCCATCAGACCACGCAGAGCTATGTGGGCGGCAAGGCGACGACGGCTCCTACGGAGCATGTGACCATCCGTCCGTTGCAGTGGTCGTTCAGTGGTGCGGCAGGTGTGGAATATAAAATAGACCGCGTACTCAGCTTCTATGCTGAGCCGGGTCTATCCTTTCACTTAGATAACCACAGCGAGGTTCCTACTTACTATCAGGACAAGCCGCTGGGTTTCAACCTCAACATGGGTCTGCGCTTCAATTTCTCACAAAAGTAGCCGTTCTGCCATACAACGGTTCATAATTTTTTGTATTCTGTCCCTGCATCAAAGCAGGGACAGTCTTTTTTCACGCCTGGCAGGTCGCGGTGGCCCACTATCTCTGCCTCGGGGAAGGCGTTCTTCAGGCGCTTCAGCAGGTCGAGCAGCGCCGACTTTTGCTTGGCGGTACGGGTGTCGTCAGGATGGCCGTCGGGGTCAAGGCCTCCCTCGTAGCACACCCCGATGCTGTGGGCGTTATAGCCGTAGGCATGGGAGCCGATGAGGTTGAGGTGTCGTGTCTGCGTCACCCGTCCGTCGCGCGTGATGTAATAATGGTAACCGGTATGGCCGAAGCGTTTCTGATGATCGGCAATGAGTGAGGTGATGGGGTATGCTCGGTCACACCTGGTGGCCGAGCAATGGACAACGATCAGAGAGATTGCACGCATGACTGTACGCAGAAACTACTGACAATGGCGGTGAGCACGGTGATGATGAACTGCAGCACCGCTTTCCAATTCTTTGTCTCTCCCATCGATTAGTCCTCCCCATTCTCTTGGTTAGTAGAAAGACCGGTCAGATCCATCACATCACGGAACGAAGCACGCTTCTTCAGGGTCTTCGACGAGAGGTCGTTGACATCCACACGACTGGGCTGGAAGCGCAGGTAAAGACCACGCACATTACTCGAGATGCTGAACTCCTCCATGTTGTCGGCGCCGGTGGTCTTGGTAGCGAGATAGAAGGTGCCCAGGGCGCCGAACTGCACCTTTTTGCCCTCCAGCAGCTGCTCGAGGATACAGCTCTGCAGCTTATTGGCTACGCCCAGGCACACATCCTCGCCATACACGGAGTTGTGTTCAGCCATGTGCTTGCACAGCTCCTGATAAGACATGGTTTTGATGGCCACGATACGGGCATACACTTTTCCAAACGTTTTTGAGTTCTTCACGCGACTCACATAGGTTCTGTAAAATACTGGCATAATAGAATTTAATGGTTAATGGTTAATGTTTAATGGTTCTTCGCAGAGCGAAGCGGCAAAGCCGAGCGAATGTTTAATGGTTACCGTTCTCTTTACGACTGCAAAGGTACAACAACCGAAAACTGCGTCTTCCGCCAACTGCCGTCAAGTGCCCATTAAATTCACTAGTTTTAACTAGTTTTGGCTAGCAGGACTAGTTTTTGGCTAGTTTTGGCTAGCAGGACTAGTTCTAACTAGTTCCAGCTAGTTTTACTAGTTTCAACTAGTCCTGCTAGTCCTGCTAGTCCCGCTAGTCCCGCTAGTTCTGCTAGTCCTGCTAGTCCTGCTAGTCCCGCTAGCCCCGCTAGTTAAAACTAGTTTCTAGTTCTGGCCTGAGCTAGGAGAACCTCTAGGTGGCGCTTCTCGGTGAGAAGCTGGTTGATGCGCTGCTCTAAAATGGGGACCTGCTGACGCAACGACTTGTTCTCTTCCCGCAAACGCTGGAGCTCCGCTACCTGCGCCTTGTTCTCCTCCCGCAAACGCTGGAGCTCCTCGTCGATGCCTTTACGATAGCCGGTCCTGGCGGCATACATGCGCTCCTTGATGCCACCCTGCGTCACAAACTGCTGGTCAAGACCACGGAGGTAGGTCTTCATCATCTTGTCGGTCATGTGCAACAGCGTCAAGGCTATGTTACACTGCTCCTCGTCGTCCCAACGGTCGAAGAAGGGCTCATAGTCACTCACCTTATTATGATAGCGACAAAATTCCAGCATCGTCTCGTAGCGCGGATGCGATGCCTCCCAATGTGAGAGATGACGGGTGGTGAGGTAGTCCTCATAGTCAGCACGGAGTTCCTTCAGTGACGACCGTGCCACGTTCAACAGCTTCAGCTGCATCTCCGTGGAAGTGATCCCGTCGGCAAGTCCCTCAATGATGTTCTGTTTGCCCGATCGTGCAGCCTGTATCATCTGGTCCACCGTACGGTCGCCATTCTTTGGTAAAAATCGTTTTGCGAAATGGAAGGTTAAAGCATACAGCACTTCGGTTTTCTGGTAAAAAAATAATTCCTCGTACTGCACCTCGTTCAGCAGTACCCTAGGAAGGTTTTGGTTGGTCATAAGTCTAGTATTTTCCGCAAAAATACGAAAAACATAGCAGAGACCGCGCAAAGACCTAGTTAAAACTAGTTAAAACTAGTTAGAACTAGTGAAACTAGTGAAACTAGCAGGACTAGCGGGACTAGTTTTAACTAGCGGGACTAGCGAAACTAGTTAGAACTAGTCCCGCTAGCTAGAACTAGCCACCCCTAGCAACTCCTAGCCACCCTAGCCCTCCTCTTCAACATCGATGCCGAAGGTATCGACCAGATACTTGACGACGGCGGGGGGAAGGGTGCGGGTGCCAGGCCTCATGCCAAGACTGGCGAGGACCTCGGCATGAGGCACCATCCAGCTACGAAGCGTGCGGGTGGAGATACCCGCCAGGTGTGCTAATTCATTTCTTGTTTTCGATTTCATTGTTTTTTATATTATTAGAGAATAGTAATGCTTTAAGAGCCAAATAGTTATGCTTTTTAATGCTTATAGTTAAGCTATTCTATTTTAACCTAATAGGAATCAGATGAATCAGATAAATCAGTAAAATACTAAGATTTCTCGTGCGTACCGTGCGCACGGTACGCGCGGGGATTTTCAGAAAATTACCGGTTTATCCGATTCATCCGATTCGCTTAACGAATTTTTAGACTTCATTCTTTCTGTCAGATAGACATCACTTTTCAGCCTACCGCTTGAGTCAATCGCTTCATTATCAGTATTATAGAGCTCCTCCGACCCATCGGTCTCTATCCGTCCAGAGCTACGCAGTCTGATATTGATTTCCTGTGCACTCCGTTGCACCACTTGATAGCCACGGATACGGTTACGCACCTCCTTAGTGAATCCCATATTGGAGAAGGCACGTCCCAAAGCCACAGGACTGATTTTCTGCGAGACACATCCACTGATAATCTGGAGCGCACGTCCTACCGGCATGAAATCGCACACCTCTCGCTGTTCAGGCTTACGGAAATAGATGTCCACGAGTTCCTGTTCGAGATTAGGCGCCTCAAACTGTTGGTTGTACTCCTGCAGCTCCTTCATTTCCTCTTGTTTGAACCAATACTCGAAGTTCTGCTGATAGAGCGCATAGGCCTGTGAATAGACACCCACATAGTTGATGGCATTCGTACGTGGCGGATCAATACTTTTCACTTCGAAAGGCAGCCATCGTCGGTTACCAGTAGGGTCGTTAAGGAACTGCGCACAGTTGCCCGTACCACAGAACGAGGCGATGTGTTCGCGATGTTCATGGTAGTGAGCATAGGCAGCACGCTCATCGACATAACGCATGGTGACGGCCGCCTTCAGTTGGTTGAGTTCAGCAGGTCGCATGGTGTCGAGCTCCTCACAGCACACCAGACCATACTGCGTCAATGTCAGCAGGTCGTCGCGTCCCATGCGGTTAGCATTTGTTTTCGTATAGAAGTACTGTTTCAGTTCTGGCGGCAACAAGTAGTTGAACCAGGTGGTCTTAAAAGACCCCTGTTCACCGATGAGTACCAGTATGACATTGTTCACCACCGTGGGATCAACCCATCCGGCGACCATCCCCACGAGCCACTTCTTGAGGTATTGCGCAAAGCGGAACTGATTTTCCACCCCACCCTTCACCGTGACCGACGTTGACATGCTCAAGATGTAGTCGCCGCCATCCCATTTGGGCAGATTCTCCAAATAGAACTTGAAAGGGTGATACTCAGGTGTATAGTCCGACTCGATGATGCGTCGCATATCGTCAAGCCTAACAATCTTCTCATCAGCCATTTTCCGCCATAGCGAGTTCAGGATGCGATCGTTGAGAGGCTGCCATTCACCACCCTCAAAGTCATAGTTTGACGGTATGCGGCATTCCGTGCGATGCTTCACCATGTTATATCTCAGGAGAACATGCTTTCTAAGGAATTCCTTGATGTCATCAACTGTAGCCATGGCCTCCTGCCAACTTCTCTTATGTCCCTCGTTTTCTTTTTTCTTTTTACCCATACAAACATAATATTATATATGGGCGGCAAAGATAACCAATTATAGTCACCTTTGCAATACCATAGGATACTATGTTAGTATACTAAAAGCCCAAGAATGTTTATCCGAACTGTTTCTTCAGATAGTCCTGAAACTCGAGAATCTGCTTCTGTCTATAAGCTTTCGTCAGGTCTTGAGACATGTAGTGGCGGTTCCAGAAAGGCTCGAACACCTTCCACTTGTCGGTTATCATCAAACGCTCAGCCATGAAGTCGGCCAAGACAGCCGCCTTCGCACGTGGGATGAGAGGCTGGTAGTTCTCATCTACGAGTCCGCCTTCCTGTGCCTTCTTCCATAAGGCCATAGCTTGCTCTGAGCATAACACCTCGGGCATCTCCGTGCTGCAAGCTTTCTTGCGCTTCACAGACCTGGAAGCGAAGAGTTCACTGTCCAGCACAATCTGCGTGTTAACGTACTGAGCACCAGACTCTACCAATATATTTTGGGTGCAAGGATTTAGTTTATCACTATTTTTCAGAAAGAGTTCTGAAAACTTATCAAACTTGCCTATCATTTCCTCAAGACTCCCTTGAAGGTCGATTTCCTTTATACAATCATTATTACTGTTCATATGCTCATGTTTTTAGTTTGCAAAATTAATAAAATAAAACGGAAAATCCTATATTTGACTTGTTAAGATTTGTTGTTTTCTTCATTTTTTCGCACTTTACCGAAATATCAAACAATAATCAACCTTTTTAGACTAATAGCAGTCAGTTACTCTTCTCCTACGGAGGAGTAAGCCCAACGTCAAGAAACAAGAATGATTTACTAATAAAAACTAAAAAAATTGGGGAGATGCGGGAGTTTTCGTAATTTTGCGACCTGTTAATAAACATATGCACATGTTAATAAACATATGAATGAATAGGTTCGTCGGAAAAATCAATAAGGATTTGTCTTTTAGGATTAGCTTGTTAGCCGTACTGTCGATGGCAGCCCTAATGATGTTATCACTCATGCTGATGCTCTTCTCTTCGAAGAAAGCCATGAGGGAGGATGCCATCAAGAGAGCAGAGAACACGCTACAAGGCACTGCAGAGAACATCGACAACATACTCCTGAGTGTAGAGGAATCATCGGGCAATATCTTCTTCAACCTGATTTGTAATCTGAATCAGCCGGAGAAGATGTACACCTACTGCGAGAAAATGATAGAAACCAACCCGTATGTCTCGGGTTGCGCCATTGCCATGCGCCCTGGTTTCTATAAGAACAGGAAGAACTTCATGGCATACATGCACCGACTGGAGAGCAGCGACAAGCCAAACTCCGACTCGCCCATCGTGCGCGATGAGAACTTCGGTGAGGGTCCCTACTACCAGCAGACGTGGTTCTACAAACCGCTTGAGGAACGCACGGCACAATGGCTGATGCCATTGGAAGACACGGATACGAGCGAGGAGCCCATGATATCATACTGCATGCCCGTGCTCGACTCGCACATGATTCCCTCAGGTGTAATTCGCCTGGACGTGTCGTTGAGTCTGTTGTCGAGCATCGTGGCCAATGCCAAGCCCTCGCCCCACTCCTACTGTGCCGTACTGGACAAGAACGGTTCGTTTATCGTACACCCCAACGGCAACAACCTGATTCCACATACAGCCGACAAGCTGGAAGGTGAATCGGTGAAGGAGGTGGTAGAGTCGATGACACACGGCGAGGAAGGGCACCGCAGGATGACCTTTGGCGACCACGACTTCTATGTGTTCTACAAGCCCTTCACCTATGCACAGGTGCCCTACCGCACGAACCTGCATTCCGGCTGGAGCATCGGTATAGCCTACTCTGCCGATGATGTGTATGCTGAGTATAACCGCACCTTCAAAATGGCTCTGATAATAGGTATCGTGGGACTACTGCTGATGTTCCTCTTCGCCACCCTCATTATCCGTCATCAGCTGAAGCCCCTGACGGTGCTGAGCGAACAGGCTAAGCGCATCGCCTTGGGACACTACAACGAGCCACTGCCCAGGAACAAGCGATGGGACGAGATTGGTAGGTTGCAACATGGCGTGGAGCGCATGCAGAAGTCGCTGTCCAAGCATATTGGCGCACTGGAGCAGCAGACCAACACGCTGCACGAGCGCAACATGGTACTGCATGCCGCCTACAACCAGGCACGCAAGGCCGACTTGATGAAGATTGCCTTCCTGCACAACATGACCAACCAGATGATTCCACCTGCTCAGGATATCGCCAGGGACGTGCAAGAAATGGAATGCATGAACCTCATGAACGACAAAAAGAAGACAGCCGAACTGGTGGAAGACATACAGGAAAACGGTGAGTCTATCGCCAAGACCCTGAACCACATACTGAACCTCTCGGAAGAGGACATGAGAAAGGAGGTGGAGAAGAATGGCTAACTTTATACGCAGATCGTTATCAACGAAGCTCAGTCTGAACCTGCTGGCACTGGCTGTACCCCTGTTCTTCGCCTCGGTGGGTGTGCTGTTCATACATTCGCGCCACATGGTGAGACGCCAATCGGTGGAACGTGCCAATGGTACACTCCATAGCACCATGCAACTGATAGGCCGCTACCTCATCACGGCAGAGACAGCTACCAATGCCAACAGCTGGCTGGTGGAACAGTCGCTAACACCCGACTCTATGCTGGCCTTCACGCAGCGCATTGTTTGGATGAACCCCTATACCGACGGCTGCTCTATCTGCATGGAGCCCGACGCCCTGTCGGAGGAACAGAAGCCCTACTCGGTCTATACCGTGAGAAACGGTACTGAGCTGACCACCGTGGTGGATCAGGAGTGTGAGGTAGTGAACAAGATCAAATACAAGATTCCACGCTACCTGAAGAAGCCCTGCTGGGAGGTATATTATAATAAGGTGGACACGCTGAAGTACACACTCGACGGTATGATCGTGTCTTACCACCGTCCGTTGTATGATGCCAACAAGCGTTTCGCAGGCGTCATCTCCACCGATCTATCGATGGAGCACCTGTCGAAGATGATCGGTAAGATAAAGCCCTATCCCCACTCTTACTTCATGCTGCTGGACGAGGATGGCCACTACCTGGTTCACCCCGACTCCACACGTCTGCTGAACAAGACCATCTTCAGTGGCAAGAACCCCAGATACGATGCCGACATCATAGCCCTGGGTCACGAGATGACCAAAGGTGCCAAGGGCCGCATGAACATCTGGCTGGAGGGCGAACGTGCCTTGGTGTGCTACCAACCCGTGCCCGGCACTACGTGGAGCCTCGCCATCGTGTGTCCTGACAAGGACATCCTGAAGGGCTACTACCGTCTGACGAATATCGTGATAGCCCTGCTCATCATAGGCTTCATCCTCATACTGGTGAACTGCTACCGTGTGGTGAAGCGCAGTATACGTCCACTGAACCAGCTGCTACCCAAGGTGAAGGAGATAGCAGAGGGTAACATGGAGGTACACATCAGCAGAAGCACACAAAAAGATATTATCGGCGAGCTGCAGAACAGCTACTCGAAGATGCTGAGTTCGCTGAACTTCTACATGGGCAGCGTGCGCTACACCACGGAACAGACGCAGATGCGCAACGAGGAACTGGAGAAAGCGACGGCACTGGTGGTAGAGGCCGACAAGCAGAAGACACAGTTCATACAGAACATGACGCACCAAGTGCGCACGCCACTGAATATCATCATGGGATTCTCACAGGTGCTGAAGAACGAGACCAGCAATGAAGAGGGCAACATGACGGAAGAGGAGATTAAGAAAATCACCGAGACCATCAAGCAGAACACCATGCTCATCAACCGCCTGATGCTGATGCTCTTCGACAGCTCTGACACCGGCAAGTCGGAATCGTATAACTATTCGAAAGATGATATGGTATCGCCTAACGAGATAGTGAGAAAAACCATAGAGTATCTGCACATGGTATTCTCGGAAGTGCCTATCGACTTCAAGAGCGAGGTGCCCGACGACTTCACCATCAAGACCAACTTCCGCAACCTGCACTACAGCATAGGCGAGATACTGCTGAACGCGGCACGCCACTCCGACGGCAAGAACGTGAAGGTGCGCATCCGCCTGACCGACAGTACCCTGCAGTTTATTGTGCAGGACACCGGTAAGGGTATTTCCGAGGCCGACAGAGAGAACATCTTCAAGTTCTTCACGAAGATGGACGATTTCTCGGAAGGTCTGGGCTTAGGTCTGCCGCTCACCATGCGCCACGCCACAGAGCTTGGCGGAAAGTTCTGGCTGGACACAGACTACAAGAACGGCTGCCGCTTCATCTTTGAGGTGCCGATAAACTAGCAGGACTAGTAAAACTAGTTAGAACTAGTTGGAACTAGTCAAAACTAGAAAAACCCCAAAAAAATTTGGGTTTTTTAGAAATTCTCCGTATATTTGCCACCGAAATATGCGGAGAATTTCTAGTATAGTTAAAAAAGATCTTTCATTAAAGATCAGTTTGCTGGGCGTCCTCTCTATGGGCATACTGCTCATGGCGTCCTTGATTCTCATGTTGCATTTCTCAAGAAAAGCCGTCAAGGAGGACGCTATTCAGAAGGCTACACAGACGCTGGACGGCACCATAGAAAACATAGACAATATACTGCTGAGCGTGGAACAGACCACCGGCAATATCTTTTTCGGCATGAAGAACTACAAGGACCAACCGGAAAAGATAAAGTACTACAGCCAAAAGATTACAGAGGCAAATCCCTATGTGGACGACTGTACCATCTCCTTCGACGAGAACTATACCAGTGAGCCATGGCTCAAGGATGCCATGACCAAGGGAAGGGCGTGCTGGAAGAAGCGCACGGTCAGCAAGGACGGCAAGCAGGAATCCGTGATCACCTACATACTGCCCATACGCGGTGAGCAGGGCATGGCTCAAGGTGTCATCGCAGTCGATGTGTCGCAGAACCTGCTATCGAGCATTGTCCTGGCTGCCAAGCCCTCTACCCACTCCTATTGTGCGCTGCTCGACGGCGACGGCTCATTTATCGTACATCCCGACAGCAACAAACTGGACAACGAAACGGTGTTTGTGGTCTATGAGTATGCCGAAGACCCACAGGTGATGGAAGCCGCACAGGCCATGGTGGCTGGCGAGAGCGGCTATCGCCCCTTCAGCATCAACGGCACCGATTACTACATATTCTACAAGCCCTTCAGGCGCAGCTATATGCCCAGTCACTACTTAGAGGACATGAAGTGGAGTGCCGGTATCATCTATCCTGAGAGCGATATCTTCGGTGATTATAACAACCTGACATACTACGTGATAGCCATTTCCGCTATAGGACTGCTGGTGTTGTTCCTACTAAGCCGCGCCATCATTCACCGACAGCTAAGACCCCTGTTGATGCTCACGGAGAAAGCACAGAGCATAGCCCAAGGAAAATACGACGAGCCCATACCCGCCAACATGCACATGGACGAGATAGGACAGTTGCAGAGGAACTTCCAGAAGATGCAGGATGCACTGGCCATTCACATCGGCAAGCTGGAGGAACTGAGAGACACCTATCGCGAGCGCGGCGAGAACCTGCGCATGGCCTACGAGCAGGCACAGAAGGCCGACAAGATGAAGACTGCCTTCCTGCACAACATGACGAACCAGATGATACCTCCCGCCCATGCTATCAACGAGGCGGTGAAATCACTATATGACCTGGGCAAGAACAAAGAGAGCAAAGAGAGCATTGAAGACGTGGCGATGGATATCCAGCGCAACGGCAAGACGGTGACAGAGTTGCTCAACAACCTGCTCAACGTATCGGACAGCGACAAGAGAAAGGAGGAGAGCTATGGTTGTTAGGATACGCAAATCACTCTCCGCCAAGCTCAGTCTGGCATTCCTCATGCTGTCAGTACCCATCTTCATGACAGCCTTGAGCGTGCTGTTCTCACAGTCGCACAAGATCATACGCAACGAGGCCGTGGGGCGCGCCAATAGTATGCTGTCCACCACGATGCAGCGCATCAACCGTCATCTGCTGACTATTGAGACGGCCACCAATGCCAACCTATGGATGGTGGAGCAGTCGTTGCGACCCGACTCTCTCTTCGAGATGAGCCACCGCATTGTGAGCATGAATCCCCATGTGGACGGATGCTCCATCAGTGCAGAACCCGAGCTGTTTAAGGACTACGGCAGATACTTCTCCGTGTATAGCGTGAGGGAAAGCGACAGCGTGAGCACCGTCTATGAGGAGGAATACGAGTATTTCAGTAAGAAATGGTACAGGACACCTTACGAGAAAGGACCATGCTGGGTGGCGTACTACGACGAGGCCGACTCGCTGGAACTGACCATCGACGGTATGGTTGCCTCGTATGGACGTCCCATCTACAAGAAAGACAGCACCATCGTGGGTATCATCTCCAGTGATCTGTCGCTGTTGAGACTGTCCAAGGTGATGTCGCAGGAGAAGCCATACCCCCACTCCTACTTCATGATGATAGACGAGGAAGGGCGCTATTTCGTACACCCCGACTCCACCCGTCTGTTCAACCACACCATCTTCGGCGACGTGAACCCCCACGAGCACCCCGACGTGATTGCCCTGGGCTATGAGATGACAGGCGGCAAGGATGGACAAATGAACGTGGTCATCGACGGCGAGGAGTGTCTGGTGTGCTACCAGCCTGTGCCCGGCACCACGTGGAGCCTTGCCATCGTATGTCCAGACAGCGATATCCTGGCAGGCTATCACCAGTTGACTACAATCGTCATCACCCTTCTGATTATCGGACTGATAGTGATTCTCATGTTGAGCTATAACACGGTGGCAACAGCCATCCGTCCGCTGAGCGAGCTGCTGAACAAGACGAAGAGCATAGCCGAGGGCGACACGGAGGTGTTTATCTCGAAGAGCAAGCGTGAAGACGTGATAGGTCGCCTGCAAAACAGCTTCGCCTCGATGGTGCAGTCGCTGAACATCCACATGGGCATAGCACAGTATACCAGCGACCAGACACAGCTGAGAAACGAAGAACTGGCACTGGCGACACAGCAGGCCATGGAGGCAGAGAAGCAGAAGACCAACTTCATACAGAACGTGACGCACCAGATACGCACGCCACTGAACATCATCATGGGCTTCATACAGATACTGAGCGACACAAGTATCAACACCAGCGATGAAGCCATGAACGACGATCTGTCGGAGGAAGAGAGAAAAGGCATCATAGACACCATGTTCCACAACTCCATCATGCTCTACCGCATGGTGCTGATGCTGTTTGACAGTTCGGAGACCGGACACACGGAAGAGCTGCTGACATCTTCAATGGCCAGCACCATGGACTGCAGGCAGGTGGCCATAGAGTCGCAGGAGTACATGAAGCTGAGTTTCCCCAACCTGACCATAAAGACAGAGTTTAACATCCCCGAGAACCTGAGCATAAAGACGAACCAGCTCTACGTGCTGCGCAGTCTGAGAGAGCTGCTCTACAACGCGGCGAAATACTCTGACGGACAGCATATCGTACTAAGGGTAGAGAGCACCGACACCAAGGTCCTCTATATTGTGGAAGACACAGGAAAGAGCATACCCGAAGCCGAGAGAGAGAGAGTCTTCAAGTTCTTCACAAAGGTAGACGACCTCTCAGAAGGTCTTGGCTTGGGACTGCCCCTGTCCAAGCGCCACGCCCAGAACCTGGGTGGCGACCTGACGCTGGATGCCACCTACAAGGAAGGCTGCCGCTTCATCTTCGAGTTGCCCCGAAAACAACTATAGGCACTATAGTCACTATAGGAACTATAGGAACTATAGTAAACTATAGAAAAAAAAATTTGGCTAGAAAAGAAAGATTTTGTACCTTTGCACGAAACTTAATAAACTATAGTTTATATAACATACATGAAACAGACCATCCTCGTTACTGGAGGCACCGGATTCATCGGTAGCCACACCACCGTAGAACTGCAGGAAGCAGGCTACGAAGTAGTCATCATCGACAACCTGTCAAACTCTAACGCCAACGTTGTTGACGGCATAGAGAAAATCACCGGCATACGTCCTGCCTTCGAGAAGGTGGACTGCTGCGACATGGAGGCCCTGGAAGGCGTCTTCAAGAAGTATCCCAAGATAGAAGGTATCATCCACTTCGCTGCATCTAAGGCTGTGGGTGAGAGCGTGGAGAAGCCCCTGCTCTACTATCGTAACAACCTGACCAGCTTGATCAACCTGCTGGAGCTGATGCCTAAATACAACGTGAAGGGTATCATCTTCTCTTCTTCATGCACCGTTTACGGTCAGCCCTCAGAAGAGAACCTGCCCGTGACTGAGAACGCCCCCATCCAGAAGGCACTGTCACCCTACGGAAACACCAAGCAGATCAACGAGGAGATCATTCAGGACTATATCCACAGCGGTGCTCCTATTAAGAGCATCATCCTGCGCTACTTCAACCCCATTGGCGCACACCCCTCTGCACTGATTGGTGAGCTGCCCAACGGCGTGCCCATGAACCTGATTCCTTTCGTTACTCAGACCGCCATCGGTATCCGTCAGCAGCTGAAGATCTTCGGCAACGACTACGGCACACCCGACGGCACCTGTATCCGTGACTATATCTATGTTGTTGACCTGGCCAAGGCTCACGTAAAGGCTATGGAGCGCGTGCTCGACAAGCCTGAGACCGACGCTGTAGAGGTATTCAACATTGGTACCGGTAAGGGTCTCTCAACACTGGAGGTGGTACAGGGCTTCGAGAAGGCTACTGGCGTGAAGCTGAACTGGACCTACGCTCCCCGTCGCGAAGGCGATATTGAGAAGGTATGGGGTAATGTGGACAAGGCCAACAAGGTGCTTGGCTGGAAGGCTGACACGCCCACTGAAGAAGTATTGAAGACCGCTTGGCGCTGGCAGGAGAAGCTGCGCGAAGACGGCATACAATAAAAAAAATACAGTCGCCTGTAACAGGGCGGCTGAATTTGTGTTTGTGTTGTGATGGGTCCCGATGAGAATCGAGGCCCATTTAATTTTCTAGGGGGATAGGAGCTATAGTGGAGATAGTGGCTATAGTGGCTATAGTAGCTATAGTAACTATAGTAACTATAGGAACTATAGGGACTATAGGAACTATAGGAACTATAGGAACTATCTAGCCCTAGTCCTAGTCCTAGCCTAGTTCTTTATCTTTTCCCAGGTATTGTTCTGCGAAGCATTAATGTTGAAAAGGATGTCGTAGACGGTTTCCTTTTCCTTTTGGGTGCCTTTGCCCTTGTAGATATTCGCCAGTTCGTCCTTCTTGTAGTCGGTCCATATCTGAGGCAACAAACTGAGAGGCTTGTCGTCGTGCGCCTTCTTCAAGCAGTTCTCCAAGGCTGTGCTGACATTGCCACGGCCACGCTCTACGTTAGAAGCCATCTCGTCGAGACCCGAGCGATAATAGTCGTACTGCAGCTGACGGAACGGTTTCAATGCCTCGTCGAGATAATCATTGATGAAAGCAAAGCGGTTGCGAGAGTCCTCAAACGACTTCCATCCGGCGAAGCCCAAGTCCTGGGCATTGTTGACCAGGTTCATGCAACGCTGCAGGACGTCCGTGCCGCCAATGGGCGAGAAGCTGTCCAGGTCGATACCGATGATGAGATAGGCATAATAGCCCATGAGCGCCACCAGCTGGTTGTCGATGACCTCCTCGTTGAAGTTCAACTGGTCGAACTGTGCGAACTCGAAGTCGAAGTTCTTGTCGCGGTTGTTATACAACGTGGTGGTATAGGCCGAGTTATAGACAGGACGGTTGGCCTGAATCATAGCCGAGCAGGTGAAGCGGTTGGAGCTGGCGTCATACTTGCTCACGGTGATATTGAACGTGCACTCGATGCGCTCGTTCTCCTGGAACTGAAGATCGGTCCACTGGCGGTCGTTCATAAACTGCTCCAGCGTCTGCTTCAGATTGTCGAACACCGACTTATCGGTGCCCTGCACCTGTTGCGAGTTGATGTTGATCTTCACCTGCAGCTCCTGAGCCGAAGCCGCGGAAGACAACATGAAAACCGATAAAAGGAAAAAACCGAATCGCTTCATAGTCTGCTACATAGTTCATCAATGATATCGCGAGCCACCTCCTGTTTAGGCTTACGCTCATAGTCGCGCTGACCCTCGTGAGAGATGATGCTAATCTGGTTCTCGTCGCTCTGGAAGCAAGTGCCCTCATTGCGCAGCGAGTTGAGCACGATGAAGTCCAGGTTCTTCTTCTCCAGCTTATGCTGGGCGTTCTGCTGCTCATCGTTGGTCTCCAAGGCAAAGCCAACCATCAACTGTCCCGGGCGCTTCATCTGTCCCAGCGAAGCAGCGATATCAGGATTGGGCACCAAGTGAATGTCCATGGTCTGCCCCACCCGCTTGATCTTCTCTTCTGCCACCTCAGAGGGACGGAAGTCGGCCACCGCTGCACAGAGGATGGCAGCATCCATCTGCGGGAACGCCGCCGTAGCAGCGTCGTACATCTGCTGACAGCTCTCCACCTTCACCACCTGAATACGAGAATGATGAGCCTGCACAGAGACAGGACCAGAGACGAGCGTCACCTCAGCGCCACGCTTAGCGCACTCCTCTGCGAGGGCATAGCCCATCTTACCGCTGGAGTAGTTGCCAATGAAGCGCACAGGGTCGATCTTCTCATAGGTAGGGCCGGCAGTGATCATGATACGCTTATTCTTCAGATCTCCATGCTCAGCTTGAAAGAACTCGTCGAGCCTGTCCACGATCTTCTCAGGATCCTCCATGCGTCCCTTACCCTCAAGACCAGAAGCCAGGAAGCCACTCTGCGGTTCGATGATATGATTGCCGAAGCTGAGCAAACGTTCCATGTTCTGTTTGGTGGTGGGATGCGCATACATATCGAGATCCATGGCAGGTGCCACGAACACAGGCGCCTTCATGGACAGATACGTAGTGATGAGCATATTGTCGGCCACGCCGTTGGCCATCTTACCCAGGGTAGAAGCCGTACATGGCGCAATGAGCATAGCATCCGCCCATAGTCCCAGCTTCACATGAGAGTTCCAGGTGCCGTCGCGCTGCGAGAAGAACTCGCTGACCACCGGTTTCTGAGTGAGTGCCGACAGAGTGATAGGCGTGATAAACTCCTTACCAGCAGGTGTGATGACCACCTGCACCTCTGCCCCGCGCTTCACCAGTTCGCGAATGATGAGACACGACTTATAGGCCGCTATCGACCCCGTTATTCCAAGAACGATTTTCTTTCCTTTCAGCATGGGCTATTTAATCATCTCACGCATGCGGATGCGTGTGAGTACTTGTTTTGTATTATATGTGAAGTCACCACCCATGATCCAGCCATAATAGCCAGGATCAAGGCGCAGCACTTCAGCCACTGTGCGACCCTTATACTTACCAAAGTTGAAGTATTCGGTCATCACAGGCTTGCCATCCTTGTCGAGAACGGTGTTGCCCTGAGCATCCTTAGCCTCGCCCCAAACCACACGGCCGGCGAAGTCCACATTATTATTCGTCTTAGAGAAGTCTGCCAGACAGTCCATGCTATTCTCCAGCACACGACCTTCAGGATCCTCGCCCAGCTCGCGCTGCTTCTCCTCGGTGTAGTAATCCAGCTGTCCCATGAGTACGCGATAGGTAGCCTCGGTATCCTGATCGGCACGGTGAGCCTCGAAATCGTCCTCCATGCGACGACCGCAATAGAACTTATAGGCCGAAGCCAGGTTACGACGCTCCATCTTCTTGAAGATGCTGCAAGCATCGATGAGACGGCACTTCGAGAAGTCGAAGTCGATGCCGGCACGCAGGAACTCCTCAGCCAACAGAGGGATATCGAAATGGTTAGAGTTGAAGCCAGCGAAGTCACAGCCCGTGAACTTATCGCTCAGCGTCTTAGCCATCTGCTTGAAGGTAGGCTTATCCTTCACATCCTCGTCGGAGATACCGGTGAGCTGTGTGATGATAGGCAGGATATGGCACTCAGGATTGATGAGGTAGTCGCCACGCTCCTCCTCGCCGTTAGGCATCACCTTAATAAAAGAGATCTGGATAATACGGTCTTTTACTAAATCAAGACCGGTCGTCTCCAAATCGAAGACTATCAATGGTTTTGTTAGATTCAGCTTCATTTTAAATAAGTCCCCTAAGATAGGGGATTAGGGGTCTGAACAAACGACAATCAGACACAATATATAACAAGAATATGGGGGTCTGCGTTTGTTCAGACCCCCATCCCCCTAACTTAGGGGGCTAGATTAATCATTTATCAACATGGGCATCATGAGCATCAGCACATCCTGGTTCTCAGGCTGCTCTGAAGGAAGAACCAGTCCGGCACGACTAGGATCAGCCAACTGGATGATGACCTCGGGACAATCGAAGTTGTTCAGGATCTCGATGAACGAAGAACCCTTAAAGCCAATGCTCATAGGCATGCCGTTATAGTCGCACGACATCTTCTCGGTAGCAGTCTTTGAGAAGTCGTAGTCCTCGGCATCGAGCTGCAGCACACCACTCTCCACGTGGAAGCGGATGAGGTTGCTTGAGTCGTTAGAGAAGGGCTGTACACGACGGAGGGCAGCCAACAGTCCCAGACGATCGACGGTGAGCTGGTTGGGGTTGTTCTGAGGAATCACAGAATTATAGTTGGGGAAGCGTCCCTCGATCAGGCGGCAAAGGATGACGCCCTCCTCGAAGTTGATCTCAGCATTGCGCTCGTCGAAGCGAATAACCACGTCGCCACCCTGCTTACCCAACACGTTCTTCAACAGTGAAGCGGGCTTCTTAGGCAGGATGAAAGATGCAGGCTGGTCGCTGCTGATGGTCAGAATCTTATTGCGCACCAACTTATGACCGTCGCTGGCAACAATAGCCAGGCAGTCGGGTGTGAGGTCGAAGTAAATACCGTTCATCACAGGGCGGAGCTCATCCTGAGCGGTAGCGAAGATAGAGCGGTTGATATTCTCAGCCAGCAAAGAAGTAGGGATATTGATAGTGGTAGCCCCCTCGCCCACCTGCTGAGCCTGTGGGAACTCGTCGGCATTCTCTACAGGGAGAGAGAACATACCGTTCTGATAGCTGATCTTAGCGATATTCTCAGTCAGGTTGACATCGAAGGTGATAGGCTGCTCCGAGATACCTTTAACGGCCTCGAGCAGGTCGTGGTTACCCACGCAGAATCGTCCGTCGCCATCGGTCTCCACCAGGTCGAGTGTGGTCATCATCATCACCTCGCTATCCGATGCGGTGAGGTTCAGTTTGCCTTCCACAACCTCGAAAAGGAAATCGCCCAGAATAGGCAAAGAGTTCTTACTATTGATTACTCTTGAAAGAGCTACCAGTCGGCTGCTCAATGCTGTACTTGATATGGTAAATCTCATACTATTAATAATAATGTTTGATATTTTCTGTTTGAGACTACAAAAATACAAAAAAAGTTAGTGAGTAGCAAAATTATTGCGAAAAAATTACGTGTTTTCAAACTATTTTAGTAATTTCGCAAGCGAATTAGCAAAAAACAATAAAATAATCAACAATTGATATGGATTTAACAGGAAAAGTAATTGCCATTATGGAGGCAAGAGGTGGTGTGTCACAGCGTACGGGTAACTCGTGGATGACGCAGGAGTACGTGATTGAGATACCAGGCCAGTTCCCCCGCAAGATGATGTTCAACGTCTTCGGTGAGGAGCGCATCAAGCAGTTTAACATTCAGCCCGGTGAGGAGATTACCGTACAATTCGATATTGATGCACGTGAGTTCAACGGTCGTTGGTACAACGATATCCGTGCCTATAACGTGATGCGCGGTGGTGCCGGTGGCCAGATCCCTGCTGCTACTCCATTTGCACCTCAGGCAGCTGCTGCTCCTGCCGATTCAGCTGCTACAGCTCCCTTCCCTCCTGCACAGGAGCCCGCCGCCGAAGGTTCTGCTGACGATCTGCCATTCTAGGGGTGACTAGGGAAAACTAGTTCTAACTAGTGGCGCTAGTTCTAGCTAGGAAAACTAGTTTTAACTAGTTCAACTAGTTCTACTAGTTCTAACTAGGAAAAAAGAAAAAAAGGAAGAGCCTTTTGGTCCTTCCTTTTTTGTTTGCTCTTCCTTTTTTGTTTGCTCTTCCTTTTTTCTTTGTTGCTCTTCCTTTTTCTTTTATAGCTGTGACTGGATGAAGCGGAGCTCTGCTTCTAGCATTTCGAGCTTTGGCACGCGGATGCCAGCCTCGTGGGCTATTTCGATGGGACGAGTGTAGAGATACTGGATCTCCATGGGACGATGGAAGTCGAAGTCGAGCTTCATGGATGGCGAATAAGGCGTCATCTCATCGGTCATCTGTATCATCTTTTCTACAAAGTCCTCACCAATGGTGTTGATGCCAAGTGCCTTAGGCACGCTGATAACCTCCATCATCAGGTCGCGTATGAGTGCACGTGTGGAGGGGTTCTTCAACAAACAGTCGGTTTGGGTGTTGAGGGCCACGGTCATGCCATTGAACGGCATGTTCCACACGGCCTTGCGCCAACGTGCCTCGTGATACTCCACCACACCGGTACCGATGTCTGCCGCACGGAAGTCCTCGACCAACTGACTGAACAGTTGCTCGTCGCGACAGGAATAGTTACCGAAGTTAATCTGTCCGTAGCACTGATGGTTCACCACACCCGGTTCGGTCTTGGCAGAACAGATGAAAGCCAGTCCGGCAACAAGCTGTATGCCAGGGAACGTCTTCTCCACATCCTGTTCCACCCCTACACCATTCTGGATGAGCACCACCAAGGTATTCTCATGAAGCAGCGGTGGCAACAACTCCGCCAGCAGATGATTATTGGTAGTCTTCAGTCCCACGATGACCACATCAACCTGTGGCATATCGGCAGTGTGCTGATACACATGAACACTAGGCAGATGGAACGACCCGTCGCAAGAGTGGACCTGAAGGCCATGTTCCTTAACATACTGATAATCACCATGCAACAAGAAGTGAACCTCCTGTCCACTTCTTGCTAATTTCGCGCCATAGTAGCCACCGATGGCACCTGTTCCTATAATTGCATATCTCATTTTATTCTACAAGTGGTGTGTCTAGATGCTTATCCATTTCCTTGGAAGCATCGGAATGTTTGCCCTGTGCCTTCTCGAAAGCCTTCTTAGCGGTCTCAGCCTTATTGGCAGCCTTCTCGGCAGCTTTCTGAGCCTGTTCAGCTTTCTTAGCGGCCTTGTCGGCAGCCTTCTGTGCAGCCTCGTATTTCTTCTGTGCCTTCATCACGACAGCTTTGGCCTTAGCCTCTGCCTTCACAGCATTCTCCTTTTTCAACTGTTCCTTGGCAGCTTTTTTCAGTTCCTTGGAAGTCATGTTGGAAGCATCCTTCACGGTCACTACATTCTGTGCCTGCATGGCATTGCATGCCATTGCCATCAGGGCCATCATTAAGAACTTCTTCATAAGCATTTTTAGTTGTTTCGTTTGCAAAAATACGCAATTACATCTAAATATGCAAATTTAGGACATTCTTTTTTTAGAAGTTCATGCGAACATCCACACCCAACTGGAACGGCAGACCGCGCTGACCATAGAAATTACCACTGTTATCTTGACTGATATCGCTCACGAAGGTGAGGTAGTGCGTATCGGTGATGTTGCGCGCCCAGAAGTTCACGTTCACCTTCTTCATGTCAAAGGCCACGTGTGCACCCAGTGTGGCATATAACTTCTGCGAAGTGGTGTTAGCATCGTCCCAGTAGGTCTTGCCCTGACCAGCCACGTTGGCACCGATGGTGACAGCACTCAGCACCTCATCGCCCAGGATATCAAAACGATAATCGGCCATGGCGCTGAACATATGCATAGGGATATAAGGCACCTTGTTACCCTTGAAATTGAGCGTAGTCACCGTACCATCGGAAGCCGTCTGTTGGTCGGTATAATCACGGAAAGTGGCATGCGTGAAGCTATAGGAAGAAGACCAAGAGAGATGGTCGTCGAAGGCGCTGCCACGCAGTGAGAGCTCAGCGCCGATGTTACGGCTTCGCCCCGCGTTGACCACCATACGTCCGAAGCCATACGCCCCCTCCATCTTTGTGAGCTGCAGGTTCTTCACCTGCATGAAGTAACCCGTGAGGTCGGCATGCAACATACCGTCGAAGAGGTTCAGGTGCGTACCCGCCTCATAGTTCCAGGAAGTCTCAGGCTCATAGGCCACCGCCTTGTTGATGACTGCATAATCATCAGCCGTGTGAGGCACGTCGTAGTCGCCCTGACGGATATTCTTGCCGTTCTGCATCATCTCGGGCTGAACAATAGAAGAGAAGCCTTGGATATTGTAGCCACCATCACGATAGCCCTTGCTGAACAAAGCATAGACATTACTACCCTTTGTGCCGACGGCATAGGTCAGTCCGACCTTCGGCAACAGTTGACTGGCGGTGGTGCTGGGTGCGCTCTCCAGCACATCGGTGAGCCACTGACTGAAGGTATAATCCTGACCAAAGACGGTGAGGTCGTAGTCGAGATTCAGACGACCGGCAGCCATGTAGTCGAGCTTCACACGACTGTACTCATAGCGAAGACCCAGCGTAGCCGTCAAGCGGTCGGTCAACTTGATATTCGACTCATGGAACACGCCCATATTAAGCTTAGGAGACTTATAGTCGCCATCCACATAGAATTCAGGAATATCCAGACGTGTGAAACTGTGAGGCACGGTGGCAGGCATGACGTTCTGCAACAGATCCTTGAGCATCGATGCCAAGGGATTCTTCATATCATCTCCGAAGAACACAGGTGCCTTGGTATCCAAGTCCTGATAGCAACCAAACAGTCCCGTGGTCCACTGCCAGCGGCTGTCGCTCTTGCTGCGAACAGCAATCTCCTCGGTGAAGGCATTCTGACGCTGACGCTGGAACATGCTGATGCGATCGGCAGGCGTATAGTCATTGTCCATGTTCATCTTGTCGTAGAGATGCTGGTAGCTGGTTGTTGACGTGAGCAGGAACTTATTTGCATGATAGCTCACGGTGAGACCCGTATTAAACATATTACGACGGTAGGTGTTCATGGCCGTAGTGGCAGGATTAAGCACTTCGCCATCAACATACTGACCATAAGGGAAACCGTTCTGGTCGGAGAACTGATAATCGGCTGTGAGGTCGAAATGCAGACGCTGAGTAGCGTTCCACAACAGTCGCAGGCGTCCGCCAGCCTCGTTCATCTTATCGTTCTGCTCACGAAGAGCATCATTATACACAAAGCCATCCTGACCATTATAGAACAAAGCCACAGAGAAAGCCAGGTTGTCCAAAGGACGATGGTAGTGAGCCACCTCAGCACGACGCTGGAGCCCTGTGGCGAGTCCCAGGTTCACATCCGTGCCCTGATAGTTCATAGGGTTCTTGGTGAAGATACGCACCAGTCCACCCTCGGAGTTCATGCCATAGAGCGTAGCCTGAGGACCATGAAGCACATCAACACGATCGAGCATATAGAAGTGCGTATTGAACGCAGCCTTCGACACGAGAGGTATGTTATCATAATAGATAGGCACAGAAGGTGCCGCCGTGTTCATACGCGAGCCCGTGCCACGCATATAGACCGACGAGGTGAGTCGTGAGCCATAGACCGGCATGGAGAATGAAGGCACGAAATCTGAGAGATGAGCCAAGTCGTTGACACTGATGCTTGACAGTTCGTTCTGAGTGAAAAGCGAACTGTGTGTGGGCTGCTGTCGCAAACGGAAAACATCCTTAGGTTGAGAAACGACAACCACCTCGTCGAGATCAATGACACGCGAGGTATCATTCACCTCGACAGAGCCGGTCACCACATTGTTACCCTGGACAGCCACAGCTGCCATCAGGAAAGATCCTAATAAATACAATCTGCACATGATGAATTCAAATAAAAGAATAGTGTTCGTATCGGAGTGCAAAGGTACAGCATTTCCGACAACTACACAATCCCTATTTATATGGATTTTTTCATGTATTCAGGGCGCCACAACGGGGACAGATGCCTTTTTCCTGCAAACCGGCACCACAACGACCACAGAAATACTTGGCACGACTGGTGTGGATATACCGCTTGATGGCATAGACATAGTAGGCTACGAGCAATGGGTAACCTATATAATACAAGGTGGAGATACTGAACACCACATAATCGATGGCACAGACACCTGCCAGACCCATGCAATAGAAGATAGCCTCGGAAGTGGGAAGATGGCGACGGATATCATCGAGCGCTGCCAGACAGATGAGCAGCATCGCCCATACCGATGTCAGGAAAAGCCCCAAGTGAAGAGGTACGGCAAAGGGATTGAGCGTGGGGTGATAGTAATAGTGGCGCCAGGAATCAGGGTCAGCCAGTTGGATGGTGCTATAGAACACAGCCGATGATGCCACGAGGAGCGCCAAAGCCGTGGGATAGAACGAGCCGATATCATTGAAATGTACCAAACGGGCACGCTTACGGTAGAGATGACGAATGAGGAACGCCGCCGTCACCAAGGCCAGGAAAGCCATGAAGATGAGCAGGTGGGTATCCGAGAACGAGTTGATGAACTGAGAGATGGGATTATCAGGCTCCACCCCTTTCAGCAGTTCGCTCTCGTGGGTCCACCCCATGGTCAGTTGGTCGCGTGCCACCTGCACCCATACCGAGTCGATGGTATCGGAAGGCATGGTCATGATATCTGCCACCACCAGGCGGTCGCCCTTCTTGACGGCAAACGTATCCACCAACATCTCGCTCAGGTATTCTGACGGTTGCTGGGAGATCAGCATCACAGAGTCGGCCTGCACCAAGAAGTTATAATTGCGTGTGTAGTGATGCGAGGTATAGAAGGAGATGGAGTCCAACTGCGACTCCGTCAGCTCCCAGGCGTCGGAAGTTTCCACTGCCTGACGGTAACAGCTGGTCATCATCAGCGTGAAAGTCAAGAGTAGGAAAACAAGTTTACGCATCGGCATACACATTCATTTGACACTGTTTACAATCGAACTCCAAGCGGAACTCACGACCATCAGCCAGGCGCAGTCTCAAAGGCTCACGCCACTCGGGACGCTGACCACCATGTTTGACGCAATAGCCCAACGAGAAACGGATGCAATGACGACACTGCATGATCTGTGCGTCAGCCGGTTCGCTAATCTCAAAGGCAGGTTGCGGTTTCACGCCACGCACCTCGTAGAAAGCACGCGACATGGCGTTGGACACATTATAAAAATAGGAACGCGCATATTGAGGGGGTGCCGACACCGGAAGCGACGACAATGACGCAGCGACAGCCGACTGTTCATTCTGAGCCTGTAGCAATGCCACAGCCTGACGGCGGAGGTCAGCCAGAAGACTACTAGGAATGAAATAGTTGAAGTCATCAGGCATCTGCACATCCGTGCACTCATAGGGTGTGCCACCCAGTTTCGTAAGCTGACGAACGATGTTCTCACGTTGCGGCTTCTGCGCCACCTGGTGTTCCGCATCAATAGTAGCCGTCACACCATCTATCGTCAACGAGAAACCCGTTTCTGTGACCTGCAGCATCATGGTGACAGGCACCTTGCGCTCGGCACTGGGCTTAGAAAGAAGACGTTCCATCTGCTGGTCATTGCTGCGATAGAGACTCATGCCAGGCTTCAGTCCCTTTGGCATCTTCAACGGGAACAAACGGTTGCCCTCGGCACGGTTTACACGAAAGCCCTCCAACTCACGCTGCTCGTTGAGGAAGCAGAGTCCGTCGCCATTGGCAAAAGCAGCGATGCTCGCCACATTGAAAGAATTGCCACGTAACTCCTTCACCTTGCCCACATACTCACCCAAAGCCTTGGGCGTGTCGGGCGACCAAACAGGCACACGTTTCTCACCAAGGAAATAAGTCGTATAACCACGGTTGAACGTGCGGTTGAGATCAGGACGGAACGTATAGGTGCAGTGTCCTTTGGATGCACGCTGATAGCAATCGGGATGACGAGCCACCAGTTGGTTGAGCGCCTCGCTATAGGCCGCCGTCACATTCTTCACATAAGACAGATCCTTCAGTCGTCCCTCAATCTTGAACGAAGTGGCACCAGCCTTTGCCAGCGCCTCGAGATTGGAGAGCTGATTCATGTCCTTCAATGACAGCAGGTGACGCTGATGCTCCCACTCCACCCCATTGGCATCGACCAGGTCGAACTTCATGCGACAGAACTGCGCACAAGCACCACGGTTGGCACTACGGTCGAAACAATGTTGCGAGGCATAGCACAAACCCGAATAGCTAACACATAAAGCACCATGGACAAACACCTCCAGTTCGGTATCAGGCAGCGCCTCGTGGATAGACTCGATATCCTTCAATGACGACTCACGCGCCAAGACCACACGCTGGAAGCCCAGTTCGCTGAGCCAGCGCACCTTCTCCACCGTACGGTTGTCGGTCTGTGTGGAAGCATGGGCAGCCACCTGTAGGTGGTCATCATGCATCATCTGAAGCACTGCCATGTCCTGTACCAGGATAGCATCTACACGAGCCTTCTCCAGTTCGTGAAGCAACTGGCGGGTATCATCGAGCTCCTGATCATAGACGATGGTATTGACCGTGACATAGACCTTGGCACCATACTGATGAGCATAACGGCATAGCTCGGCAATGTCATCAACACTATTGCCAGCAGCCACACGTGCACCGAATCGGTTGGCTCCGATATACACGGCATCGGCCCCATGGTCGATGGCGGCTTTTCCGTATTCCAGGTTTTTGGCTGGAGCCAATAGTTCGAGTGCTCTCATTGAATCTGATTGATATCGTAAGGCGTCTCCTGATAGACGTAATAGTTGATCCAGTTATTATAGAACAGATTAGCATGCGCACGCCATGTCACCAACGGAGCCTGTGAGGGATCATCGTGGCGATAGTAGTTGCGAGGCATGTCCACATCATCACGCACACCCAGGTCACGCTTATACTCATTGTCGAGCGTATTAGGCGAATACTCCATGTGGCCAGTGATGAAGAACTCACGTCCGCCGCGTGCCATGACGATGCTGACGCCACTATCCTCGGAGTCGGCAACAAGCTGCAACTCCTGATGTTTCTGGATATCGGGCAGGCGCACCTCAGTATGACGACTATGAGGCATCATGAAGACATCATCGAAACCACGGAAGATGGGCAGGTGAGGTTCCAGGATATGCTGTTCGAAGATGCCGAACATCTTCTTAGGCAACTGATACTTAGGAACACCATAATAGTGATAGAGACCAGCCTGAGCAGCCCAACATATATATAAGGTACTCGTCACGTGCGTGCGAGCCCAGTTGAAGATCTCAGTAATCTCGTCCCAATAGCCTACTTCCTCGAAAGGCATGCCCTCTACCGGCGCACCAGTGATGATCATGCCATCGAACTTCTCATGACGAAGAACCTCAAAGTCGCGGTAGAACATCATCATGTGTTCGATGGGTGTGTTCTTGGGTGTATGACTGCGCAGTTTCATGAAGTTAACTTCAATCTGCAAAGGTGTGTTTGACAGCAAACGAATAAGGTCGGTCTCTGTCGTAATTTTCAAGGGCATAAGGTTCAGTATCACAATGCGCAGAGGACGGATGTCCTGCGCATGAGCCCTTGAGTTATCCATGACGAAAATATTCTCCTGCTTAAGTAAGTCTATGGCAGGAAGCCTATCTGGTAATTTTAAAGGCATATTATATTTTTAAATTATATATCCTGTGTTCTGATGACAATGGCCGACACATTATCTATGCCACCTGCATCCTCTGCAGCCATGCATAGCGCATCGGCATCGAAACCATCGGTCAACATCTGTACGATGGTCTCGTCGTTGACCATCTCCGAGAGGCCGTCGCTACAGAGCAGCAGCATGTCGCCATCCTGAAACTGGTCGGTGAAGTTCTCCATATCAATAAAACTATGCTTATTGCCTGCACCGATGCAGTTGGTCACGTAGCCAGAATGCTGCGCCGTGTTGAGCGTATGGTCGGTGGTCAACTGCCTGAGCTTACCATCATGGAGCAGGTACAGACGGCTATCGCCACAGTTTATCCAGAAGAACTTACCCTGATAGTAGGCACAAGCCACAAGAGTAGTACCCATGTCCACATACTCATTATCAGAGAGTCCCTTCGTACTAATTTGAATGGAGATGCTCTTCAGCCAGGTATCAAAGAGATTCCTGAACTCCTCATCACTAAGACCTGTAGGGATGTCGGAGTAGAAGAACTGCAGGTTCTGCAGCACCTCAGCACTGGCCACATCACCACCACTATAACCGCCCATACCGTCGGCAACGGAACAGATGAGACGATCGATCGTGTCGAGGTTAATAACCTTACGTACCTTTCCATTGCGACCACACCAGTCGCCAACGAGGACCATATCCTCATTCTTACTTCTAACGCATCCAGTATGACTGGCAGCTGTAATAAACAAATGTCTCATGGTCGTGTCTATAATTAATTAATCTTTACTTGTAAGTTTATGTTCGCTATAGTCAGGATATCATCACTCTTCAACGACATCTCCACATCAGGCTGCAGCTGATGGTCGTTGAGCTTGGTTCCGTTGGAAGAGTTGCGATCGGCCACACACCATCCCATACCAGGTTTGTAGCGCAACTGGGCATGAACGCCCGACACATACCTATGCTGCGAGAAGAGCTGTGCATAGGGTCCTTCACGACGACCTATAATGGCACCATCCTCAGCGATAATACGAATATTAAGCGAGTCATTGAACAACACCAGCTGCGGGACGCCTGCCACAGGACGGGCAGACATGCCTGCCGGAGGAGCAGCAAACGGACGTGCGCTGGCGCCACCGGTACCAGATGTCATTGACATTGACATGTAGCTAATAGATGTTGACGATGTGAAGAGACCGTTGTTTGCCATACGACGATGGTACTCGTCGGCAGAGATCATAAGACCACCGCAGGCCGTACAACGACGTCCCATCCCCACTCTGCCGCAACGCTCACAGAATGCAAGCGGCTGTCCACACTGGTCACAGTAGTGGGAATCATCATCTATTTCTTCCTTGCAATTTGGGCAGATAATCATCTTTCTTTAATATCTTCAGGTAAAATTAACTGATATGTTTCCTTTGTCACTTGGTCAGGCGGCATCTGAGAGACACGCATAGACAGCTGCTGAATGGTCTCGTCGAGCATGTTGCGCATCTCGCGGGCATTGCCGAAGGTCTCGTCCTTCGACATCACCATGCGACTGATAATATCGAGTGCCTTGAACTCGGCAGATGGTGAGAGGATGTACTGATCCTTCTCTGCCATCTTCTTGAAGATCTCCAGCAACTCGTCGTTGGAATAGTCATCGATATGCAACTTGTGGGTGAAACGGCTGGCCAGTCCTGCATTCATCATCAAGAACTCATCCATCTTATTCTTATAACCAGCAGCAATCACCACAAACTTACCACGGTCGTCCTCCATGCGCTTCATCAGCGTCTCGATAGCCTCCTTACCATACTGGTCGTTCTGATCGCTCAGCGTGTAGGCCTCATCGATGAAGAGAATACCACCCATGGCCTTGTCGCACATGGCATTCACGATCTTCGGTGTCTCACCCATGTACTTACCCACCAGTGTGGCACGACTGGCCTCCACCACATGTGAGGTGCTGAGGATATCCATAGCCTGTAGAATCTCACCCATCTTACGGGCGAGAGAAGTCTTACCAGTACCTGGGTTACCCGTGAGGATGAAGTTCATAGCCATCTGCTGAACCTTACCAGCACCCATAGCAGCACGCTGTTTCATGAACATGCTCTGGACAGCCAGACGACGGATGTTATCCTTGACAGAACGCATGCCAATGAACATGTCGAGTTCGTTGAGCACCTCGTCGAGCGGACGGGCAGCCTGACTCTGCTGCATAGGCAGGTCTTCGATGGTGAGCTTGAACATATCCTCTTCCTGGAAACCAGGCAGGTTCATCTGCTTCACCAGTCTCTGACTCTGTTTCTCGACAGCCTCGTTGAACACACGGCGTGCCTCGCGGGCATTACCGAAGTTCTTATCGCGACGCAGATACATCTGTTCGAACATACGCTGGATGGCAGCCTGCGTATCCTCGTCGATGGTGAACTGCTTCTCGGCAGCCAGATGAGCGAAGATCTGCGACAACTCCTCGGGTTTATAGTCATCGAAATGAATCGTCTGTGTGAAGCGACTCTTCAGTCCGGGGTTAGAATCAATGAAGTCGTGCATCTGATCCGTGTAACCAGCCACGATACAGATGAACTTACCACGGTCGTCCTCCAAGCGCTTGAGCAACGTGTCGATAGCCTCGCCACCGAAAGAGTCACCATCGGATGACTTCAGGGTGTAGGCCTCATCGATGAACAGTACGCCACCGATGGCCGAGTCTATCAACTGGTTGGTCTTGATGGCCGTCTGACCACTATAGCCAGCCACCAGTTTCGAACGATCGGCCTCCACCAGTTGACCACGTGTCAGGATGCCTAGCGAACGGAACACGTCGGCCATGATACGTGCCACCGTCGTCTTACCCGTACCGGGATTACCAGTGAAGACATAATGCTTACCCTGGAAGGTATTGCTTTCGCCACGCTTAACCTGCAGGTTGAGGTAAGAAGCCAGATTGGTAATCTCCTGCTTCACGGCATCGAGACCCACCATACCATCGAACTTCTTCAGACAGTCGGTGTAGTCAACCTCCTTCGGAGCCTCGTATGGGATATCCTCCTTACAGATGGTGATGAGTTCCTCATTAGACATGGTCGTGAGATCACCCATCTGCAGGCGCTTAGCCTGACGCTTACATATCTGGTCGAAGAGCGAACGCATCGTTCTACCATTGGCGAAGTCCTTGTCACGCTGCTGGTACATATCGGAGATGACCTTGCGCGTCAGTTCCTCGGCCTCTTGGTTGAACAGATACTGCTTGGCCTTGGCAAAGACCGTCATGATGCTGAACAGTTCCTCCGGTGTATAGTCCTCGATATTGAGGAAATAGGTGAAACGGCTGCGCATGCCCGGGTTCACACGGAACAGGTTCTCCATCTCGGTGCGATAGCCGGCAGCGATGACCACAAACTTGCCACGGTCGTCCTCCATGCGTTTCATCAGTGTCTCCAGAGCCTGTGCGCCTTGGTTGTCGCGTTCGCCTGACTGGTTCATGGGAGCCAAAGTGTAGGCCTCATCCACAAACAAGATACCACCCATGGCCTTGTCGCAAAGCTGGTTGACCACCTTTGGTGTCTCACCCTGATACTGTGATACCATCTTCGAGCGGTCCACCTCAACCACATGGCCAGAATCAAGATAACCAACAGCGGCCAGAATCTCACCCAACTTACGGGCAATGGTTGTCTTACCGGTACCTGGATTACCTGTAAGGACAATATGCATGGACATTTTCTCCTGTTCGCCCAAGCCGCGCTCCACGCGCTGCATGCTGTTCTGAACAGAATAGGCAATCTCCTTGACGGCCTGCTTCACCTCGTCCATACCAATGAACGAATCCAGATCGTGGAGGATATCCTCCAGCGAACGGTCCTCAGGCACATAGCCCTTGATATCCTCGCGGTCAACGCAGGCAGCCTGTGCACCGCGACTGATGAACGAGGTAAAGATATCCTCGGCCGTCTTCATCGCCACATGGGCATTGCCGAAGGTATCATCCTTGATCTTTATCTGATACTTGAAGAAACGTGTGAGCTGTTTCTCTGCCTCAACAGAGAACACGCCGATGCCGTACTTCATGCGCAGTTCCTGACGAGCAATATCGCACAGTTCCTGATAGCTGGGAATAGGCAGACGGAAGGTGTACTTAAAGCGGTTCTTCACCGCAGGGTTGCTCTCCAGGAAGTCATCGAGACCCTTGGGCAGACCAGCCATCATCACAATGGGGTCATCGTTCCAATGATCCATCTCCACGAAGAGTTTGTCGAGCGGGTTCACCTGATTAGAATACTTATCGGGCAAAAGCTTCTGTACGTTGTCGAAGAACAGAATACCCCCCTGTGCCTTCTGGATATTCTCATCCCAATGGTCAACGAAGCGTTGGAAGTCGACCGCATCGACCATTGTCAGCTTGGGTGTCTGTATAATCTTATGTTGACAGAAGTAATCACAGATGGTACTTGCCAGCATGGTCTTACCGGTACCCGTTTCACCAATGATGATGGCGTTGACCGACAGACGCACGGTAGCAATATCCTTGCGTGAGCGCAGATATGAATAAGTGTCAACAATCGTCTTGAGCTGAGACTTTACCTCGTCAAGTCCCACCATCTTGTCAAGTGCGTTCTGTACCACGAGTGCTTGTCCACAACGCTTACAGTACTTAGCGCTACTTCTATTTTCCGTTTGACAATGTTCGCACTTCATAGTTGTTCGTTTCCTTCACTTTCTATTTGTTCGTTCTGCTCGGCACCTTCCTCTTGCTGTTGCTCCTGTGGATCAGGTTCGGAAGCATTGGAGCCGCTACCGAGCGTCTTCTCGAAATTACTAATATAGCCCTTACCCAAATCCGGGTTCTTGACATTAAATATCTGAGGACTGAAGACACAGAACTCTCCTATCAGCAGAAGAATCATGACTGCCCACTGGAAATAGTGCAGCACGGATTCACCCGAGAGGGAGTGAACCTGGTCGGCCACGTCGTCAAGCAGGCCAAACTTAGAGCCCTTATAACGATGAGAACGTGTCTTGAATGTATAATAGAGCGGATCTATAAGTACTGACTTCAAATCCTCATGTTTCAGCACGTCATTGACAAACTTAGAGTCTGTCTGCTGTTCCTTACGGAAGTCAGTGAGATGACATACAAACATATAGAGGCCCGTCAACAGCAATACTGCAAGCGTGAAGAGGCCAGGGAACGATCCATATACAAACTTTAAAGTATAAATAGGTATAAGGACGGTCAGAGCACCAAGAAGTCCCCACAGGGCAGATATTGTAGAGCCGTAGCCATTGAAATAGGAGCGCGTGGCAACGATAACAGCTGTCATGCCACCTACGGGAAGTCCGATAGCTACATAGGGATGAGCCATGATGTAATCCTTGTTTGAGAAACCAACGAACAGCACCAGAACGGCCCAGATGAAACATGCCACATAATAGATGGCCATGAAGGTCTTCTCCCTTGAACGGGCACCATTCCATTCGCGACGCACCTCAGCGATACGAGCCTTGGTATCCTCGCGAGCCTTGGCGAAACGACGATAGTGGAACTGCTGTGGATCGATGCTTCCGAGAGACATGAGCCAAGCCTCCAGCTCGCGCTCGTAGCTGTACTCCTCTTGGAAGTCGCGTGTAGGATCTTCGTGATAGAACACCGACATCCACTGCGAGAGGGCACCATTACGAATCTCCGTGCGCATCTGCGGAATCTGGTTGGCATCCAACTGCTTTCCATCGGTCAGCAACGTACCATTGGGCAACAGATAGGTAGGTATCACACCCAGTGAACGACAGAAGCGATAGAGCGCCGTACGCAGGTCGTAAGCACCCAATCGTTCGCGGTTCTCCTCGGAGTTCATGTCGAAGCAGCGCTTTCCCTCGTTAGCAAGGTCGTACCAGCCGTGGAGCTCAGCAAAATAATAGAACCTACCCTCCTCGGTGTCCGAGAAAGCAGACACCTGACTGGCCAGTTCGTCGGCGGGCACATGCTCCATCTGCTTCAATTGGTTGGCCAGAATATCACCAATAGCCTGTGGCGTCTGAGCCTCACGCAAGTCATAAGCAGCCGTACGGTCAGCACTATAGAGCACCTTGTAGGCCAGGTCCATAGAGAAAGCCTTACCCTTTGTGAGCTTGATTACATTGTCACACTTCACCATGTCCTCATGCACATAGAGCCATGAGAGCAGTCGACCGTCACACAAAGACTGCCACTCGTCCTCGGTAGGTTCAGCATAACCGAAGTAGTGCACGATATCCTGTATGTTCAGTGTCGCATGATGTGTGAGGAAAGGAATATCCGGATCGATCTCCAGGATGAGACGCATCAGCGCGATGCGTGGCTCAATATCTTCATTGAAATAAGAGCGCAGACGGTCCACGTTGCACTTCGTATGTGTCTCCAGCCAGATGAACACAGCATCGTTGGCATTCTTCAAGATGAGCGAATACTCATCTCGGTGCGAGAGAAGTGTCAGCGCCAGACTGTGCACATCCTCACAAGCCACGCCCTTGATGTCGCGATAAGGCTGTGAAGAGTCCATTGTGAAGGCAGAAGCATAGAGACCGGCACGCTGGTCGTTGGGATAGCGGGTGGTCACGATTTCATTGACCACGGCAGAAAGCTTTGTATTACCACAGGCCTCGAGCCATGCCACGATACGTCCGTTGTAGAGGTAGTTCTTACCCAGCTGTTCGTTCTCAATCAACATAGGAACCAACTCATGTACATTCTCAGCCACGAGGTTACGGTCGGGGTCCACAATGAAGCTCTTATAGCGCAGGAAGGGTGAAGAGATATCCACTGCCACATCCTCGCCGAGGAACCAGCGTTCCACCTCCTTGTAGCCCCAACGTGTCATCTTATTGACAGACGTCAGACCCTGTATCAGTTTCTTCACCTGATCAGGCAGCTCATCCATACGAGGCAGACGACCTTCGTTCTTCTGTCGCATCATCAGTCGCTCGTTAGAGCTCATAGGGTTCTCACCCAGCCATGTGGCAAAGAGCGTCATACCCAGCGAATAGAAATCGGCAGCAGGTGTAATCTCCACCTCACCATCGATCACGTCGGTGTACATCTCAGGAGCGGCATAAATAGGCGTGCGCGCCTGTGTGGTGCGGAACGTCTTGCTATCGTTAGCCTGCAATGAAGAGATACCAAAGTCACCCAGCACCAGTTCCTGCTGCGACTCATCGCGGAAGAAGAAGTTGGTTGGTTTGATATCCTTATGCAGGATATTGTTCTTATGACAGTATTCCAGAGCACCGGCAGCCTGCAACACAAGACGGCGAAAACGGTTGAAGTTACCTTCCAAGCGCAAGTCCTTCAAGGTACCGCCACGCAGGTACTCCATCAACTCGTAGTTACGGTTCTTACCTTCCACGTATGTCTTACCATAGTCGAAGAGATTGACAATCATCTCGAAATGGAAAGAGCGGATGGTCTGCAGCAACTTCTTGTCAACATCGAAATTGGGATAGTAGACCTTCAGTACAAACTCCTTGTTGTCCTTCTCTACGAGGAACACCTGTGCCTCACCAGAATTATCGCTCAAGCATTTCACCTCGCGATAGCTCTCGCCCTTCAACAGGAACATGTGTCCGGACAGCGATTCCTCGGGCTCAGGTTGGTTGAAAGACATATCCGAGCGTCGGGTACTTTCGTAGTCTGGCTCTTGAGCACTCTCTGGCATTGGCATTGAAGACGGCGCCTTCAATGTCTTATCAGCATCAAAGTCGGTTTTAGGCCCTGCACTTGCTGCGTTATCGGTCATTCGGGTGGTTTTATCCCACTGGTTGTCTGTCATCATTTGTCGTCTTTGATTTCCTGCTTAGAATTGTGTCCCAATACAATCCACTTACCGCCCATCTGTGGCTTGGCACATCCACAAGGGCTGGAATGCATGGCATTCTTATAGTTACAGCGCCATGCCAGGCGCACACCCGTAGGTTTCTGAGCCATCGCAAAATTGCGCACCTTAGCAGGTGAAGGCTGAGGAGGAATGGCCAACTGGTCGAGCATCTCTGCAATCTGTTCCAGTTTACGACGCTTCTGGGCGTTGAGCTCTTCCTTACTCATGCGCTGGTTCTTAGGCTCAGGAATAACAGGATTCTGTATACCATCGTCCTGTGCCAACAGACGCAGGATTCTGTCGCGCAGCTCCAGACACTCCTTGTCGCGCGTTGCATCGCGCTCGGTGTTGTAAGGCAACTGCATATCCAGCTCGCTATACTCGTGAGCCAACGACATCAGTTCCTTGTATTCTGGAATCTCCTTCAGCTGCGCCACCAGCTGGCGGGCTTCTTCCGTGAGTGGCATACCACACTGCTTACAGAAGGCGAAGTCGTTCATGGTGTGACAGGTAGGACAAACCATACCACCCCTTGGTGCACCACATTCAGGGCAATAGCCCTCGTATTCGGCCAGATGGGCGCCGCAAAAAGAACATATATCCGTGCGTATGTAGTGATGACACGCCTCGCAATAATCAGCTTCGGGGTCAATCTCCGCACCGCAGTTAGGACAGATATCCATGCGCATCAGTGCTCCACACGAAGCACAATACATGGCGTCAGGTTCGTTAATAGTACCGCACTTAGGACAGGCGACGCCTTGCATGGTATTCTGCTGCATTTGCATCTGCATACCAGTAGGCATCTCCCTACTCATAGATTGTTCACGCAATGGTCTTTCACCACCTTGCGTCAGATCGTTTGTAATCATGGTTTTTAAATCTTAGCTAAAATCTTCTGCAAAGATACGTAGTAAATTCCAAACCACCAAAAATAAAGTCCTTAAACTTTCAAAATAATTCAAAGTTTAAGGACTTTACTAAAAAACGAGGTCTATTTTACCACAGTTGCAAGCGCTGTTCCTGAGGGATATACATCGCGTCGCCAGGCTTCACGCCGAAGGCCTCATACCATGCGTCGATGTGCTTCAAAGCACCATTCACACGCCATCTTCCAAGTGAGTGAGGATCACTCTTGGTGAGGTTTCTGATCTCTGCCTCAGTAATGTTACCAGCCCATACGCCAGCATAGGCAATAAAGAAACGCTGGTCGGGTGTCAGACCGTCGATGACGGGCAGTGGGTTATTCTTCGTAGCGTTCTTGAAGGCTGCATAAGCCACCTGCAGACCACCGTGGTCGGCCAGGTTCTCACCCAGTGTAAACTGTCCGTTGGCATTCAGGTCGGGCAACACTTTTATTGAGGAGAAGAAGTCTGCATACTTATCGGCACGCTCCTTGAAAAGCTTACCATCCTTCTCAGCCCACCAGTCGTTCATATTACCATCTTTGTCATACAGGCGGCCCTGGTCGTCAAAGCCGTGAGTCATCTCATGACCAATAACCACACCGATGGCACCATAGTTGAAGGCATCATCAGCCTCGGGATCGAAGAAGCAGCCCTGCAGAATACCGGCGGGGAAGCAGATCTCGTTGGTGGTGGGGTTATAGTAGGCATTCACAGTCTGTGGATACATGTACCAGTCATCGCGGTCCACGGGTTTGCCGGCGCTGTGTTCTATCTCATAGTTATTCCAGAACTTACGACATTCCATGATATTCTCGAAATAAGACTTCGAGGGATCGATGGAGAGTTTAGTCATGTCAATCCATTTGTCGGGATAGCTCACTTTCACATAGAACGTGGTCAACTTCAGCAGGGCGTTCACTTTCGTTGAATCGCTCATCCAGTCCTGTGCGGCAATACGCTCGCCAAGAGCTATCTGCAGGTTTTTGATGAGTTGAATCATGCGTTCCTTAGAAGAAGCAGGGAAGTACTTCTCCACATAGATGCGGCCCAAGGCCTGTCCCATCTGACTCTGCAACTGCTGGGTGGCACGACGCCACAAGGGGTGGTCCTCCTTACGTCCAGACATCACCTTACCGAAGAACTCGAAGTTCTGCTGCTGAGTGGCATCGTTCAGGAAGCTGGCGGCAGAGAGAATCTGTCCCCACTCCATATAGTCACGATACTCGGCAGGCTTAAGGGTAGCCAACAGGCTGTTGACACCAGCAAAGAACTCAGGCTGACCGACTATCAGTTCCTGACAATATTTTGAGGCGATGCCAGTGGCGTTCATCAACTTTTCCAACTTAACATTGGGGTATTTTTCATCGAACGCTTTTAATGACATTTTATTATAGTTCTTCTGAGGGTTGCGCAGCTCTGTCTTGGTGCGCGAAACCTTAGCCAGTTCTGTCTCCACACGCATGATGTTCTTCATCTTCTTGGTGGCAGCAGCCTTACTGAAACCAAAGAGTTGGAACATACTGACAATATGCTTCTTATATGCCTCGCGAATCTTAACAGTCTCTGCATCGGTATCCAGATAATATTCCTTCTCTCCCAAAGAGATTCCACCCTGAGAAACCTGTAGGATATTCTGCGAAGCGTTCTTCTCATCAGCACCTATTCCTGCTCTGAAAAATTCTGAATCACCATAGGGAGCCAGAGAGAGTTGAACATCAAACAGCTGAGCCTTGGTCTTAGCCTTTTCCAACTTGTTGATGACAGCCATTGCAGGTGCCACGCCATCGTTGTTACGACGCACGGAATCCATAGCCAGTTTGTAAAGGTCGCTGAGCTTCTGCTCGGTGGTGCCCTTCTTAAAGGTGCCCTTCAGAAGGTCATCAAGGATGCCGTTCACACGTTTGTTGTTTTCCTCGCCAATCAAGTCGAAAGACCCAAAACGAGAATAAGCTGCAGGCAGCGGGTGCTTTTCCATCCAACCGCCACAGGCATACTGATAGAAATCATCTACAGGTTTTACGCTTTTATCCATATTCCCAAGATCAATACCAGAGCTCAACGTGCCCTGTGCGCTACCTGTCATCGACATCATCGTCAATGTCATCATAGTAAATAAACTTTTAACTTTCATGTTTTTCTTAATAATAACTCCTTATATTAGTTTGTTTGCAATCGTTCTAATTTCTCAGAGAGTTTTTCCCATCGTTCCACCTCTTCGTCCATACCCTTTTTTGTGTCAGTATATTCCGTAACGAGAGTCATATCGGCCGCATTCTTAGGATCACAGAGAAGTGCATCGAGTTCCTTCAGGCGCTGTTCGAACTTACTGATTTTCTTCTCGCTCTCCTCTACGGCACGTTCTGCCTTCTTTAACTGTTTCTGTAGTTCCTTATGAGCGGCATAAGACTGTGCCCCTCCTGTTGTTGTTTCCGCTGGAGTATCCTTTGACTTTGGAGCCTCCTTTGCCTTTGAATTGCTATTGAAATAGTGGTCTAAAGTGCCGCCAAAGGCATCGTTTAGTGCCACTTTACTCTGCAAAAAGTCATATATTCCTCCCAGATGCTCGCGCACCTTACCGCCACCAAACTCATAGACCTTGGATACCAGTCCGTCGAGGAACTCACGGTCGTGGCTCACGATAATGGCAGTACCATCGAAAGCCTTGATGGCTTCTTTCAACACATCCTTTGAGGGCATGTCCAAGTGGTTGGTAGGCTCGTCGAGAATCAACAGGTTGACGGGTTCCAGCAGCAGTCGAATCATGGCCAGTCGGCTGCGCTCGCCACCGCTTAGCACCTTCACCTTCTTGTCGCTGGCCTCGCCACCAAACATAAAGGCACCCAATATATCGTTAATCTTCAGGCGGATATCACCCTTTGCCACATTGTCGATGGTCTGGAACACGCTGAGCGACTCGTCGAGCAACTGTGCCTGGTTCTGTGCGAAATAGCCTATCTGGATATTGTGTCCCACCTTCAGGTTACCCTCAAAGGGAATCTCACCTAAGATACACTTCACAAGCGTAGACTTACCCTCACCGTTCTTACCCACGAAGGCCACCTTCTCGCCACGCTTGATGGTGAGGTTCACATGGTCGAACACCACATGGTCGTATGCCTTTTTCACTTCCTCGCAAATCACGGGATAGTCGCCACTACGCAGACAAGGCGGGAACTTCAGGTGCATGGCAGAGTTATCAACCTCATCAATCTCGATGGGCACAATCTTCTCCAATTGCTTCACCTTCTGCTGAACCTGCACTGCCTTGGTAGCCTGATAGCGAAAACGCTCGATAAAAGCCTTCATCTCGCTGATTTCCTTCTGTTGGTTCTCGTAGGCACGCATCTGCTGTTCGCGACGCTCCTTGCGCAGGTTCACATACTCATTGTATTTCACACGATAGTCGATCACCTTTCCACAGGAAATCTCCAGCGTGCGATTGGTCACATTATTAATGAAAGCCCTATCGTGACTCACCAATACAACGGCACTCGACGACTGGCTAAGGAACTGCTCCAGCCACTGGATAGAGTTGATGTCAAGATGGTTGGTAGGCTCGTCGAGCAACAGCACATCAGGACGACGGAGCAGTATCTTCGCCAACTCTATACGCATGCGCCAGCCACCCGAGAACTCACGTGTGGGACGATCAAAGTCCGTACGTTCGAAACCCAGACCCAGCAAGGTACGTTCTATCTCAGCCTCATAACCCTCGGCACCCAACATCTGGTAGCGCTCGTGTTCGGTGGTGAACTTCTCCACCAGCGCCATGTAGTCCTCACTCTCGTAGTCGGTACGCTCATTGAGTTGCTTCTCCATGCGCTCTATACGAGCAGCAATCTTCTGGATATCGGCAAACGCTTTCTGAGCCTCTTCCCTCACGGTGGTGTTATCCTGAAGCACCATGACCTGTGGCAGATAACCGATAGTGGTATCACTAGGTACCGAGACCTGTCCGTCGGTGGGATGCTCCTGTCCGCACAGGATTTTCAGCATCGTCGACTTGCCGGCACCGTTCTTACCCACCAGGGCTATGCGGTCACGATCATTGACTACAAAACTTACGTCTGAAAACAACGGCTTTACGCCGAATTCTACTTTTAAATTCTCTACAGAAATCATTTTATTCTATTATCTCCCAATGCAGTACGGCACCGTTCTTACGGGCGGGGTCTGCACCTTTAAAATCCATACTATAAGGACTGCCTGTGGTAGGACTCTTGCCTATGTACTGATGACTACGCACAGAGAACAGCATGAAATCGTGCTCCAAGTAATCCTGCCATAGGAACACCTCAGCCTCGTTGGCATCACGCGTGAAACGCACATCGCCAGGCAGTCCCTCGCCATATACTTTTATATATCGTCCGTCCACACACTGAACAGCCACCTGACCGCGACCTCTGTCCACCAGGCGGAACTGCGCGAGCGGACTCTTATCTTGTGCATGGCTATCATAGAGAATGCCATGGGGGTCGCAAATAGCGGGACGACCGGTTGCCTTGTTGATGATACGGAACGTCTTGTCGAAAGGAATATTCTGACTACGGTCGGCACAGGGTTCCTCAACGGTAAAGTTGTCAAACTCAGCATAGCCTCCGTCCTTGCCATTCTTATTGAAGGCAAAGAGTGCATGGCGCGATCCTTGGAACGAGATCAACTGATAGGAGAGTGGCATCATACGTCCCATCGTGTGGAAGTTCTCACCATCCACGCTATAGGCATACTGAGCTTGGTTGTCATCATACTCACCAATGCTACGCAGCCATATCTTTCCCTTAGGTAGAGCTATAGGCATATCAATGGTATCATTGGTCAGCTGTTCAAAACAGCGCAACGTCAGTTGGCCGTCTTTCTTCACGATGCCAATCCACGAACAGGGCACGTTGATATTACCCAGTCCAGAGACGTCGCCCTCCTTCATACCCTTTACATAGAGTTCAACGGTGGTTATTGACTTCGGACCTATCACGCGTTGTGTCAGTGTGTTGCGTGCCCACATGAGTTGCTCAGCAGGCATCGACTGCAGGCGCAGACGTCCGTTCTTCAGGCTCCACTTCCTGTCATCAGGATTATGGTTCCACTGCCACACGCGTCCCAGCGTCTTCTCGTTGAAATCATCACAACGGTTGTAGGGAGCCTTTACTGCACCTATACTATTCTCAGGTTTGAACCATGTACGAGGCGCACGTCCCAGGTTTCCCTCCAGTCCTACCATGGGCCAACCATCTACCCATGTCATGGGCATCAGACAAACGGTACGACCAATGGAGTGGAAGTCCTGCATGAACAGTGCCCACCACGAGCCGTCCTTAGCCTGAACAATACCACCTTGGTGTGCATTGGAACAAGCCGTAGCATTCTCATCGAGAGGTCCCAGGGCGAAACGGCTACCATCAGGCACAATGCGTCCACGAACCTGTGTCAGCGGAGCTGCATGATAACCATAGGTTTCGTCGGCCGTGATCACACGTGTCTCGTAAGGTCCCCAGATGCTCTTTGAGCGCGAACAAAGGGTACGACCGTTGGGTTTATAGTCGGTAGAGATGAGATAGTACATCCCGTTAATCTTATAGATATGATGTCCCTCTCCCACTCCGTTTCCTTCTGGAATGATGGTGCGCTCGGTACCTTCCACAGGACCGCTCATGTCACTTTTCAGTTCTGTGCACTTCACTTCTCCATAACCATGAATAGCATATATCTTACCATCATCATCGAAGAGCACCCCTAGGTCGTAGATGCGTCCTTTCATGTTGTGATGCTCCCATGGTCCACGGATATCCTTAGCGGTATAGCATTGCAGTCCCTTGCCGTTCACATTGGAGAACACATAGAACTGTCCGTTGGCATAGCGGATACAAGGTGCCCAGATGCCTTGACCATATATCTCCTTATGGTTCTTCAACGAGAAAGCATCATCATCGAAATCGAAACGATCAAAGCAATAAGAGATATTCTCCCAGTTCACCAAGTCCTTGGAGTGCAGGATGACTAGACCAGGAACGGCATGCATCGTAGTGCCTGCCAGATAATAGTCGTCGCCCACGCGCAGGATGTCGGGATCACTGAACTCATCATAGAACAGCGGGTTCGTGAATGTTCCGTTACCATTGTCGGCCGTCCACGATTGGGCGTGAACCGTCATACTCATCAGGATGCCCAGTAAGAGGCAAGGTGAAAATCGTTTCATTGTTTTAGTAAGTTGTTTGTTTGTAAATAGTTATCGTGCCACCATCACTGTTGGCATAGCGTTTAATTAGTTCTTGTATATAACGGGCATTGGCGGCCACACGCTCTTCGTTGCCGTCATAGCCGTTGATAAGCACCAGCAGATGCTTAGTTTCCAAAGTCATCTTCGTGCGTTCATGATCGCTGGTAGGCGTACCGAAGCCCCCTACCTCATCGCGATAGACAGGCAGTCCGGCAATATTCAGCATGCCACGACCGATGCCCTCGTAAGGTTCCCCCTCACGACCGACGCCCAGTGTCAGCGTATCGCCCACCAGTTTGTCGGCATCGAAACCGCCAATGCTATAGCCAAACTTCATGCTGGCCAGATTAACCAAGTCCACGAGTGTGTCTATCTGATAGAGGTCTTTTCCCTGCAGCAAGCGACGAATCAGCTGTTCGCTGGCAGGACGATAGCGCGAGGGATCCTTGCCGCATGCCTTATAGACACGACGGGTGGCAGCGATGCTCGCAAGATCCTTCAACGACTCGTTGGTCAACGTTTGCGTCAGTTCCCCCTGCAGGGCTTTTATCTCGTCCCACAAAGCCTCACAGTAGGCAGTGTTCACCACTTGTGCTTCAACGGCAGCACCCACGAACTCCGGGCATACCGATGCTATCTGTTCTGATACGACAATCTTCATTTCAACAGGTCGAGGAACTCCTCCTCATTCATGATCTTGATACCCAACTTCTGGGCTTTTTCCAGTTTCGAGGGCCCCATATTCTCACCAGCCAGGATGAATGAGGTCTTACCACTGATGCTACCTACATTCTTGCCACCGTTCTGCTCAATGATGAGCTTGTATTCATCGCGCGAATGATGGGCAAAGACACCACTTATCACCACGCTCTGACCTGCGAGTTTATCGCTGGTCTGTGCCGTCTGACTGGCTTGCAGTTCCATCTGCAGTCCATAGGAACGCAAACGTGCTATGATATCCTTATTCTTCTCGTCGTGGAAGTAGCTGATGATACTCTTTGCCATCACCTCACCAATACCTTCCACCTCCTGTAACTCTTCCAGTCCGGCAGCCATCAGCGCATCCATCGACTTGAAATGACGAGCCAGCAAACGGGCGGATGTCTCACCAACAAAGCGAATACCTAAAGCGAAGACGACGCGTTCGAAAGGAACATCCTTAGATTTCTGGATGCCGTTCACGATGCGCTGAGCCGACTTGGTGCGACTGCCGTCGCCATTAATCTGCTGGACGTCTATCAGGTAGAGGTCGGCTACGTTCTTCACCAGTCCGCGACGGAAGTATTCATCCACAGTCTCCGGACCCAGCGAGTCGATGTTCATGGCCTTGCGCGCTATGAAATGTTCGATGCGACCTTTGATTTGTGGCGGACAACCGGTATCGTTCGGACAGTACCAGGCTGCCTCGCCCTCATAGCGCACCAATGGTGTACCACATTCTGGACAACGCTTGATGAACTGTACGGGCATAGCGATAATGGGACGCTGGTCAAGGTCTACACCAACAATCTTAGGAATAATCTCGCCACCTTTCTCCACATAGACGGCATCGCCCAAGTGCAGGTCAAAGCTCTTGATAAAGTCCTCATTGTTCAACGTAGCTCGCTTCACCGTCGTTCCTGCCAACTGCACAGGTTCCATATTGGCCACTGGCGTCACAGCACCCGTACGACCAACCTGATAGGTCACCTCCAACAAGCGTGTGCATGCGCGCTCGGCCTTGAACTTATAGGCGATAGCCCAACGGGGACTCTTGGCCGTGAAGCCCAATGAGCGCTGCTGTTTCAGCGAATTGACTTTCAACACAATACCATCGGTAGCTACGGGCAGGTTCTTGCGCTCCGTATCCCAATAGTTGATAAAGTCCAGTATCTCTTCCACCGTCTTCACCTTGCGCATGCCTTCTGATATCTTGAAGCCCCAAGAGCGGGCTGTTTCCAGGTTCTCATAGTGACCATCGGCAGGCAGTTCTTCACCTAGCAGGTAATATAAGTAAGCATCCAGTCCACGCTTAGCCACGACACGCGAGTCCAAGCTCTTCAAGGTACCGCTGGCTGCATTTCTTGGATTAGCAAACAAAGGTTCCTCGGCTGCTTCGCGCTCGCGATTCAGTCGTTCGAACGATGCCCACGGCATCAGTATCTCGCCACGTATCTCAAATTCCTTGGGATAGCCTTTGCCCGGCAATATCAAGGGGATGCACGAGATGGTGCGCACATTCTGCGTCACATCATCGCCCTGCACACCATCGCCACGGGTCACAGCCTGCGTAAGACGTCCGTCCACGTATGTCAACGAAATACTCAGTCCGTCGTACTTCATTTCGCAACATACCTCGAAATCCTCGCCTGCCAAGCCCTTGCGAACACTCTCGTACCATTCACGCACGTCCTGTTCGCTGTAAGTGTTAGCCAGTGAGAGCATTGGGTATTTATGTGCCACCTGATGGAATTCCGACTGCAAGTCGCTACCCACGCGCTGTGTTGGCGAGTTGGCATCGAAGAGTTCTGGATGCTTAGCCTCCAGATCCTGCAGTTCATGCATCATGAAATCGAACTCTTGATCACTGATTTCCGGTTGATTCAGCACATAGTATTTATAGTTATGTTCATGCAACAACTGTCGCAGTTCCATTATTCGCTGTACTTCGTCCATATGCTTCCCTTTTTAATTGGTTGCAAAAGTACAAAAAAAAACTTGACGGAGCAAATATAAGAAAAGAAAAGTGCCACCATCCTTGCGGACAGTGGCATTCTAATTAAGACAAAACGAAACTTAGCCCATCACTTGTTCTGCCATTTGTTTTCCGGCAGCATAAGCTTTCTGCTGATCCTCCACCCAATGTTCTTCACGCCACTGAAGCTTATTCTCGGCAGTGCCTGGCGTAAAGTCGTAATGAACGTAATTATTCACCTGCATGGTATTGTTGGCCACAACTGCCTCAACGGGGCTACCCATAGACGATGACAACACCCATTCGAAGATTTGCATGTTCTTTCGCATGTTATCTCCATCGGCAGGCATTCCGTTCATGGTATAAATCATAGTGACTGGCATCTTCTTTGGTGCATTAAACACGCCCTGTGAATAGCTCAGCCAGGGGAATGTCAGGCGCTCAAAGAAAGCTCTAAGCTGAGCCGTAACCTCACCAAAGTAAATGGGCGACGCCATGACAAGACCATCGGCTGAAGCACACTCAGCCAATACATCACTCAGACCGTCTGGGAATCGGCATGAAGGGAGATGTGCATTTTTCAACTTACAGGCCATGCACGAACGGCATCCCTTATAGTCCAAGTCATACAAACGCACAATCCTAACCTCCACACCAGCGTCTCTGGCTCCCTCAGCAAACTTCTCACACATGGCAGCTGTATTCATGTTCTTGCGAGGGCCGCCATCAATAATCATTATTCTCTTCATATCAGTTTTTGTTATAGTGGAATTGATGCTACTTGCATCATTACTTCTTTACGCAATATTTCTGGTATAGCTCTTTGCAATAGCCCCACCCTCCTGTTGACCACAGAGCCCATGCTATCAATACAGGCTGGAAGAACAAACGAACAAGACGGGCTGTATCTGTATTCAGATTGAACGCATCGATGTGGTTGACCCACTGATTAATGTTGCCAGGGAAGATGGCCACATAGAAAAGAGCCAGTAATGCGCCCCACATGGGACGATACTTCTTAACCATAAATATCATACCCAGTCCGAGTGTGATTTCCACTACGCCTGATGCCAGAACGACAAAATCGGTAAAAGCAGGCGAGAACTGTATCCATGTAGGAACCTGTGCCACAAACTCCTGACGTAGGAACGTGAGGTGACCTGTACCTGCATAAGTCATAAACAAACCTAAAATAATCCTTGCAATAGTCTTTAAGTATTTCATAATCTTAATCTTTTAATTGATTACCTTTTCGTTTTCTGCTGCAAAGGTAAGAATAAATAGTTATATCGCAAGCGATTTAACAAAACATTTATAATTGTTTAACTAAATATCGCTTACGACACGAACAACATTAAGACCATGATAAAGAATCTATTCTTTCCCGGTAGGATTCGTTTTATATAACCTCAAAGTGACGTAAGGCATTGAGGATACCATCATCATCAACAGAGGTGGTGACATAGTCGGCCTTTTCCTTCAGGTCTTCGATAGCATTGCCCATAGCAATGCCTATACCTGCACGAATAATCATCGAGGTGTCGTTGCCACCATCACCAAATGCAATTGTTCTGCTGGGATCAAATCCTTCATGGCGAGCCATCGCAAGAATACCCTGTCCTTTATCGGCGCCATTAGCAGTGATATCCGTGAATTCCGGATGCCAGCGACCAGACACACATTGCGGCATACGCGCCATCAGCGAAGGCTCATAGTCTGCTGGAAAGAAGGGCGTTAGTTGCAGAATATCTTGTTGTAGTACGACATCCAACGGCGAAGCCTTGTCGAGGTTCTTGACTGCCAGCATCTGACGAAAGATGCGATCAACATCGCCTTTAGGGTCTATTACCGCAACATCCTTACGTCCTACCACGATAAGACTATGTCCTTTCTCCTGACAGTCTTCTACACACGTCAACACATCCTCTTTAGGGATGGGCTGACACGTCACAATATCATTGCCCACATAACAGAGTGCACCATTGGTGGTTATGTAGCCATCAATGAGATGTTCTATGGCTCCCAAATTAGTGATAATTATAGGAGGACGACCTGTGGCGATATACACACGTGACCCGTTGGCCTTTGCCTGTGTCAACGCACGAATAGTAGACGACGGAATCTCGTGGGTTCTGAAACTCACTAACGTACCGTCTATATCAAAGAATAATGCATATTTCTGTATCATAATCGTCTGCAAAGGTACGAAAAAAAAGTGGGAGCACTTCCATTCGTCAGAAAAAATGTATTTCTCTTTGTTTTTCAATCGTTTATTCGTACCTTTGCACCTGCAATATGACGAACAAAAAGGGACTTGTACTGGAAGGCGGAGCCATGAGGGGACTCTTCACTGCAGGTATCATCGATGTGATGATGCAACATGAGGTGTGGCCCGACGGACTGATTGGTGTATCGGCAGGTGCAGCTTTCGGATGCAACATGAAGTCAAGACAGATTGGTCGTGCCATTCGCTATAACATGAGGTTTGCAAAGGATAAGCGATATAGCGGCATGGGCTCTTGGCTAAGGACTGGCAACTACTTCAATGCGGAGTTTGACTACCACGTGGTGCCCACGCAGTATGACGTGTTCGACAATAAGGCTTTCGATGAGAATCCCATGGAATTCTATGCGGTATGTACGGACGTGGAATCGGGATTCCCTGTTTACAAGCAACTGAAACAGGTGACGGAGGATACCTACGACTGGATTAGGGCTTCTGCCTCCATGCCACTGGCATCGACGGTGGTTGAACTGGATGGCATGAAACTGCTGGATGGTGGCGTAAGTGATTCTATTCCATTAGAGCAGTTTGAGAGAATGGGATACAAACGCAACGTAGTGGTACTAACTCAACCAGAGGGTTACGTAAAGCGCCCAAACCCGCTGATGCCGATTATGCGCTTAGCACTATGGAAATATCCCAACATGATTAAAGCCATGAAGACGCGTCACGAAATGTACAATGGTCAGTTGGCTTATGTTCATCAAGCAGAAGCAGCAGGCAGATGTCTGGTGATACGACCGGAGAAGGAAATTCCCATTGGACACATATCACATGACCCAGCAGAAATGAAGGCGGTATATGAGATGGGACGGAAGACTGGAGAAGAATACATTGAAAGAATAAAAGCATTTTATCAAGAGAAATAGAAAGATGAGAATAGATATTATTAGTGTATTGCCAGAGATGCTGGAGGGCTTCGTTCACGAATCCATTCTGGCACGTGCAGAGAAGAAGGGACTGGCCGAAATAAGATTACACAACCTAAGAGACTACACGCTGGACAAATGGCGCCGTGTGGATGACTATCCCTATGGCGGTAGTGCCGGCATGGTGATGCAGTGCGAACCTATTGATCGCTGTATTACTGCACTGAAAGCTGAGCGTGACTATGACGAAGTGATTTTCACATCGCCCGACGGTGAGCGCTTTGACCAACACATGGCCAACGAGTTGTCATTGAAAGGCAACCTAATTATCCTGGCTGGACATTATAAAGGTATAGACCAGCGCGTACGCGACCACCTGATAACAAAGGAAATATCTATTGGCGACTTTGTGCTGACTGGTGGCGAACTGGTGGCTGCTATGATTGCCGATGCTATTGTGCGCGTGGTACCTGGCGTGATTGGCGATGAGCAGAGTGCCCTATCCGACTGTTTCCAAGACGACTTGCTGGCAGCACCTATCTACACACGTCCCGCTGACTATAAAGGTTGGAAAGTGCCCGAGATTCTATTGAGTGGCAACGAAGCCAAGATCAGGAACTGGGAACTGGAACAAGCGATGGAACGCACCCGTAAGTTGCGTCCTGACCTACTAGAGGAAAAATAAAGAAAGAAATAGAATAAAGAAGAGGATGCGCAAAGGTTTTCAGTAACCTCAATGCACATCCTCTTTTTTGTTTTCTATATATAATTAGAAACTATAGGAGAATCCCAATGAAGAATATTCCTTGAACTGCCAGTAACCTAGCTTGTCGTCACGACGGTCAGGATTGGAGTCGTCAAGACGTGGGAAGAGGAACAGGTTGGCAGAGATATACTTCGAAACACGCAGTGCAAAGGTATTTTCCCATTCAAGTTCCTCACGGTGGAAACTAGAGAAGCTGTAGAGACGCGATTTCCAAGTAACCACATCATTAATCTTCCATTCTACAGATGCCGTGAGCTGCGAACCGAAGTCGGTCAAGGAGTGTGTATGACGAGGCACCTTCACACCGAAACCAGCAGCCAGGTCGGCACGATCCACATAGCGATAGTTGACAGCCAGTGGCGACATGTTGACGGTACCGGTCAGTCGACCTTTGAGAGCATTAACCTTGTAATCCATACCGAGACCAACACTTAGGTTGAACGGAGACATAAAGTCTGAATAGGTCTTCTTATCATTAGCTCTGTAACCCTGTGTAAACTGCGTATAGGCCAGCACCTGTAACGTGTAGTACCAACGATTAGCAGCCTGCAGACCTATCTTACCCGTATAACGGATCAGGTCCTCATGGGCCTTGAACTTATGCAGACTATCTGTACGTGAAGTCTGCATACCCAACTTCATCTCCAGTTTGTTCTCCCACTTGAATTTCTGCTTGTTGTCATAGTTGGCTTCAAGCGTCAAGCTTCCTACGGCAGAATAGTTACTTTCACCACCTTTATACCAGTTTCCGCTCACGTAGTTCTGCATGAACTGCAAATAGCCGTCACCCTTGTATTTCCAGAAGTTCGGTTTGGTAACATCCACCTGTACGGTTTCCACCTCAGGTGCAGAAGGCATCGGTTCTGCTTGTTCTACGACTGTGGCCGTTTGTACAATCTCCTGTTCGATAATATCCTGACGAAGGGTACCAGCCTTCTGTTGTTCGGTCTCTGTCACTTTTACCAAGTCAGGACGTTTCAGATAAACACTCATCAACGCCTGGTTAATGGCCTGGCTCACCTCATCATTATCATCGGAAGCGATGGAGAGCTGACTACTTGAAACACCATGATAGAACGTCAGTGGTGTGAAAAGCCTATAGTATTTACCGCTAGGCTGTGCAGGCTTTTCTGCATGAGCACTGAGTGCAAATGCAGCCATTGCAAATAACAAGAGATTCTTCATAGGTTACTGAGATATTGTTTATAATGTTTCTTAATCTGGCGGATAGCATGGTCGCGAATCTGGCGTACACGCTCGCGCTTGAGATTCATATCCTCGGCTATCTCTGCCATCGTAAGATGGTCTTGTGTAATACCGAAATATGCCTCAACAACAAGTTTCGAGCGTTCGTCCAATTTACCAAGTGCGTACTCCACGGCATCAGCTGTATTAGCATTATAGACACGCTCATCAGCCATGGGCGAATTGGGATTCACGAGAACTGACAACAGATTAACGTTGGCTTTTGAACCAAGAGGGGCATCTACAGAGCGACGCATTCCCTTGCCATTGCTCTCCACACGTGTCAGTTCTTCCTCATGTTTCAAAGACTTCTCTATCTGTCGACGGATAAAGACGACAGCATAGTTAACGAAAGGAACGCCCTTTTCCGGGTCAAACTTCTGAGCAGCCTTTATCAGACCGATATTTCCTTCACTTACAAGATCGTCAATGTCAAGACCTCGACCTTGATATTGACGAGCAATAGTGATTATAAATCCCTGGTTCTGCTCTACCATTTTATTAACATCATTCGTCTTTCCCATATCCATTCTATTTATTTTTATTCATCTTTATAAGCATCAACTCCAATGGTTTCCTGACTGCCAATGGTTAGTTGTCGGAGCTCGTAATAAGAACCATTGTAGATGTTCAGGTCAACCTTTCCCTTAATGCCAGGCAACTTACCCATATCCGTGTGCTGCCAGAACTTCCAAGGACCTTTATAACTGACACTATCCACATAATAGTGTGCTATCCAGTAAGGATACTGATTGAATACAGTATCATTCAGGTAGTCCTGTTTGAAGCGGTAATAGGTGTATAGTATCGGCTTGACGCCATAATGCTTCTCAACGATTCGCAACCAACTCAGCACATCATTCTTGAACTGTTGCTTACTCCTGTTCTGAGGCTTATGCTCTACATCCAGCACTGGTGGCAGGTCACCTCTTTTCAAATCTACATTCTTAATAAAGAAACGAGCCTGCGAAGCTGGGTCGGAATGCATACTGTAGAAGTGATAGGCACCACGTGTAAAGCCATACTCACGAGCCATCGAGAAGTTACGCTTGAACTTAGAGTCCAGACGGTCTGTTCCTTCGGTAGCTTTTATCATGACAAAACGAATGGGACATTCGTCTATCGTACCACGATTACGAAGCAGTTCCCAGTCGATTGTACCTTGATAATGACTGACGTCTATGCCGTGAATGTCATATCCCGCAGGATAATCCACTTCTCCATAGATAGCCTTCCAACGGATGCCGTATGGCGACACGAAGAAATACCAGAAGCCCCACACATAGAGAGTCAACATGGCAATACCTCCCGTCCACCATGCCCATCCTGGTAAACGATGACGCAGCAAGGCAAAGAAACCTTGACGTCTCCTCGTCTTGCTGCGTTTGCTTTTATACTTTGTTCTTTTCCTTGCAGGCATTTACTTGCTCTGCTCCAAAGCCAGAGTACGTGTAGGCTGGTCACAAACCTCTGTGGGACCCCAGTACTGGATTGGACCAGGATAGATATAAGCAGTCTCACGAGCCCACTTGTCACGCTGAGCAGCGAAAGCCTGGAAGGGCTTGCCGTCGAGCTCTACGAGAGCCTTGCGGATAACGGGCTTCATCTCACCATTACGACGCTCCATGTTCATCATCATAGTGATGGGCACACCACCGGCTTTCCACTCAGCAGCAGGAGCTGTGGTGTTCTTAACGATGGCCATATAACCAGTCTTGCCGTTAGCAATCAGCTGGGCAGCTGATGTACCAAGAGCGTAGCAGTAGTCGGCATCGAAGTTAGAAGGAGCAGCGCAACGTCCCTCGTAACCGAAGAAGTGGTGCTGTGCAGAGAACTTACCGGTATACTTACCGTCCTTCTTCATCTTCTCAAGCTTCTGGGCTACCATGGTAGACAGCAGCTTCTCGGTCTCGATGAGTGATACCTGTACGTTTCCGTGAGGGTCACGGTCGAGAGCCAACTGACGGGCAACACCAACAGGCAGGCTGTTGAATACAGCGAGGTTCTCGTCAGAGAGATGACTCTTAGCGAAGTCAACCTGCTCGTCACGGCTAATCTCCTTAGCCTCGGGCAATGCCAGAACGTCATTAAGCTGAGCGATCAACTTCTTGATAGCGGGGATGAACTCAATCAGACCCTCAGGGATGATAACAGTACCGAAGTTGTTACCGTCTTTAGCACGGGCAGCTACGGTCTCTGCGATATAGTCAACTACATTGTCAAGACTCATCTGCTTAGCCTCAACTTCCTCTGAAACGAGGCAGATATTTGGCTGAGTCTGCAGAGCGCACTCCAGAGCGATGTGAGAAGCTGAACGACCCATCACCTTGATGAAGTGCCAGTACTTACGGGCTGAGTTACAGTCGCGCTCGATGTTACCAATCAGCTCAGAGTATGTCTTACAAGCGGTATCGAAACCGAATGAAGTCTCAATCTGATCGTTCTTCAAGTCACCGTCGATGGTCTTAGGACAACCGATTACCTGTACGCCGTAGTTCTTGGCAGCATAGTACTCAGCCAATACACAAGCGTTGGTGTTAGAGTCATCACCACCGATAATAACGATAGCCTTGATGCCCAGCTCACGGATAATCTCGAGACCCTTCTCGAACTGCTCAACTTTCTCAAGCTTTGTACGACCAGAACCGATCATATCGAAACCACCAGTGTTACGATACTCGTCGATGATGTCTGCTGTGAGCTCCATATAGTTATGGTCTACCAGACCGCCAGGACCCAAGATAAAACCGAACAGACGGTTCTCGGGATTCAACTTCTTAACAGCATCGAAGAGACCAGTGATCACATTGTGACCGCCAGGTGCCTGACCACCACTGAGGATGATACCAACGTTCATCTTCTCGTGAGCTGTCTCCTGACCGGGAACGAACTCTACGAGTGGCATACCATAGGTATTGGGGAAGAGAGCCTTGATTTCTTCCTGGTTGTCAACACTCTGAGTGGGAGCACCTTCCTGCACCTTTACTGCGCCCTGAAGTCCCAGAGGCAGTTTAGGCTGATAGGCAGCTCTTGCAATCTGCAATGCACTTTTTTCCATAATCTTTTTCTTACTTATACTTTAATGAATAACAAGTTCTATCTAAATGCGACTGCAAAGATAGCAATTTTTGCCGAGAAAACTATCATGTGAGCGCATATTTTTAAATTCTTTTTCAAACGAAGAGAAGACCTATCTGATATGCCAGCAAGGAAATGACCCAGGCCAGCACTGTTGTATAGACAGCCATGAAACCTGCCCATCGCCATGAGCCTGTCTCGTTCTTCACCGCCACGACAGTAGCAATGCAGGGGAAATAGATCAACACAAAGAGCAGATAGCTATAGGCAGCAAGTGGCGTAACACTCTCCAGTCCGCCAAGGATACCAATGGTAGAAGCAACAATTTCCTTAGCACCCACTCCGGCAATCAGCGACACATCCATCTGCCAGTTGAATCCCTGAAGCGAGAACAGTGGTTCTACAAAGCGACCCAAGCTACCTATGAAACTGTGAGGCATATCTGTTGCTACGCCCTGAGGACCGAAATAGCCTAATGCCCATACTATAATAGATGCCACGAGGATAATACCTCCCATTTTCTTCAGGTATTCCTTTCCTTTTTCCCATGTATGGCGGCCTATTGCCTTTGTTGTAGGCCAGCGATAAGGAGGCAACTCCATCACAAACGGTGTGTCCTCGCCCTTAATCAGGAAGCGGGAGAACAGCTTACTCATAATCACAGCTACCACAATGCCGATGGCGTAGAGACTCAACATGACCCACGACTGGTATTCCACAGCGAAGAACGTGCCGACAATCATGATATAGATGGGCAGTCGGGCTGAGCACGACATAAGTGGTATAATCATCATGGTGATGATGCGTGAACGACGACTTTCAATGGTTCTCGTGGCCATCACTGCTGGCACGTTGCATCCGAAGCCCATAATCAGCGGGATAAATGATTTACCATGCAACCCCATGACATGCATCAGACGGTCCATGATAAAGGCCGCACGAGCCATATAGCCAGAGTCTTCCATGAGTGAGATAAAGAAATAGAGTATCAATATTTGCGGAAGGAAAACGATGACCGCTCCCACACCGCCAATGACACCATCTACCAACATGGATTGCAATGGTCCCTCTGTCATCGTCTGCCCTACCCAATCGCCAGTCCATTCCACCAACTGGTCTATCCAGTCCATCGGATACTGTCCAAGGACGAACGTGGTCTGGAACATGACAAAAAGGATGAAGAAGAAGATGGGAAGCCCCACGATGCGGTTAGACATGACACGGTCTATGAGATGGGTTGTGCGATAGGTATCCTCCTTCTCGCCAGTACGAAACCTCGCCTCTGTCAAAGCACCATTGATGAAGCCATACTTAGCATCCGTGATAGCCGTCTCGGCATCAGTACCTGTTTCCTCTTTGATTCGCGTGTCGGCTTTATCGCGGGCAGCCAACAGCTGTCTGCGATGATCGTTCTTGCTTTCTCCCACCAGGTGATTACCCACATACTGTAGCACGTCGCTATCGTGTTCCAACAGTTTAATAGCCAAATAGCGAGTGGAATAGCGCTGGCGAATATGCTCATCTGCCTTCAGGTAAGATTGTATCTCAACGATACCGTTCTCTAACTCGTGACCATAGTTGATGTGGATGTGTCGAGAAGGTCCGGTCTTTCCCTCATAGACCTGAATGACGGTTTTGAAGAGTTCCTTGACCCCCATTCCCGTTTTAAACGAAGTTGGCACCATTGGTACACCAAACAATCGAGAAAGGACATCGATATCGAGTTGGTCGCCACGACGTTCAAACTCATCGAACATATTGAGGGCACACACCATACGTACATTCATGTCAACGAGTTGCGTGGTTAGGTATAGATTGCGTTCGAGGTTCGACGCATCGATAACATTGATGACCACATCGGGCATTTGCTCAGACAGGTGCTTGCGCACATAGAGTTCCTCAGGCGAATAGCACGACAGTGAGTAAGTGCCAGGCAAGTCGGTAAGCGTGAACTCATAGCCATACATCTCAGCCTTAGCTTCAGTAGCATCAATAGTAACACCACTATAGTTTCCCACATGGGCATGGGCACCGCTGGCAAAATTGAAAAGCGACGTCTTTCCACAGTTGGGATTGCCCACCAGTGCCACATTCAGATGTCGACGCATACGAAGGGCTTCATGATGTGCCTCACGCAAGTCCTCATAGACGGTATCTTTGTCTAGTATTTCGGTGTTAGAATCACGTGCCTGCTGATCGTTAATCACTTCAATCTGTTCGGCTTCCTGACGACGAAGACTTACCTCGTAGCCCATCACCTTATATTTCACGGGATCCTGCAAAGGTGCATTAAGCAGCACTTCCACGGTCTTTCCTTTTACAAACCCCATCTCAATGATGCGTTTACGGAAACCGCCATGTCCCATTACCTTCACGATAATGCCTTTTTCTCCTGAACTCAATTCTGAAAGCTTCATACTTCTCTGTTTTTTGCCTACAAAGATACTACTTTTATCACACCTAAGCAATTAGAATATAGCCACAGAGGGCTAAAATACCTAAAAGTGAGTATGCTACTTCTCCGTCAGTATTCTTACTATACGTTCCGCCGTGCGACCATCCCAACGGTCAGGCAAAGCACATTTCTTCCATTCTCCTGCCACCATCTTGGCTACTTCCTCCTTCAATCGAGACGCATCCTCGCCTACCAGTACATTGCTGCCCACAGTCACCGTCTCTTGGTGCTCTGTGTAGCTATTCAGCGTAATGCATGGTACACTATTGAAAGTGGCTTCCTCTGACACGTTGCCACTGTCTGTGATGATACCACGTGCATGGGCTGTCAACCAACCGAACTCCAGATAGCTCCGCGAGTCGATGATGGTAATACTGCTATTAACTGATGCAACTACCTGAGCAGCATGACTGCGCAGGGGCGCAATGATTGGCATGCCACCTGCCGACTCTACCATGGCATCAAGCATCTTCTTCAGGTTGTCCTTGTCAGCCAGTAGTGCCTTACGGTTCAAGGTGAACACAAGATACGAGTTCTCCTTGATATCCAAAGAAGGACGGCGCAAACGGTCATGATTGAAGCGCAATGAGTCCATCAGAATATTTCCTACCATATAGGTCTGTCCCGTATCTCCCTGCTCACGCGTAGCCACACTATTGCTCTTGACGCCTGCCGTAAAGAGATAGTCGCTCAGCGCATCGATGACGAGGCGGTTAATCTCCTTTGGCATGTTGATATCGAAAGAACGGGTACCAGCCACCAAATGAGCCAGCTTCACGCCACGTTTTTTCGTAACAATAGCTGCAGCCATTGTTGAAGCTAAGTCGTCAACAACAATGACCACATCCGTGTGATGATGGTCTAGATACAGGTCGAACTCGGCCATCACACGACTAGTAATCTCGTTCAGTTTGACACTGTCCACATTCAGATACATGTCAGGACGAGGCATTTGCAGATCCTCGAAAAGCGAAGGCTCTATCGTAGGATCATCCTCACGGCCAGTATAGATAAGTTGATAAGTAGCTGCCCCACTATTCTTGATGGCTCTTATAAGTGGAGCCACCTTTATAAAGTTAGGACGTGCACCGACAACGATGCAAATTTGTTTCATCATAGTCTTAATCAGGTTTATTATTTCTTCAATAGCTCATCAATCTCATCAAATTGGCGACCCATGTTCAGATTCAGATAGATACGATAGAGAGCGGGAGCCCACTTCTCTTTCTCCTCCGGACTCATCTTGCGATAAGTCTCCATATAGGTGCGCGCATTCTGATAATGTTCGCGAGCAATACTCTTATTATCAATAGCTTCAGGTGTCTCTGCCATATTCAGATAGGCCGTTCCAACATTGAAATAAGCCTCGGGAATGCTGTCGTTCAACTGCAAAAGATGCTTGCTAACTTCCACACACTCCTCATTGCGCTCAAGACGCAACAGGGCTGAAGACTTGGCAAAGAGGAACAACTGATTACTGTCATTCACGGCGATGGCACTATCGGCTACAGCCAAAGCCTTGTCGTGTTGTCCTAAACGGGTATATTCATCTATCAGTCTGGGGAAGAAATACGAGAACAACGGGAAGCGTCTGAATCCCTCCTGAAGGGTGGCCAGATAACTGCTCTTATCATTCTTCCACAAGTGTGCCTCGGCCACATACTGCAAGGTAAATGCCGCACGAGTAGAATCAAGTAAAGCCGTATTCTGATAGCGTAAAGTCAACTCAGGGTCGTGCTGCTTATAGGCACTAAACGTAGCCCAATAGGCAGCCTCAGGCATTCTCTTGTCAAGCGAGTCATAGTCATATCCCTTGAAAAGAGGCTGTTTCCTACAGTCGATGTAGGTCTGGAAGAAAGTATAGGCATCCTTCCAGTTATTCTTTCGCACATGGAAGATACCTCCATTGAAGAGGTTTGAGCGCTGTGCATCCATCTGCGAAGCATGACGTCGACGGTATACAGGAGACACCTTTCCCTTTTTGTCGGGTCGTGCATCAATGCTGTCGAGCGTCTCAAGAACTGTAAACATACGGTTTACATTTCCAAAGAAAGCAGCAGTATCCAAAGACTGCTTCAAGTAAAAGCGTTCGTTACCCTGATTATATTTTCCACGCACTGCGTCGTACAAGGTCAAATAGATTTTCGTATTCTCTCTATTTGCCGTATCCTTAAGCAGATTCATCATCAGTTGATCTGCTCCGTCATAATTGCCGCTCTTGATATAAGACCGTGCCTGACTAAGCTCTTTCTTTTGAGCCATCAGGCACGGTGTTATTGATAGTAAGAGAAGCAAGGTCGAAATGATTTGCTTCGTCATTATAATGTCTTAAATCGTTTTATCTTTGATTGTTCAGCGCTTCCATCTCAGCAGCTTCGGTTTCCATCTTTAAAGCATAGTAAACCTGCCAGAGAGGGTAAGCCCAGTTACACTTCTCACGCAGAGGATCGAGCTCACGTGCCTTCTCAAGATAGCCCTTAGACTCTGCGAGGATAGCCTTTACCTTCTCAAAGTTCTCAACAGTGATGGTACCGGTCTTCTTATCGGCCAGTTCATCCTGCAACACACGAGCCTTTGAGTTGTAACATACGCCCACGTTGAAGTTACCCTCAACATAGTTAGGATCAATCTCGATGGTCTTCTTATAGTCCTCGATAGCTGCATCCCATTTCTCCTCCTGCATATCGGCATAGCCTTTCAGGAACCAAGCGGTCTTATTGTTGGCATCTGCAGCAATTTCCTCCTCAGCGAAAGCACGCATCTGGTCATTGCCAGCATGAGCATAATACTCAACAAGCAGGTTGAAGTAGCGCTGCTCTGCAGGCTCAGCCTTGTGCATCTCCTTCAATTTAGAAACGAATGCCAGTGTATCGGCAGCAGTCTTACAGTTCTCTTTCTGAGAGAAAAGCATGATTTCCTTAGCTTCGTCAGCCTTGGCAGGATCCTGAGCTGTCAGACGAGCATAGCGCTCGGCCTTCACATACTCTTTCTTCTGATATGAAAGGAATGCTGCATAGTAGGCGATGTCATAGAAGAAAGGATCCTGTGGGAAGTCCTTCACACCATTGAAGATATCGGTGTTGCGCATGTTAAGATAGAGCTCCCAATCCTTCAAAGCCTCGTCTTGGTCTTTCTGGTTGTAGAAATACTGTCCGGCCTGAACCAAGGCGATACCATGGTTCTTGAAACGGTTCTGGGCAGCACCACGGTGCTTCACTTTCACCTTACCTTTTGCATCGGGCAACTGATCCAGCTCGTCACATTTCAAAGCTGCCTCCCAGGCACCAACGGCAGCCTTATACATACCAGCGGTATCGTAAGGTACGTTCTGCTTAGTAAGCTGGTTCTGTGCGTCAGTGGTCTGGATAGCCATAAACTTATCATAGTAGATATCCGACTGCAATTTCCATGCTGCCACTTTATCAAGTGTCTCGTCAGATGTGAGGGCTGGTGCCAACTTGGCATTAGCAGCATCAAAGTCCTTACTTGAAAGGAGCTTCTTTGCTTCTTTTACCACGGCATCCTGAGCAAAGGCTGTGGTGGCAGCTGCTGCCATCAGGGCCATCATCATTAACTTTTTCATTTGCATAAACTTAAATTAGTTAAACTTCGGAATTTTCTGTTGGGTTTGTTGTTTCTATTGTAGCATCATCAATAGCTTCTGCATCCTCTTCAAGGATATCTTCCTCTTCAGACTTCTGAACCTTGCAGACGCTGGCGATGGTATCGTTCTTCTTTGTCAGGTTGATGAGGCGAACACCCTGGGTAGCACGACCCATGACACGAACCTCGCTGACATTCAGACGAATGAGGATACCACTCTTATTGATAATCATCAGGTCGTTCTCGTCAGTTACTACCTTGATAGCTACCAGACGACCGGTCTTCTCGGTAATGGCGAGGGTCTTCACACCCTTGGTACCACGGTTGGTGATACGATAATCCTCGATATCCGAGCGCTTACCATAACCATTCTCCGAAACAACCATGATGGTCTCGGTCTGAGGATCGTTGACACATACCATGCCTACAACCTCATCATCACCGCCATCAAGACGCATACCGATAACACCTGTTGACACACGTCCCATGGTGCGTACAGTACTCTCGTTAAAGCGAACGGCACGACCGTTGCGGTTAGCCATGATAATCTCGTTGTTACCATTGGTCAGACGTACACTAACGACCTCGTCGCCCTCGTTGATATTAATAGCTATCACACCAGCAGCACGAACATTCTTATACTGGTTCAGACAGGTCTTCTTTACAACACCCTGCTTGGTAGCAAACATCACATAATGGCTATTCAGGAACTCTTCATCGTTGAAGTTCTTGATACGCAGAACAGCATTGATAGAATCATCGGGCTCGATGTTCAGCATATTCTGGATAGCACGACCCTTTGAGTTCTTGTCGCCCTCGGGAATCTCATAACACTTCTGCCAGTAGCAGCGTCCCTTCTGAGTGAAGAAGAGCAGCGTGTTGTGCATGGTGGCAGGATAGATATACTCCGTAAAGTCGTTATCACGATGGCGGGCAGCCTTAGCACCTACTCCACCACGGCTCTGCTCATGGAACTCGCTCAGCGGTGTACGCTTGATATAGCCCATGTGGCTAATGGTGATCACAACGGGATCGTTGGGATAGAAGTCCTCTGCATTGAACTCATGATCGAAAGGTATAATCTCGGTCTTGCGCTCATCGCCATACTTCTCCTTAACCTCCAGCAGGTCGTTCTTCATCACTTCCTTACAACGCTCGGGGTTATTCAGGATTTCCTCCAAGTCGGCAATCAACTTCATCAAGTCATCATACTCTTGATGCAGCTGGTCAACACGCAGACCTGTCAACTGACTGAGTCGCATATCAACAATAGCCTTTGACTGGAGCTCATCCAAATCGAAGCGTTTCTCCAGGTTGCGCTGAGCATCGGCAGGAGTAGCAGACTGACGGATGATATGTACCACCTCGTCGATATTGTTAACGGCAATGATCAAACCTTCCAGGATATGTGCACGTTCCTGGGCTTTCTTCAGGTCGAACTTGGTACGACGAATGGTCACCTCGTGACGGTGCTCAATGAAGTAGCGTACGCACTCTTTCAGAGAAAGCAGTTTTGGACGCATCTTGCCATGAGTTCCAGGAATGGGAACCAGTGCAATGTTATTCACAGAGAACGAACTCTGCAGGGCTGTCATCTTGAACAGCTTATTCAAAATAACGTTGGCATTGGCATCGCGCTTGCAGTCAACCACGATACGCATACCCTGACGACCAGACTCGTCGTTAACATTCGAGATACCCTCAATCTTGTGCTGGTTGGCCAGGTCGGCAATATAAGCCACGAGGTCAGCCTTGTTCACACCATAAGGAATCTCCGTAACGACAATCTTATCGTGCTGTTCACCGCTTTCGATCTCAGCCTTGGCACGCATCACAATACGGCCGCGACCCGTCTCATAAGCGTCCTTCACGCCCTGCAGGCCATAGATATATGCACCCGTGGGGAAGTCTGGACCAGGAATATACTGCATCAGACCCTCTGTGTCAATATCGGGATTATCGATATATGCGCAGCAACCATCAATCACCTCGCCCAAGTTATGGGTAGGCATATTCGTAGCCATACCTACAGCGATACCGTTACCACCATTCACCAGGAGGTTAGGCACCTTAGTAGGCATCACACTTGGTTCTTCAAGCGTATTATCGAAGTTAGGATCCATATCCACGGTGTCCTTCTCCAGGTCGTCCATGATATGCTCACCCATCTTTGAAAGGCGGCACTCAGTATAACGCATGGCAGCAGGAGAGTCACCATCCACAGAACCGAAGTTACCCTGTCCGTCAACAAGCATGTAACGCATGTTCCACTCTTGTCCCATGCGAACCAATGCTCCATAAACAGATGAGTCGCCGTGAGGGTGATACTTACCAAGCACCTCACCTACGACACGAGCACATTTCTTATGTGGTTTATCACTGGTATTACCAATTCCCAGCATACCATAAAGGATACGGCGGTGAACTGGCTTGAATCCGTCACGAACATCGGGAAGGGCACGGGCCACGATAACTGACATGGAGTAGTCGATATAAGACGACTTCATCTCTTCCTCAATGTTAATCTTTAAAATTCTGTCGTTGTCAAAAGTCTGATCCACTTTTTATCTAATTTTACTAATTTACTTTTCGACAAAAATCAACGAAAAGGGCATTTTAAAGCCCGCTGACGCGTTTTGCCTATTATTTTCAGCGAACAAAGGTACAACTTTTTCCCGAATGAAGAAAAGATTTAAGCAATTTTAAGGCTATCTCACCGTAATATGGAAACAAGGCTGCTTTCTTTCGTATTTGATATAGCAGCGTCCTTGTCTGCGCAAATCATCAAGAACTTCACTCAACACTTGTTTGTACCTGGCCTCGCCATAGTCTGCTACAGGATACGCCTCCGGATGCATAGCTGAGGCATAGAGGTTGTAATTAATATCAAACGTTGTACCATACAGATGGCAGGACTGTTCTGTGGCATTATGGTTATGGCGGCGAAGGCGCTTTACGTCGTATTCAGAACGGAGCACGCTGGTTACCACAGCATAATGCAAGGGCAAACCTTTTGCCTGAAGACTATCCATGAAGTTACGTCCAATGTCCTCAAGAAGTATGGCTGCATGAGGGACTAGATATGGAATACTAGATGTAAGAGGCTTTATTATATAATAAGGTGAAGAACCGACATATACCAGTTCTGCCTTTCGATTTTCTGCATCTTCACGATCCTTCACTGGAGAAACGCCCCAACGACGTGCTGCAACCAATTGCACGTGATTACTGTCAGGGAAAGCCTTGTCGAAGTTGGGAACACCTTTTATTCGATGTGGTTTACTCCAGTCAATGGAAGTACTCTTAGTATCCGGACATTCCGGATTTTCTGGAATTTCTGGAATTTCCGGAGCCTCCGGAACCTCTTGCGTACATGTACTATCCGTCACATCCTGGGCAATCTGCTCATCCTGGCCACCCATCTCAGATACACAACGCACCAATGCCAGAACGATAACGACTACGCCAAACCACTGTATATATCTTTTGCTTTTCTTACTTTTCTTGTTTTTGCTATTCATAGCCTTGTAGAATTTGTGGGCAAAATTAATAAAAAAAGGCGAAACAAAAGAACAACTATACGGAAAAATAATATGCTTATTTTTTTATGCATAATTTTTGCAAGAATCAACGAAAGTTATTAACTTTGCACGCAAATTCAAACATTTACGACCTTGACAGAGAAGCATATCGTTTTAGAGGATATAGACCCAGTGGTCTTTTACGGCGTTGGTAACGCCCACCTGCAAATGTTGAAAGCGCTCTACCCTAAGCTGCGCATTGTAGCACGCGATAACGTGATGCGCATCATGGGTGACGAAGAGCAAATGGCATCATTCGAAGAGAACGCCGAGAAGATAAGACTCCATGTCTTAAGATTCAACTCATTGAAAGATGAGGACATTGTAGATATCGTTAAAGGCAAGCGAACACGCGATGAGATTCCCGAAGGCGTCGTTGTCTATGCGCTTTCCGGAAGAGCTGTTAAGGCCAGAAGCGAGAACCAGCAGAATCTTATCAACGCCTTCAATGAGAACGATATGGTCTTTGCAGTTGGACCTGCAGGAACAGGTAAGACTTATCTATCTATTGCACTGGCTGTCAAAGCGTTAAAAGATAAGACCGCAAAGAAAATTATTCTTAGTCGTCCCGCAGTTGAAGCTGGCGAAAAGCTCGGGTTCCTGCCAGGTGACATGAAGGACAAAATCGATCCCTATCTACAACCACTATATGACGCCTTGGAAGATATGATACCGCAGGTGAAATTGCAGGACATGATGGAAAAGCATGTCATCCAGATAGCGCCATTGGCTTTCATGCGTGGAAGAACACTGAATGATGCAGTCGTCATCCTCGACGAGGCACAGAATACAACCCCCGCCCAGATTCGAATGTTCCTCACCCGCATGGGTTGGAACACCAAAATGATTATCACAGGCGACATGACCCAGATAGACCTCCCCCACTCCCAGAAAAGCGGCCTCATAGAAGCCCTGCACATTCTGAACGGCGTAGAAGGAATCGGCGTGGTCAATCTTGATCAAAAGGATATCGTTCGCCACAAACTTGTGACCCGAATAGTTAATGCTTATGAGGCATTCGACAAAGAATCTAAGGGCGATTGATGCAATTTTTCACTATATATAGTGATTGATTGCATTATTTTTTGTAATTTTGCAGGCAAATTATTGAGACAATAGGTAACTAAATTAGGTAAAAAAAATGAAAGCGTTAACAAGTACTGACTTCCATTTCGATGGACAAAAGAGTGTTTATCACGGAAAAGTTCGCGATGTCTATGACATCAACGACGACCTTATGATCATGGTAGCAACCGACCGCATCTCGGCTTTCGACGTGGTGCTTCCTAAGGGTATCCCCTTCAAAGGACAGGTGCTGAACCAGATTGCTGCCAAATTCCTGGATGCCACTACCGACATCTGTCCCAACTGGAAGTTGGCCACTCCCGATCCCATGGTGACCGTAGGTCTCAAGTGTGAAGGTTTCCGTGTAGAGATGATTATCCGTTCTATCCTGACCGGCTCTGCATGGCGCGAGTACAAGAATGGCTGCCGCGAGATCTGTGGTGTTAAGCTGCCCGACGGCATGCGTGAAAACGAGCGTTTCCCCGAGCCTATCATCACTCCTACCACAAAGGCTGACGAGGGTCACGACATGAACATTTCCAAAGAGGAGATCATTGCCCAGGGCATTGTTTCTGCTGAGGATTATGCCATCATGGAGGACTACACACGCAAGTTGTTTGCACGCGGTCAGCAGATTGCCGCTAAGCAAGGACTGATCTTGGTTGACACAAAGTATGAGTTTGGTAAGCGTGACGGAAAGGTTTATCTCATCGACGAGATTCACACACCCGACTCAAGCCGTTATTTCTACGCCGAAGGCTACGAGGAGAAGCTCGCTAAGGGTGAGCCCCAGCGTCAGCTCTCAAAGGAGTTTGTACGTCAGTGGCTGATTGAGCACAACTTCATGAACGAACCTGGACAGACCATGCCCGAAATTACCGATGAGTACGCTGAGAGCGTTTCAGAGCGCTACATCGAACTCTTCGAGCATATCGTAGGCGAGAAGTTCGACCGCGCTGCCGAGACTGGCGACATTGCTGCTCGTATCGAGAAGAATGTTACTGAATGGTTATGTACCAACAAGAAACGATAAAACCCTATCACGAGGGTGAGAAAACCACACAGGTAGAGGCGATGTTTGATAACATTGCCCCTACCTATGATACGCTCAACCACCGCCTGTCATGGGATATTGACCGTGGATGGAGGAAGAAGGCAATCATGACGCTGGAACCGTACCACCCACAGACAATTCTCGACATTGCCACAGGTACGGGCGATTTTGCCATTCTTTCGGCACAAATGCTGAAGCCCGCCAAACTGATTGGAACAGACATCAGCGAGGGCATGATGAAGATTGGCAGGGAAAAGGTAGAGCGAATGGGGCTCGACTCTATTATATCGTTTGCAAAAGAAGACTGTTTGAACCTCAGCTACGAGGACAACTCATTCGACGCCGTTACTGCGGCTTTCGGCATCCGCAACTTTGCCGATCTAGATAAAGGACTCAAGGAGATGTGTCGCGTACTCAAACCCGGCGGACATCTTAGCATCGTAGAACTGACCACTCCGGTCAGCTTCCCCATGAAGCAGCTCTTTCACATCTACTCACACTCTGTCTTACCAATCTACGGCAGACTCATATCAAAGGATACCAGCGCCTATTCCTATCTGACAAAAACTATTGAGGCCTTTCCACAGGGTGAAAGAATGATAGACATTCTGCGTCAGGCAGGTTTTGCCAATGCCTCTTTCCGACGCCTCACCTTTGGCATTTGCACACTATACACAGCAACTAAATAAAAGAGACAACAATATGGACAAGTACGGACTTATAGGTTACCCATTGGGACATTCGTTCTCCATCAGCTACCACAATCAGAGGTTTGCTGATGAAGGCATCAACGCTAAGTATTTCAACTTCGAGATTCCTACCATTGAGGACTTACCTGAGGTCCTGAATTCCAATCCTGACTTAAAAGGACTTAACGTCACCATTCCCTACAAGGAAAAGGTGATGGAGTACCTTGACTATATCAGTCCGGAGGCTCGCGCCATCGGGGCGGTCAACGTGATACGCATCCTGCATGAAGGCAAGAAGACGATACTGAAAGGCTACAACTCGGATGTCATTGGTTTCACACAGAGTATCGAGCCTTTGCTGGAAGATTACCACAAGAAAGCCTTGATTCTTGGTACAGGCGGTGCCTCAAAAGCCATTGCCTACGGTTTGAAATCGCTTGGCATCGAATCAGTCTTTGTGAGCAGATACCAGCGTCCCGACACTATCCAATATGAAAGTATTACACCCGACGTCGTCAAGGAATACAATGTCATCGTAAACTGCACACCTCTCGGCATGTATCCCAAAACGGAGGAATGTCCTGACCTGCCCTACGAGGCTATGGACGATCGTAACATTCTATACGATCTTATCTACAATCCCGACGAGACGCTCTTCATGAAGAAAGGTGCAGAAAAAGGTGCCACGGTGAAGAACGGATTGGAGATGTTACTCCTGCAAGCCTTTGCCAGCTGGGAGTTCTGGACAGGACGAGAGAAATAAAGCACAGAAACGATGGAAGAAGCTTGGAGTGTCTTTTGGATGTACACCAGCACGTTTGTGGTCATCATTTTAGGCTGTCTTACTGCCGACTACAAATCGGGCTCAAACGTACAAGCCCTGATTAAAAGGAAAAAGCAGGAGCTGTTCCTATGCGCTTCACGCTTCAACAACCAGACCAAAGCGCTTGAGAAAGCCTATAAGAGGGATTTAGCCAACCTTAAAGGTCAACTGACCATTTTCCAGAAGCTAACTCATCAATCGAAAGATGCCCTCCGAAAGCAGTATGAGTCCCAATATCTCAAGAACAAAGCTGAGTTTCGTGTTGAAACCCAACAGATACTAAGAGAATGGGACCAAGCAAAAGATGCCGACAAGATGTCCAGGATATGGAAAGGCATCATTGTCATAGGCATCATCACACAAATAGCGGCATGCAGCTATAGTGTTGTCAAGACAGCGGAAGCCATGCCAACCATTGAGGAAAGAGAATCCGTGGAATGGTCTGCCCAGAGCATTCCTATGCCTCACATGACAGACGGCACTAGATATGTTTCCAATCCGGACAGCGTTGTTTCTCCTCACACAGAGGAATTACTCAATGCTCGATTAAGACAGTTGGACAACGAGCTGGGCATTGAGTCGGCTGTCATCATAGTGAATCGTATCAAAGACCAAGACATCTTCCGTTTTGCACAAGACATCTTTGATATATATAAGGTAGGAAAGAATGATAAAGGACTGGTCTTTGTCCTTGCATACGAGGACCATCTCCTTCGCACACATACAGGACGCTCTCTGGAAGCCGACCTCACCGACGTTGAGTGCTTCAGGTTGCAGGAGCAATACCTCATTCCAAGTATGAAGGCGGAACAGCCCGACAGTGGCATGCTGTACTGGGCTGACGCAGTCTATAACACGCTGGAGAAGAAAGAACTGCCCGTCATGCAGGAACTCAAGAAGCCTGAAAAGGAAGAAGAAGAGGATCCGCTCGGATCAATCTTTGCGTTTTACTCCTTCTTGTTCTTCGGATGGGTTGCCTTGTTCTTCTTCCTCTACGTCCGACACGGATGGAACCTCAAGCGCTATGCTTACCAGTTCCTGCTGCCTAATCCCTTCATCAGACAAGCAGTAAGGACTGCACCCATCATCTTCACCTCTGGTGGAGGACGGGGCTTCGGTGGCGGAGGTTCATTTGGCGGAGGAAGTTTCGGTGGCGGTTTCAGCGGAGGTAGTTCCGGTGGAGGCGGTGCCACTTCAAGTTGGTAATTTATTATTTTAAACAATATCAGTTATGAAAAAGAGTTATGTTATTCTCATCGTTGTAGCCGTAGTTGCTATTGCAATCTTCGGCTGGGTAAAGGGAACTTACAATGGTATGGTTTCTGCTGAGGAAGAGGCCACCACGGCCCTGGCCAACATTCAGTCTGCCTACCAGCGCAGAGCTGATCTGATTCCCAACCTCGTTGAGGTGGTGAAGGGTTATGCTTCTCATGAGAAAGAGACGCTCGAAGGCGTAGTGAATGCTCGTTCTAAGGCTACCAGCATCACGCTCGATGCAGATAACATCAAAGCATATCAGCAGGCGCAGGGCGAGCTGTCAAGTGCTCTGAGCAGACTGCTGGCCGTTCGTGAGGCTTACCCCGACTTGAAGGCTAACGAGAACTTCCGTGACCTTCAGGTACAGTTGGAAGGTACCGAGAACCGTATCAACGAGGCTCGCAACAAGTACAACGTAACGGTACAGGGATACAACGTAACCATTCGTCGTTTCCCCAACAACATCTTCGCCGGCATGTTCGGCTTCGAGAAGATGGATAAGTTCGAAGCTGCCGAAGGGGCAGAAAAAGCACCAGAAATTAAATTCTAAAATCATTATCATATAAAGACAATGAACAATCGCTACATGCAACGCGGAGTGAGTGCCGCAAAGGAGGATGTGCACAACGCTATCAAGAACATAGACAAAGGCATCTTCCCTCAAGCTTTCTGTAAGATTATCCCAGACATTCTGGGTGGTGACCCAGAGTATTGCAACATCATGCATGCCGATGGCGCTGGCACAAAGTCAAGCCTGGCATACATGTACTGGAAAGAGACTGGCGACCTTTCTGTGTGGAAAGGTATTGCCCAGGATGCCATCGTCATGAACACCGACGACCTGCTCTGCGTAGGTGCTGTGGACAACATCCTTGTTTCGAGCACTATTGGCCGCAACAAGATGCTGGTTCCTGGTGAGGTTATCTCTGCCATCATCAACGGTACCGACGAGCTTCTCTCTGAGTTGCGCGAAATGGGTATCGGCATCTATCCTACCGGAGGTGAGACTGCCGACGTAGGTGACCTTGTACGCACCATCATCGTTGACTCTACCGTGACCTGTCGCATGAAGCGCAGCGATGTCATCGACAATGCCAACATTCGCCCAGGCGATGTAATCGTGGGACTTTCATCTACGGGTCAGGCAACCTACGAGAAGCGCTACAACGGCGGTATGGGTTCCAACGGACTGACCTCTGCCCGTCACGACGTCTTCGCCAAGTATCTGGCTGAGAACTATCCTGAGAGCTATGACCACGCTGTTCCCAACGAGCTCGTTTACAGCGGCAAGTATAAACTGACAGACGACGTTGAAGGTTCACCCGTCAATGCTGGTCAGTTGGTTCTTTCTCCCACCCGCACCTATGCGCCCGTCATCAAGAAACTGCTTGACGAGCTGCGCCCAGAGATTCACGGTATGGTACATTGCACAGGTGGCGCTCAGACCAAGGTGCTACACTTTGTCAGCGACAACTGCCGTGTCATCAAGGACAACATGTTCCCCGTACCCCCACTCTTCCGTGCCATCCACGAGTGTTCTGGTACCGACTGGAAGGAAATGTACCAGGTATTCAACATGGGACACCGCATGGAGATCTACGTTCGTCCTGAGGTTGCCGAGAAGGTCATCGAGATTTCGAAATCATTCAACATCGACGCCCAGATTGTTGGTCACATTGAGGAAGGCAAGAAGAGCCTCACCATCAAGAGCGAATTCGGAGAATTCAATTACTAAGAAGAAATTCCTCCTATATAAAGAGAGCAGGCTTACCAAAAGTATGGTAAGCCTGTTTTTTTATACCACGACCTTTAAAGAAGTACAAAACTCACTGAATAGTAAAGCTTTACGCATCGAAAAGCAGCACTTTTCAAATGGTGTAGGAAGAGTCTCACAAAAATAATTAATTAAAAAAATCTGTAAAGGAAAAAGAAGATTCTTTAATTTCCCTTATCTCTATCTGAAAATCATGGGGCTGGTGCTTGATATCTTGTCAAGTAAGAGAAATCAAACACCTGTCCCTATGATCTACTCTATTACTATCCAACTACCATGTCCTGTAGATCCGTCACGGTCAATGAATCTCAATGATTTGAGTTTATTGATATGCTTTTGGACTGCTGTTACAGATATTCCGATTCTATTCGCAATATCACTTCTTGTGATATAATTATCTGCATATATCATCTTATATATGTTAGCAGCAGTTTCAGATAACCCTT
>Ga0265298_10000259_pt1 | contig 82174 bp, 45 predicted proteins | sample AusTroGonzalo_MG_3_FD_193486 | JGI IMG/M metagenome (GOLD analysis project Ga0265298, IMG submission 193486) | Bovine rumen microbial communities from tropical cattle in Woodstock, Queensland, Australia - Gonzalo_01 | ecosystem: Host-associated > Mammals > Digestive system > Stomach > Rumen ... | reverse complement strand
CTAAAACATAGTTGACCAAACCCGATAATAGCATCCCTCCGCTGAGGGTATTTCCTTGTTCCTCCCTCGTTCTTTCCTCGTTCCTTCCTCGTTCCTCCAACGTATGCTCAATGTATGCTCAATGTATGCTCATGCTGACATCTCCGTGTTCTGACCTGTACTGACCCCCATTTTTTGGACACTTTATTTGAGTTTTGCTCTGTATCAGCGACATCGGTCAAGCGTTGCTTGCCGTCCGCTGCGGTTAATTTCAACTGGTGACAATTTGTCACCGTTTGATTTCCCTCTTCTTTAAGACGTTGTTTTAACTTATTCCAGTACTTGCGTCCATCGACACTATCCGTCAATACTTGTATCACATCAACCACCGAGAAGAAATATTTTTCTTTCTCATCATCCCAGACGTAGCGAACTTGCTGTCCCTCAAAAAGTTTTATTGCCTCTTCTTGTGCCACTATTCAAAAAGCAATGCGTACTATCTGGTGACAGCACGCATGTATAGTTTACCCGGTTATGGCCGTAGTTGTGACTGTAGTAATAGTATGCATCAAAAATGCATAATAAGTATAAAAAATAATTGTTTGCATGTCTAAAAGTAGTGTCTTAACCGTTGGTACTTTAGTCACGTTCGGCAACAAGACCGTAATGTTGATACCACTATGTTAAATCAACGAGACGACTTGTGCCTCCTGGGTTCTATGTGTTGCGAGCAACACTCGAAGTGCCATCCAAGGCATTTCTTCACCCGAAAAATAAAAGATTTCGGGGTCCCCATTAAAAATCGCCGCAAAGGTACAAAAAAAAAATGACATATGCAAGGGTTTGGGAAAATAAATTTTTTTTGCTTGAAAGATCCCAATAAAAGTACCAAAACAGATATGATACTCACGCGGCGTCAGAACGGGAAACCGTCAAACCGTCAAACCGTCAATGCAAAAAAAATAATACTCACGCGGCGTCAGAACGAGAAACCGTCAAACCGTCACGACAAAAAAATGATATTCACGAGGCGTCAGAACGAGAAACCGTCAAACCGTCAAACCGTCACTGCAAAAATTAAAACTACCATGACGGTTGCGGTGACGGTTTAGTCAATGAGAGAGGGTTGTGAGTAGGATGACAGATGGGTAATATCCAACGTATATTGAACAAATATCCAACTTATATCTAACATTATGCAGGTCAAAGAGACACAAAAAACAGTGACCCTATGAACAATATCCGCCAGACTTGGCGGATAAAAAAAAAGACAAAGTGCAAAAAGTACAGATACCTATTATAAACTACCAAAGGCAGCACGTGAGCTGCCTTTGGTAGTTCGTATCGCCTGCGCGAACCTCATTTTCCGCGCATATGTGCGTGAGAGGTTACTCGATCGCGTTTCCGCGACGCTGGGGAGCAGTCTCCGGGGCAGAACCGGAGGGCAGTAACATCACATGTGCATCCGCCAGCATCGGCTGCGTTTCTACTTGTGGTTTCTTATACATCTTTCTCATAATTTGCTAAAGGTTGATTTTAAGGAACGTTACTATATTATGCTGCTTTCAACAAATCAAGCACAGAGTACACACGTGTCATATGCTCAAAGGAGAAATACTGGTCATCTAAAATCATCCATTCATTGCGATGCTTGACGGACATATGCTGTATATCCGGGAACATAGAAACGGGGACGATTATCTCCCGGCCATCGGATAATGATGCCGAGAACTTACCTCTATGCGAAGTAAAGTCCAGTTTTTTAATACCTAATGTCACATTCGGAATCTTACACATGGTTAATTCTCCGTATTTTAATTTTCTATGTTTTTAAGTACTGTTTTTTCTCCATTGAAGGCCAATGATATCTGATTATTAATCAGTTCCCAATGTCTATCAATGGCATCTACTATCATTTTGTTCTCTTTTGCGCTTAATTCTGATTCGGCTATTTCAATACATTTAGCGCCATTCGCTTCTATCCATATTTTAGCGACAGACTTTCGATTGCGTCCGCCTCTTCTAAAGACGTGTACATGTCGTCGGTTGTCGTTCGCATCTATCGGAATAGCGACCAATATGAATGTCTTGATAAACGCTAACTGTCCCATTCTAAATTGATTTCGGCTGCAAAGGTACGGCAAATTTTTGACATATGCAAATCTTTGCCGTACTTTTTGCCGATTTTGTTTATTTTACCATCTTACCGGTTACGTCGAACATCTTTTCGCCTCGGAGGATGAAGACGTTGTTGTCAATAACGACCTTCTGCACACCGGAGGTATTGCCGTAGATGTTGTCGATGTCGGTAGCCACCTGCGGAGCCTTGACAACGCGGATAGCATAACCCTCGTTGTTGCCCTTCACGAACTCAGCCGTGTAAGCATCATCCGACAGGTTCCAGATGATTGCACCTTCGCGAACGAGGTAAACCTGATATCCTTCAACCGCCGGTACAGAGATCGTGTACTCGCCTGTAGCCGGAGCATAGAGCGTCAGAGCCACTTCTGCATTGTCGTTGACAAGCGGCGTGCTGACCATACAGAGTTTATGACCATAAGCGCTACCGAAGATCTGAGCCACACTCGGGGTGTTCGTCATCGTCATCTTCACGAGGTCCTTACCGATCTCATACGTGTTGAGAGCGTCCTCAGATGCTGTGACATAGAGCTTGTCCATATACTCTTCGTTACCAAAGCGAACTTTAACACTTTCAATTGTTTTTGCAGAAGTACGAGCAGGAGCATAATTAGCACTACCACTTGCAGCACCGAACGTCATGGTTTCATCGTTCTCTGCTTGGATGAAGAACGGTGTACCTACTACGAAGTTCGTCTCATTTGCATCAAATGGCTCATACGTGTAACTCGTTGGGTTCAGCACTTGTACCTTATAGCCTACCTGACCATGAGCCAAAGTCGGGTTTCCTACGCCGTTCCAACCGTTGTCGTTATTTCCAGTCGTGCTTGCGTACTCATACAAATCCTTCGTATTACCGGCTACCAGAGCACCGTTAGCAGTCTTCTTCATGCGATAGGTGGTACGTTCGCCGTCAACGGTCATCAGGTAGAATGTACCCGGAACCATTACGCTGCGGTATTTCTTCCAACCGTAAGCACCGGTTGCGCGGATGTCTCCATGGTAATCCATGATAGCGTAGTTCACTTCGTTCGCCAGTTTGTTGCCGTCAAGATCATAGATACCGTTGATTGCGTCAACCGGGAACGGAACTGTGAATGCATGCCACTTCTCCGGATTAGCATTGTCACCCAGCGTGATGTCAATATAAGCATCTTCTGCTGCGAAGTTGGTTGTCGTAGCGCCGCTCAACTGTCCGGACTCGCCACTGGCCATCGTCGTCTCGATGGAGAATGTACCTAATACGGTCAGTTCCTTATTGCTCAGTACAACTTTACCGCCCTCTTTAACTGTGAGATCATTCAGCACTTTCGCTGCATCTACTGTCAGCGTCGCTCCGTCCTCTACCGTCACGTTCGCACCCGGAGTAAGAGTTGAAGCATCTGTTTCGCCGGATATTTCAGATGATGTTGCACCTAATTCATAGAACTCAATCTTCTGAACACGGGTCATACCTGTTTCACCGTTAGTCAAAACAATCTCAATGTCTCTGTCTGCTTCAACTTTTACATATTCACTCCAGCCCCATGAGTTGTCACGAGAACCGGCAGAATTGCCATCAATAGTTACTACTGATGTTTGTCCACTTGACGGAGCGCGATAATAGATACGAACCAAACCAGCAACCTCAGTATGGAACTTCAGCATTAAGCCTTGGAAGCCATATTCACCTTCAGATTTGTTGCGCCATACGTATTGCCCCTTACCGATTAACATATCCGAGCGGAAATTATCATTATTCGGCACCTGACTGCTTACATTAGCCAACAAATATTCGACAGAGGTATTTTCAAAGTCTATGTGTGAATTAGATGCCGTAGGCCAACCAGCAGTCGTACTCTTCCAATCCCAAGCGATAGTACCCGTTACATTTGCTTGTTCTACGTTCATCCATTTTTCGGCTTTGAGTATCTGCACTTGGTCATCTCCGCAGTCACCATGAACAGTAACCTTATAGTATTGCGGATCAGCCGTAATAGTTACATCCAGAGAAGCAGTGGTGCTCAAAATAGTTTCAACACTTACAACACCTTCTGCGTCACATGCCTGCCACTGATACGTCAAGTTCTCACCATCAGCCGTTACAGACAAGGTCTTCTCTGCATTTACATCACCCTTCGCATTTGCATAGTCAGTGATGATTGTAACTGTCTGGTCTGTTACGGTAGCCTTCTCCGAAGTAACGCTGTTCGGCTTGTATTCGCCTTCCGTATTGGTAATTATTACATAATACGTACCGGCAGCCTCAGGAGTGTACGTTGCGCTATTTGTTCCAACAGCCTCATCATCGTCGCCCTCTACTTCCTTATACCACTGATAAGAGAGAGTTCCTTCAGAAACAGCCGCTGTGACTGACAACTCATCTGTACCGTATTCGCATACTGACATATCTGCCGGCTCAGCAGAGATTGCAGGAGTCTCAGATACGCGATCCAGATAGATGTTAAGCTCCAGAATATTGATGCTGTTATCGCTATGGATATAATAGGTCTTACCACCTGCTAACGCATCACTCTTTGCTTTCTGACCATCGGTCTTACTAGTGCTCTCTACCGCGAACAGTGCATCTGCATAGGCGGTATTATTAGCGGCTCCTACATAGGCACGACGAGTAGCGTCAGAGTTACTTGCCTGGGCAATCTCAAATACAACCTCATAATCAGCAGGAATCGTTACGGCAATATTTCTGCTTGCATTAGAGCCACCACCGGTAGCAATAGCATTGGTATAACCGGCTACGTACGCGTACTCAACAAACTTAAACTTATCAGCATTATCCGAGTTCTTCACCCAGTTCAAACCGCTCGGTGAAACAGGTACTGCCTCAAGGGCATCCGTTTGACCGCTGAAGATCACATACTTATCCATCGTGCCAACCGTAAAGTTGATTGTGTACGTCTTCTTGTTAGCATCCAAGCCATCCTCAGCCGTTACAACAATCGTTGTGCTACCCGGCAGGCCCGTTGCATCAGTCTTCACTGCTGTTGCACCTACGTGATTCAAGGTGTAACTTACTGCAGGCAGGTCTCCAATAACAGAGCCCTTCGGCAGTTCTACGTTATACGTCAACTTCGAAGCCTCAAAGCCGATATTATAACCCGCTACACTCAGAGCACTCAACGTAGCATCGTGCGAAGCCTCAGCCTTGCTGATGGTTACTGCATAAGTCGTAGTCTCACCATATATACTACTTACGGTATAGTCCACTGCTCCTGCGCTGAAATCTTGCGCTGTGCTCGGCGAAACAGTAGCACCTCCATTAGCCCAAGCCTTGATGGTCGGCGTCAACGAAGTAATGTCTGTGCTGTACGGAACCTCAACGGCAATCGTCTTGAGGTCTTGGTCGATCGTACCAACAGCCTCACCGATCTTGAACTCCTCGATGAACGGATCCATATAGTGTTGAACCTCAACATAGTCCACAAGTCCATTCCAAGCCTGTGCACCCTCAGAAGCCTTACGTACAATATAGAACTCATCTAAACCGTCAAATGCAGCTGGCAAAGCAATACCATCTGTCAAATCAATCTGTTCAGTATTCCAAATAAGATTTGTACCAGCAGATTCTGCATAAATCTCAATCTGACTGCCTCCACTAGTAGAAGGAGAAACGGTTGTTACAAACAATACATCACCTGTCGAGAAGGTCTTACCTGCAGCCAGTTTAACACCAACATAGTTATTGGTATTCATCTTCTTATTAGATGCCAATTTTGCATAGCCTGTTCCTCCGTAATAACCGGTAGCTTCAAAGCCAGCACTTTGGTCTCCACCAGATACCGTAGCCTTGATAATAGAAACACCTTTCTTGAGTTTATTGGTATAGCGTACCTGGTAGAATTTCTCTGCACCAGATTCAGCTACCACCTTAACTTGAACATACTTGAATGTTGCCTCTTCAACCGGCGTATTATTGATAGTTACAGTCGCAAGAGCACCAGCAGTAGCAGTAGCCGAGGTAATAACCGGTTGCTGACCATATTCATAAACCAAGTTGTAGATTTGTACTTCAGGATCGAAGCCAGCGATAGTAGCACCATCTACTTGCAGGTCGCTCAGCGTGTTATCGCTTGAAACGGTTTCCCACTGTGCATGAAGAGTAACAGTAGCCGTCGGAGTATAACTTTCTCCTGCGTTACCAATCTTATTACCTTCCGTTTCCGCATCATACCAACCCTTGAAGATCTGCGTACCATTCGTTGCACTCGGCAATGTCAAAGCAGTGCCGTAGAATGTCTGCGGAGCTACCGGATCACCACCATGTGTATTAAAGCTTACCTGATACGGATCTTCAATATTGATCTTACGAATGATGTTATAACCTGTATTGGTCTCCGTAATAACTACATTCTGAACAGCTGCGTTATAGTAATAAGATGTAGCCAAATGAGTTGCATCTGTTCCACTTGCAATAGCCGTTGCTTCACCGCCATTGATAGCGATAGACAAACCATTCACCTTACCGGTTACAATCTTTATCATCTTGCCTGCAGCAACGACGAAGGAGATGTTGCTGGTAGTACTCTTCTTTAGTTTAAGACCACGGTCAAAGGCGTTCGAGTTATCCAGCGAAATCTCTGCGCCTTCTTCCGAACCAAGCACATATGAATAACCGTTATCATTCAGATAACCTTGCCATGCCGTACCGCTATGACTTTCTGCATAGGTTGCCAAATCAATGCTTTGAGCATAAGTAGTCTCCCAAACTGCGAACAGGGTTGCATCAGCAGTAAGCGAATAATCTGCGCCTGCTGCATAGTCAACAGTGCCGGCATCAGCATGATCCTGAGATATTGCCCAGCCTGCAAAATGTTTGCCTGCAGGAGCAGTGAAACCGTTAGCGGCAACCGTTACCGTCGTCGTAGCGGACTCTGCACTACGCTCTGTAGCTGCCATCGAACCACTACCGCCATTCTTATCATAAGAAAGCGTGTAATACGGAACGAAGTTCACGTACCAGTTCTGTGCGCTACTGTTATCCCAGATACGGAATTTACCCTTCTGACCCGTTGCAGGATGAGCGAAGCCTTTGTTGAAAGTAGCTTTGCCGTCACTCCAGCCGGTTATTGTAATATATGTATCATACGAATCAGCAGCATTCAACGTAATATCGTGCGACTGTCCATAATCCCAAGCAGGCTCAGAATAATCCGGATTAACACGAACTAAAATCAGCTTAGTTGCATCGCTCTTAACATAGCCGTACCATAAATTATCATTCACTTTGGTCATGAACTTAGTATCCTCCGTACCATCTCCCCAACAATCGTGACCAGAGGTAAAATCATAGACAGCCATCTTCGGATAAGTGTCTAACCAACCTGCATTTTCTGTATAGAGATATACTTTCTTCTTACCGCCATCGACATTCGATACGCTCATGTTGCTGATAGCCTCAGCGGCTGCTGAATGAGCGCAAGAAACATAGGTCCCTTCGGTAGCCGTTGCCAGACCCATTGTATAAGTCGTGCTAACATCAGGCAGCGTTACTAAGTTCGTCTCCCATACATTAGCCGTTGCTGTTGCTGCAAATGCATAACTGCTTTCGCCATAAGAAATACCATATCCGTCCGGTTTGAAACCTACGTACAGGTTCTTAGAACTGGAGTTATCCCAAATAACAAGAGTTCCCTTTGCGCCAACAGCCTGACCCACTTTAGAACCGGTAGTCGGCAGCAGGATCATTGCACCGTTATTATCAGCATAATCATCTGTCCATGCTTTGGTTGCTGACTTACCATCAATGGTCGCTCCGGCATAGCCTACCCAGAATTCGCCGTTTTCGTGATCAGGAATCGTGAAATCAGCAATATTCCACTCATGGGTCTCACCTACTTGTTCAAAGCAGATCGGAGTCTCCCAAGCGCCTGTTTGTGGTCCATAATGGAACGAGTACTGACCGGAACAAATAGCCACCCATTGAGCTGTCAGCGTTACATTCGCTGTACCAACCGTATAGGTATCTCCCGGAGCATAGTCCGCTGAACCATCATTCCATTTGTCGAACTGCTTGCCTTCCGGTGCAGTGAAAGTATTCGCAGGAACTTGGAATGTCTCGTTTTGTGCCTTGTCAGCAACAGCAGGAGCAGAACCTGTACCGCCACCGTTTGCAAATGTAATCGTGTACAATTGCGTCCAGTTAGCAACAAGCGTAATGTCTTCGGTGACCGGATCATCAAAGTCATAAGCACTACCGCTCAACTGCCATTCGTTGAAACGATGGTGAGCATAGGTCGGATCTGCCGGAGCAGAAACCTTCGAACCCGAAGCCACCTCAACGGTAGTACTTTCCGTTGCACCGCCATCATTATAATTGAAGGTCACGGTACGGATATTTGCTTCCTCTACCTGCACCTCACGAATGATTTGGAGCTTGCTCAAGAAAGAACTCGATTGCGTCTGAGCACGAGTTAACTGCACCGTTGCGGTGTTAATACCCGAAGGAACAACATGCGTATCCGTACGCGGCTCACTTGTAGTAATATTCGGCAAGTTGCTTCCTGAGAAAATAGCAGTTCCATCAGCCGCACGCATTTTTGGTGCAGCATTTTTGGTGTCTGCATTATTATAGAAACCAGTATATTTAATTTTATCACCGGCTTTTACTTTTTCGCTACCACTTAATGTTATTTCTACGATATTTGTTGAATAATCATTCTTACCATTAAGTTGGATACAATAGTAACCTGCCTGTGCTACATTAATTTGTGCATTGTCAAAATTTGAACCTCCATTGGTAGAAGATTGTGCTGTACCGCCAACTTCCGTAGCACCGCCTTCTGCGCCTTCCCAAGAATATATCACATTCTCAACCTTTGCATTCCAAACAGCGGTCAGTGTTACGTCAGCCGTTACAGTAATCGGAGATTCTACATCTGCCGGAACAGTATTACGCCAAGTCTTGAACGTACGATTGGCTTTCGTGAAGGTCGGCAGAGTAACTACCGCTCCAGAACCAACCTCTTTGGTATATTTATCATTGACATTGTCGTATGTCCAACCGTCGTATGATGCGCAAGAACCACCAGCCGGCATAAGCGTTACCGTATATTTATCTTCCCATTGAGCGGTGAGGGTTACATCCGATGAACCCATCGTATAGGAATCTCCACCGGCATAATCTGTCGTGCCATCATTCCAACCGGCAAATGCTTTGCCTGCAGGAGCAGTGATGCCCGTTGTACCGTTATGCAGTGTGAATGATTCACCTTCCTCTACATCTGCCTGCTCCGGAGTGGTACCTGTTGCGCCATTCAATGCGTATGTCACATGGTGTTTCGGAGCCGGCTCACGAGTTACGATGATACGGTTAACAAACGTACTTGAATTAACACGGAAGAACTTAATAGTACCATCCTCTTCTATATCTGCTGCCACCAGTGTCAACGAACGTTGGTATTCTCCATTCAAACCGGATGCAGAAGCCGATCCGAGAGCATTACCTGAACTCTGGTTGTGCAGTTTCAGGTTATTATTATCACTGTTAGAATTCAAATATGCCGTTACTACATCGCCTGCTTTGAAATTACCCGATTTGAGTTTTAAAGAGATATAAGCATCATTAGCCGTCAACTTTCCATAAATCAAACCGGATGTGGTATTCCTATCCCAGTTAGAAGATGATCCTCCGAATTTGTATGTACTAAATGTATTATCTTCCGTAGAAGCCTCCTCGTCTGTTACACCCCATGCCGAACTATTTTTATAATTTGCTAATCCGCAAGGAACAAAGAATCTAGCGATTTCATTAGTCACTTCTGCCGACTCAGCACATGGATCTGCAGCCCATTTAGCATAATAGGTCTTATTGGTAGCAGGCATTGTCTCAGGAACGGTTACCACCTCACCATCGGTGCTCTCTGCCCAACCCAAGAAATCATATCCGTCACGTGTCGGAGTATTCGGTTTGGTAATATCACTACCATAAGCAACACTACCGCTGGTGTAATCGCCGGCTAAAGCATCTGCATCTTCTGCATTCTTATCCCAAGCCAAAGTATAACTATTTGCCGTACGCGAGAAAGTAGCCGTTGCATTAACATTAGTCGTTACCGGTGTTTCGCAAGTCCACTCTACGAAAGAATAAGTATACTCAGCGGTAGCTTCTGCCGGAGTAGCTGTTAAAGTGTTTACGCCACAAGTCAGTACAGCGCCATTAATTATTACTGCGTCTCCACTTGTTACAGTAATGGAAGCCGGAGAAATAGAACCGTATCCTTCCGGACTTACAACACCCGTAATTGTCGGCGTTAAAGAAGGAGCAGCAGCAACGCTTATCTCAAAGCCTGTTTCGTTATGCGACTTACACGTGCTATTCGCAGCCTCACACCAATATTTTTTACCATCATCCGAAAGAGCAGCAGTTTTAGAGAATACATTTCCTCCAGCCGCAGCTGTTGCTGCAGTTTGTACGGGATCTGCTGCAGAAGCCGTAGCCCAATCTGCACCTTCATACCAAGCATAAGTTGTTGTACTAACAGCATCACTTGACGTACCTGTTAAGGTAATCGTCTCTCCTTCCGTATAACTATCCGTTCCTGTAATAGTCGGAGCCGCCGGCGCAGAACAAGCCGGTGCCGGTGTCAAATCGATAACCTTAATATCATCTATGACAAACTCGTGTTTCTTTCCAAAAGAAGAACCAATATAGAGGTTATTCAAAGAAGTACCGGACATTCCGGTGGTAGCCTTCGTGACGTCATCACAATATAGAGTATTTCCTACCCACAAATCCCAACAACCAGAGGCGACAGTACTCGTATTCCCCTTGGGATCGGTATAACTCAAAGAAGATGCTGTATTATTGATAATCCAAGTGTATTTGTATGACGTCCCGTTTGTTAACGTACTTGAAGATAAGTTCGTAACACCATTAGAAGTTACATATTTTGAAATTTTAATGGAACTATTAGATGGTAACGAGAAACCTGCCACACAATTGGTCAATGCCGGACATGAATTCGTCAACCCACTACTAAAACTGCTACCTACAGCTATCTGAACACCCGTATTTGAACCAGATGATACATAAGAGAAAGCTGCATTCATTTCTATTTTAATAGCAGTTGGAGCAGTGGCTGCAAAATTGGATGTCTTGCAAATGGACCAATAATAACTTGTATTATTAGCATATGAGCCAAATTTCCCCGTCCAGTCTTCACTATTTCCTCCAGTCGAGGAATTAATGCCAATACCACAATTACCTTTTGAATTACAAGTAATCGTCGTAAATTGAGAAGTTGCAGTCGTTCCGCATAGACTAGAATAATTAGAGGAAGTGTATGTCCTAGCCGTACTGGCAGCGTAGTCTACAGCTGTTGCACTATTAAAATTCTGCTCGAAGAGTGTATCTCCGTTTGCTCCCCACATCTGTCCGATGCTCATCGCGAGTACCAGAAGGAACGAGAGAATGTACTTCCATCCACCTGGTTTCCTCGTGGTTCCAATGGATGCTGAATGGATGCTGAATGGATGCTGAATGGATGCTCCACCCAACGTCACAATTACATCACTACTTTGAAATTTGTTTTTCATAAAATTTGTGTTTTAAGTTAAAAGAAAAAATTGTGTTATTTGTGTTTTGTCAAAATATCAAAATAAGCTTTTTAACATTGCTGAGAGTTACTCATTTTGTATATAATCTCACATTGAATTTATTTGGTGTGGATTAATTCAGCGTGCAAAGTTACGAAATATATTTCATATTTGCAAACCACAGTTGGCAAAATGGGCACTTTTCAACAATTTGCCCACAATTTATGGCAAATAATACACCTGACAACAAAACATCCCCGCCCGAAAGGAGCGAGGATGTTTTATTGAGGTCGGATCGACCGATAGCGCGAAGGCTATTCGTTCTCTCCGTTCAAAGCGGCTTCGGCAGCTTCGCGTGCCGCCTGGATTGCAGCGTACTCTTCCTGGTTATGAACGACGATCTTGCTGAACTCACGCAGACCTGTACCGGCCGGAATGAGGTTACCGCAGATCACGTTCTCCTTCATGCCCTCGAGGTAATCCACCTTACCGCGGATAGCGGCTTCGTTAAGCACCTTGGTAGTCTCCTGGAAGGAGGCGGCGGACATGAACGACTTGGTACCCAATGCAGCGCGTGTGATACCTTGCAGGATCTGCTTGGCGGTAGCGCACTCGGTGTCACGGGCTTTCACCAGTTTCTTATCGCGGCGACGGAGCGAACTGTTCTCATCGTGGAGACGGCGCGCCGTAACGATCTGACCCTCATGGAGCACCTCACTGCTGCCGGCATCGGTAACCACCTTGCGGCCCCAGATACGGTCGTTCTCCTCGAGGAAGTCCATCTTGTCAACGATATCACCCTCCAGGAAGCGGGTATCACCCGGCTCGAGGATCTCCACCTTGCGCATCATCTGACGCACAATGATCTCGAAGTGCTTGTCGTTGATCTCCACACCCTGCATACGGTATACAGCCTGTGCTTCGTTGACGATATAATCCTGTACGGCGGTCGGACCCTGGATAGACAGGATGTCCTCCGGCGTGATAGCACCGTCAGACAGTGCGTGTCCGGCACGTACGTAGTCGCCTTCCTGCACAAGGATCTGCTTGGACAGCGGGATGAGATACGCTTTCTGCTCACCGAGTTTGCTCGTAACGAACAACTCACGGTTACCACGTTTGATCTTACCGAAGGATACCTCACCGTCGATCTCAGCCACGACAGCCGGGTTGGACGGGTTACGCGCCTCGAAGAGCTCCGTGATACGCGGCAGACCGGAGGTGATATCACCGCCGCTGCTGGTAGCACGCGCCATGGAGAACAAGGTATCACCGATCTTGACTTCGGCACCGTCGGTGAAGATAAGCGATGCTTTCACCGGCAGGTTGTAGGTACGGAGGATGACACCCTCCTTATCCACGATATGTGCCTGCGGCATCTTCGTCTTATCCTTGGTATCGGTGATGGACACCTCACGCTTACCTGTCTGTTCGTCGATCTCGGTCTTGCAGGTCACACCCTCGATAACGTCCTCATACTTGATGAAACCGTCCTGCTCGATGATGAGCGGGGTCTTGTACGGATCCCATTCGCAGATCAACGTACCCTTCTCATATTTCTGACCCGGGGTAACAAACAGTTTGGATGCGTACGGGATATCGAAGTTAGAGAGCACGACGCCTGTCTTCTCATCCTTGAGGGACATCGCGTTCTGACGGCTGACAACGATGACGTCACCGGCAGCGGTAGTGATGGTACGGAGGTCTTCGATCTCCACGATACCCTCACGAGTGAGGGCGTAGGTACCCTGAGCGGCAGCACCACCGGCCAAACCACCGGAGTGGAAGGTACGGAGGGTCAGCTGTGTACCCGGCTCACCGATGGCCTGTGCGGCAATGACGCCGACAGCCTCACCTTTCTGCACCATCTTACGCGATGCGAGGTTACGTCCGTAGCACTTGGCGCAGACGCCGTGCTTGCTTTCGCAGGTGAGCACCGAGCGGATCTCCACTTCCTCGATACCGGCAGCCTCGATAGCCTCGCACTGTGCCTCGCGGATCTCTTCGCCGGAAGCCACAATGAGGTTACCCTCGTTATCATGGATATCATGAACGGATACACGACCGAGAATACGGAGCGTCAGGGAAGCGATGGTATGACCGTTGGCATCCTTGATAGCGCGTGCCGTCAGACCACGGAGCGTACCACAGTCCTCTTCATTGATGATGACATCGTGCGATACATCGACGAGACGACGTGTCAGATAACCGGCATCGGCCGTCTTCAAAGCGGTATCGGCAAGACCCTTACGTGCACCGTGGGTGGAGATGAAGTACTCCAACACGGACATACCTTCCTTGAAGTTCGCGAGCACCGGGTTCTCGATATCGGGACGGGTATCGATAGCACCGGCCTTCATCGGCTTCGCCATAATACCACGGATACCGGCCAGCTGTTTGATCTGCTGCTGGTTACCACGGGCACCGGAATCCATCATCATGTATACGGAGTTGAATCCCTGGTCGGCACTCTTCATGTGATCCATCAGGATGGTGGTCATCTCGCCGTCGATCTGCTTCCAGGTATCCACCACCTGGCGGTAACGCTGATCGTCGGAAACCTCACCTTCGTTATACAACTCGGTGATCTGGTCCACGATCTCATTACCCTTCTCGATCATCGCTTTCTTCTCCTCCGGAATGAGGATATCATTCAGGTTGAAGCTCAGACCTCCGCGGAAAGCACGGTAGTAACCGAGGTCCTTGATATCGTCGAGGAACTGTGCAGCACGTGCCACACCACAGGTCTTGATGACCTTGGAGATGATGCTCTTGACCGCACCTTTCTTCATCAGGACGTTCTGGAAACCGATCTCCTCGGGAACGTACCGGTTGACGATGACGCGTCCCGGAGTGGTCTCATAGATCTCACCCTTCACGCGCACTTTGACCTTGGCGTGGATGTCCACTCTACCCTCGTTGAGTGCGATGATCGCCTCTTCCTCGGAGTAGAAAGTGAGTCCTTCGCCCTTTACGCCTGCGCGCTCCTTAGTAATATAATAGAGACCGAGGATCATATCCTGCGAAGGTACGGTGATCGGGTTACCGTTGGCGGGGTCGAGGATGTTATGCGAACCGAGCATGAGCAGCTGGGCCTCGAGGATAGCCTCGTTGGACAGCGGCAAGTGCACAGCCATCTGGTCACCGTCGAAGTCGGCGTTGAAACCGGCACAGGACAGCGGGTGCAGCTGGATAGCCTTACCCTCGATCATGCGCGGCTGGAAAGCCAGGATACCGTGACGGTGCAGTGTCGGGGCACGGTTCAGCAGTACAGGGTGACCCTCCATCACGTGCTCCAGGATCTCATAGATAACCGGCTCACGACGGTCGATGATCTTCTTGGCGGACTTGACAGTCTTCACGATACCGCGCTCGATGAGCTTGCGGATGATGAACGGCTTATAGAGCTCGGCCGCCATCTCTTTAGGCAGACCGCACTCGTGCATCTTGAGTTCCGGACCTACGACGATAACCGAACGTGCGGAATAATCGACACGCTTACCGAGCAGGTTCTGACGGAAACGTCCCTGCTTACCCTTGAGCGAGTCAGAAAGGGACTTGAGCGGACGGTTGGCCTCGGACTTCATGGCCGTGGTCTTACGGCTGTTGTCGAAGAGGGAGTCCACCGCCTCCTGTAACATACGTTTCTCATTACGCAGGATGACATCCGGCGCCTTGATCTCGACGAGACGTTTGAGACGGTTGTTACGGATGATGACACGCCGGTAGAGGTCGTTGAGGTCAGACGTAGCGAAACGTCCGCCATCCAGCGGCACCAACGGACGCAGCTCCGGCGGAGTGACAGGGATAGCCTGCAGGATCATCCACTCGGGACGGTTTCTGCCGTTGGACGCACGGAAGGCCTCCACTACCTGCAGACGCTTCAGGGCCTCCTGACGACGCTGTACGGAAGTGGACTTGTCGGCCGTGGCACGCAGCTCGTAGGACAGCTCATCCAGATTGGTAGCGCAGAGCAGGTCATAAACCGCCTCAGCACCCATCTTGATGATGACCTTGTTCGGGTCGGTGTCCTCCAGAAGGTCGTTGCCCTCCGGCATGATATTCATCACCTGCTGGTACTGGTCCTCATCAAGCAGCATCTTGGTCTCGACAGGGATACGGTTCTTGTCCGTCTCGTGCTTCTCGCCGATCTCCTGACCATCGAGGGCACCAGCCTGTACGACGAGGTATTTCTCGTAGTAGATGACGGTCTCCAGTTTCTTGGTCGGGATACCGAGCAGCGCAGCCATCTTGGACGGGAGCGAACGCAGATACCATATATGCGCAACGGGAACGATGAGTTTGATATGACCCATGCGCTCACGACGCACTTTCTTCTCCGTTACCTCGACACCGCAACGCTCGCAGACGATTCCTTTATAACGGATACGTTTGTACTTACCGCAGTGGCACTCGTAATCCTTGGTAGGACCGAAGATGCGCTCGCAGAACAAACCGTCGCGTTCGGGTTTGTAGGTACGATAGTTAATCGTTTCCGGTTTGAGCACCTCACCCGAGGAGATCTGCATGATCTCATCCGGAGATGCCAGACCAATAGTAATCTTGGTGAAACCGGTTTTCTTATTTTCTTGTTTAAAAGCCATACTTCTTGTCCTCCATTATTCCATGTTGATACTAAGAGCGAGTCCTTGCAACTCGTGCAGCAGCACGTTGAGCGACTCGGGCAGACCCGGCGTCGGGAAGTTCTCACCTTTGACGATAGCCTCGTAGGTACGAGCGCGTCCGGTGACGTCATCGGACTTGATGGTAAGGATCTCCTGCAGCACGTGGGCGGCTCCGTGAGCCTCCAGTGCCCAAACCTCCATCTCACCGAAACGCTGACCACCGAACTGTGCCTTACCGCCGAGCGGCTGCTGGGTAATCAAGCTGTACGGACCAATCGAACGGGCGTGCATCTTGTCATCGACCATGTGACCGAGTTTCATGAAGTAGGTCACGCCGACGGTTGCCATCTGGTCAAACGGTTCACCCGTCTCACCGTCGTACAACTGGGTCTTACCGCCACGGGGCAGTCCGGCCTTGTCGGTCCACTCGTCGAGTTGCTCCATCGTACAACCGTCGAAAATCGGGGTCGAGAACCTGACACCCAGTTCGGCACCCGCCCAACCGAGCACAGCCTCGAAGATCTGACCGATGTTCATACGTGAAGGCACACCCATCGGGTTCAATACGATATCCACCGGCGTACCGTCAGCGAGGAACGGCATGTCTTCCACACGCACGATCTTGGAAACGATACCCTTGTTACCGTGACGACCTGCCATCTTGTCACCCACGCGGATCTTACGACGCTTGGCGATATAGACTTTCGCCATCTGGATGATACCGTTCGGCAGTTCGTCACCGATGGTGAGATTGAATTTCTCGCGCTTGAGCGCGGCATCCATCTCTTTGTATTTGGCGATATAATTGAGTACGCACTGCGCCACGAGTTCGTTCTTGTGCTGGTCGGCGGTCCAACCCTCGAGAAGCACGGAGAAGTAATCGATGTCGCCCAGACGCTCTTTGCTGAAGTGCTGGCCCTTGCTGATCAGTTCGGTGCCGAGGATATCCTTGACGCTGACCGCCTGACGGCCGTTGAGCAGGGCATAGAGCTTGTTGATGAGCAGGTCGCGGAGGTTGTCTGCCTTCTCGCGGAACTTGAGGTCCATCTTCTGCAGGGTCTCCTTGTCCTCCATCTTCTGCTTGCGGTCCTTGTTGGCACGGCAGTACAGTTTCTTGTCGATGATGACACCGTCGAGCGACGGGCTGGCCTTGAGCGAAGCATCCTTCACGTCACCGGCCTTGTCACCGAAGATGGCCTTGAGCAGTTTCTCCTCCGGACTCGGGTCGGTCTCTCCCTTCGGGGTGATCTTACCGATGAGGATGTCACCCGGCTGGATGTATGCACCGATGCGGATGATACCGTTCTCGTCGAGATCCTTGGTAGCGTCCTCGCTTACGTTCGGGATATCGGCGGTGAACTCCTCCATACCGCGCTTGGTGTCACGTACCTCGAGCAGCTGCTCCACGACGTGCACGGAGGTGTACATATCTTCGCGTACGATGCGCTCGCTCAGCACGATAGCATCCTCGTAGTTGTAACCCTTCCAAGGAATATAAGCCACCTTGAGGTTCTTACCGAGTGCCAGTTCGCCGCCTTGGGTGGCATAACCCTCGGTGAGTATCTGACCCTTCACCACGGTATCGCCCTTGCGAACGAGCGGATGGAGGTCGATGGTCGTATTCTGGTTGGTCTTCTCGAACTTCGGCAGTTTGTACTCCTTCTCGGGCGAGTCGAAGCTGACAGCCTCTTCCTCCTCGGTACGGTTGTAGCGGATGCGGATGACATCAGCGTCCACGTAGGTCACTTCACCGTTACCCTCGGCCACGAGCTGTGTGCGGCTGTCGGTGACGAGCTGCTCCTCGATGCCGGTTCCTACGATCGGAGCCTCCGAGGTGATCAGAGGTACTGCCTGGCGCATCATGTTCGATCCCATGAGGGCACGGTGGGCGTCATCGTGCTCGAGGAACGGAATGAGCGCAGCAGCTACGGAAGCGATCTGGCACGGCGCTACGTCCATGAGGTTGACCTCACCCGGAGCCACTACCGGGAAGTCGGCACCCAGACGGGTCTTGACTTTCGAACGGATGAAGCTACCGTCGGCACGCAGCGGGGCGTTACCCTGAGCCACCACCTGCTTCTCTTCGTCCTCAGCGGACAGATAAACGACATGATCATTATCCAGATCGACCACGCTGTCATGTACCTGGCGGTACGGGGTCTCGATGAAACCGAGGTTGTTGATCTTGGCGTAGATACACATGGACGAGATCAGACCGATGTTCGGGCCTTCCGGCGTCTCGATAGGACAGAGACGACCGTAGTGGGTATAGTGCACGTCTCGCACCTCGAAACCGGCACGGTCACGACTCAGACCGCCGGGCCCCAGGGCCGACATACGGCGCTTGTGCGTGATCTCGGCCAACGGGTTCTGCTGGTCCATGAACTGGCTCAGCGCGTTGGTTCCGAAATAGCTGTTGATGATCGACGAGATCGACTTGGCGTTGATCAGGTCGGTCGGCGTGAACACCTCGTTGTCGCGAACGTTCATGCGCTCACGAACGGTACGGGACATACGGGCCAGACCGATACCGAACTGGTTGAACAACTGCTCGCCTACCGTGCGGACACGGCGGTTGCTCAAGTGGTCGATATCATCCACCTCGGCGTTGCTGTTGATGAGCGAAACGAGGTACTTGATGATCTCGATCATGTCCTCCTTGGTCAACACACGGGTGTCGTCCGGAATAGACATGTTGAGCTTGCGGTTGATACGGTAACGTCCCACCTCACCCAGGTCATAACGCTTCTGGCTGAAGAAGAGGTTCTGGATCATCTCACGCGCCGTGGCATCATCGGCCGGCTCGGCGTTACGCAACTGGCGGTAGATATAGAGGACAGCCTCTTTCTCCGTCTTGGCCGGGTCTTTCTGCAGGGTGTTGAAGATGATGGAGAAATCGTTCTCACGCTCCTGGTCCTTGTGCAGCAGCACGGACTTGGAACCGGACTCCAAGATGATATCAATCACCTCCGGAGTGATCTCCTCCTCACGCTCCACAACGATCTGGTTACGCTCGATGGACGACACCTCACCGGTATCCTCATCCACGAAATCCTCGATGGTCGGTTTCATAACATAACCTGCCAGCTTGCGTCCCATGCAAGCCTCGAGTGTCTCACGGTTCACTTTCACCTCCTCAGCCAGATCGAAGCAGTTGAGGATGTCCTTGTCGGACTCAAAACCGATAGCACGGAGCAGCGTGGTCACAGGCAGTTTCTTCTTACGGTCGATGTAGGCATACATGACCTTGTTGATATCCGTAGCGAACTCGATCCACGAACCGCGGAACGGAATGATACGCGCCGAATAGAGCTTGGTGCCGTTGGAGTGCATCGAAGTGCCGAAGAACACGCCCGGCGAACGGTGCAACTGGCTGACTACCACACGCTCGGCACCATTGATGACAAAGGTGCCTTTCGGCGTCATGTACGGAATAGTACCCAAATAAACATCGGAAACGACGGTGTCGAAATCCTCATGGTCGGGATCCTCACAGCTCAGACGCAGCTTGGCCTTCAAGGGCACACTGTACGTCAAACCGCGCTTGATGCACTCCTCGATGGTGTAACGCGGACGGTCCACCGAGTAGTCCAGGAAAGCCAAGGTAAAACTGTTGCGGGTATCCTGGATGGGGAAGTTCTCCGAGAACACCTTAAAGAGTCCCTCTTTACGACGCTGTTCAGGGGTCGAATCCATCTGAACAAACTCCGCGAAGGACTTCAACTGAATTTCCAGAAAGTCAGGATAGGGCATATGCTTCTGCATACGACTGAAATTGACTCTCTGCTGTTTTTTACTTGTAGCCATTATTTTATATGGTTGATGATTGTTTAACAGAATTAAACTGTTGGTAATGAATAATTTAAATCTAAATCAGCGGTGTGTGTATTTTAATCTATTTTAATATTCACCTATAAATAATTACCAAATTTTTCAGTTTTTTAAAGATTCTGTCTAATTGAGCAGAAAAGGTTTAGACCCCCATTTGCATAGGGATCTAAACCTATTCCACCCGATTAAGGTGGTTGGCCTGCGGGGTATTACTTCAGTTCTACCTCAGCACCTACCTCTTCGAGAGCTTTCTTCAAAGCCTCAGCGGTAGCTTTATCAACGCCTTCCTTAACGTTGGACGGAGCAGCGTCTACGATGTCCTTAGCCTCTTTCAGGCCCAGACCTGTTTGCTCCTTAACGGCCTTAACAACCTGGAGCTTGTTAGCACCTGCGCTCTTCAGAACAACGTCGAACGAGGTCTTCTCCTCAGCAGCCTCAGCAGCAGCGCCGCCGGCAGCCGGAGCAGCAACAGCTACAGCAGCAGCTGCGGGCTCAATTCCGTACTCCTCCTTGAGGATAGTAGCGAGTTCATTTACTTCCTTAACGGTAAGGTTAACTAATGTTTCAGCAATAACTTTAAGATCTGCCATGATCGTATAAATTTTAAATGTTTTTTAATTCAGTTAATTATTTTTCGTAATGACGTAATGACGTAATTACGTGATGACGCCTCTTATTCGGCACGCTCACCGAGCGTTTTGAGTACACCGTGAATGGTGTTTTGCCCGCTCTGGAGTGCAGAAACGACATTCTTCGCAGGCGACTGGAGCAATGCAACCAATTCGGCGATAAGTTCGTTCTTGGACTTGATAGCGGAGAGGAACTCAAGATTCTGCTTGCCTACGTAAACAGTCTCTTCTACGTAAGCAGCTTTGAGTTGGGGCTTAGCCTCACCCGTCTTGTCACCCTTGGTAAACTCCTTGATGAGTTTAGCGGGTGCATTACCGGTGTTGCTGAGCATGAGTGCGGTGTTACCCTTGAGTGCGCTGAAGATCTCTGCATCGATGCCCTTCTTCTCAAGAGCCTTCTGAAGCAGCGTGTTCTTAGCCACCAGGAGCTTGATGTCCTGCTTGAAGCATGCACGGCGCAGATCGCTGGTCTTCGCAGCATCCAGACCCTCAATGGTAACGAGGTAGAAATGCGAATAACCCTCTAACTCAGCGCCTAAGGCTTCAATGACGAGATTTTTATCTTCCTTTTTCATACTTGTCTGTTGTTTTTAAGAGATTAAAGCGATTTGGTATCGATCTTAATACCCTGACTCATAGTGCTGGAAAGATAAACGCTCTTGATGTACTCACCCTTGGAAACAGCCGGTTTGAGGTGCTTGATCGTGTCGATGAACGCGAGTGCGTTCTCAGCGATCTTGTCTGCCGTGAAACTAACCTTGCCAATCGAAGTGTGTACAATACCGAACTTGTCAACCTTGAAGTCAATCTTACCGCCCTTCACCTCTTTAACAGCTTTCGCTACATCCATGGTAACGGTACCGCTCTTGGGGTTCGGCATCAATCCGCGGGGACCGAGTACGCGACCGAGGGCACCAATTTTACCCATGATCTGAGGTTGGGTGATGATGACGTCAATGTCCGTCCATCCACCTTTGATCTTTTCAATATACTCATCCAGACCTACATAGTCGGCACCTGCCTCTTTGGCAGCTGCTTCCTGGTCCGGCATACAGAGTGCGAGAACGCGGACAACCTTACCGGTTCCGTTAGGAAGCGCAACGACGCCACGAACCATCTGGTTCGCCTTACGCGGGTCAACACCCAGACGTACGTCGATATCAACGCTTGCATCGAATTTGGTGGTAGTGATCTCTTTTACGAGCTCAGCAGCCTCCTGGATCGTGTAGAGCTTACCTGCTTCAATCTTCTCAGCAGCAAGCTTCTGTTTTTTTGTCAGTTTTGCCATAATTGTTGATGTGATTGAAGTGAATTACTTAACTACGATACCCATGCTACGAGCCGTACCTTTGACCATCTTGAGCGCGGACTCTACGGTGAAGCAGTTGAGGTCCACCATCTTGTCCTGAGCGATCTGCTGAGCCTGCTCCTCGGTGATCGTTGCCACCTTGTTACGGTTCGGCTGGTCGCTACCGCTCTTCACCTTGGCTGCCTCGAGGAGCTGGATAGCTACAGGAGGAGTCTTGACGATGAAGTCGAACGACTTGTCTACATAAACGGTAATAACTACAGGTAACACTTTACCTGCCTTGTCCTGTGTTCTGGCATTGAACTGTTTGCAGAACTCCATGATGTTCACACCCTTGGAACCGAGAGCCGGACCAACGGGAGGAGCCGGGTTGGCTGCGCCACCCTTGATTTGGAGTTTGATAAAACCAGCAATTTCTTTAGCCATAGTTTTACGTTGTTAATAGTTTTTGACTTGCAAACGGATTTTCTTTAAACTCTCCACTCTAAACTTGAAAACTGCTTTCAACTTTCAACTTTAAACTTTCAACTTTATAAAATCCTCAGTCGGTTAATAAATTTGAAACTACCGAGTAGTGACTAACGACCCGTAACAGAGGTCTCCTACTCTTTTTCTACCTGGTTGTAGCCCAGCTCCAGAGGAGTCTGGCGGTCAAAGATCGTTACAACCACTTTGAGTTTGTGCTTGTCCGCGGCCACTTCCTGTATAGTACCCTTGAAGCCGTTGAACGGACCGTCCACCACCTTGACGCTCTCACCCACGAGGAACGATATCTCCGTGGTGGCGCGTACCTCCGATTCGGTAGCCAGACCAACGAGCTTGTTGACCTCGGCCTGCGAAACGGGTTCGGGCTTGACAGTCGTCTTACCGCCGCTCAGGAAACCCAGCACGTTGGGGATGTTACGCAAGAGCGGGAAGCTCTCGTCGCACAGGTAGCACTCCACCAGCACGTAGCCCGGAAGCAGATTACGCTCCTTTTCCGTGCGCTTGCCGTTCTTGAGTGTCACCACTTTCTCGCGCGGGATAAGCACCTGCGACACGTACTCGCGGAAAAGCGAACTCGATACAAGAGCATTGTTGATATACTCCTCCACCTTGTTCTCCTTGCCGGAGATAGCACGCATCACATACCATTGTTTTTTGTTCTCAGCCATAAACCAATTTACGATTTGACGATTTACGATTTACAAATTTTCAATTAGAACAGACCGTAAACAAACGTCATAATGTTCTCAAAGCACCAATCCATAAGCCACACAATCAGTGCTAGTATAATGGAAGCGATCAATACTATCACTGAGCTCTGCGCCAACTCCTTACGAGAAGGCCAGCTCGTCTTGTGAACCAGTTCGTTGTACGATTCTTTTACACTTTCTACAAAAGCCATATCAGTAGATTTTTAATATTATTCTTTTCTTTTTCTTTTCTTCCCGTAACCGGCAGTCTCTTCCCGGCCACCGTTTACCCGTATTCCGCGACACAATTCGGCTCTAACTAACGTTAAAGTCGAATCGGAAGCTATTTCATGTAACAGATAGTCTGGGGTTGCAGTTGCGTTGAGTTCTTTCAACTTTCAACTTTCAACTTTCAACTTTCAACTATTTCAGCACGGAAGGCAGGAATCGAACCCACATTGACGGTTTTGGAGACCGCTCTCCTACCATTGGAGGACTTCCGTAAAAATGCAGAGGCTCGATGCCTCGTGCATTTTTCCGTGAATCTTGGCGTCTGCGAGTTGCGAATGCAAGCATTCACTCGCCTTGCACAAGATTTCCGTTCAATCAACCAAATATATTAGTCAATCAGTTTGGTAATCTGACCGGAACCTACGGTACGGCCACCCTCACGGATAGCGAAGCGCAGACCCTCAGAGCAAGCTACCGGGTAGATCAGCTTAACGGTGATCTCCAGGTTGTCGCCCGGCATTACCATCTCAGTTCCTTCCGGCAGAGTGATCTCACCGGTAACGTCCATTGTACGGATGTAGAACTGCGGACGATAGTGGTTGTGGAACGGAGTGTGACGGCCGCCTTCCTCTTTCTTCAGGATATAAACGGAAGCCTTGAACTCGCTGTACGGTTTTACGCAACCCGGGTGGGTCAATACCATACCACGCTTCACCTCGTCTTTGTCGATACCACGGAGGAGCAGACCTACGTTATCACCTGCCTCACCCTGATCGAGCAACTTGCGGAACATCTCAACGCCGGTAACAACGCTCTTCTTGCCCTCGGAACCGAGACCGATGAGCTGAACCTCGTCACCCACTTTGATAACACCAGTCTCGATACGACCGGTAGCTACGGTACCACGACCTGTGATCGAGAATACGTCCTCAACCGGCATCAGGAACGGTTTGTCAACGGCACGTACAGGCAGCTGGATCCAGTTGTCGCAAGCGTCCATCAACTCAAGAACTTTCTCCTCCCACTCAGGAACACCGTTCAGTGCACCAAGAGCAGAACCGCGGATAACCGGAGTGTTGTCGCCGTCGAACTCATAGAAGCTCAACAACTCACGCATCTCCATCTCAACGAGATCCAACATCTCAGGATCGTCCACCATATCGCACTTGTTCATGAATACAACCAGGCGCGGTACGTTCACTTGGCGAGCCAAGAGGATGTGCTCACGAGTCTGAGGCATCGGACCGTCAGTAGCAGCTACAACGATGATAGCACCGTCCATCTGGGCAGCACCGGTAACCATGTTCTTTACATAGTCGGCGTGACCCGGGCAGTCTACGTGAGCGTAGTGACGGTTAGCCGTCTGGTACTCAACGTGAGCGGTGTTAATGGTAATACCACGCTCCTTCTCTTCCGGAGCATTGTCGATAGAGTCGAACGAACGGAGCTCAGACAGACCTTTCTTAGCCAATACAGTGGTGATGGCTGCGGTCAGAGTGGTTTTTCCGTGGTCAACGTGACCGATGGTACCGATGTTAACGTGCGGTTTCGAACGGTCAAATTTTTCTTTTGCCATAGTAATTCTTTAAATTTTAATAACGTTATTAAACAATAAAATTGTTTTTCCTTTTGTCTTTTTACTTAAAAAAGGCAGGTCAGCTTTGACCCTTGACCTACCTTATGGAGCTGATGGCGGGAGTTGAACCCGCGACCTCATCCTTACCAAGGATGCGCTCTACCACTGAGCTACATTAGCATGAGAGCGAAAGACGGGACTCAAACCCGCGACCCCCAGCTTGGAAGGCTAGTGCTCTATCGACTGAGCTACTTTCGCGCGCTTGCACCAACACTCGCACGACTCCGCGAACGTCGCCCGTATAGTGCCACGTGTTGTGCTACGCTTTTCGGTCTGCAAAACTACGTTTCACATCCCGAGGGTGAGGGTTTGTGTTACTCACGCTTTGTGGGTGCGGATGGATTCGAACCACCGAAGTCGAAGACAGCAGATTTACAGTCTGCCCCATTTGGCCACTCTGGAACACACCCGTTTTTTCAAAGAACATTCAGTTTTCAGCACTCGGCTTCTGATGACTGACGGCTGATGACTGACAGCTTTTAAGAGCCTCTAGTCGGACTCGAACCAACGACCGCTGGATTACAAATCTAGTGCTCTACCAACTGAGCTATAGAGGCGCGCTTGAGTTAAAACTCACACGACTGCGCGGTGGCGCTTGGCAGTGCTGTGTTTCACTCTACGCTTTTCGGTCTGCGAACGCTTCGCTGGTTCACATCCCGAGGCATAAATTCACCTCGTTCCGACGAAAAAGCGTGCAAAGGTACTGCTTTTTTTTGATATGACCAAATATTTTTGAAAAAAAATTGCATTTTTAGTCATTTTTCTTGTTTTTGACATCTTTACTTTCCATTACACATTATAAATAATATTACGCGATGCATGTGCGCTTGTGCGCGTATAAGGAGACCAGACCGCCCTTTTTCGCATGAAAAGAACGGATTTTTTTGGGGTCATAGCGTAAAATTTGACGTTTTTATTTGCATATATCCAAAAATTGTTGTACCTTTGCACGCTATTTATTTTTGTAAGTCTATGATATACCGATTTACTTTTTCGTGCGAGGAAGGCGATCCCAACTTCCGCCGCGTGTTTGAAGCCGATGCAGATGCCACGTTTCTGCAGCTGCACGAAGCCATCCTAAAGAGTGTGAACTACCCCGACGACCAGATGACCTCTTTCTTCATATGCAATGATGAATGGGAGAAAGGCCAGGAAGTGACGTTGGTAGAGATGGACTCGAGCCTCGAATATGACAACATGGTCATGAATGATACGCGTCTGAGCGACCTGATCGAAGACCAGGGCCAGCGCCTGATCTATATCTTCGATCCCATGTTCGAGCGCTATTTCTTCGGCAGCCTCAAAGAGATCAAACCCGGTTCCATGAACGGCGTGGAGTGCGTGGAGAGCCGCGGAAAGGCGCCTAAACAGCTCAAGAGCGAAGATCCGCTGGCCGGACTGGGCATCAAGGGCAATGACGATGATTTCATGTTCGATGACGAGTTCAAGGACGAGTACGACCTGGGCGACATCGACATGGAGGGTTTCCAGGACCTGAGTTTTGAAGACGGAACCATGTTCTGATTTTTCATGGCACAAGGTCAAATGGAAAATGCCTAAAACCCTGCTTCTGATAGTAGGTCCGACGGGAGTCGGAAAGACTGAGTTGTCGCTGCGTGTGGCGGAGCACTACGGCTGCCCGGTCATCAACTGCGACAGCCGTCAGGTTTTTCGCGGTATACCCATCGGCACTGCAGCCCCTACGGCCGAGGAACAGGCACGGGTGAAGCACTATTTCGTAGGCACCCGTGCATTGGAGGAGAGATACAACGCAGGGCAGTACGAACGGGATGCGATAGAATTACTGAACACCCTCTTCGCCACCTTCGACACCGTACTCATGACCGGGGGCTCGATGCTGTACGCCGATGCCGTGTGCAACGGACTGGATGACCTGCCAAGCGTGCCGGATGAGATACGCAGCGAGGTGCAGCAGCAGTACGAGAGCCACGGTCTGGCATGGCTGCAGAACGAAGTGCAGCGGCTCGATCCGGCCTACTGGGAGGTGGTGGACCGCAACAACCCCGCCAGGCTGGCGCACTGCGTGGAGATCAGCCGGACCACCGGACAAGCCTATTCGTCCCTGCTGAGCCGGAAGAACCCGGGCGAACCGGCCATCCCCCCTGTCGCCTCACGCCCCTTCCGCATTGTGAAGGTTGCCTTGGAGCGGCCGCGCGAAGAACTCTACGCCCGTATCAACGCGCGCGTGACGAAGATGATAGAAGACGGGCTGGTGGAGGAAGCGAGAGCCGTTTATCCCAAGCGGCATCTGAACAGCCTGCAGACCGTCGGTTACCGGGAACTGTTCGCCTGTTTTGACGGCGAGTACGACCTGCCGCGAGCCATTGAGCTCATCCGGCAGAACACGCGCCACTACGCCAAGAGGCAGATGACCTGGTTCAGACGCGACCCGCAGATACACTGGCTGAACGCCAACGATGATTATGAAAAGAACATACATAGTATTGATGCTTTGCTGCGCCATGACGGCGTGCAAGAAAACTAACGTGGATTTCACGTTCTCGCCCACCGCCCCGCGTGCAGGCGAATCGGTGACATTCACCAACCAGTCCTCCGGCGGCGAGGAATGGAACTGGACCTTCGGTGACGGCACGGTAGCCACCACCAAATCGCCGACGCATACCTACAAACAGCCCGGCACGTATATGGTGACCCTGCAGGTGGACAAGAAATCGTCCCTGACCGCCAGCCGGCAGATCACCGTCTATGACACCGTGCCTACGTTCGTGGCCTCGGACTCGTCCTTCGTGATCTACAAGGACTACACCTTCACCGCCAATGTGTACAACCCCTACAACTACGACGTGTCATACCTGTGGTATGAACCGGTGGACGGGGCGGGGTACGTGCCGCCTTACCTCGTCATCACGGATACGACCTTGGAGAAGAGCACGCTGCATCTCTATTTCATCCGTCCGCTACCGGAAGCCGGCATCGGTCTGCGCGTCATCCTGAACGGTGACACCACGGTCATCCGGCATTATTTCAATGTGGCGGACCGTGCGACCAACTCGGTGCTCTTCCGCACGCCGGACAGCGACTACCGCCAGCGTATCTTCGGCGACAAAGCAGAGCCGGAGCAGGCCCTGGCAGAGAGAGCGGCACTGCTGGATACCGAGCAGGACACCCTGCAGACCTATAACGACAGCACTTTCCGGCTGAGCGCACTGGCCGCCACGTTCGAGGGCATCAAGGGCTTCCATATAGCCAACCGCAAGATCTACTACCGCGCGGACGGACTATGGGTGGCGAACATAGACGGAGCGTACAAGGTGCAGATTGATACGGCGGACTGCTCCGCCATGACGCTGGACACGCGGGACAACCGCATCTACTGGGCTAACGCGGAGGGCGTATGGTACATGCCGTTCGTCGGCTCCGACAACAACAGGTTCATCACCGTACCCGCACCCCTCAATTTCCTCACCGGCGTCACCCGCATCGCTGCGGACGGAGAATTGAAATAGACCGCTTCGCTCAAAGTAGAAAGACCGGCCTGCGGCCTCAAAGTAGAAAGACAATAGACAATAGACAAAAGACGAGATCACGAGATCACGAAAACACAAGATCACGAAAAACAACATCAAACCCTCAAACAATGGCTAATCAACCTGATTATATTTTTGAAACCTCATGGGAGGTGTGCAACCGCGTCGGCGGTATTTATGCAGTGCTGAGCACACGCGCCGCATCCATGCAGGCGGAGCATCCCGACCAAGTGTTCTTCTTCGGTCCCGACTTCGGCGCACACAGCGATATCTATTTCAAAGAGGACAAGAGCCTCCTGAAAGACTGGCAGAAGCAACTGTCATCCGACAGCCAATGGCGGCTCCCGGTCCGCATCGGCCGCTGGCAGGTACCCGGAACACCGATCGCCATCCTGCTTAAGTTTGATGCCCTGTGGGGGGACAAGGACGCCATCTACGCCTGGGCGTGGGACAAGTTCCGCGTGCAGAGCCATGCCGCCTACGGCGACTATGACGAGTCCTGCCTCTTCGGCTACGCCGCCGGTATGGTGATGGAGAGTCTCTATCATCATCTGACAGCCAAAAGCCAGAAGAAAAAAGCCCCCGCTTTCTGCGCCCACGCCAACGAATGGCAGACCGCCTTCACCATCTTCTACCTGCAGGACAAGTGTCCCTCCGTCGCCACCCTCTTCACCACCCATGCCACCGGCATCGGCCGCTCCATTGCCGGCAACGGCAAACCCCTCTACGACTATTTCGAGGGCTATAACGGCGACCAGATGGCGCAGGAGCTGAACATGGTGTCCAAGCACTCGGTGGAGAAACAGGCGGCGCACCATGCCGACTGCTTCACCACGGTCAGTTACATCACCGCACGCGAGTGCAAGCAGCTGCTGGACAAAGAGGTGGATATAGAGACGCCCAACGGCTTCGAGCCCACCTATGTGCCCAAAGGCAAGGACTTCGAGCTCAAGCGTGCGGAGGCACGGGAAGCACTGCGCCGCGTAGCCGGAGAACAATTAGGCGGCGTCGTTCCCAAGAATGCGCTGTTCGTATGCATCTCCGGCCGGCAGGAATGGAAGAACAAGGGTATTGATGTCTTCGCGGCCGCCCTCGACAAACTGGCGCAGAAGATCTACCATAGCAACACGCCGGAGAAAGAGGTGGTGGCGTTTGTCATGATCCCCTATCTGGACCGTGCCCCTTCCCGCAAAGGCAAGGTGAGCGCCGTGTTCGTGCCCTATTATCTGGACGGACATGACCCGCTGTTCGGCATGACCTATTACGACCTGCTCATCGGTATGGACGTCACTGTTTTCCCGTCTTACTACGAGCCCTGGGGCTATACGCCCCTGGAGTCCTGCGCCTTCCATGTGCCCACCATCACCACCACCCTGGCGGGCTTCGGCGAATGGGCGGCACGACAGAAAGAGCGCTTCGGCGTGAATGTCATCGAGCGCAATGACTCCAATTTCAATGACGTAGCGGAGCAGATAGCGGATGACCTCTTCCGCTTCGACCGCTTGACCAAGGAAGAGCGCGCACGCGCACAGAAAGAGGCGGCATCCGTGGCCAGAAAAGCCGACTGGAAGCATTTCTTCAAATACTACCGCCAAGCCTATGAAATCGCTTTGAAAAAAGCCAAAGCGCGAATGAACGAACTACAAAACCCACGATTATTATGACACATCCAACAGCGAACACCGTGAGCCATCTGACTGCACAGCGGTCTAACAGGCGATTCATCGCCGGTCTAACAGCAACGATAGTTGCGTTCCTGCTTCCTTTGGAAGCACTCGCCTGCACCAACTTCCTCGTGGGCAAAGAGGCCTCGGAGGACGGGAGCACGCTCCTCTCCTATGCCGCCGACTCCTACGGCATGTACGGCTTCCTGCATTTCGCTCCGGCCACCGACTGGCCGGAAGGTGCCATGCGCGACGTGCTGGACTGGGACACCGGACGGCCGTTGGGACAGATCAAGCAAGTGGCGCACACCTACTCCGTAGTAGGTAATATGAACGAACATCAGGTAGCCATCGGCGAGACGACCTGGGGCGGACGCGAGGCTCTGTGGGACACCGTCGGCGTCGATTACGGTTCGCTCATCTATATCGCACTGGAACGCAGCAAGACGGCACGCGAGGCCATCGAATGGATGATCCGCCTCGTCAATGAATACGGCTACGCTTCGGAAGGAGAGAGTTTCTCCATCGGCGATCCGAACGAGGTATGGATCATGGACCTGATCGGCAAAGGCCCCGGCCGGAAGGGTGCCAACTGGGTAGCCGTCCGCATCCCGGACAACGCTATCTCGGCGCATGCCAACCAGGCACGCATCACCAACCTGCCGCTGCAGGCCAAGAACCAGACACGCAAGACCAAGGAGCAGAAACGGCTGGAGAAAGAGCTGGACTGCGTGACCTGCTATATACCCGCCGCCAACGGCGAACCGGCTATGGAGTACTGGTGGGACAAGAACGTGATTGCGTTCGCACGCGAGAAAGGTTACTTCACCGGAGCCGACAAGGACTTCTCCTACCAAGCCGCATACAACCCCTTCGATTTCACGGGCCTGTTTGTGTGCGAGGCACGCGTGTGGTCCTTCTTCCGCCATTTCAGCAATGACATGGACCGCTACTTCGACTACGCCACCGGAGCCCTTTATCTGAAGATAAAAGATGATCCTGCGCTCAATGAGCAGACAATCAATATACAAATGAACCTATGCGCGATGCCGTTGTGGATCGTTCCGAACCGCAAGGTGAGCGTGCAGGACATGAAAGAGTGCATGCGCGACGAGTATAAAGACACGCCGCTGGACATCACGCAAGGTGTCGATGCCGGTCCGTGGAGCAGCAAACTGCGTTACGGCGGACTGGGCTTCAAGCTGACTGACCCGGCAGACACCACGGCAACTACCCAATACTGGTACGAGCGGCCTACAGCCACCCAGCAGACCGCATGGTCCTTCGTGGCGCAGATGCGACGTAACAACCGCTTCGGTATCTTCTGGTTCGGCGTGGATGATGCCGCATGCAGCTGCTATGCACCCATGTACTGCTGCATCAACCATGTGCCGGAGTGCTTCGCGGAAGACAACGGCGACAGCTATACTTTCTCGCCCACCAGCGCATGGTGGACTTTCAATATCGTCGCCAACTGGGCGTACACCAAGTACAGCCGCATGTATCCGCATATCCGCGAGATGCAACAGGTTTGGGATGATAAGTTCAATACCCAGGTTGCCGGAGTGGACGAAAAGGCTTCGCAGCTCAGCGAAGAAGAGGCTCGTGAGTTCCTAACATACTATTCGTGCGCACAAGCGGAGAATTTAGTAGCTGATTGGCAGCGTCTGGGTATCTATCTGATGACCAAGTTTCTGGATGGTCAGGAGCGTAAAGAAGAGAATGGTCAGTTCAAGCGGAACCGCTATGGTCAGTCCACCGGTCCGAACCGCTTACCTTTGCCGGAAAACTTCCTCAAGATGGTAGCACCTGAGATCACACACGAGTAAGAGACACCCGTTTCAGCCAAAGTTGCATAAAAATCGCCTGTTTTGGCTCAAACTCGTAAGTTTTTCTTGCGTATATAAAAAAAGTTGTACCTTTGCAGCGGTGTTTGGGAAAATACATATTGTCGTTTGTTTCTTGATGTGTATGGGAACGTATGCCTGCGCGCCTAAAGGCATCAAAGAAGCACAGCAGATAGTCGCATAGGCGGACAGCCTGCGTGCGGAAGGACAGATGTATGACGACAGCACCCAACTGGCACAGGCGTATATGGATTTAGGGAGATGGTTGTTAATAAAAACTCTTCTTCCACTACAAAAATCCTCCGTGACGGACAGATACTCATCCAACGAGGCGATAAGGTATATACGATAACCGGACAAGAGGTGAGGTAATCGAAATATTTGTAATTTTGCAACGGGAAACGCAAAATGTATATATATACAATGTATATATATAATAAGAATAGCAAAAAAGCAGATTTGGGGAGTTTATCCTTGGGTAATCCTTGGGTTGTTATTGGGTGGTCCTATGGTCAGATAAGATGATTGATAGTACATTGGATAATGTTTGACTAAATACCGAACCAATGTAAACTAAAATCCAACCCAATGTAACTAAAAAGAAAGGGGATAGATATAAGAAGGAAAGGGATGGATAAACAAGGAAAGAGATGGATATAACAATGTATATAACAAAAAATGACGTGAGAGACACGTCATTTTTTTGTTTCATTCGTTCTGTTTAGCGAACGCGCTCGCAGTAGCTGCCGTCACGGGTATCCACGCGTACGATCTCACCCTCGTTGATGAAGAGCGGCACACGGATCTCGGCACCGGTCTCCAGCGTAGCCGGCTTGAGTGTGTTGGTAGCGGTATCGCCTTTCAGACCCGGCTCGGTGTAGGTGATAGCCAACTCTACCTTGGTCGGCAGTTCGGCGAACAGGATGGTGTCGGACGAAGCGTCAGATACAACTTCGCAGGTCATGCCTTCTTTGAGGAAATCAACACCCGTGATGAGGTCGTGTCCGATGGGCACCTGCTCAAAGGTCTCGTTATTCATGAAGATATAGTCAGCACCCTCCTTGTAAAGGAATTGGTACGGACGACGCTCTACGCGTACATCTTCCAGTTTTTCACCAATGTTGAAGCGGCGCTCCAATACACGACCGTCTACAACATCTTTGAATTTAACACGCATGATCGTGTTGCCCTTACCCGGCTTCACGTGAAGGAATTCGATTACGAAATACAAACGGCCGTCCATACGAATGCAAACGCCGTTCTTGATGTCTTGACTGTTAATCATAAAACCATTTAGTATTTGTTCATTTACTATTTTATCATTTATTTTTCGAAATTCGGTGCAAAATTACAAAATTTCTTGCATATATGCAAATTTTTTAGTAATTTTGTGCCCAAAATTGATATACTATGAACGCAATACTGCAATTCTTCGGCGAGTTTGACATATGGCAGGTGCTGTCATCTTTCATTTTTCTGATAGCCATTATAGACCCGTTCGGTAACATCCCCATCACGATTGCCATGCAGGAGCGAGGCATCAAGATCCATGCCGGACGCGTGTGCATCGCCAGTCTGATAATCCTGATGGCTTTCCTGTTCTTAGGTGAATGGATATTGAAGCTGTTCGGCGTGCAGATCGAGTATTTCGCCATCGCCGGCGGTTTCATCATCTTCCTGATGGCCTTGGAGATGATTCTCGATATCACAATCTTCCAGAACGACAAGCTGGAAGGCGAGCTGAGCAGTGCCAGCACCATTGTGCCGTTAGCGTTCCCGATGTACGCCGGACCGGGTGCGTTCACCGCCCTGCTGGCCATCACCGCCGAATATACAATCGGCAACCTGTGCCTGTCGCTGCTGCTCTGTATGCTGGTCCTGTACCTCGTGCTGATCGGCACCAACTGGCTCACCAAGTACTTAGGCGCCACCTCGCTATACATCATCCGTAAGTTCTTCGGCATCATCGTTCTTGCCATCTCCTGCAAACTGATGTTCGGCAACCTGGCGACGATATTTTAAGAAGACCGCGGCTAAAGCCGCTCAAAGTAGAAAGACCGGCCTGCGGCCTCAATGTAGAAAGACGAAAGATGAATGACGTGACCACGAGATCACGTAATCACAAAAAAACAAAACAACAACCATATGAAAAACTTCTCGGAAATAACCATTGCGCTGGCAAGCGACCACGCAGGCTTCGGACTGAAACAAGCGGTACAACTGTTTCTGGAGGATAACGGCGCCAAAGTGAAAGACTTCGGCTGCTACAGCGACGAGAGCTGCGACTACCCCGATTTCGCCCATCCGATGGCGGAGGCGGTGGAGAAAGGAGAGTACGAGTTCGGCATCGCCATCTGCAGCACCGGAAACGGTATCTGCATGACCTGCAACAAACACCAGGGCATCCGTGCCGCACTGTGCTGGGATGCCAAACTGGCCAGCTTCGCCCGTCTGCATAATAACGCCAATGTCCTTTGTCTTCCGGCTAATTATATCCGCGTGGATCAGGCATTGGATATCGTACGCGTGTTCTTCCAGACGGACTTTGAAGGCGGTCGTCATGAGCGTCGTGTTAACAAGATCCCGTTGCATTAACGCCCTGCGTTGCTATGCGAGTTATGCGCTGAGCCTTTTCGGCTCGGTCCGTATCGCGCACCGGCCTTTGTTCGTAAGCGTCGAACCGGCTTCGGTGTGCCAGTTGCGCTGCCCGGCATGTCCGGTGGGACAAGCCAAGACAGCCGGGCAGACAGCACACAAAGCACCGACCTTGATGCCGCGGGAGGTATGGGAGCGGGTGCTGCAGCAGACAGCGCCGTATGCCCATACGATGCAGTTCTATTTCCAAGGCGAACCGCTGCTGCACAACGACCTGCCCCGCATGATACGGGAGGCGCATGAGGCAGGCCTGTACACCATCGTCAGCACGAATGCGCAAGCGATGACGGAGGGGATGGCGGAGGACCTGATCCAAGCAGGGCTGGACCGCATCATCGTATCGATGGACGGGTTGACGGATGCAAGTTACAACGCCTACCGCATCGGCGGCAGTCTGGCACAATGCCAGCATGCGTTGGCGCACCTGCGCGAAGCGAAGAACAGGCTGCACGGCCGCACGACGATTGAACTGCAATGTCTGCGCCTGCGGACCAATGAGGGGGAATGGGATGATTATACGCGCGCGTACAAGCGCTTGGGCGCAGACAGGCTCGTCTTCAAGTCCGCACAGCTGTATGACTACGCCGACGGCCACCCGCTCATGCCGTCCGACAGCCGCTACAGCCGCTATGTCAAAGGGGCGGACGGGCATTATCACCGGCGTCCGCGGCCGCACAGATGTCTGCGCGTATGGAGCGGCGCCGTGATCACCACCTCCGGAGAGGTACTGCCCTGCTGCTATGACAAGGCACACGCCTATGCCTACGGCAACATGATGCAACGGCCCGTTGAGGAACTATTCTGCAACGACAAGGCCATCGCTTTTCGGCGTGCCGCCTTACGCGAAGAACCCGATATATGCAAGGAGTGCTGGAGGTGAAGCCGGCGGAGCTGGCAGACCGGCCTGTGGCCTCAAAGTAGAAAGACCGCTTCGCTCAAAGTAGAAAGACAAAAGATGAATGACGTGACCACGAGAACACGTGATCACGAAAAGACAAAAGACAAAAACATCATAAAAAATTGAACATCAAGCGATTCACATTCGGACTATTTGAGACCAACACCTACGTGATTTCAGATGATACGGGCTATGTAATGCTCATCGACCCGGCGTGCTATCATGCGCACGAGCGTCAGGAACTGTACGACTATATCACAGAGCGGCTCGGTCAGCAAGACGGTCTTACCATCCTTGCCACCCACGGTCATCTGGACCATCTATGGGGCGCGGCATGGGCGTGCGGACAATGGCATTGCCCCGTGCTGATGAATGAGGCGGACAGACCCTTGGCAGAGTCGATGCAGATGCAGTATGACCTCTTCGGGATACGAAAGCCGGTTGAGCCCTTCCCCATGGAATCGCTGATGAGACACCGCTTGCCGTGCTCCGTCATCCGGACACCCGGACATACACCCGGCAGCGTAGGACTCTATTTCGAAGAAGAGAAGATCCTCTTCTCGGGCGACACGCTTTTTAAGATGGGTTACGGCCGCACCGACCTGCCCGGAGGCGATATGACACAGATGATCCATTCGCTGCAACGGTTGTTCACCCTGCCGCCCGACACCGTAGTCTATCCCGGACACGGAGAGTACACCACCATAGGAGCAGAAAGACGATAAATGAAACGAGCGCTATACATAGTATCCGTATTGCTGGTCAGCCTATTGCTGGTCACCGGTATGATCGTGGCAGCGCTCACCAGCGACAAGGTGAACACCGCCGCCGTACGTCTGGCGGCAGGCGAACTGTCGCGCGCGTTAGGCACGCACGCCACCGTAGGCGCCGTGGAGTACCGTTTCCCCGCACGTATCGCTTTCCGGGACCTCTACATTGAGGACCGGCAACAGGACACCCTGCTGTTCGTGGGCGAGTTCTACGCCCATTTCCGTCCCATTGCGCTCTTCCGGGACGAGATACGCTTCTCGCATGTGCGCTTGCAGGACGTGACGGCGAACCTCTACCGGCTGCCTGACTCGACCTGGAACTACGCCTTCCTCATTCCGCCCACCAGGAAAGAGAAGGAAGAGAACGACCCCCTGCAAAGTCTTATCGCGGTGCGGGATGTCCAACTGGATAACATCCGGCTGCGGTACGAGGATTTTCACGCCAGGCTGAACCATGCCGAGATGGACCTGAACCATTTCAGCACCGACGAGCTGGATGCGCAGATACTAAACCTGACGATGGACATGACCCGTACGCACAGCAAGGAGCGCTTTGCCGTGGAGTCGGTCAAGGCACGCATGATCCTCAATGACACCCTTCTCGCCTTCCCCACCCTGACGGCCGCGCTGCCCAACTCACGGCTGGACCTGAGCGGTGTGACCGTGCATTTCCCTAAAGGAGACACCCTGTACCTCAGCCGCTCGGCACATGAGATCACGTTCGGACTGGTCTTCCACGAAGCCACTCTCGTGCCGGCAGACCTCTCCCTCTTCGTACCGGACATGAGGCTGCTGAACAAGCCCGTATCGCTCAACGGTGCGTTAGGCGGCACACTGGACTCGCTTTATTTTGACGACATATCCATCAGCTACGACGGCGACCCTCTGCTGAAAGGCAACATAGCCGCTATCGGTCTGCCGGACCTCAACAACCCGTACATACGCGCCAACCTCACGGACCTGCAGACGAGTGCGGCGCGTATACAGGACTTCCTGTCCCGCATCCAAGGACGCCCGGTACGTCTGTCCAAGGAGGTGCACCGTCTGGGTACCATCCATTACCGCGGTCTGGCGGAAGGACGGCTGCGCGACCTGGTGCTGCATGGCGCTTTCCGTACGGCCTTAGGCACCATCACCACAGACGGCTCTTTCCGCTCCGACTCGCTCTTCGAGCATATGAGCTACGACGCCCGCATCGTCGGACGCAAGTTCCGCTTGGGACGTATGCTGGACCGCCCGCCGCTCACTTCGGTCACACTCGATTTCCGGACCAACGGCATGATTGAGAACACCGACGAGACCGATATCACCATCGTCAGAGGCACCATCAACGCACATGTGCGCCAACTGACCTATTACGACTACACCTATAGCGACCTGCATATCAACGGCAAGTACGGCCCTAACCTGTATGAAGGGCGGCTCAACATCAACGACCCGCACCTGACGATGTCTTTTGACGGTGTGGTCCATCTGCAGGACGTCGATCCCGAGATGAACTTCAACCTGCGGTGCACCCATTTCGATACCGAACCGCTCCACCTGCGTTCGCCGATGCGCACATCCTTTGCGCTGGCAGTGGATATGAACGGCTCCGAGACGGACCATATCAGCGGCTATCTGGTGCTGGACTCCCTGTTCATCGCCACCCTGCAGGATTCGATCCTGATGAAGCAGCTGACCCTGCTGGCATCGGGTGAGCAGGGCCACAGCAAAGCGTTCACGCTGCGCTCGGACTACCTGACGGCACAGGCGGACGGTACTTTCCGCTACAAGGATTTCGTGCCGGCTTTCCAGGCCTTGATGCATCATTACCTGCCGTCTGCCGTCCCGGCTCCGAAAGCGCCATGGCTGCCTGTCTCGTTCACCTTCCGCGCCGACGGTCACCGTCTGCGTGACATACAGCGGCTCTACACGGCGCCTATCACCCTGTCCGACCACCCGGTCTTCACCGCCGAGGCACGGATAGAACCCGGCGAAGAACCCTCTTTTGACCTGCGTTTCTTCGCACCCGGCGTGCGTGCTGGCGGTACACCGGTGCATGACCTGACCTTAGCCGTCAACACGCTGGATACGCTCAAGCATGAAGGGGCAGACGGATCCGGACTCGCTTTCTCCGTCTCCGCCGACGCCATGCAGATGCACACCGTGCTGTCCGCCCTGGCCTATCATGACACCCTGCTGACCCATCTCACGCTTCGCCAGCAGGCGCAGATAGACGAGCTGCTGCCGGAGGGATGGCGCGAACTGTCTCCGCGTGAGTTGCAAAGGGCACTGAGTTCCGACCTCACGTTCCGGGAACGGCAACGGGCCCTGTTGGCGGCACAACGGGCGGGTACGTACGGAGGAGACCTCAAGCTCATCACCCATTTTGCGCGCTATAACCGCCAGCCCCTGGTGGATCTGCATATGCTGCCGGGCACGCTGCTGCTCAAGGACTCGCTATACACGCTCTCCGAGAGCCGGATCACCTACTGCGCCGCCGACACGACCCTGGCGGTGGATCATTTCAATTTTGAAGGCGGCGGGCAGCACCTGCGGGCACACGGTCTGGCATCCCGTCACACCAAGGACACCCTCACGGTGGATATGCAGAGAGTGGACGCATCGTATGTCGTACCGTTCATCCTGCCGGTACAGACCATCATGTTCAACGGCCTGCTGACCGGTGCGGCCAACGTGACCGGTGTGTTCAGCCGTCCGCAGGTGGAGACGCAGATCCATATCGACTCCATGGGTCTGAACAACACCTGGTTCGGAGACGCCGAAGTAGACCTGCATATAACCGACTCGCTGGCGTTCCATGCGGATGTGTACCGCAAAGTGGATAAAAGGAGAGACCGTACCGCCGTGAACGGCAAGCGGACGGTGGTGGACCTGAACGGCAAGGCGCTGTTCGACGGTTCGGGCACATGGAAACTGGATATGGAGACGGACGACGTGCCTTTGGATTTCATCAACCACTGGACCTCCGCCGTGCTCAATGATCTGGACGGTCACGCCACCGGACATGTCGTGGTAGGAGGCCGCAAGGGCCTGACCTATGTACTGGTGCGCGCCGCGGCCAAGAACGCCTCGCTGACACTGCCCTGGACCGGCGCACGCTATACCATCCCGCATGACACCATCGTGCTGGACACCACCGCTATCTACTTCCCGAACGTGCATCTGGTGGATGCGGAAGGCAACGCCGTGGAGTTAGACGGAGGCATCTATCACAACCAGTTCCGCAATTTTGCGCTGGACCTGCATGTCGATGCCGACGATGCCATTGTGTTCGACGACGAGCGACCGGGACAGATGCTTCGCGGACATGTCTATGCGGACGGCCATGTAGAGATCTTCGGCAATGAGCGCGACCTCACGGTGCTCGCCGACGCCGTCACCAGCCGTAACTCACGCTTCCGCCTCTCCATCGACAATGTGTCCACGGCCAACGAATCCAACTTCATCCATTTCGTGGTGCACGAAGAGGACAAAGACACCGTGGAGACCGATCTCGACAATATAGACCATGACCCCTATCTGTCCCACAAAAAGGCGCGTAAGACGGCTATCCAGCGTGCCGGCCGCTGCCTGCTGCAGTTAGGTATAGAGGTCAATCCGCAGCTGCAGTTCCAACTGGTACTGGGCGAGCGCAACGGCGACATGATACAAGCAAGGGGAAGCGGTGCGCTCCGGCTCTCCTATGACACGGAGACGGGCGACATACGTCTGCTCGGCACGTACGACATAGACCGTGGTACGATGTCCTACACCGTGGCGAACGTGATACGCAAAGAGTTCACAGTGGGAGAAGGGTCGTCCATCGTCTTCTCCGGCGATCCCACCAACCCGCAACTCAACGTCACCGCCAAGTACCGCGTCACGGCGAACCTCAAGGACCTGTTCGGCGACGAACTGGAGCAACTGTCCATCTCCCGAACGAATATCCCTGTGCTGACCTGTCTGCATATGACCGGTTTCCTGAGCAACCCGACCCTTACCTTCAGTCTGGAGTTCCCGCTCTCCGACCAGACAATCCAGCACCAGCTGCACCAGGTCATCAACACGGACGAGATGTTGATGCGTCAGGTCATCTATCTGTTGGTTTTCGGCCGGTTCTTCACACCCGACTATATGTCGAATGCCCAGTACGCCACGCTCAACTCCACCTATTCGCTGCTCTCCTCCACCGTCACCAGTCAGATCAATTCCTGGCTGTCGCGTCTGACGAACATGCTGACCCTCGGCGTCGCTATCCGTACGGAGGGAGAAGGGAATGAAGCCAGCCAGGAGTACGAGGCGCAGTTCCAGCTGCAGCCGGTGGACCGATTGGTTATCAACGGTAATTTCGGATACCGCTATAACGATATATCCAACCAGCCTTTCTTCGGCGATCTGGATGTCGAGATCCTTCTGACCGAAGACGGCCAATGGCGCCTCAAAGGCTACACCCACACCGTAGACAAGTATTCACTGCGTGAAGCGTCCACCGTCCAAGGCGTCGGTTTCATATGGAAGAAAGACTTCAACTGGCCGTCCACCAAGCGTCGTGACAAACGGGAGCAGGCCGCCAAAGAAGCCAAAGCAGCCAAAGAAAAAGAGGCCTCCGGAGATACAAACGGAGATACAAACGAGAAGCAGCGCCCATGACGCTGCTTCTTTCTTTAAGCTAAACTTATTTACACCAACTTAAACGTTAATGTCTTTCGGGGCGCGGTCCGCGACGCTCAGGACGGGGACCTCTGTCCAGACGTGCACCGTCGCGGTCACCACGGTCAGGACGCGGGCCACGAGCAGGACGCTCCGGCTCTACGTATCCTTCGGGTTTCTCCTTGAGCGCTTTGGCACTCAGACGGAACTTACCGGTCTTGGGGTCTATCTCCAGCAGTTTGATGCGGATATGATCGCCCTCCTTGATACCGGTCTCTTCCATGGTCTCATAGCGCTTCCAGTCGATCTCGCTGATATGCAGCAGACCTTCCTTGCCCGGCATGAACTCCACGAAGCAGCCGTACGGCATGAGGCTCTTGACTACCGAGTCATATTCCTCACCCACTTCCGGCAGCGCCACGATCGCCTTGATCTTCGCGATAGCCGCCTGCATCTGGTCGCCGTTATTGGATGCCACCTCTACCTTACCGCCCTTCTCATCTTCATCGATGGAGATGACGGCACCGGTCTCAGCCTGGATACCCTGGATGATCTTACCGCCCGGGCCAATGACTGCACCAATCATATCCTTCGGGATATAGAAGGAAACGATACGCGGTGCGTGCGGCTTGAGATCAGCACGCGGAGCCGGCATGCACTCCAGGATCTTACCCAGAATGAACATACGTGCCTCGTGCGCCTGCGCCAGCGCGTTCTCCAATATCTCATAGCTCAGACCGTCCACCTTGATATCCATCTGGCATGCTGTCAGACCGTCTACCGTACCGGTGGTCTTGAAGTCCATGTCACCGAGGTGGTCCTCGTCGCCGAGGATATCACTCAGGATGGCATATTTGGTACCCTTGTTCTCGGAGATAAGACCCATTGCGATACCGCTGACAGGCTTCTTCATAGGCACACCTGCATCCATGAGGGCGAGCGTACCGGCACAAACGGTAGCCATAGAGGACGAACCGTTGGACTCAAGGATATCCGATACAACGCGTACGGTGTAGGGGAAGTCCTCCGGGATCATGTTCTTCAACGCACGGCAAGCGAGGTTACCGTGACCGATCTCACGACGGCCTACACCGCGAGCGGCTTTGGCTTCGCCGGTAGAGAACGGCGGGAAGTTATAATGCAGCAGGAACTTGTCCGTGCCCTGGATGAGTGCCTCGTCGATGATCTTCTCGTCACGGCTGGTACCGAGGGTAACGGTCGAGAGCGACTGTGTCTCACCGCGGGTGAAGATAGAACTTCCGTGAGGTCCGGGCAGCGGGCTTACTTCGCACCAGATGGGACGGATCTCCGTGGTCTTACGACCGTCGAGACGCTTGCCTTCATCGAGTACTGCGCGACGCATCGCCTCTTTCTCAACATCGTGGTAGTAGCGGTCCACTAAGGCAGCTATCTCATCTATATCTACGCCGATCGCCTCTGCACGAGCAGCCATATAGTCTGCTTTCTCAGCCTTGAAGTCCTCGCGAATCTGCGTGAACATCTCCTCGCGGTGGTGCTTGTCGGTGTCCGCGCTGGTAGCCTGTGCATACGCACGTGCATAGCTGAAATCGTGCACCGCCTGCTTCAACTCATCATCATTCACCTCATGGCAGTACTCACGCTTGGTCTCCTTGCCGTATGCCTTCATCATCTCGTTGATGGCGAGGCACTGCGGCTTGATGGCCTCGTGTGCAGCCTTGATAGCCTCCAGCATCACGCTTTCAGGCACTTCCTTCATCTCACCCTCCACCATCATGATGTTGTCATAGGTGGCAGCCACCATCAGTTCGAGGTCCGCTTTTTCGCATTGCTCGAAGGTCGGGTTGATGACCATCTTACCATCCACACGCGCTACGCGCACTTCGCTCACCGGACCCTCGAAAGGTATATCCGAGCAAGCCAGAGCCGCACCGGCAGCAAGACCGGCAATGCTCTCGGGCATGTCGATACCGTCAGCCGAATACATGGTGACGTTAACGAAGGTCTCTGCGTGATAATTGGAAGGGAAGAGGGGGCGAAGGGCGCGGTCAATAAGACGTGCAATCAGGATTTCATAATCCGATGCTTTGCCCTCGCGGCGGGTAAAACCACCTGGGAAGCGTCCTGCAGACGCAAATTTTTCTTTGTACTCTACCGTGAGGGGCATGAAATCCGTGCCCGGAACGGCATCTTTGGCGGAGCAGACAGTAGCAAGAATCATCGTGTTGCCGAGCGTCGCCATCACAGCGCCATCAGCTTGTTTAGCCAGTTTGCCTGTCTCCAGTTTGATTACTCGTCCGTCGGGGAGAGCAATCTCTTTGGTAACAATATTCATTAATCCTTCATCAAAATTTAGCCTTCAGTTCCCACCATTCAGCATTAGACTTTCGTCTGCGGCTGCCCGCTGAGAGCCGGCGGCTGAGCTGTTTACATTGTGAACGCCGTTTGCGTTCATTTACTTTTTTCCTCTCTTGTGGTCCCACTTGGGCTTGAACCAAGGACCCCCTGATTATGAGTCAGGTGCTACTAACCAACTGAGCTATGGGACCCGGAGCGTTCCTCCCTTTTATCGGGAGGAACCGCCTCCACCGGAAAGGCATGCCTTCCCGCAATTATTTCTTACGTCTCGATGTGCTGTACAAGCGGAGACTCTCTTCTTTGTTGACTTTCAATTCCTCCTCGGTCAACTCCGGAATGACCAGTTTCGTTCCTTCGTAGATCATATTCGGATTGTCAATGCGATCGAGGTTAGCCAAGTAGATATATACCCAGCAATAGGTATTATCATAGTACTTGCGCGCCAGCGTGGAAAGGGTGGTACGCTTGTTGGCTTTCACCTCTACAGACGGACGGTCCTTGAACTCATTCACCTGCTCCTTGCGGGAACTCTGGCTCAGAGGAACGGTCTGCTGCTCCACCTCACGTACATCTTTCTTCACATCCAGATCCTGCTTGAGGAGCTCGAAGGTCTCCTTGTCAACGAGACGGATGACGGCACGACGGTTCGGACCAAATTCAGCAGCCTGCTTGCCGCGACCGGCCACCTTACCCAGACCCAGTGCGTACAGGTGATCATCAGCCACACCGTGCTCCTGACGCAGTTCGGTAATCACGTTCGCTGCACGCTTGTCACCCAGGACATAGTTGTAGTTCGCCGAACCTGTATTGTCGCAATAACCGGTTACTACTGCGTACAACTCATCATCATCGTTCAGACGGTCAGCCACCTGCTGGATTGTGATTTGGCCTTGATCATCTATATCCGACGAGTTGTTGCGGAAGTATACATAGAAGTACTGCGAGTTATCACGCTTCTCCGCACGTGCATACTCTACACGCTCACGATAGATGACGGAGTCGTAACGCTGGATGATAACCGTATCGTGTACATAGCACGGATCAGGCGGCAATACCCATACCTCCGGACTGGTCATGTTACGCACGTGACTCTTGTTCTCCGGACGGACCTTGATACGCATGTTGAGCGTAATATCAAAAATACCGTCGTTATTCTTGGAAGCCAAAGCCTGCTCGCCCGTAAAACCACGATAGTCTACATAGTCATGCAGGAAATAGTGGTACATCGCACGCACACCCAGCGCCAGGGTTCTGTTCAGGTTAAACTCGGCATTCAGACCGGCGCCGATAAAGCCGACCGACGAATACTTATTCATGCTGGACGCTTCATATTTGGCCGTATGATGACGCGTGGAGTCCGGATACATTATTGTATTGCGATACCATGCCACACCACCGGTCAACATCGCCTGCGCACTGAATATCTTACGTTCCGCGTGCGGGAAGATCAAGTTCACGAAGTCCATGGACAGATAGACACCCGCCTGATGGAGATAACCTTTCAGCAGCCTGTCCGCATTGTCCGTTCCTTCGCCCTGCTTGCCTCTTACACCGTAGATATCAAACATGTATTCGAGACCCAAGCCCCATACTGGCGTAAAATGGTACTCCGCATCCAAACCCAGAGACGGAAAACCAATCATATGCTTGGCCTCCGACTTGAAGTCTCCGCTAAAAATACTAAAACCGACGTGAGGAGTAAGGGACCAGTGGGCTTGCTTGGTTGCCACCTGATCATTCAGCTCTATCTTATAAGGGTGAACACCCATGAGGTCTTCATCCTCCTCCTGCGCCCAAATCAAGCCCGAGAAACAGAGCAGCGACAGTATGAATAATCCTTTTTTCATATTGAAAAGAGATTGTTTGTTTCCAAAATTCACAATTCAGGGTGCAAAGGTACAACTTTTTTTTGACATACGCAAATATTTTCGACAAAAAAATTTTTTTTTGCACTCAGTATTGCGTATATGGGATTTTTTATGTAACTTTGCACTCGCAAAATTATTAATATATATACTATTATGGATATCTTGGAACAAATGATTGCGCGGGCGAAGGCAAACCCGCAGCGTATTGTATTGCCGGAAGGTGACGAACCCCGTACGTTGGAGGCGGCTAATATTCTGCTGAGAGACAAGATCGCTCACATTATTCTGATCGGCAATCCCGATAAAATCAAAGGCATGGCTGCCGAGAAAGGTTATGAACACATCCATGAGGCCAAGATCATTGACCCGATCAATGATCCGATGATGCCGTCATACGCCAAGTTGCTGTTTGAGTTGCGCAAGGCGAAGGGCATGACCGAAGAGGAAGCCGCCAAGAAAGCGCAAGACCCGTTGTACCTCGGCTGTCTGATGATCAAGAACGGCGATGCGGACGGCGAGTTGGCCGGAGCACGCGGTACGACAGCGGACACTATCCGACCGGCGTTCCAGATATTGAAGACCCGTCCGGGCTGCTCGATCGTGAGCGGCGCCTTCCTTATGTTCACCCCCGCCAAGCACCTCGGCGAGAACGGCTTCCTGTTGTTCGCAGACTGCGCCGTGAATCCGAACCCGGATGCCAAGCAGTTGGCGGAGATCGCCGTTTCGACGGCAGAGACCGCACGTGCCATTGCGGGCATCGAGCCTCGCGTAGCGATGCTGAGTTTCTCCACGAAGGGCAGCGCCAAGCATGAACTGGTAGACAAAGTGGCAGAAGCCACGCGTCTGGCCAAAGAGATGGCACCCGATCTGGCTATCGACGGCGAACTGCAAGCCGATGCCGCATTGATTGAAAGCGTAGCGGCCACCAAGGCACCGGGCAGCCATGTAGCAGGCAAAGCCAATGTGCTCGTCTTCCCGGATCTGCAGGCCGGCAATATCGGCTACAAACTGGTGGAGCGTTTCTCGGGCGCTGACGCCGTAGGACCGATCCTGCAGGGTATCGCCGCTCCGGTCAATGACCTGAGCCGCGGATGCAAGGTACAAGACATTGTACAGATGGTGATTATCACAGCTAACCAGGCCATCAAGTAATCTACCATTGGGTCATTTACCATTATCATTTATTCAGACATTTAATTATTTATATATCATGAAAATATTGGTTTTGAACTGCGGAAGCAGTAGTATCAAGTACAAGCTCTTTGACATGGAGAGCAAGCATGTAATGGCACAAGGCGGTGTAGAGAAAATCGGTCTGCCCGACTCGTTCCTGTTAGTCAAGTTGCCCAACGGCGAGAAAGTGAAGATAGAGAAAGTGATGCCGGAGCACACCATCGGTATCCAGCTCATTCTCGACACCCTGGTAGATGCCAAACTCGGTTGCATCAAAGACCTCAAGGAGATCAACGCTGTAGGTCACCGCGTGGTGCACGGCGGCGAGAAATTCAACAAGTCCGTACTCATCACCCCGGAGGTGAAAGCACAGATCGAGCAATGCGTGGACCTGGCTCCGCTGCACAACCCCGCCAACCTGAAGGGTATCGAGGCCATCGAAGCCACCCTTCCGGGCGTGCCGCAGGTAGCCGTCTTCGATACCGCGTTCCACCAGACGATGCCGGAAGAGGCGTACATGTACGCCCTGCCGTACGAGCTGTATGAGAAATACGCCATCCGCCGTTACGGTTTCCACGGCACGAGCCACCGTTATGTGAGCGCGCGCGTATGCGAATATTTAGGTGTAGACCCCAAGAAGCAGAAGATTGTCACCGCCCATATCGGCAACGGCGGCAGCTGTGCAGCCGTGCTGAACGGAGCCTGCGTGGACACGAGTATGGGTCTGACGCCGGTAGAGGGTCTGGTAATGGGTACGCGTGCCGGTGACCTGGACCTCGGCGCCGCCACTTTCATCATGGACAAAGAGGGTCTGAGCACCACTGAGTTCAGCAACCTCGTCAATAAGAAATCCGGTCTGTTGGGCGTTTCGGGTGTCTCCAGCGACGCACGTGACATCGATGCAGCCGTCAAGGCAGGCAACCACCGTGCCGACCTCGCTCGCAAGATGTTCATCTACCGCGTGAAGAAATATATCGGTGCGTATGCCGCTGCTATGAACGGTATCGACATCCTTGTCTTCACGGCAGGTATCGGAGAGAACGACCCGTACATCCGTGCGGAGGTGATGAAAGGCCTGAGTTTCCTGGGTATCGAACTGGACGAAGCTGCCAACAACGTGCGCGGAGAAGAGCGTATCATCTCCACTCCGAACTCGAAGGTGACCGTATGTCTTATCCCGACCGATGAGGAACTGATGATTGCCAGCGACACGCAAGCGCTGGTATAATTGACCATTTGTTCATTGACCATTTGTTCATTTATTTGGACATTGAGACATTTACCAAAGAAAAACACACATAACTCACATGACAAAACCTATTATTTACCAGCTCTTCCCGCGCTGGTTCGCGAATTACAACGAAACACGTAAACGCGACGGCAGCAAAGAGGAGAACGGGTGCGGCAGGTTTGTAGATATCAATGAGCGTGCACTTAAGTCCCTTGTGGACTTAGGTGCGACGCATATCTGGTATACCGGCGTTATCCGCCATGCCACCGCCGCCTGCAACAACCCCGCCATCACCAAAGGCAAAGCCGGTTCACCCTACGCCATCACCGATTATTACGACGTAGATCCGGACCTTGCCAAGAATGAAGCGAAGCGCATGCAGGAGTTCGAAGCCCTGGTGGCACGGACTCACGAAGCGGGGCTGGGCGTCATCATTGATTTTATACCGAACCATGTCAGCAGGGAATACAAGAGTGTCTGCAAGCCTGCGGGAGTGGAGGACTTGGGCGAAAACGACCATCCGGAATGGGCGTTCTCTCCGCTCAACAACTTCTATTATATCCCGGGCGAGCGGTTCACCATGGACAAGGACCTGCAGGGATACGACGAATATCCCGCCAAAGTGACGGGTAATGACTGCTTCACGAGTCATCCGGGCGAGAACGACTGGTACGAAACGGTCAAACTCAATTACGGCGTCTTCTACCAGGGAGGCGGAGAGAAGCAGTTCTTCCCCATCCCCTCCACCTGGATCAAGATGCGTGATATCCTGCTTTTCTGGGCCTCGAAGGGCATTGACGGCGTACGCGTAGACATGGCGGAGATGGTGCCGGTAGAGTTCTTTGAATGGGCGATTGCGCAGGTGAAGAAGAAATACAAAAAATTCTTCTTTATCGGAGAGTGCTACGACCCCAGCAAGTACGATGCCTATTTGGCAGCCGGTTTCGACTACCTGTACGACAAAGTGGGCATGTACGACTACCTGCGTGGCGTAACCAGCAAAGGCTGGCCGACCTCCGGCATCACCAACCAATGGATGCAACACGGCGATGAGCGTCTCAAGCATATGCTGTATTTCCTGGAGAACCACGACGAGCAGCGTATCGCCAGCGGTTTCTTCTGCGGAAGCGGCCGGTGCGCCGAGCCCGCCATGATTGTAGCCGCTACGCTCAACCAATGTCCTGTCATGATCTATTCGGGCCAGGAGTTAGGCGAACGAGGCATGGATATGGAAGGCTTCTCCGGCATCAACGGACGCACCACCATTTTTGACTACTGGGGAGTGAAGAGTCTTCAGGCATGGGCCAACAAAGGCAAGTTCGACGGCGCCAAGATGTCGGACGCCCAAAAGGAACTACGGGAGTTCTACCAGCGCCTGCTCACTCTGGCACGCGACAACAAGGCGATCAAGAACGGGCGGATGTATGACATCACGTACGCGCAGGGCGAAGGCTTTGACAAACAGCAGCATTATGCGTTCCTCCGCCATATCAAAGGCGAGACGCTTCTGGTCGTAGTCAATTTCCATGACCGTGAACAGGCCGTCAAAGTGCGTATTCCCAATGACGCCTTCGTCTATCTCGGACTGGAGGAGAAACCCAAAGCCACCGCCACCGACCTGCTGCGCGGAGAGAAGCGGTCCATCTGCTTCACCCCGGACAGCACAACCGAGATTGTGCTGCCGGCTTGGAAGGGAGTGATACTCAGGATCCGGTAAGATTGGATATTAGAGATTGAAGATTTGTGAATTTGGAATTATTCAAAGATATCATGCGTTTAGTGAGGTGGAGCAATCTGCTCTTCCTCGCTGCGCTGATATGGTTAATGGAAAAATGGGTAGCCGTTCCGGTGCTTAACGCCGCCGGTTTCGGCGAACAACTGCCCTGGTATACACTGCTTCTGCTGGCTTTAGCCACCGTCTTCATCGCCGGAGGAGGATATGTGATCAATGACTATTTTGATGTCAAGATAGACCGTATCAACCGTCCTGACGAACTGATTGTGACGCGCACGGTCTCCAAACCCGCCGCGATGCATCTCAGCATCGGTCTGAGTGTCGCCGGAGTCCTCTGCGGACTGGCCGCGGCAGGGTTGCTACGGAGCATGACCATCGCCATCATCTTTATTATGGTGCCGGGTCTGCTGTGGTTCTATTCGTCGAGCTACAAGCGTCTGTTCATGATCGGGAACATCATCATTGCCTTCCTGGCCGGCGTCACGCCTATCTTAGTGGCACTGGCTAACGTAGCGCAGTTGCAAATCCGCTTTGCGCCGATCATGCCCTATCTGACGCTGCCGGATGATTTGTTCTCCTGGTTGAGCGGCTTTGCCGTTTTTGCCTTCCTGCTTACCTGGATTCGCGAGATCATCAAGGATATGCAGGACCAGATGGGTGACCGCGAATATGAATGTCACTCCATGCCTATCGTATGGGGCGAACGCTGGACGAAAGTGTTTGTAACCGTATTACTGGCCGGTACACTGGCTCTGCTCGGTTACTGGTGGTATGCCATCCTGCCCTTCCCGACCGGATGGACAAGCCTCAGCACACGGTATATCGTTTTCGGTATCGTTATTCCATTGTTTGGCGTACTCGTTCTGCTATGGTCCGCCAAGATTCCTTCCGATTATAAAACATGCCAGCAGCTCGTCAAGTTCACGATGCTGCTGGGCATGTTGTTCAGTATCTGCTGTTACCGGCTGATGGCTGTCAGCTGACAGCCGTTGGCCTTATTTCAAGGCGATTACTTGTGCTTCCTGATTGTTCATGCCGGGCATGGTACGTCCCACGCCTGCGTTGATATAGGTCGGGTCGCACACTACATACTTGCGGCTCTTGTAGGTCAGGTAGTCGCCTTTCTCGTCATTCGTAAATCCGACCGCGGCAGCCAAGTGACCCGGGTAATATAAGAGCACGACATCCAGTCCCACCAGGTCACGTACCAGACGGGAGAAGAGGATAGCGCGGTCCTCGCAGTCACAGTACGGATAATACAGGGTCTCCTGGGCGAAGAAAGCACGGTCATGTCCCCATACCTCGTCATCCACCTTGTATTCAAACGCCGTCTGCACCCAGTTCAGCAATATCTCCACCGCCTGCCGTTCGTTCATGCCGGTGATGGTCTTTTTCAAAGTCGGGTACAATGCGTTCTGCACAGACTTCTCCAAAGGCGTATTGGCATAAGCCGCCCAGCGGGTGGTGAAATCGCCTTTGTAGCAGGCCTGCGGGTAGGTATTGAAGAAATCAATGAGGTTCTTGTTCACGCTCACACCGGCCGTCACGCCTTTCTTGGACGTAAGGGTTCGCTTGGGCGTCGGGTCGCTGGTGAACTTAGGCAGCTTGGCAATCTGCATGGACAGGGATTTCTCCTTGTCGTACTTGGATTCGCAGATATGCATTTTGGTGTTCTTGTCACCGCTGACTACATAGAATTTCGTGCCGTCCAGCACAAAGTATTTGAGGCCGTAGATGTCGTACAGACTGGCAACGAGCAGTTGCAGTTTGCCGCTGTCATTACCGATGCGGACACGATAACCGGACTGCACGAGCAGGAAAGCCTGTGCCAGAGTCGCTTCGTTGCCTTTGCCGTACTGCTTCTCGCAGGCTTTGCGCAACATGTCCATATACGCCCAGTCGCATAAGGTGTTCGCCTTGCGGGCGTCCAGAGCGGTCTTGACGGTGATGTCATACTTGCTGTTCGACAACATCTGCCATCCGTCAGCCACGGCGTTCTCATCCGAGCCTGCCAGTTTGAAGTTGTCATTCTCCGGGAAACCGATGGTGACCAATGCGCCGTAGTAAGAGATGCTTACGCGCTTGAAGGGTTCCTCCTTGGGTTCAACCGGTGCAATGGGCTCCGGCGCAGGTTCCGGAACAGGGATCACGATGACGGTCGGCTTGACGGCAATAGGCACCGGCGCCGGCTCAAGTCCCTGCTGCGGAACCGGGAGCGAAGAGATGTCCTCATGCACTACCGGCTCGGGTTCATCCGCAACCGGTTGGGGTTGCTGCGGTTGCTGTGACTGTTGCGGCTCTGAAGGCTCCTGATAGATAACCGGCTCCACCGTCTTTTCCTCTTGCGGGATATCCGCTTCGTGAGCCGGGAACTCACTCCATGCACGACGCATGAACTCTGCGTACTCCTCGTTCACACGCTTGCGGAACTCGTCAAACTCAGACTGCCGGTCTTCCTTGAACTGGTTGAATTGTGCGGCCTGCTGCTGACGGAACTGCTCAAAACGATCCGACTGCGCAGCCAACGGAAGGGCTACTGCCAGGGACAGAAAAAAGACTATCTTTCTCATAATACGCAGAATTTATTCTTTGATGAAATTATATACGGAACGGCCATTGCTCTCCGCCATGGCTATATTCATGCTGTCCGTAACGGTGAGAAGGTAGATATGCGCGATGGGCACATCCCGGAAATCCATGGTGGAGTACTCGACAAGAGTGTCGTTATTCTTCGTCCAACGGAACCATCCGTTACCGTGATAGCCGAGGTCCTCCTCCAGCACGTCCTCACTCTCATCCCACTCTTTGCCCCAATAATGGCCTTCGCCGTCATCGTCATCGTAGTACACTTTATGCCAGCCTGCCTGCTCGGCATTCTTCCAACGGCCCACCATGAGCGGGTCAGCAGGAGGCATCTCTCCTTCGAAATAAACGACCACGTTCGTCATATGCTCGTTCTCCAGTTCCTCCCCTTCCACCTCGTCGGTTTCCGTTTGGGTCTGCTCCGGCTCCTGCGACGGCTCCTGTGATCTATGCATCAACCATAACGAAGCACCCACCGCTGCTGCGAAGAGCGCTATGCAGACAATAACTATAGTCGTTCGTTTCTCCATATTCTACCTATCCTGTTAGTTGAACTACATTTCGGCTGCAAAGTTACTATAAATATTTGGAATACACAAGTTTTTTTTATTCAAAAATCAAATTTCTTTATATTTGACGCTCCATAGGCCGGTTTGGGAAGGAGTCATAGTTTGGCCCGGAGCATCAGATGGACGTCCGTGCGGGTGGCAGCCCGGTCGTGCTCCGAGGCCCAGGCAGCCTGATACAGGGTTTCGCTGACCCGCAGATACAAAGCCAGTTGCGGAATCATCTGCCACCGCAGATTCAGATAGATCCGTCCGCCTAACCCGTAGGTCACGGGAATGGAGAAAGCATAGAGCACATCGTGCTCGTAGAGATAGATGCGGTTGTCCCATTCGCGCACATCGAAGAACTGCCCCCGCAGGCGGAGGGACAAGGGCGCCTGCCGGAACTCATAGGCCAGGTCTTGGGCAATGCTCACACCATACCGAAGCACATAATTGGCATCGGCCGTGGTACGGAGCGACCATCCTCCGTGCTTCCAATCGAACTGCAAACGGGCGGAATAAGTGGCTTTGGCACCTTTCTCGCGTGCCCGAAGTCGCAGGGACACCTGCCAGGAAGGACGCAGATAGCGTGTTTCGAAAAGCGCATCATATCCGACCGTACACGTATCCGGGATGCCGTACTTGACGCCGCTGAAATAGAAGACATCGCCGTAGCCGGAGAAACGCCAACGGCGCAAACGGGTGATGTCAAAACCGAGGTAGCCGCCGTGCTCGTCCCCCAGCCGCGAGGTCTCGGAGAAAGCATATCCCCAGGCATTGTCAAAGAAAGGAGAGTAATAGCGGTACAGCGCAACTAAAGCCACTCCTTCCGCCGGGTAGAAACGACTGCCTGCTATAGCACCGAAGCCCCAGTGAGGAGTGTTCAGCCCTGCGCCTGATGTTTCTGCAAAACGATTATAATTCTGCGCGGTGGCCAGTTCGGCGAAGGCGTCAAACCAGCCGTGGTTATAACGTGCGGAGGCGCCTATCACGGCTTGACGGAAGCCCCGGAAATAATGCCGGTTATACGCCGCGTTTCGGGACGGACTGATACTGTCCGACCATATGTTTTCAATGGCTGTCAGTTGCACTTCGAGCTGCTTATGGCGCATCGTCATGTTGGCGCCGACCGTATGCTGCCAGATGGAGTCATTGGCACGTTTCATGGAGTATAACGCACTGACATCCAGCCGGATCTGCTTGCCCCAGTTCCATCGCAAGGTGGCGCCGATGCCGTGCATGCCTCCGCCGTCCACGGAACTGTAGTAGCGCAGCCCCTGCCGCTGCTGACCCACGGACCGGATATACATGGATTTGCCCGTATGAAAGACCGGTGCAAGGACTAATCCATGACCGAAAGAGGCCTGATAATTGCCGGCCACCAAGGTGTGCAAACGGCCTATATCGCGCAGTTGCAGATATGCACCGTAGGTGAGGTCTCTGGCTTGCCCCGCCACGGGCCTGCGCAACTGCGCGCCGAAGATGACACGCCGCTGATAATCAAACCGGTAACGGAATTGCGCGAACATAGGGTCGGCCAACGATCGATCCTCTATATTGCGGGCATCCGTCCGGGCGACGATCTCATGCCCGGCCTTGGCAAACACTTCCCGCGCGTATAATGTAGTGTAAGGTGTGGAGGGGATACCGGAAGATGTCGTGTCGCGGGAGATTTGGACAAAGGGCAAGAGGTCGCGTATCTCGTAATCGGCAAGGCAGGGAAGGAGTTGCAGTTCATACAAGGACTCGAACGGATGCTTGTCCGCATAGGCGAGAATGGCATCTATCTGCTGCGGCGACAGAAAAACCAACTGACGCAGTTCCTCCTCGTCCGTGTTATTGAGGTCAATCGGGTGTTCATGAAGCGCATAGAGGTCCGTCTGCAACTGCTCATAGTCCGTCTCACCGAGTTCGGCGACGCTATTATAGATATCGAGGATGATGTCCTCGACACTGAAATGGACAACCAGTACTATGAGGGCCAAAAGACTTTTCACGGCGCAAAGTTACAAAAAATAATTGAAAACGTAAAATAGAAAATGGAAAATTTGCGTAATTCATGTTTTTTTCGTAATTTTGCAGCGGATTATGAACACAAAGCGTCTTTATCATATCATCGAATGGACAGTGACTCTCTCCGCCTGCGGTTACCTGGCATGGCGGTTGGCGACGTATGACGACTACGCGTCGTTATGGGCGTCGCTGGAGGGGATGAATTGGACGCAATGGGCGGCAATCGGACTGTGTATCGCATTGATGCCGGTGAACATGGGCTTGGAAGCATGGCGGTGGAAGACGCTGGTGCCGATGGGCTGGACGGACGCGCACCGGCAGGTCTATTACAGCAAAATGGCCGGACTGATCACCCCCTGGCGCTTAGGCGAATACCCGGCACGGGCCGTCCTGCGGGGCGAATGGAAACAGACCATCAGCATGGGCATTGTCGCCAGCGCAACCATGACCGCCGCCATCGTCATCGCCGGCGTTGCCGCTATTGGCGGATTATGCCTGTGTGAAGAAACACGGATTGCACAGTTGCTGGACTCCCGCTATTGGATAATGATTGTGGCGGTGCTTGCCGCGCTTGCTCTCATGGGCGCCGCAGGATGGCGGATAGGGTCTCATTTCTCCGACATGCCCGCAGGGCTCATCGGCATCCATATAGGGCAGAGTTTTATGCGTCTGTGCTGCTGGTGCATCCAGTTAGCGCTGGTGCTGTACGCACTCGGCGTTTTCTTTCATCTCACTTCTTTCATCTGTGATCTGTTTGTCTATTACCTGCTGGTGACGATCACGCCGAATGTGCCGATAGCGGAAGCGGGTGTCCGCGGCGTGTGGGCGATGGAGTTGTTCGGCTCTGTCAATGCCGCTTTGGCCGGTGTGCTGCTATGGGTCATCAATTCGCTGCTACCCTGTGTGGTTTGGCCGTTTTTACGGGGGCTCAAGCACTAAAAGTATATATACGGAGTATATATAGTAAATGTATCCAAATTGTTATTTTTTCAGGGTTCATCATATGGTGACCCTTCGGTAATTTTGTGGTGATCTTACGGAAAGCGAAGCAGGGTGAAAGGTAGCTGAGAGCACACGGGAAGCCGGGACGGATGAAGTTTTGGGGCGAAAAAGAAGAAAAAAATAAAAATAATTACCGAAAATTTGCATAATTGCGGAAAATGTAGTAATTTTGTAGCCGAAAAATGATTTAGCGGCTAAATGGCTCCTTAAATCGTACATCGCAAATGACTAAATCGTAAATAAAAAACCATGAACATCAATTTTCAAATTCACTATCGTGCCGAGTATGGGCAGTCTTTGTGCGTGATTGAGACGCAAGAGTCGATTCTGGGTTGGACAGAAAAATCGCCGTTGGTGCTGAACTGCCAAGGGACGGATTTCTGGTCGGTTAATGTGCCGGTAAGCGATTTTGCCGGCAGTGTGCAGTACAAATACGCCATCCGTTTGCAGGACGGCGGTTATATCTATGAAGCAGGTGAGCCGCGTACGCTGACGCTGAAAGCCGCCGACAAACGTATCGTTGTCCGCGATGCATGGCAGGCCAGCACGTATGAGGACAGTTTTTACACGACTGCGTTCCTCAAATCGCTTTTCCTTCGTCATAAACCCGCGAAAGCGAAAGCTGCCAAGGGCACTATCCGTTTCTCTATTGACCTGCCGCAGATCCTGCCGACGCAGGGTGTGGCTATCATCGGTAACTGCGAGGCCTTAGGCAACTGGGACGGCGACAGCAAACTGCCGATGTCCGATGCCGAGTTCCCGCTGTGGCGTGCCGATATCGACGTCAAGGGTCAGGACATCGTGGAGTACAAATATGTCATTTATGACCTCAAGACCGGTGCGGTGGTTGATACCGAGTGGGGTGAGAACCGCCAGATATGGGGCGTGGAGAAAGGCCAGGTCATCTATCAGAACGACCGTGGTTTCCGTCGTACCCAACCGCGTTGGAAGGGTGCCGGTGTGGCCGTTCCCGTCTTCTCGCTGCGTACGGAAGAAGGCTTCGGTATCGGCGAGTTCCAGGACCTGAAGAAAATGGCGGACTGGGCCGCTTCGACAGGCCAGCAGATGATCCAGACGCTGCCGATCAACGACACGACGCTGCGTCATAACAACCTGGACAGCTATCCGTACAATGCGGTGAGCGTGTTTGCCCTCCACCCCATTTATATCAATATTGAGAAGATGGGTCGCCTGACGCCGGCGCAGAAGAAGAAATACGAGGCGCAGAAAGCAGAGCTGAATGCGCTGACTTTTGCTGATTATCAGAATGTGTACGACGCCAAGATGGTGTTCTTCAAAGCGCTGTACAAGCAGGACAAGGACGCGTTGTTCAGCAGCGAGGAATACAAGGCGTTTGAAGAGAAGAACCAGGCATGGCTGGAGCCGTATGCCGCTTTCCTGAGCAAACGCGACAAACAACCGAAAGATTTCTATAAGTTCCTGCAGTTCCATGCCGACAAGCAGTTGGCTGACGCTGTTGCGTATGCACACAGCATCGGCGTAGCGATGAAGGGCGATATACCTATCGGTATCAGTCCTGACTCCGTAGACGCCGCCGTTTATCCGGAGCTGTTCAATCTGGACGCCAGCGCCGGTGCTCCGCCCGATGATTTCTCCATCAGCGGTCAGAACTGGGGCTTCCCGACCTATAACTGGGACAAAATGGCGGAGGATAACTTCGGCTGGTGGCAGCAGCGTTTCCGCAAGATGCAGGACTATTTCGATGCATACCGCGTAGACCATATCCTCGGTTTCTTCCGTATATGGCAGATGCGCAAGCAGGACGTTTGGGGCCTGTGCGGTCATTTCGTTCCGGCGCTCCCGTATTCATATGACGACCTCTGCGCACAAGGCGTATGCCTCGACTGGGACCGTATGACCAAGCCGTATATCCGCTCCAATTTCTTGGGCGACGTGCTCGGTTATGACACGGAGTGGGCGAAGCAGCATGCCCTCAACACGCATGACGGATATGTATTCTGGTTCCGTGAGGAGTTTGACACCCAGGCGAAAGTGCAGGAGTGGGCAGACCGTCTGCTCGGCGATGAAAAACAGCTGAAAGCCAGCGGTTTGAGTGCCGAGGCGGTACATAACATCTGCAACGGACTCATTTATCTGCATTGCGAAGTGCTGTTCGTGGAAGACCAGCGCCGTCCGGGTTGGCTGCATCCGCGTATCTCCATCTATCAGAGCCACTCGTTCAACGAGCTGTACAGCGACCAGAAAGAGGTACTCATGCGTATCTACAACGAGTATTTCTACCGCCGTCATACGCAGTTCTGGCGTGACTCGGCAATGCGCAAGCTGCCGACGCTGATCGGCGCCACGAAGATGCTGTGCTGCGGTGAGGACCTTGGTATGGTTCCGGCTTGTGTGCCTGACGTGATGCATGAGTTGCAGATCCTCAGCCTGGAGATCCAGCGTATGCCGAAAGACCCGACCGTCAAGTTCGCTCACCCGGCCGATGCGCCGTACCAGAGTGTGTGCACGACGGGTACGCACGACATGAACCCGCTTCGTGCTTGGTGGGAGGAAGACCGCGCCGTTACCCAGCGTTTCTTCAACGAACAGATGGGTTGGTGGGGCGATGCACCGCAAGAGATGAGTCCGGAGATTGCCGAGTTCATCATCAACCAGCATATGTACAGTCCGGCTATGTGGACCATTCTGCCGCTGCAAGACTGGCTGGCTATCGATGGCGACGTACGTCTCAAAGACCAGTTCGCCGACCGTATCAACGTACCGGCCAACCCGCGTCATTTCTGGAACTTCCGTATGCACATCAGCCTGGAAGACCTGATGAAATGCGATAAGCTGAATGCGAAAATAAAGAAACTTACTTCGGTAAGATAAGAGATTAGAGATTAGGGATTAGAGAAATCTGATCCCTAACTTTTTCCATTAACCATAATGGCGTGCTTGTCGCACCGCAGATGCCGATTTTAACATCTGACAGCTGATGGCGGATGGCGGACAGTTTTTCTTTTACTTCCTCGGCACTGCTGATGAAGAAAGTGTTGGGGTTCGCCTCCACGCAATGATTAAACAGAACGCGCGCGTTGGACGATTTGGAGCCGCCCACAAAAATGACGATGTCATTGGCACGGGCGAAATCCTGTAACTGCTGCACACGGTTGGCGACGTTGCGGCAGATGGTGTCGTGATATTCGAAAGACTGCGTTCGCTGTTGGATGGCCTCTACGAGGGTGTGGAAACCTTCAACGGACTTGGTCGTCTGGGAGAAGAGGTAGATCGGACGGGTGAAATCAAGACGGTCGAGCTGGGCCGTGTTCTCAATGACGACGGCGGTGTTGTTGGTCTGTCCCTGCAGACCGATGACCTCCGCGTGTCCGGGTTGGCCGTAGATGACTATCTGCGGCGGAAGCGCCTCATCGTTCTTGTGCTGCTCATAGCAGGCACGGATACGGTCCTGCAGTTTTTTCACCACCGGACAAGTGGCATCGATGACATCTATATTGCGCTGTTTGGCTATCCAATAGGTAGCCGGCGGTTCACCATGCGCCCGAAGCAGCACCCGCGAATGGGAAGGAAGCGTGCGCAGATCGTCGTAGTCGATAGTCTGCAAGCCCAGTTGCTCCAACCGCACCACCTCCTGCCCGTTGTGCACGATGTCACCCAGACAACAAAGAGCGCCGTTTTTCAACTCGCTCTCTGCCGCTTGAATGGCGCGTGTCACGCCAAAGCAAAATCCGGAATGGGAGTCGATGGTGATCGACATTATTGAATGATAAATTAAAAATTACAAATTGAGAATTATCATTTCGTTTTCTCGTCAAAGATGGCGATGATCTTCTCCATCTGCTCTTCGCGGGTGAGGCGGCTGTTATCCACCACGACGGCATCCTCCGCCTGACGAAGGGGGGACTCAGCCCGATGGGTGTCGCGGTAGTCCCGCTCGTTGACATCTTTCAGCACATCCTCATAAACCGGTTTTTCCCCTTTCTCCACCAGTTCATCAAACCGGCGTTGTGCACGCACTTCGGGACTGGCGGTAAGGAACAGTTTGAGTTCCGCCTTCGGGAAGACGACCGTACCGATGTCCCTTCCGTCCATGACGATGCCTTTGGCTTCGCCCATGGCCTGCTGCTGCGCCACCAGGAACGCACGCACCTCTTTTATCTGCGAAATCTCGCTGGCGCGGTTGCCTGCTTCCAGTGTGCGGATATGCTTCTCCACATCTTCGCCGTTCAGGGTGACATGCTGCACGCCGTCCGCCAGGATGAAACCGACCTGTATCTGCGGCAGGGCGGCAATGATGTCCGCCGGTTCCGTCAAGCCGTTTCGCAAGGTATACAATCCGATGGCGCGATACATGGCACCGGTGTCCACATAGGTATAGCCGGCATGCTTGGCAAGCGCTTTGGCTATCGTGGATTTGCCGCAACTGCTATACCCGTCGATGGCCACAACAATCTTATTTTCGCATTTGCTCATTTTCTTGTTTGCTCATTTAGTGCATGAGAGAATTGATATCCAGCGTCAGACCGACCTGATAGGAGAAGGTGGATTTGGTGATCGCGCTGACCGCAAAATCCACACGTGCCTGCTTGATACGCACGCCTGCACCCAAGGCCAGACCCGCCAGCGACCGCTGGTCCACCAGCTGCATCTCCGCACGGCGACGGTGGTTGTAACTGAGTGCAATATAGAATTTCTCGCTCTTGGGCACCACCTCCAGCGTAAAGATCGTATGGCGGAACATCATGTCGTACCACGGAACATCATGCGACAGCACGTCTCCTGTGGTCAGACTCTTGTCATTACTCGTCCATTCGTAGTTCAGATACCAGGTCTGCATGTTATGGATCTGCATGTGCAGCCGCAGCGGCGTACGCTTGATGCGATAGGTCAGACCGAGCTGCAGGTTAAGGGGCAGCATCTCATGGGGCGTACCGTCCTCGCCGCTGTAGAAGCCCTTCAACTGCCATCCTATGTTCTGCAGCACAAGACCCATCTGGAAGGTGCTGTCAGGGGACTGGAAATGTGCTCCCACATCTGCGCCGATGGCGAAAGAGGAATAGTGCTCGTAAATGGAATAGACCGGCTTGAGAGTGACACCGACCTTGAACATACGGCCCAACTGACGGGCGTACATGACATCAATCAGAATGTCCCGGGCCCCGAAACTGCCACCGGTCAGTTCGCCGCTCTCATTGGCGTACTGCATCCGTCCGTAATCCAGATAGTGCAGACCGACCGCAAAATAATTGGGTTTCTCCGGCTCTCCTTCCGTTCCGGCATCCGTGTACTGTTCTTTTCTCAGACCCTTCGCTTCGCCGAAATTATGCCCATAGAGCGCACTGCCGAACATGGTGCCCGGAAGGTAATAGGAATAATTGAGCTGGAGCACCATATGCGAATTGGCATGCAGGAGGGCGGGATTGCACATGGCCATCGACACATCGCCGTCACTCAGGCTTACACTGCTGCCGCCCAATGCGTTCAGACGCGCCGAAACAGGCAGACTCATGAACGAGAACACCGAACGGCCTGCATTGGACACCTGCGCCGAGGCGGAAAAAGCGAGACTGACCGCCCCCAACAGGACTGCTATGATACGTTTTTTATTCAAATCGGCTGCAAAGGTACTGCTTTTTTTTCAAAATTCCAAATGATGCAGCAAAAAAAACCATTTTTTGCTAAAAAACACTCACATATTTGCATATGTCAAAAAAAAGCAGTACTTTTGCACGTTGAATTGATTAATAGGGAAAAATTCAAATTTTATACACATATGAAACCATTAAACGAATTGACTATTGCGCTGGCAAGTGACCACGCAGGTTTTGGTCTGAAAGCCATGATTCAGCTGTTCTTGGAGCGCGAAGGCGCCAAGGTGGTTGATTTCGGCTGTGACTCGATGCAGAACTGTGACTTCCCCGATTTCGCCCACCCTATGGCTACCGCTGTGGAGAAAGGCGAATGTGATCTGGGTATCGGCTTCTGCTTCACGGGTAACGGTATGAGTATGGCCGCTAACACCCATCCTCATGTCCGTGCCACTATTTGCTGGGAGCCACGTATGGCAGAGAACGCACGCCGGTTCTTTGATGCGAACGTGCTCTGTCTGCCTGCAGGCTATGTCGCTCCGGATAAAGCGCTGGATATCATCCGCAAGTTCGTCAACACCGCTTTTGACGGCGGAGAACGTTACGAGCGCCGTATCCATCATTTGGCGAATCCGAATAAATACAGGATTGTGAACGGCGAATGGATCATGGAAAACTGATAATTGAAAATACAAGATATGGAAAAGTTTAACGTAAAACTTCATGTATTGGCACCGCTGACCTTGTTAGTGGTGCTTATCCTTTGGTTTTTGCCGGACACGGCCTTCGGCATTGAAGGGCTGACGGTTGTACAGCAGCGCACCATCGCCATCTTCGCTTATGCGGCGCTGATGTGGATGTTCGAGATCATCCCTGCGTGGGCGACCTCCGTAACCACGATCGTGTTCCTGCTTCTGGCTGTTTCCAACAAAGGTCTGACCACCCCCGACATGGGTGCATTGGTCAATTTCCGCGAACTGATGGCGGCGTTTGCAGACCCGATCATCATGTTGTTCTTAGGCGGTTTCGTGCTGGCTATCACCGCCAGCAAGGTGGGCCTGGACGTAGTGCTCGCGCGCGTGATGCTCAAGCCCTTCGGCACCAACCCCAAATGGGTGCTTTTAGGCTTCCTGACGCTCATCAGCGTGATGTCCATGTTCATGAGTAATACAGCCACGGCGGCGATGATGCTTGCCTTCCTGGCGCCGGTACTCCGTACGCTGCCTGCGGACGGCGGCGGCCGTGTGAGCCTTGCTATGGCTATTCCTATTGCCGCCAACATCGGTGGCCTGGGTACGCCTATCGGCACGCCTCCGAACGCTATCGCTATCGGTCAGCTGGCAGCCATGGACATCAACGTCGGTTTCGGCGCATGGATGATCCGCATGGTGCCGGTGGTGATCATCATGATCCTGTTTGCTTGGTGGTTGCTGATGTTCCTCTTCCCGTTCAAGGCGAAAGATGTGAAGATCGTCATTGAGCCGGACGAGCACCATAAGATCGGTTGGGAGTTCTGGGTAGTGACCGTGACGTTCATCGCTACGATCCTCCTCTGGATGACGGGTGAGATCACTCACCTCAACTCCAATGTCGTTGCTCTCATTCCGTTCGGCGTGTTCGCGTTGGTCGGCATCTTCAAACGGGAGGACTTTGCGAAGATCGACTGGCACGTGCTGTGGATGGTGGCCGGTGGTTTCGCTATCGGTACGGCGCTCAACAAGACCGGTCTGGCCGCAGCGCTGGTAGAAGCTATTCCGTTCGGCAGCTGGTCGGCTATCATCGTACTCATCATCGCCGGTCTGCTCGGCTGGTTGTTGTCCAACTTCATCGCCAACTCGTCGGCAGCCAACCTGCTGGTGCCTATCCTGGCCGTAGTAGGAACCGCCATGAGTGAGCAGTTAGGCGCTTTCGGCGGTGTGACAACCCTGCTCATCTGCGTTGCCGCTTCGACTTCGTTCGCCATGTTGCTGCCTATCTCAACCCCGCCTAATGCCATCGCTTGCTCGACCGGTCTGATCAAGACCAACGACATGGCGAAAGTGGGCCTTATCATCGGTCTGGTGGGTATTGCGTTGTCGTACGCAGTGATTATGTTGTTCCCGTTCGCGTAAAGGTAATTCACAATTTACAATTCACAATTCACAATTCGTAATTCACAATTACTCTTATGAAACGGATTACATCATTTATCCTTTTGCTGGCGCTTCTCTCTGCCCCTGCTTTTGCGCAGGAAATGACCAAGCAGGAAAAGAAAGAGGCGGCTAAGAGCCATCTCAAGCAGCATTTCAAGCCCTACGGCTTTATCCGCAACTATTTCACCTATGACAGCCGTGAGTGTATCGCCGGAACAGGTGACCTGTATTTCTACCAACCGAAAGACGAGAACTGGAACAAGACGGAAGACCCTGAACTACGCGAAGACCTCAACAATAAATCCTCTTTCCGTTTCTTGTCGCTTACAACGCGTGTCGGGTTGAATATAGTCGATTACAAATGGCGTAACACGGAGTTCAGCGGAAAGATTGAAGCGGACTTCTTCGCCGGTATCAGTGCTACCACTCCGTCTGGCGTCAAGCAGACCCATGCGGTAACCGGTACGGCGCAGTTCCGTCTCCGTCAGGCATATGTTACTCTCGGATGGGATAGCCTGAAGATGGGTAAGGATTATGCCCGTGTGGATTTGACGTTGGGTCAGACTTGGCACCCGATGGCGGCAGACCTCTGTGATGTTATAGCACTCAATAGTGGTGCACCTTTTGGACCATTCAATCGTTCGCCGCAAGTCAGAATGGACGCACGTTTAGGAAAGATGTTCACGCTGACGGCAGCCGGCCTGTGGCAAATGCAGTATAACTCCACCGGTCCTGACGGACAGTCGGCGGAATATATGGCATACTCCAAGACACCCGAAGCATATCTCGGTCTCTCTTTCCATGATAAAGGATGGATTGTGCGTGCCGGTGCGGACGTGCTGAGCATTTGCCCCCGTCATCTTGGAACAGCATTGGATGCGAATGGAAATCAGATTATGGGAACGGACGGCAAACCGCTGCAAATCAAAGTGAATGACCGTATTACCACCGCTTCGCCTTTCCTCTATCTGCAATACAAAAAAGGGGAGTTCTCCATCAAAGCGAAGACCATCTTCGCCGAGGCAGGCGAGCACATGAACATGAACGGCGGTTATGGCGTGAGCAAGATGAATAAGGACGGTTCTTATTCCTACACTCCGCAACGTCATTCCTCTTCATGGATCAGCCTCGTTTATGGCGGTAAAGTGGGAAAACAGGAGGATAAACATCCGCAGAAGTTACAGGGAATCCTCTTTGCCGGATATATCAAGAATTTCGGTACCAAAGAGGCGCTGCTGGATGCCGATAACGACGGCAAGGCGGACATGTTCTATTTCCCTCGTGGCAATAATATGAACCAGATGTGGCGTCTTACGCCGACACTCTTATACTCTGTCGGCAAGTTCCAAGTAGGACTTGAGTATGACATCACCTCTGTGCATTACGGTGATGCCCAGAAAGGCATTAAGGCGTCCAACGGCTTGGCTGACGAAGGTCTTCATTGGGTGACTAATCACCGAGTACAATTGATGACGAAATATAATTTCTAAATTTTTGTTTTTATGTATCCAGACTATCGTAGTCCTATTTAGTTGAAGAAATGGCAAAATCCGAGTATCTTATTGAGGTGAATCACGTCTCAAAGCGTTTTGAGGACGGCAAGTTCGCCCTGAATGACGTCAGCCTGCAAGTGAAGAAAGGCGAGTTCGTCACCATTTTAGGCCCGTCAGGCTGCGGCAAGACAACGCTGTTGCGTTGCATAGCCGGCTTTCAGGTGGCCTCGTCCGGAGAAATACTTCTCAAAGGGGAAGATGTAACCAAAACGCCTCCATACCAGCGCCCGGTGAACACCGTGTTCCAGAAATACGCGCTGTTCCCGCATCTGAATGTGTTTAACAACGTCGCCTTCGGTCTCAAACTGAAGAAAGAAGACCCGGAGACGATCAAGAAGAAAGTGCGTCAGGCGCTGAAAATGGCGAACCTCACGGGGTACGAAGAGCGCAAAGTGGACACCCTGTCAGGCGGACAGCAGCAGCGTGTGGCCATTGCACGCGCTATCGTGAACAAACCCGAGGTGCTGCTGTTGGACGAACCGCTATCGGCGCTGGACCTCAAGATGAGGCACGATATGCAGATCGAGTTGAAGGAACTGCATGAGAAACTCGGAATAACCTTCATTTATGTCACCCATGACCAGGAGGAGGCGCTCACGCTGAGCGACCGCGTCGTGGTGATGAACGAAGGCAGAATTCAACAGATAGGTACTCCGACGGATATCTACAACGAACCGCAGAACTGCTTTGTGGCGGATTTCATCGGCGAAAGCAATATCCTTTCCGGCACGATGATCCGCGACAAGCGCGTTTCGTTCTGCAAACAGGAGTTTGACTGTATTGATACAGGCTTCGGTGAAGACCAGCCTGTCGATATCGTCATCCGGCCGGAAGATATCTATGTCTGGCGCAAAGAAGACGAGAAACGCGGCAAGATAGTCGGTCAGGAAGACGACGACTACGAGGACCGCGTGCCGAAAGGCAAATTCACCAAATGGTACGGCGAGGTACAGAGCTGTATCTTCAAAGGCGTGCATTACGAGATGCGCGTGCTCACGCCGGACAAATATGAGTTCCTCATCCAGGACTACCATGAGTACCTGCCGGGGACGGAAGTGGGCATGCTCGTACGGCCGGAGGATATCCAGATCATGAAGAAAGAGCACTACATCTACAATTATTTCGAAGGTGAGGTGCTGAAGAACGGCAAGGTGTGGTTCCTTGACGCCGAATGGGAGGTGGACGAGAAGCAGTTGGAGCCCTTCACTGCCGGAGACAAGGTGCAAGTGCGTGTCCGGTTCCGCGACATCGACTTGCAGGACTACGAAGAGGAAGGTACCCTCTCCGGAGAGGTGCATTTCATTCTGTATAAGGGCAACCACTACCATCTGACCATCCGTACGGACGAAGGTCACGACCTGTTTGTGAACACAAACGATGTATGGGACGACGGCGACCGCGTGGGAATAGTTATTCCGGCGAAAAAGATCCTATTGGATAAACTGGAAAGTTGAAGAAGGAAAGATGAGTAAACTCGTACAAATATTCTCTTCGCGCAGGACGTGGGCGTGGCCGTATATCCTTTTCATGGCCATGTTTGTCGTGCTGCCGCTGGTGCTGGTGGGCGTCTACGCCTTCACGGACATCAACGGCCAGTTCACGCTCCATAACTTCACGAAGTTCTTCACCCATAGTGAAGCCATCCAGACCTTCCTGTACTCGCTGATGATTGCGGTGTTCAACACCTCCATCTGTCTGCTCATCGGCTATCCCGCGGCGTATATCATGGCGCAAGAGGATTTCAAGACACCCAAAGTGATGGCGATGCTCTTTATCCTGCCTATGTGGATCAATTTCCTGCTGCGTACCGTAGCAACGGTGGAGTTGTTCAATATGTGCGGTCTGCCGTTGGGCGAAGGCGCGTTGCTCTTCGGCTTGTGCTACGACTACCTGCCTTTTATGATTTATCCGATCTACAACACCTTGCAGAAGATGGACAACTCGCTGGTAGAGGCGGCGCAGGACTTAGGCGCAAGCCGTTGGCAGAGTTTCTGGAAAGTGATTGTACCGCTGTCCATGCCGGGCGTGTACAGCGGCATCGTGATGGTGTTCATGCCTACGGTGTCCACCTTCGCCATCGCCGAACTGCTCACGCATAACAACATCAAGCTGTTCGGCAGCCTCATTCAGGACTATATCACCACGACCGATCTGCTCAACTACGGCGCGGTGCTCAGTCTGGTATTGCTGATTATCATTGGTTTAACATCCTTCTTCGGGGATCATGACAGCGAAGGAGATGAGAAAGGAGGGGGACTGGTATGAGAGTAGACCGTTTCACTATTGTTTTTTGTCTGTTGGCCTTTGCCCTTTGTCCCGTTTCCGCACAGTCCAATATCACCTATCCGCTGCATATCGGTACGACCGGTGAGGTGGCGCTGCTGACGGATTTTCCGGAGAGCTACGCCGGCGAGAAAGTGAATATCCGGATAGAGACGCAGGCCCTTTCCCGTAACATAGAGGACCTGGATTTCATCTTTGCCGATACGCCGCAGCCGCAGCTGGCCGCATGGGGTGACAGCATATACAGTTACACCGACGAAGCGGATATGACCTGGACCGTCTGGTGCAAACATCATAAGGACATCAAGAACCGCAGCAAGCGGGTGCTGGTCGGCAACGCGTACGCGGCCTTTGAGCAATATCTCTACACGCATAGCGGTATGGCCGGACGCCGGTACGGCTGGATATGGTGGCTGTTTGCCGGACTGCTCTTGGTGGCGGGTCTGGTCTACGGCGGATGGATCATCTATGAGCGTCACGAGGAAAAACGCCTCACGCCGGTGGAGCAGGAGACGCTTCGCCGCAAACGTATGGGCATGAGACGCCACTATGGTTCGCAATTGTATCTGTGGCTGCTGCTCATCGTGTTGTATGCGCCTATTGCGCTGATCGCCGTCTTCTCCTTCACCAAGAGCAAGATCCTCGGCAACTGGACAGGTTTCTCACTGGACCTGTACGCCAACCTGTTCACCGGCAAAGCCGATGCGGGACTGAACAGCGCCATCTGGTACACGGTGGTCATTGCGCTGGTGGCGGCGGTATGCTCCACCATCCTGGGTACACTTGCGGCCATCGGCATGTATAACATGCGTGCCCGCCATCGCAAGACCATCAGTTTCTTCAACTCTGTGCCGATGATCAACCCTGATATCATCACCGGTATATCCCTCTTCCTGCTGTTCGTGGCGCTGGGCATCAGCCAGGGTCTGGCTACCGTCTGCATCGCCCATGTGGTGTTCTGTACGCCGTATGTGGTGCTGAGCGTACTGCCGCGCCTGAGCCGCATGAACCCCAATACCTACGAAGCCGCATTGGACCTGGGCGCCACGCCTGCACAGGCCCTGCGGATGGTGATGCTGCCGGAGCTGTGGCCGGGCATGCTGTCCGGATTCATACTGGCACTCACACTGTCGGTGGATGACTTCGGCGTCACCTTCTTCACCAAAGGTAGCGGCGGACTGGAGACGCTCAGTACCTTCATCTATTCCGATGCGCGAAAAGGCGGACTGACGCCGGAACTGCGCCCGCTATTCACTATCATACTGATAGTCATGCTGGCTGTGCTGATTTATATCAACATTCGTAATAATAAACAACAAAATGATTAATGCTATGAAACATCTTTCTTCTTTCAATTTTCAACTTTCCACGTTCATCGTGGCTGTCGCTGCTTTTACGTTAACCGCCTGCAACGGCGTCAAACGTGAGAACCAACTCAAAGTGCTTAACTGGGCGGACTACATCGACGAGGACGTCAAGGAGAATTTCGAGCAGTGGTATTTCGACCAGACCGGAGAGAAAGTGGAACTGGTCTATGAGACCTTCGACATCAATGAGACGGCGCTTACCAAGATTGAGGTGGGCCATGAGGACTATGATGTTTTCTGTCCGTCCGAGTACATCATCGAGCGCATGCTCAAGAAAGATCTGCTGCTGCCCATCCAGAAGGAACTGATTGCGGACAGCATCTATTATTTCGACAACATCTCTCCGTTCGTCACGCATAAGTTCCAGCAGATGGCTCCGCGTCACGGCGTACAGGTGAGCGATTACACGGTCGGCTACATGTGGGGCACCACCGGTTTCATCTATAACCCGCAGTTCGTGGACCGCGAGGACCTGCAGAGCTGGGCGGCTATCCTCAATCCGAAGTTCGAGAACCGTATTCTGATGAAAGATGCCGTACGTGATATCTACTCGGTGCTGGTGCTGTATGCTTTCTCCGACCAGATCGAGGCTGGCGAAGTGAACCGCGACGAGCTCGTCCGTAACATCACGCCGAAGCGTGTTGCCGCGGTGAAGGACATCCTGCTGCAGGCCAAGAAGCAGATCTGCGGATGGGAAGTGGACTTCGGCAAGGAGGAGATGACCAAAGGCAAAGCATGGCTCAACCTCAGCTGGTCCGGTGATGCGCAGTTTGCCATCGAGGAGGCCGCAGAAATGGGCGTCATGCTCGATTATATCGTACCGAAAGAGGGTTCCAACGTGTGGTTTGATGGTTGGGTAATCCCGAAGTATGCTAAGAATATCAAAGCCGCCACGTATTTCATCGATTACATGTGCAAGGCTGAAAACGCATTGGCTAACATGGATGAGATCGGTTATGTTTCCTGCGCCGGAGGTCCGAACGCCGCTGAGGTGATCCTGGACGAGATGAATGATGACGAGGAGTGGCCGGAGACGGTGGACGCCAGCTATTTCTTCGGCGAAGACATGATTGATGTGAATGGCAAACTGCTCGACCCGCACGAGTTGAACCTCAACCCCGTATACTACGCAGACAAGAGTATCATTGACCGCTGCGCCCTGATGCACGACGCCGGCGACGCACAGGAACTCTTGCTCGAGATGTGGAATGAAATCAAGTTAGCACGCTAATGAATCGTTTTGCAGAAAGACAAAAAACCGTTTCGCTGAAAGACAGAAGACAGCTATGGACCCGGCTGATCGTTTTGGTCTGTGGTCTGCTGTCTGTTGTCTATTGTCCCGCCTTTTCCCAGACCACGGAGATGGAGCAGCGCTACAATGCCCTTGCCGCGCGTTTTGAAGGGCGCGACAAGCAGTTGCAGCGCGACCTTAAGGCCTATCTCCAAGCCTACCCCTACACTACCTTCACCGATGAGGTGAAGTTCATGCAAGGGGTGCTGCAAGTGGAGAAAGGCCATTACAAACAGAGTCTGAAAATCCTGGAGCAGGTGGAGGCGAAGGCGCTCAGCCGTCCGCACCAGACTGATTATTCGTTCTACCGCGGATACGCCTACCTCATGCAGCAGGATTATCAGCGCGCCACCATCTACTTCGGCTATCTGGGCAAACATGACTCGCGGTACGCCGTGCGCGGTAACTACTACCTCGCCTACTGCCTGTACAAACTGGAGAAGTACGACGAGGCACTGCCGGCTTTGCTCAAACTGGAGCAAGCCGGGGCGTATGAAAAGACCGTGCCGTATTACATCGTGCAGATCTATTATGCACAGCGCAACTACGACGAAGTGCTGACCCGTGCCGACAAACTGCTGCGTGAGCAACCCGATGCATCCAATAACGGCGAACTGCACCGTATGTTGGGTGAGATGCGTTTCATGAAGAATGACTACGCCTCGGCGGCGGAGCATCTCCGGCTGTACTACAAATGGGTGTCCGGCCTTAAAGAGCAGCCTGTGCGCACCGACATGTATATGTTAGGTGTGTCGGAATACCGGTTGGGCGAGTACGAAGCGGCGGTGCATGCACTCAAGCAGGTCAAGCAGGAGCAGGACAGCATCTCCGAGTCCACCTGCCTCACGATGGGTAACGCCTATCTCAAGCTGGAGCAGCTGGAGCAGGCCAAGCTCTCGTTCCAGGCCGCAGCCAACTACAAGTTCACACCGGCCATCACGGAAGAGGCGGCGTATAACTACACCCTGTGTGCCTACCGCTCTTCCAGCGCACTCGGCGAGTCCGTACGCGCGTTCAATGACTTCCTGCAGCAGTTCCCCGATTCCAGATACGAGAACCGCATCTACGAACTGCTCAGCGATGCGCTCATGCAGAGCAAGAACTACGCCGCGGCTATCGCCGTCCTGGATTCCATACCCCAGCCTACACCCAAGATGCGCCAGACCAAGCAGTACCTCCGTTACCAGTTAGGTGCGGACCAGTTCCTGCAAGGTAAGATGCAGCAGGCCGTGGAGTGGATGAGCGACATCATCCGCCACACCGACGAATCGGACCAGTACACCACCGAGGCGTACTACGTGAGGGCGGAGGCCAACTACCGCTTGCGCAATTATATCGCTTGCGAACAGGACTTGCGGCATTTCTTCGCGCGTCCTGACGCCCGCCGGTCGGAGAACTACGTCATTGCGAAATACCTCGACGGCTACTGCACTTTCTCGCAGGCCCGGTATGAGGAAGCGCTCAATGCGTTCTCGTCCTACATAGACGTGGCGATGGCGACCGAACCCACTTATGCCGATGCACTCAACCGCATCGGTGACTGCTATTTCAACGCCCGCCAGTTCCAGCAGGCCATCACCTATTACGGTCAGGTGAGCAACATGCAGGCGGCCGGAGCCGACTATGCGCTCTTCCAGCGCGGCTATGCGCTCGGTCTGCAGCATCATTATGACAGCAAGGTGGAGGTCCTGCGTGACCTGATCAAGCGCTACCCCAGATCCGACTACGCGGACGACGGCGTCTATGAGATCGCCCGTGCCCAGTTGCAGCTGGAGGACGAGCGCGGCGCTATCGAGACTTACGACCAGCTGCTGGCTGCCTATCCCCACTCGTCCCTGGCGCGTAAGGCGTCATTGGAGCGTGCCATGCTCTACCGCAACCTCCATGAGAACGACATGGCTATCGCCGCTTACCGTGCCACGATAGAGAAGTTCCCGGCAACGGAAGAGGCCTACACCGCCTTGGACGCCCTGCAGGCGCTCTACGTGGAGGCCGGACAGGTGGATGAGTACATGGCGTACGCCAAGGAGCTCGCCAAGGTGAATATGAATGTCACCACGCAGGAGGACAGCCTGCTCTACGCCTCGGCGGAGATGCAGTACATGCAGGCGGACTATAAGAAAGCTACCGTCTCGTTCAATAACTACCTGACACGCTACTGCGCCGGCGGACGTTACTGCACCAGCGCACGCTATTACATGGCGGACTCTTACTACCGCCTCGGGCAGAACAACGAAGCGCTGGCCGCCTATGCCATTCTGGCGGAGACAGCAGCCAACCCTTATCAGGAGGAAGCGGCTACCCGCGTAGCGGAGATCTGTTTCGACAAAGCGGACTACGGCTGCGCGTTGGAAGGCTTCTACCGCATGCACGCACTCGCTTCTTCGCGTGAGAACGCCTTGGTGGCACGATTAGGTATCTTACGCTGCTGCCAGCGGCTCGGACGCAACCAGGCCACCATCGACATCGCCGGACAGATCCTCAGCGACCATCCGACGGATGAAGAGACGATAGCCGAAGCGCGTTATGCACGCGCCAAAGCGTACATAGCCTTGAAAGACTGGCATCAGGCGATGCCGGACCTGCAGGCGCTTGCCGGAGAGGTGCGTACTGCCCAAGGTGCGGAAGCCAAGTATCTCATCGCACAGGGCTGGTATGAAGCCAAAGACTTCGACCAGGCGGAAGCGCAGGTGATGGAGTTCACCCGGATGAACACGCAGCAGCAGTACTGGCTGGCACGTGCGCTCATCCTGCTCAGCGACATCAACCGCGAACGAGGCGAACTGTTCCAGGCGCGCCAGTACCTGCTGGTGCTCACCCAGAACTACACCGCCACAGGGGATGACATACCGTCCCTCGTTGCGCAACGCATCGCTACACTGGATCAGCTCGAACAACCCGTGATAACCGAAGAAACAGAAGAGGAGGAGTGATTATGAAAAAATACGTCATTATGTCAGTACGTCATCACATGATAAGAAGTCTGTATTCTGTGTTCTGTATTCTGTGCTCTTTGAGCGCTTTCGCTCAATCCGACTCGGTCCTCAACCGCACGATCACCGTCGAGCGCGATTTCCAACCGGTTATTCAGGCGGCGGGTAAGATCAGCACCAAACCCGCGGTGGTGGAAACGACCATCGAGCCCACTCCGGTTGAGTACTCAGATATCAACTATCAACTGTCCACTATCAATTATTCATCCCCCAACCTCATCTCCCAGCCGACCAAGTTCGCGCCGGGCATGCTGTATGACGGCTATGTGCGAGGCGCTGCGGGACATCCTAACACGCTCTTCGATTTCGGCTATCATCTCAATGACGGCAAGAACTCCATTCTCGACATCTACGCCCACCATAGAGGCGACTGGTGCCACGCCATGACATTGAGCAAGACCAAGCTGGGCTTCGATTTCACCCACCCGTTCTCCACCTGCGACCTCTATTTCGGCGTCAATGGCGGGAACATCTACTACCATCGTTACGGAGACCTCTATGCGGACTCTCTGCCCAATAACCACACCACCTTGTGGACGATGGAGGTCTACGCCGGCGTGAAAGCGAATGCCAAGCAGGATGTGCAGTACCGCTTCCAGACAGGCTATTTGCTTTTCACCAAACCCGGTGCTGTCAGCGAACATCAGATACGCACGCGTGCGGAACTCGACTGGCACACGGATGTGCACCATGTGGGAGCCAAGATCTATGCGCAGAACAACTTCATGCAGCTGGATAAGAACACGCTGGGAGCCGCTATTCCCGACAGCCTCTATAACAGCCGGCATAACCTGCGCATCGAGCCGTACTATGCCTATGAAGGCAGTCGCGTACGCGTACACGCAGGCGTGAACCTTGATATAAATATAGGTCTGGGTAAGAATGACCTCTCCGGCACGGAGAACATCTCTTTTGCGCCCTCGCCCCATGTGCGTTTTGAGGCGCAGGTGGCCAAGCAATGGCTCACGCTCTATGCGGATGTGATGGGTTTCCACGGATTAGGCAACCTGCAGGAGTTCATGGAGTTCAACCGCTACCGGTATATCCAGGCCGGCATCACGGAGCATCATGTGGCCGCGTATACGCCGGTGGATGCGGAACTGGGCTTCCATATACGCCCGCATCGCGACCTGCTCATTGAGCTGCACGGAGGCTATGCACGTATGCTGAACCAGGAAGTGCTGCTGGCGGATGGAACGGGTAACCTCTCTTTCTTCTATGCCGATTACCACCGCGGCAAAGTGGGTGCGCAGGCGGATTATCACTACCGCGACATCGTGCGCGTCCATCTGCACGGCGATTATTATGCATGGAGCGGAGACCCGGTCTATGACCGCGCTGCGTGGGATCTGGGCCTGCGTATTGACGGACGCATCGACAAGCACTGGTCGCTCTATTCGGAGAATAATTTCGTAGGCAGCCGCAAGGCGTTGGCATGGGACGGTGAGCACACGCTCAAACCGCTCATCGACCTGAACCTCGGCGTGCAGTGTGAGTTATGGGTCGGACAAGCCAAAAGCCAGAAGCCCTCAGCTACGAGCCAGATCCTCCGCCCGGAGCCGCAGCCGAACCTGACGCTCTTCTTCCAGCTGGATAACTTCATCCACCGCAAGAACGAGTTGTACTACGGCTTCCACACGCACGGCATCAATTTCCTCATCGGTGCCACCTTCCGGTTCTAACCGACACAAAAAAAAGCGACTCAGGTCGCTTTTTTTATGTCTCTTTATAATTGACGATCTGCTAATTTTACTTTTTTTGTTCTTTGGAATGATATGTCATTATGGTCCACTAAAAATTTTGAGATTTCCGCGTATTTTATTGTAGATTAGTTCGTTATAGAGAATTTTTAAGCGCTACGATTTAAATCAACAATGTTTTTTTGTGTGTTTTCTTTTGAGTTCTTTTACTCGTTAGAGTGTGTATTTTGATGATAAAAAGGGCTTAAAGTTTACTTTGAAGACGTTTTTAGCGGCAAAATACACAAAGAGCGGTAGCTTGAAAGCACTCAAAAGGGTTTTATCGGTTTTTGTTAATATTTTAGTGGACAGGTGATCCGTTAATTATTTATATTTATGAGTATTTTTGTATAATTTTTCGATGTATGAATTATCTATCGTTCAAACAAAAGAGAGAGCGTGTTGATGACACGCTCTCTCTCACTATCCGTCTTACGCCTTACGCCTTGCTTCTGCGGCGCATAAGACACCACCCTCCATACAGCACGGCCATCAAAAGCAACGGCAGCACCGCATCACCGATAGGAAATTCGTTCTGTGCTCCGCCTGTTTCTGCACCACCTCCGAAGTCCTCGGAGTCCGGAGTCCAGTTGCCATTGGCATCATAACCACGGCGCGGACCGCCGCCTGGCAAGGTGGAGTAGGTCGTTGTGGCCTGCTGAGTGGCTGTGGCTGCGCCTACGACTGTCACTTGTGAACTATAGGCGCTGCCGGAACCCTGCATCGTTGTAGTCTTCCATTCCTGCTGCGGTTGCGTCGGTTGCGATTTGAACGACTGTGCCTGTGCGGGTACCAGGCACGCCATCAGCGCACCCAGTACCATTATCATCATATACTTTTTCATAGCATTTATTCCTTTCATTTTTCACATTTCACCTTTCATTTCACTTTCGCTCCGCGAGCGTCAAACATCTGACCATCTTTTACAATGTACATCAGACCGTCAATCATTACTTTGCGGATCTCGCCATCCGTGGAAGCGCCGGTATTCTCAATGCTTGTCGGCACTTGGTGAACCGGTGAAATCTCCAGGAAGAAGCGGTTGTCGTACGTACCGGCCTCCAAGTAAACGGTGTAATCCAATGCACTGAGACTTGTGCGGCTGTTATTCTCGGTATCAACCAGAACAACACCGAGGCCGTTTGTTCCTTCCGGCATAGAGAAGGTGTATTCACCATCCGCAGCCAGTTTGACACCAACCGGAACAACGGTTGTTCCATCGCTAAACGGCATGCTGTTTGCAGCTACCGGTTCGTAACCGATATAGGTGAAGATGTTTGCTTTTGTGCTATACATCTCTTTGGACATATCCTGTCCGAATTCAAAGCCGTTGGTTACTCCTTCGTCATTCGTCAAGCGAACGAACGCTTGATCTACATGCTCACCATCCTGACTCAGTGCCAAGCGGAATTCAATATTGTCAATATCTTTAGATGTCTGACGACGAGCAACAATGGATGATTTAAAGTTATTAACAACTGTCCAGTTGATATCCGTGCTGCTCTGAACCATATAAGCATGCATTGCTTTGAAATCAAAGCTCGAACCTGTTACCGGACTCAGCGTATAATCTACCCAGTTAATCTGGTACAAGAAGTGAATGTCTCCTGTTTCATATGTGGAAGGATCACTCCATGCAAGAGATGCTGATTCGTCATCTTCCAATGTGCTGATGTCCACGTCGGCGAAACTCGGCACACCGATACAACGCCAGTAACTATCCTTAATAGTACGATCACCTTCTGCCGTTCCACGATTGATTGTACTTACATAATCCGAACTCGGAGCGTCTATCGTAATATTGGTTTGACCGATAGTAGCACCGGACGATGCGGCAGGGAAGTAGAGTTCTACATCATTTTTGTCATTCGCCCATACTTCGCCATCACTCGTCTTGTCATAAGCCATATTACTCGGACTCAACGCGAGCAGATAACCCTCATTGGCATTCAGTTTGCCTGTCGGCGGAACATATTTCCAATACGTCATTCCCGGATCTGCCCAGAGACCATTCTTGGCACGAGCAACACCATCGTAGTATTGCAGTACCCAATGCACACCATACGTACCGAATCCGAAGATGTCACTTACGTTCACATCAAACGGGAAGGAGATGTAATAGTGTGTACGCTGACGAAGCGGCAACTGATCTCCTGGAGGTAATACTCCGTGAGGTTCAGATGTCGAGTGGTTATTGATGATGAAGCGGTTGAACTTCAAGGCACCGTAAATCGTTTTCTCCGTACTTAAACTCTTATCAGATGCGCTAAACGTAATATTTTGAGCATGAGCTTGGTGATCGCGAACAATTATAATGTCTGCATTTACCACAAGTTGAGAGTTAATTTCGTTAGCCGGTTCCCAAGCAGCAATCAAACGATTGGTCTTGAAATCATACACTACTGAAATAGATTGCGCGTCTCCCTCACCACCAATAAGTGTTTCATATGCATCGGAAGTACTCCAATCACTATCTGGAGATTTACCAACAAAGTATGCATAATTAGAACCTAATTTAGCATATAATTTCACCTTTCCACCCGGTACAGCTTTCACGCTTGCTTTATAAATCCAATCGCGATCATCGCTCAGCTGGATAGCATTGTCGCTCACGCCGCCGTTATTGGCGGAAACTAAAGCGTCACCACCTGAAGTGAGCAACTTAGATGCCTCACCCTGTAAAACCAAGAAGTATGTTCCGCTTCCTTGTGCACCGGCAAGATAAGCACGGCTGATGGCATTCGTTTTCTCATTATACATGAAACGAACGTTAGCACTATCTGTGTTTCCAAACGTACCATACGTATCCATTCCTGCTATAATCTCACCATCCATTTTTGCCAATGTATCCGATACACACGGGCTATAATCATTGGCTACGGTGAACTTCACATTGGTGTTCTTCGTCACCCAATGCATGTAATAGTGCGTAAACTCATCCTTACTTGCTGCATAATCTGAATACGTCATCTGGTGAGATGCATTGCGGAAATCAGCCCATCTGGTGCCACCCACTATGTCTGTACGGATATAGAAATTTCCGGTGTACGGACGAACAGAGTCTATCTTCAGCGCGCCACTTCCATTCATTGATAGGTACAGATTATACACGCCATCCTTGCTAACCGAGTCCGCCAAGTTAATTGCACTACCGGAATCTGTCCAAGTAACAGCACCGGTTTCTCCGTCAATAGCGCTGGTTTTAACTTGTACTTGAGGACTTTGTGCATCGCGAATAAAGAACGATACGATTTCCTTTCCGTTATTCACTTTGCGAACTATCTCAGATGGGTGCCAAGCGGTGTGTTCATTATCCTTATACCACAATTGGTAGTCGCCTTCTGCGGCAGGATACGTAACAGCAGCTTTGAGCACACCGTCATTGCCGCAAGTGACACGGACGATATAATCACCGGCTACAGTTGTCTCTAAACCAATCGCTGCATTATCATCATTTTGCTTGGAAAGAGTGGTGTAGTCACCATTTTTAGCAAAGGTACCGCTGGTGTTTGTATAGCGCATTCCGGTATTACGCAAGATCTTAACGCCGTATTTGCTGTCTCCTGTCTTATTGGCTTCCAGCGAGATGGTGGCTTCGAAGATGTCAGTACCACTTGCTACATCCGTCATCGGAATAGAATAAAGCACATAACGGCTTGAATTGGGTACTTTGTTGTAAATCTCGAGCGTGTAACCGGTCTTTCCGGTTGCAGGTTCGTACTCACGCCAGTAACCTTTGTTGAAGTAAATTGCCTTGCCATCATCTTTGTCATTAAAGTCTATTCCTTCTTGCTCAATCGGCACAAACAACGGCGTACCGGCATTGAAGCCATACGCGTTATCACCACTTTCTGCACAAGTCGGGTTAGACGGATAAACCACTTTTGCTCCTTCTCCGGCCCAGAATGCCTGATAATTATCATATGTGGCATCTGTAAAGGCGACATTAGCATCATCCGGTGTACCTTCCCAATAGTAAATGTCTGTCGTCCCAGGAACAAGTGTCATTGCTTGGTTGCGTGTTTGTCCCTTATTACCGGCACCGCCTTGGCTATTATCCCAATAAGAGTGGTGATAATATACATTTGTCCAATTCAGCGTATTCTTGAAATAAACGATACTCTTGCGCGTATAGTTAGCCGTCAGCACACCATCATCAGTTGCACTAATACGGATACTATCTTTGCCAGTACCGCAAGAGGTTCCATCGGCACATGTATTTTCAAGTCCATCACCAAGCGACCAACTGCTAAACGTATAACCGAATACCGCATTGCCGGAAAGCGCTTTCACGCCAGCCGAACCGGCAGCAGGAATCTCTACACTTCCACGCGGGGCAATCTCCACTCCGCTGCATACATATTTAACCTTTACTGTGTGAGCGGATTGAACCAAGAAGGATTCCGTGCGGGAATTTAACAAAGAAGCATTACATGCACTTCCTGCGCGGAAGTCTGCTTTTACGTAATATGTTCCCGAAGAAGCCGGAGTGGTAAAGCTTACTGATGCTGCACCGGAAGAAGGATCAGAGCTGAACGTTATTCCATCCACCTCGCGCGTACATTCCGAATCATAATACAATCCCCAGCAAATACAGGTTGTACCAGTCGGAGACGGCGAAAGAGTCGGAGTAATCGTCACGCTCGAACTTCCTGCTGCCGATGTAGGACTAAACGTCAAATCCGTCAATACCGATTGTGTCCAATGGGCATAGAGAGTATAAGTTCCGCTTGTAGCTAGGTTTTCAACTTCTTCTCCATCTTCATAAGCCACATCACCATCAGCAGCCGTTGCCCATCCGTCAAAATGGTAACCGTTTCGGTAGATAGAATTGCCGATTTCTGTCAAGTTCTGAGCCACATCATACGTAAATTCTTGGTCGCTCATAGAACCGCTACCATCATTAGCATCAAACTCAACAGAATACGAGTTAGCCTCCCAATGCGCATAGAGGGTTACGTTGTTGGCGTAAATCCATGTTTTGCTTTCGTTATTTCCCGTGTAGCCGCTCACATTCTTAACGGGTGTCAAATCTGCATTAAAGATTTTGGTGTCACTACTGGTGTAATAACCAGTAAAGGTATAACCCGTTTTTGCAGGCGTACTCGTCAACGTACCGGTTGCTGCATCAAAAGTTACGGAGTGTGTCTCATCACCGCCACTACCTCCATTGTCGTTAAGCGTAATTGTATATTCATTCGCAGTCCAGCGAGCATAGAGATCCGTGGCAGATGTGCGTTTCCAAATTTTTCCAGTTCCAGTATACCCTTCTACAGATGCAACAAAATGATTATCCGTGTCAATAATCTTTGTACCATCACCCGAAGCCGTTGTCCAATAACCGGTAAACGTATATCCTGTACGCGTCGGAGCGGTTATTGTAATCGTAGCGTCATAAGTAGCGTTTTGAGTAGTATAAGTATCTCCTCCATCGTTCTTATACAGCGTTAATGTATATTGATTAGCCTGCCAACGAGCATAGAGATTAGTTTCCGATGTCTTATCCCATGTACGAGAACTTGATAATGTACTATTGGAATAGCTATAATATTGTGTACCATTTGAAGTAGCATCCCAATAACCTAACAAGGTGTAACCTGTTTTCGTCGGAATAGAAATAGCTCCACCTGCCTTCAATGTAGTTGGCATGTTTGCATCATATGTCGCTTGTACTACTTGGTTATCCGTACCTGTACCAGTATTCAACTTCAGTGTAACATCATATTGATTAGCTGTCCATTTAGCCTTGAGAGTCTCAGACGCAGCTCCATCTGTCTTCCAATTGGCTTTGCTGGAACCATCTGCGTTATAGTACTGTGTTCCTGTACCACTTGCACCTGTCCAGTAACCGCCAAATGTGTAACCTGTTTTTGCAGGCATGTTAGCCGCAATGGAAGGCATAGCCTTACCACCTACAGCAACCACACTTCCCTGACCGGCAGTGGTCGCACTTTGGTTATCAAGCGTGACGGTAGTGGTACGAATCTTACGAATGTCACCATAACTGGTTCCTACACCATTAGTGGCATAAGCCACATAATACCAGTCTTTTCCTGCGGTGATTGTTTGCGCAGAAGTGCTAACGGAAGCATTTCCATTAGTGGCACTACCGGCTACTTTGGTACCGCTACTATATAAAGTTGCAGCATCCGCTATGTCAGAATCCGATTGCTTGAAAGCAATTCCCGGAGTAGCCTTGTCTCTGTTCGCACTAACCGAATAGTTAAAAGTTACGGAAGTTGCAGAACCTACCGTCGCCTCACTCGTAGTAACAGACGGTGCAGCCGGGGCAGAAATACTTGTGAGTGTTAGGTCGTTTCCTCCTGCCGGTTTTTCTTGAATTTGATAGTACGCATCATTGGTAATGGCCGGACTACTTGATCTTGAATAGTAGTATGTTTCGTTACCAGTGATTTGGTTAGTGCCATCATTCAAAATAAAATACTCATACTGGGAAGTAAGTACAACATCATACCACTGTCCTGTTGTAGCTGTAACTCCTGTTGTACTACCGGACCAATCTTCTCGTGCAGTCACAACTTCACCGACTTTGTTATAAGTATACAAATTCATAGCATTCCAATCATTCGTATTACGAACGTGGATGGTCTTCTTGCCATATACAGTTACATCTGAACTCTCATCCGATTCTACATCATCGGTTTTCAGTACTGCGCGGAAGATAAATGTCCGCGTTGCCCCATGAGCAGCAGGAATAGGCCAAACGAGGGTTGCTTCGTCACCGTCAACGCTTGGCGATGGAGATTCGATGTCTGTCCATGTAGAACCACTATTGGTTGAATATTGGAAAACAATTTCATCTGTACTATTGGCACGTTCTGCGACAAGAGTTATATTCTCTCCTTCCGCTAAAGCCGATGGCGATACACTCGTCATTGCAATCGCGGGATCAGAAGCACAAGTAATTGTTACAGTCGGAGCAACAGTACTTGTAATAGAAGCAAATCCCTTTGCATTATATGTAATGGTTGCAGTAATGGTATACTCATCATCCGTAAGAGGAGTAAACGTGTTTCCATCAATCGACCAATCGGTGTTTTTAGTACCTCTATTAACCGAATATGAAACAGACTTATACACGTTATACGTGGTATTTGATGTAATAGACGGGGTTAGCGTTACTGCCGTACTCGGCGCAACCGTTGTAGCACTTGCAGTTACTTGACCGGTAGAAGTAGGGACATATGTCGTCCAGGAGTTATCTACAGTAGCTAAATTGTTGTTTGTTACAAGATATTTATCTTCTGTTTTCCCCCAGAAATTATCTCCAGACCAACAAAAATCTGTACTAGGTTTAGTACGTACAACGATAATTCCATGCCACGTTCCAGCAGGAAGTTGAAATACATATCTTCCATAACTATCTATTGTCTCAACACGAGTAGCTTCGACATGGTTATTATTACTTCCATCAGCATCAGAAAAATAATATATCCAAATGCGAGCGTTATCATTTCCTATATTGTAAGCACCTCCTCCTGTTTTTTGTGAACCATGAACGTAATAATAAGTTGCTGTAGGATAGTAGCATTCCATATAACCATGATTCCATCCGTTATCATTATAGGGAACGCCACAGTTTTGCGAACCTACGTCTCCAGAAAAACTATTCCAAACGGATGTTTTATCTGAAGCGCGTCTTTCAAAAGTCACACTTGTCCATCCATCA